>Ga0316204_10000412_pt1 | contig 162334 bp, 162 predicted proteins | sample 6monrhotite_MG_2_FD_205661 | JGI IMG/M metagenome (GOLD analysis project Ga0316204, IMG submission 205661) | Microbial mat bacterial communities from mineral coupon in-situ incubated in ocean water Damariscotta River, Maine, United States -... | ecosystem: Environmental > Aquatic > Marine >... | reverse complement strand
GGGCAAACCAGCCTCCGGTCAGGATAACAATACCAATGGCGACACCGGCGGCGGCTGTCGCCCAAGTTAAGGAAAAGTTGATCTTCAATCCCTGAATCCCCGTTCTTTTTTGCAGGCAAATAACCAAACCTAGGTGCAAGCGCGGCGGAAATTGCCAAAAAATTTTATGGAATACAATTCGCAGGTTTTATGCCAACATCTGTAAGGCGTTGTTATCATTTAAGGTTTCAGGAAGATTAGCGGCTAAGCCTACGGTTTACATACCTTTGGCGTTACCTCCCGGTAACATTCTGCTTAAGACGGTAACGCTCCCTTAAACCCACAAAAAATCAATGGGTTAAGGGGCGTCTCGCGGAATCCATCGTTACCATGAGGTAACATAATGGCTCCGGCACAACCGCAGAATAGCCTGAAATTACGCCTCACGGCCCGGCGACGGATTTGCGAATTTTTGATAAAGGGTGGATAATTCGGTGGTCGATGAAAAATAGGAACTGTTTTCCTGACCGTCATTGGCATAAATCTAGAGTCGGGAACTCTTACCAAGACGGCTCAAACTTTGTCTGCAAGGAGGTTTCCGTGAGGAAAAGCTGGGCAGCATATTTGTGTCTTTCTGTTTTCCTGTGCGTCAACATGAGCAGCGGTGTACGTGCCGCCAACGTGGAAATTTCGGGTGCCGCCAAGCCCATCCGTTTCGGGTTGACGGCCGTGGTCGTGCGCGAAAATCTGCGGTTCCTTGATCAATGGGCCTATTACCTGAGTCAACAGATGGGGCGGCCCGTCAAATTTGTTCGCCGCCGGTCATATCGCGAGGTCATGGATATGCTGGAATCCGGCAGTCTCGATTTTGCCTGGATTTGCGGGTTCCCTTATGTGCAGAAACGAGAACCCGAATTTATAAAACTTATCTCAGTGCCGATTTACAAGGGCCATCCGCTTTATCACTCGTTTATCATTGTCCACAACGACAGCCCCTATCAGTCGCTGGAAGACCTGAAAGGGAAAACCTTCGCCTACTCCGACCCGGAATCCAATTCGGGTTTTCTGTATCCGCAATATCTACTTGCCCAACGGGGAACCAACAAAGAAACCTTCTTTCGCCAAACCTTTTTCACCTTCAATCACGCGGAAACGGTGGAAGCTGTCGCCGAGCGGTTTGCTGACGGCGGAGCCGTCGATTCATATATCTGGGAATATCTGAAAGAGTTTCGTCCCGCGCTGGTCAACAGGACTCGGGTGATTAACCGTTCCCCGGCTTTCGGGTTTCCGCCACTCGTCGCACGACTGGGGGTCGATCTGGAAACAGTTTGGCGCATGAAAAGGGTCTTTAGGGGAATGAATGACAAACCCGATGGACGCAAGTTTCTGGATGGCTTGAAACTGGATGGATTTGGTGATTTCCCTCCCGGCCTTTTCGACAACATTCGCGAGATGGTCCAGAAAATTCACAGCTCCCAGCCACGCGCTAAATCCAAGGCATCAAACGCTGGCGCGATCACGGTTAAAAAGGAATGAACTGGCCCGGTCTTCTCCCCAAGGGGCTGTCCGTCAAATTTGCCCTGACGATCACAGCCGTCGTCGCCGGGGTGGCGTTTACCATTGGCGCTGTGATTATCACCCTGGATTGGCAACGTTTCCAGCGGGAGCTGGAAAACAAAGCCCTGCTGCTGGCCCATTCCGTCGCGGTAACGGCGCCCGAGGACATTCTACAAAGCGACTATTGGTCGCTGTATAAAAGTCTCAAGAATATGGTCAGCCAGATTCCGGGAGGAATGCAAGACACACATATTCTGACCGGTATGATACAGGACCCGAACGGCATCGTGCTCGCCCACCTGAATCCCAATGACAACCCTCTGGGCATGCACCCCGTCCATCCAAACGACCTGGAAACCCGCCTGTTTGCAGCAGCCGGCGAGGTCCGAAGCCCGACAATTCTCAGCAGTGGCATTGGCGAGGGCGGGTTCCTTGAAGGCGTCGTCCCGATCTATTCTGATGAAAAGTTACTGGGCGTCGTGCGTGTCAGGCTGTCCTATAGCGAACTTTATATGAAGTCACTGCGTTCGACGCTGATCATTATTGGCCTGACCCTCGCTCTTGTCGTCCTTGGCAGCCTTCTGGGTGGCGCAATTTCCAGACGTATCACAATGCCGCTTACCGCTATGACCGAAGGCATGGAAATCGTCGGACGCGGCGAACTATCAGAGATCAAACCAATACCGGTGAGCAACGATGATGAGCTCGGAATCCTGGCCTCCACGTTCAATAAAATGGCGAAGGAACTGGCCGAAAAAAAATTCCTGGAAGAGCAGATTGCCGTCAGTGAAAAGCTGATAGCACTTGGGCGTATCAGCGCCGGCGTCGCTCACGAAGTCAATAATCCCTTGGCCGGATTGATGAATTGCATCGACACCCTGAAGAAGCACCCGGAAGATCCGGAACTGGTGGAACGCTATCTCCCGCTGCTCGACAAAGGCTTGAACCGCATCAAGAACATCGTTGAAAGTCTGCTGATCGAACTTCGAATTGAAGACGCGCAGGACACGGACAGGTCGACCACGCTTGAAGATCTCCGTGATATTGTCGAATCGGAAATCAACGGCCGGGACATTGATTTCGTCTGGCATAACCATTTGGGTGAAGATGTTATGATTAACAGACGGCGGGTTCAGCAGATCGCCCTCAACCTTCTTAAAAATTCGATCCAGGCTGTTGATGAATCCGGGGTCGTCACATTCCGCACGTTCCGAGATGGTGACTGCGTTGTTCTGGAGGTCAGTGATAACGGTCCCGGCATTCCCGCGGAAAACCGGACCCAGCTTTTTGACCCGTTCTTCACGACAAAAACGAATGGTACCGGATTGGGGCTATGGATCGTTTACCGGTTGGTCGAAAGCATGCGCGGTGTAATTGAGGTTGAAAGTGAGGAAGGCGGTGGAACGCAGTTTCATGTCTCTCTTCCCGCAATGGAGGTGAGCACATGATGGCCATATCAAAAACCCAGGATACTCCCAACCCTAAACAGGGTGACTTACAGGACCTTTGCGTCCTCATCGTTGAGGACGACGAAATCATGCGCCTTTCATTGGAGGACCGATTGCGGCTTGAAGGGATTCCCGTCAGGGTCGCCTGCGATGTCGCCAGCGCCCACAATCAGCTCGAAAAAGGCGATGTCGATCTGATTGTCAGTGATATTCGTCTTCCCGACGGTTCCGGGGCAGACCTGTTTCACGACATCTCACGGCATTATCCAGGGATTCCCGTCATATTGATGACCGCGTTCGGTGACGTTGCTGACGCCGTCGCTCTGGTCAAGGCCGGTGCGCTTGACTATCTGACCAAACCGTTCGACCTGAAGGAATTCATCGAGAAAATTCAACGCAACCTGTCGCGCATTCAGGACCAGCATCTGTCTGCCGATTTCCTTGGGGAGGATGAAACGACTTTTCGCCCGGGCAGCGGCGCGCTGGGGAAAAGCACATCAATGCGCCGCATCGAACGGTTGGTCGCCCGTCTCGCATCTGTTGACAGTTCGGTTTTGATTACCGGTGAATCCGGCGTCGGCAAGGAGGTGGTGGCCTCGCTATTACACCACAACAGCCGCCGCGCCCATAAACCATTCATTCGTGTCAACTGTGCGGCGCTGCCGCAAAATATTGTCGAAAGCGAACTGTTCGGTCACGAAAAGGGCGCGTTCACCGGTGCAACCCAACGCCATATCGGGCGTTTCGAACAGGCGAACACCGGTTCGATATTCCTCGACGAAATCGCGGAAATTCCACCCGAAACCCAGGTCAAACTGTTAAGAGTCCTGCAAGAACAAATGGTTGACCGGGTCGGCGGCAGGGAACCGGTGCCGCTGGATGTGCGTATCATCGCCGCAACCCAGGTGGAACTGGATGAAGCCGTTCGTGACGGACGGTTCCGCTCGGATCTGTATTGGCGCCTTAATGTCATTCACGTACATATTCCGCCATTGCGGGACCGGCGCGAGGACATTCTGTATCTTGCCCGCATGTTCACCGAGCGTCACGCCGCCGAAATGAACATTCCGCCGAAAAGACTTTCCGCCGAAACCGAGGCGAAATTACTCACCATGCAATTTCCGGGCAACGTCCGTGAACTGCGCAACATCCTTGAACGGGCGGTCGCCCTTAGCGATGGCCCGAACATCATGGCGCATGACCTGATGTCGCTTGATCAGGATCAAGATGAATTTGCGTCTCATCATACCTTGAAGGAATCTGTCGAGAGCGCAGAGCGCCAGGCAATTGTACAAGCCCTGATCCAAAGCGGTTGGACCATTGGCCACGCCGCCGAAGACCTCGGTATTTCACGCAAAAATCTATGGGAAAAAATGAGGCGCTACGGGATAGAGAAAAATTAGCTCGGTTAAATTAAATGCGTTTGCGAAGGCCGGTTTCTAGCTATTTAGTCCCGGATATTTCATGAAGCGGCGTAATAGCTGATTTTTCGGTTAATTTCTGTTGGTTGGCACGGTTGGTGGAGGTTTCTCTGTTCGCAGGTCATGCCTGCGCTGTCCGGCGTCCTGATTTGCGGGTTTAAGTGTCGGAATTTCTATTTGCGAACAAGCGTCGGAGTCCGTCCCTCCCGGTCGGTGGTTTTGTTCGTGCCCGGAGAACGGGGCGGTGTCTATCCTGGACGAAGTTTTTCAGCAGCCCTGATGGACACGCAGCCTGAGGCGGATGGTGCCGCACTGGGCACGGGCCATCTCACTGCCGTTGAGGCCGATGCGGCGGACCGTTTGAAGCAACGTATAAGCGAGGCTGGAGAGCAACATGCGGAACTGGTTGGGCCACCTATTTGTGGCAACTGGTACGGTCAGCGAACAGGTCGAGTTGCTGTTCTTTGATGCGGTTCTCCATATCGCCACGTGCGCAATAGAGTTTCTCGTAAAGTCTCTGGCCGACGCCTTCAAGGTTGGTGACGATGTAGCGCGGGTTGGCACCCTTGGCGGCGTGCTCAATGCGGGCAATGACCCGACGCCCGGTCTTCCAGGTTCCGGCAGCATTGGTGAAAAAGGTATGGCCGGTTTCCTTCGGCGGATCGCCGTCGACGTTGATAGGGTCGACGAATTGGCACGGTTGAAGGCCGGTCGCTGGGTCGCCTTCGGGACGCAGTTTGACAATCTTGAGGCTCATGTTGTTTTCTTCTGGCATGCGGGCAGAGTGGGCGTCATTATACTGGCGATTAAGTCTGTATCCGAAGTGGACGTCGCTCTATGCGATACACTCGCCCCCGTCAATGACCAGCGCGTGGCCGGTCATGAAGGATGATCGGTCGGAAGCCAGATAGAGAATAGATTCGGCGATTTCCTTGATGCTCGCCCACCGCCCCATGGGGATGGCCTCGCCAACGTACTTTTCCAGGGCTTTGCGCCCGCCCATCTGGCGCATGTAGGGCTCGTTGAACGGCGTGTCGACCCAGCCCGGACAAAGGGCGTTGCAACGGATGTTGTCCTTCGCGTAATCGAGCGCAATTTGCTTGGTCATCATGATGACAGCAGCCTTGGTAGTGATATAGGCGAGCATGCCGTTATCGAGAAAAACACCGGAATTAGACGAGGTGTTGATAATCACGCCGGCACCCTGTTCCTTCATATATGGAACAACCAGTTTTGCCGCGCTAAAATGTGCCCGCACGTTCAATTGATAGGATGCGTCAAGCCCCTCGGAGGAAACCTCCTCGAGTGATCCTTCGACCTGGATGCCAGCATGATTGTGCAGAATATCGATGCGCCCGTGGGCGGCTTGTACGTCGGTAACCAGGCGGGCGAGCGCATCGTCATCGGTGACATCGGTCGGACGCGCCTCGGCCCGCCCGCCGGCTTCGGTAATGATCTCGACCGTTTCATCAGAACGCTCCGCTGACAGGTCGGCGACGACGACAATGGCGCCTTCGCGGGCCATAATTTCGGCGCCACCACGGCCGATGCCCGAGCCGGAACCGGTAACAATGGCGACGCGGTCTTTCAATATCATCGGGTTATCCTTTGGCATTTTTCTGGCGCAACAACAGTTGGGCGGTGATGAGCAAGGTCAGCGACGCAAGGAGCACAGTCGTCGCGATGACGTTGGTTTCTGGCGTGATGCCGCGGCGGATCGACGAAAACACATAGATCGGCAGCGTCGTTTCCGAACCGGCAACGAAAAAAGCGATAATGAAATCATCGAAGCTGAAGGTGAAGCTGAGCAGAAAGCCCGACATCACAGCTGGAAAAATCTGAGGTAGCGTCACTTGGCGGAAAGTTGCCCAGGGCGTCGCATACAAATCCGCCGACGCCTCTATCAAAGTGCGATCCATGCCCTGTATGCGGGCGCGCACAATGATAATGACCAGCGCCATGGTGAACAATGTATGGGCGGCGATGACGGAACCGTAACCGAGTCCCAGTTTTGGTATGCTGTCGTGAGCTGAGGTCGGCCACAAACCGGCGATTAGCGGGTTGAGGACATCGAACACAGTAACCAGGGCAACCAGGGTGGCGATACCAATGACGATGCCTGGAATGATGATCGCAATATATGTCAGCGCATCAAAAGCAAGACGCAGGCCGCCTTTCACCCGCTGCAACGCCAGCGACGCCATGGTCCCAAAAATGGTCGCCAGCACCGCCGTCGTTCCGGCAATCATCAAGCTGTTAAGTAAGGCCTCAACAAGGAAGGTGTTGTTGAATGTGCGAGGATACCAAGTTGTTGCACAACAGTGAAACGTTGAGGCATGTCTGCCAGCGTTGAAACTGAACAGGATGATCAGAGCGATCGGCCCGTACAGGAAGAGATAAACGGCGGCGGCGTAGATGCGCATGACCAGCGGCCCCTAAATGATCGAAACATCCTGGTCGCCGCCCTTGTCCGAGCGTCCAACCAGTTTCAAATAAACGGCGACGGCCACCAGCATGATGCCAACCAGCGTAATCGCCACGGCCGATCCGAACGGCCAATTACGCGATTGCAGGAACAGATCGACCAGGGCGTTACCGACAAAAAATACCTTGCCGCCACCAAGCAGCGCCGGGATCAGGTATTCACCCATCAGGAGAATAAACACCAGCAGCGAGCCGGTAACCAAACCCGGCGCAGACAGGGGCAGCGTGACCTGAAAAAAGGTCCGAAATGGATTTGCCCCAAGGTCGCTGGAAGCCTCAAGCAACCGCTTGTCCAGCTTTTCAAGGCTCACATATATGGGGAAAACCATCAACGGCAGATAGCCATAGACGATACCGATCAATACCGCCGTCGGCGTATAGATCAGGCGCATGTCGTCGATGCCGATCATTTCAGCCAGCTGCGGAATGCCTCGCCCACCGAGAATATAAATCCATGCATAGGTGCGAATAAGGAAGCTGGTCCAGAACGGGATAATGACCAGCGTCAGCAGAAAGGGCTTAATTTTTGGGCCCGCCCTGACCGCTAGATAATAGGCCAGTGGATAGGCGATCAGCAGGCACATTATGGTGCCCAGCGGGGCCAGCGTCAGGGTGTTGGTAAATGCCTTCAGGCGGGCTGGTAGATTGGCGTACTGGGCCAGGGTCAGTGCCGGCGCATACCCACCTGCAGGTGCCCGTTCGCCCAGAGAATAAATCAGGATAACGACAAGCGGCATGACGAGTAACAACAGAAACCACAGCGTCGTTGGCAATAAAAGCATTGCCGTGACCCGGTTTCCGGGTCCGCTGGTTGTCTGTGTTGCCGCCATGCCGCTCTCTCGTCTCTTTTTCAGGTCTTTATTTTAGGCAGACTTGAAACGGGCCATGACTTCAGCGCGAAGCGGATTGGTCAGCGTCACCGCAGCACCGAACTCAAGCGCGCTGAGCAGTTCAGCCGCAGGATACATAATCGGATTCGTGGTCATTTCCTTGGGCAGAAGCGCTGTTGTCCGGCTGTCCGGCACAGGGTATCCATGTGCCGCGACCTCCTTGGCGTTGATGGCCGGATCAAGCAGGAAGTTAATGAACGCATAGGCCGCATCAAGGTGCGGCGCGCCCTTAGGAATGGCGTAGAAGTCGCTCCATAATTCGCCACCTTCCTTACCCAGAACATAATCGATTTCCGGTATGTCACGATGCAATTGCAGTCCATCACCCGTCCAGGCGACCGACATCCAGGCATCGCCGGAACGCATGCCAGGCTGGTAGTCGCTATTGATGGCGAACAGGTGTGGTTTGCACTCGATCAGCAATTTTTCGGCGTCGGCCAATTCTTTCGGATCAATGGAATTGAACGAATAGCCGAAGTATTTGAGCGCGTTGCCGATGGTCGTCAACTGATAGTCGTGGACCATCACCCGACCCGAAGCGGAGGTCTTGGTCAGGTCCCAGAATTCCTTCCAGCTGGTCGGGTTGGACGTAACCTTCTTGCGGTTAAGCACAAATCCGGTGGTACCCCAGTTTTTAGGAACCGCATAGACCTTGCCGTTAACGGTGCCGGGTTCAATGAAGCGCTTTTCATAGAATTTAGCGTCGAAGTTGGGCAGTCGGGAAAGATCGAGCGGCTGGATCAGATCAAGATCGACGTAAGTCGAAATGGTGTAGTTGGTCGGTACGAATACATCCCATCCGGTGCCGCCGGCCTGCAACTTGGCGAGCATTTCCTCATTCGATCCGAAGACACTGACCTGGACTTCGGCCCCGGCGTCCTTCTTAAACTGCTCGAAATTGGCGGGATCGAAGTAGTTTGGCCAGGTGGCCATCGACACCCGGTCGCCGATTGACCCGGCCTGGGCTGAGCGCAGACCAGTTAGCATCGGCATGGCGCTTGCCATCACTGCGGTTGCGGCGCCCAATCCGGTGACGCCCAGGAAATGGCGACGGGTTGTCGATCCTTTTTTGTAACGCCAAAGTTCATCCATGAACTTCTTGGCGCTAATCGGTGCATTTTCAAAGTGTTTCTTTGTCATTAAGCAACCTCCCTTTGATTTGTTTCCGCCTGTTTAGGAAACGGGTTCCACACTGGCGGACGTGTGGTCCTCGTCGATCGTGTTGCCAAGCGCTAGCGCCGATGCGTCGTCCCATCCGACCCTCACGGCGTCGCCTGGGGAAAAGCCCCCGGACAGGCTTTCGGCATGTTTCGAGGCGAGGATCAGAATATTGCCAAGATCTTCAGTCTCGACCAAATATTCTGTTTGCTCACCCAAAAATATCCTGTTCTTTACCCGCGCCGACAGTTCCACATCGGCACTAAAAGCGGTTGTGCCGTTGGCGGCGGCGATATGCACCAGTTCTGGGCGCACCGCCAGCGAAGCGTCATGCCCTTTACCCACTGCGATCGCGTTTTTCGGCTTGCGGCCGCGCGCCATCCGTCCCGAGGCCAGCTTTAGGGTCGCGCCGTTGGTGTCGGCTTCAAGGACGTTGCCATCGAAGAAGTTGGATTTACCGACGAACCCGGCGACGTATTCATTCCGTGGATCGTCATACAATTCGCGCGGCTCACCTGTTTGCACGATGCGGCCCTCGTGCATGATGCAGATGGTGTCGCTCATGGACAATGCCTCTTCCTGGTCATGAGTAACCAGTACGAACGTAATGCCGACGTCACGTTGCAGGGTCTGCAATTCGATCTGCATCTCCTGGCGCAGCTTGCGGTCCAGTGCCGCCAGAGGTTCATCAAGCAGCAGCACCGTCGGCCGGTTTATCAACGCCCGGGCGAGCGCCACACGCTGCTGCTGGCCGCCGGACAGCTCCCAAATACGGCGTTTTTCGAAACCCAATAACTGCACCAGTTCCAGTGCCTGGCCGACGCGCGAGATAATTTCCTTCTTATCGGGGCGCGGCCTAATCTGTTTCAGGCCGTAAGCGATATTTTCGGCCACGTTCAGATGAGGAAACAAGGCATAATGTTGAAATACCATGTTGACCGGGCGCTGGTGTGGCGGAACGCCGACGGCGGAAGCTCCACCGATCAGGACATCGCCGCCGCTCGGCTGTTCAAACCCCGCGATCAGGCGTAACGATGTCGTCTTGCCGCAACCGGACGGCCCTAAAAAGCTAAAAAACGAACCGCGCGGGACAACGAGTGATACGTCATCGACCGCCACAACGTTCCCAAAACGTTTGGTGACCGCTCGAAATTCGACGTCAGAGTCTAGAAGGTTATCAGTTTGCCTTGGCAAGACCGTTATCCCATTTGCTGAAGCATATCCCATAAGATGGTATTGTTACCGTTTTTTTTTATTAAAGTGGACTACCATTCCACTTATGTTTAATTATACTGAAATGTCAATTTATGGCATATACCATACAAGGCATATACTAAATTAGGTATATGGCGCTGCACGAAAGTTTCAGTCGGGAAACCAAACTGTGAATGCTCAACCCAAACGGATCAAGAATGGTGAGGCGGGTAGCCCAGCATGGCTGAAATCGCTCGGAGAATGCATTGAAGCCCTTGGCGATGTATCCTTTGCACAAGTTCTGGTCAAAGCTTTCAAAACACTGACCGAATTTGATAATGCGGTTATCTTCGCCTATTACCAGAGCGAACGGCCTATTTGCTTGTTTCACACCTTTTCACCTGAAAAAAGAGTCGTTTTCGTTGATGACTATTTGAAGGGTCCTTATCTGCTTGATCCTTTTTTTAAGGCCTGTGACCGTCAGGTCGATACCGGTCTGTATCGACTCCGCGATATCGCACCCGACCGCTTTTATCAAAGTGAATACTACCATTCCTATTACGTTCAGACGGGCCTTTCAGAAGAAATCGGCTACACCATCTATCTTTCACATGGCGTGGCTGTGGTGACCTCACTCATGCGCTCGGGAGGCAGTTCACGGTTCTCATCCCGGCAGTTTCGGCTCCTGGAATCCGTCGCACCGATCATCGGTAGCCTCGCCCGACGCCACTGGCAGGATGTCCCGGAAAAATTTGACCTGGTGACGCCTGCAGGCGAGTCAAATGAAGAACGGTCAATGATCGAAAACACCGTCAGCGCCTTGTTCAGCCAGCGAATTACAGCTCGTGAAACACAGGTTGTCGCGCAAGTTCTTGAAGGGCATTCATCCTATTCCATCGCCAAAAACCTCGGCATATCCGTTGGCACGGTGCGTATCCATCGCCGCAATATCTATGCAAAATTACAAATATCTTCGCAGCAGGAGCTGTTCTCAATATTTTTTAAAAAAATCACAACGGGACAGTAAGCGGGAAAAAGCAGTCTACACTCAAGACAATAACCACTATGGGGAGACTTAACGATATGTCAGATAATGCTAAAGCATCTGGTCGGTTGGCCGGAAAGACCGCCGTTATCACCGGAGGGGCCGCCGGAATGGGGCGGGCTACCGCACTGGCCTTCGCCAACGAAGGTGCCGATGTAACCATTCTCGATATCCAGAAAATGGCGGGAGAGGAGACTGTTCGCCTAATTGAGGACATTGGCCGAACTGCTCAATTCATCGAAACGGATGTTTCCGATGCAGGTCAGGTCGATGCCGCCTTCGACCGGATCGCCGAGACCGTCGGGCCCTACGACATACTCTTTAATCATGCCGGTACGATTACGGTGAAGCCTCTGCACGAATCAACCGAGGCGGATTACGACCGACTGATGGACATCAACGTCCGTTCGGCATTCCTGGTCTGCCGCAGGGCGGTGAAGGAGATGAGCGACAACGGAGGCGGTTCAATCGTCATCACCGGGTCTATCGCCTCGGAACTCGGATATGCGCTCGAATCTCTTTATTGCATGACCAAGGGCGCGGTCCTGCAACTCATGCGCACGATTTCCGTTGAGTATCGTGATCAGGGTATCCGCTGCAACGCCGTGTGCCCAGGTTTTGTCAAGACAGCGCATGGCCTGCGCGAGATCGACGAATTGGACGCCGCCGGTCAGGAATGGGAAGACGGTGCATTAGCCGACGCCCAGGGCCGGATTTGTGAACCCGAAGAGGTTGCTGCCGCCGTTGTGTTCCTGGCCTCTGATGACGCGAGCTTCATCACCGGCAATGCGCTTTACGTCGATAATGGCTGGTATGCCAAAGGTTAGAGCGGGTATCGGCATATATTGGAACTGATGGTGATGAAGTGTACAGACCAACGTTGTTGTGAACGTTGTCCGGCGAGTTAGGGTATTTTTCTGGCCAATTAGGGAAAATTCCAGTGAACCAAAATTTTGTAACATATTGGTTTTTCTGAGTTAAGATTTCGGTCAATTAAGGAAAATGACAGATGTTTTGGATGAATTGATATCGAATTTGGATTTTGTGGCTATTGAGCAATATCTGGCCGGATATTACTCAACATTGGCCAACAACTCGGTTCAGTCTGGCAAAGATACGACCCTTCGATGGAGGGCGGCTTTCGGGTTTTTAGTGGACGTACACGCGATTGACTAAGACCGACCCATCGCGGACATCTAAGGGCATATGTGCGGCACCCATATCCCCACGGATCATTACGACTTTAATTCGAATTCATTTCATGACTACAAATACAACGTGATTGCTTACAATTAACGGTGAGCTTTCCGGTTAATTGCCTGAAATCAGATGGACTACGCTGGCTGCTCGATGCGTGTTGGCGACAGGTCGGCCTCGTTGATGCCTTGCTTGCGAAGATCTGACGGAAGACTTCCGGTAGTAATAAGGCCTGCTGCAGCGCGGCCAAGTGCCGGGGCCATCATGATGCCGTAACCGCCCTGCCCGGCCAACCAGAAAAAATCCGGTACCGAGGCGTCAAAGCCGACCACGGGCGCCTCGTCGGCCACGAAAGAGCGCAGCCCGGCCCAGCTATTACCAATACGTTTTACTTCGATGAGCGTCTCGCGTTCGAGCCAGTCCACCAGCACCGCAATGTCAAGTTCTTCCGGGCGCACGTCCTGCGGCTCTGTTGGTGTCTGGTCGCCGGGGGATGCCATGATTTTGCCTGCGTCGGGCTTCAAATACGCGTCGGTGCTGACATAGTCAATGGCAGGCATTGACTCGATACTCATCGCTTGGGGGGCGTCGATGATGATGCCCGTCCTCCGCCTGGGCACGAGACCGATTGAGGATGCACCAGCCATTTGACCAATTTGATCGGCCCAGGCACCAGCGGCATTGACGATGATGCGGGCACTGAAAACGCTATCGCCTGCGACTGCCTGCCAATGCCCATCATAATGTTCCAGTCTTTCGACTCGCTTGTCACAAATAACAAGACCTCCCCTATCCTTGAGCCCGCGCAGAAAACCCTGATGAAGTTCTGCAACGTCTATATCTCTGACACCTCTCTCTAGGGTCGCCCCGGCGACACGTTCGGGACGCAGAAGCGGCGCAAGCTCGAGCGCACGGGCTGGCGTGATCAACTCGATTTCATTACCGGGGCAAGACAGGTTAAGGGCAGGAGCAAGACCATCTTCCTCACCCGGGGCCGCAATAACCAGCAATCCCCGTGCTGTCAGTAACGGGTGCTGACAAAATTTGGGCGGCGGTTTGGTGAAAAAATTGACGCTCGCCTGATTGAGGCGGCGGACGACCTCGCCGCCGTATTTAGGGGTGTAGAGGGCCGCCGAGCGCCCCGTGCTGTGATAGCCGGGCGATGTTTCCGCTTCAATCAGAATGACCGAACCACACTGCGCCAGTTCATAAGCAGCCGCCGCACCGGAAATACCTGCGCCGATGATCAGATAGTCACATTCCATAGTTTCACAGGTTCTCTCTGTTGTGCGCCTTGGCAGGTCTCATGCTTGAATGAAGCTGCGCAATAAGAGAACGCATTTGTCGAAAAATGCAAGAAATCAAAAAAGATTTGACCAAATGTTATTTTTATTACATTTTACAATTACCATTCCAAGGGGGGTTAGCAACAATATGCGTGGTTCGGTTCAGCAGGAATTAACGGATTATTTGCCAAAAGCCTCAAAGGCGGACAGGGCTATTGCCAGTTACATGCTGGCCAAACTGAACAGCATTCCCTTTGAAACAGCGGCGAGTCTCGCTGGTAAAGTTGACGTCAGTGAACCAACGGTCGGTCGATTCTGTCGATCCATTGGATATAAAAGTTTTAAAGATCTGAAAGATTCTCTGAAGCGGGATATCGGCGACAAGCCATGGCTGGTCAGTGACCGCCTTCGCGATTTACAAGACCGGGCGCGGGCCGGAGAAGACCTGTTGGGACGCGGCCTGGAACTTGAAATTGCGGCCCTGGTAGCCGTCTATGAACATGCCCAGACACCAGAGTGGCAACGGGTTGTCAAGCGCTTGGCCAAGGCGCCGGCAGTGTTCGCGACCGGGTTTCAGACGGAACGCGGAATGGCGCAAATTTTCGTTAATCAGCTGCAGTATCTGCGCGACCGGGTGCATCTGCTTGATCTGGAGGGCGGCAATTTTTCCGAACTTCTGGCGGCGGACAACAAGGAATCCTGTCTGGTCATCTTCGAGGCACGGCGCTACTCGCGCATGGCCCGGCTTTTGGCGCAAGAAGCGCGCAAGGCTGGCATTAGGACGACGTTGATCACCGACGCCTTCTGTGATTGGGGGCGGGAACTGGTCGACGAAGTGTTCGTCGTCCCGACCGAATTTAACCTTTTCTGGGAATCAACGGCCCAGATGGCAAGCTTGGCCAATCTACTCGTCAATGGCGTTTTCATAGAACTCGGCCCCACAGTCGAGAAGCGAATGGATGAGATACATCGTCTCTACAGTCGTTTCACAGGGTATGTCGGTGATCGTTCCGGAAACCCAGTGGGAAGCCTCACTTAAGATGCGACCACACCAAAAGCACAAACACAGGGAGTTCGAATATGAATTATATGTCTAAGACACTTATGTTTTCCGCATCGGCGCTAATGTCGGTCGGCATTCTGACGGCAAGTCTGCCGTCTTCTGCAATCGCACAGGAGGCGACCTTCGTGTTTCCCGCGGGCGAAATTGGCGCGACTTCGTACAACCCAATTACCTCCAGCAACCTGAATTCGGCGGCGTCGCTTATCTATGACCGACTGGTCGAGCAGGATTCCGATCAATCCTTCCATCCACATTTAGCCACATCGTGGGATGAGAGCGCCGACGGAATGACGTGGATATTCAAACTCCGCGCCGGGGTTAAGTTCCATGACGGCGAGCCTTTTAACGCCGACACCATCGCGTCCTGGATTCCGGACTTTGTCGGCACCGAAAACGCCTTCATGACTGCAGCTATCGAAAAGGTTGAAGTCATTGATCCGCTGACCGTCAAGTTCGTCATGAAGCGTCCAGAACCGAACTTGCTATACAATCTGGCAAGCACGTTCATGGGGGTCCCCGGCCAGAAATCCTATGATTCGCAAGGTAAGGATTTCGGTGTCAAGACGGCTATCGGCACCGGGCCGTTCAAACTTGAAAAATTCGAAATCGGTCTTGAGACAGTTGTTGTTCGCAACGATGACTACGCTTGGGCTTCCGACTTATCGAAAAACCAGGGCAAGGCTAAAATAGCCAAGATCACCTTTCGTGAAATTGCCGATCAATCAACCGCCTTCCTCGAATTGAAAACGGGTGGTGTTGACTTACTGCTTGGTGTTCCGACCGACTTTCTGTCGATCTTGAAAAAGGAAAAGGGTGTTTCGGTCATCACCATGGCAGGCACCGGAATCCAGTATATGGCGATCAACACCACGTCGGAGCCGTTCACCGACATCAATGTGCGTCAGGCTACGGCACTGGCAATCAATCAGTCGGCTATCCTTAAGAGCGTTTATAATGGTGTCGGCCAGGAAGCACATAATTTCCTGATCAACTCACTTCCTGCTGCCAAGGTAAAACCAGCGCTGGAGATTTCTTTCAATCAAGCCAAGGCCAAAAAGTTGCTTGATGGAGCTGGCTGGAAGATGGGCGCTGACGGCGTGCGCATGAAGGGCGGCAAAGCGTTAAAGGTCAAATTGTTCACCAAGAACGATACTGAACTGAAGCGCCTGACACAGGTCATTCAGGCACAGCTCAAAGATGTTGGCATGGACGCCGTTATCACCGTCTTTGACTCCAGTACGATCCGCGATCAATACAAGAAAAACAACCATCAGCTTGCGGTGCGTGGCTATGACTGGAACAACGCCGATATTCTGGAATGGTTTTTCAGCGGAACACGTCTCGGCTATCCGAACGTTTCCATGTGGACGGATGCCAAGTCGGAAAAATTCAAAGACACGGCAATGACCAAATCGACGACGTCTGCAGAGCGGATCGCCAATTTCCGAGCGTATCATGAGTATGTTCTGTCGCAGTTCCTGTTCGCGCCGATCTATCAGCCGGCGACGAACATCGCCTATAACACAAAGTCTTTGAAAGTTCCGGCGAAAATTCGCGGTTCTCGCTTCCGGTCCCAGACCATTGTCGACATGGAAGTCATTAAATAATCACGTTGCGACTCTTGTTAAAATCTTAGATATGACGGGGAACCCGGGGTGATCATCAAATATTCCATTCAGCGGCTGCTGATGATTATCCCGGTTTCTTTATCAATTTCAGTATTTATTTTTCTTATTGTTCATATGTTACCTGGCGACCCGATCGACAACCTGATCCGGGTTGGCTCTTCACCGGCGGACCGTATTGCGCTGATCGCCAAATACGGTCTCGATCAGTCCTTATTCAAGCAATATATTATTTGGATCGGTCGAATTTTTACCGGTGACTTTGGTGACGCGATTGTTCTGCGTCGCCCCGTCGCAGATCTCATCGGTCAGAACCTTCCCTACAGCCTGCAGCTTGGCGCCCTGGCCTTTGCCTTTTCCTCTATTGTCGGGTTGATACTTGGCATTACCGCCTGGGCGGCGAGAAATTCCTGGGTCGAACAGGTCGTCAAGGGTTTCATCCTGCTCGGATCGACCGTCCCAGGTTTCTGGCTCGCTTTGCTGATGATCCTGTTGTTCTCGGTCACGCTTGGATGGTTTCCGGTTTCGGGCGCCAAAACCTGGTCTTCCATCGTTCTGCCGGTTTTGACAATTGGCTTTGGCGGCATTGCGCTGGTTGCTCGGGTCACGCGCGTGGCGCTTCTTGATGTTGCCCGGGAAGATTTCATCACCCTTTTACATGCTAAAGGACTGTCGCGCCCGGTGATCCTGTTTCGCCACTTGCTGCCGCACGCCCTGTTACCGGTCGTCACAATTCTGGCCCTGCGGATCGGCTGGATACTCGGCGGCGCGGTGACGGTCGAATTTGTCTTCGGGCGTCCGGGCCTCGGCAGCCTTCTCATCCGCGCTCTTGGCCAGCGCGATTATCCTGTCGTCCAGGGATGCCTGCTAATGCTGGCCCTTGCTGTCATGTTGGGAACATTGATCGGCGACATTACCCAGGCCGCAATGGACCCTCGTATTCGGGAGGCAAGCAAATGATTGCCGCGATATCTAATTCCGGTTTTGGTCGCGCCTTTTCAACGCCACTTGGCGTTATCGCCGGTGGGTTTCTCATCTTGCTTGTCGTGGTCGCTTTGTTTGCGCCATGGATAACGCCGTTTGATATCGCCTTGCAGGATTTAGACAACAGAAACACCGCCCCTGCCTGGCCGCATTTGATGGGTACGGATGAGTTTGGTCGAGACGTTCTTTCCCGAGTCATCTACGGGGCGCGAACGTCGCTATCGGTCAGCGCCACTGCAATCGGCATTTCAGTGACGGTTGGCATGATACTAGGCGCAGCGGCAGGGTATTTCGGCGGCATGTTCGAACGCGCAGTTATGACAGTCGTCGATTTAACGTGGTCGTTCCCCGATATTCTCATCGCCCTGATCTTCGTCGCGATCCTTGGTCCGGGCCTGACCAGCACGATGTTTGCCATCGCCATCGCTTATCTGGCGCAATTCACCCGATTGACCCGGGCGCAAATCGTCAGGTTGAAACAGGAGACTTTTGTCGAGGCGACCATCAACCTTGGTGCCAGCCCGATTCACATCGTCTTTCGCCATCTTCTGCCTAATGCTCTGGCGCCGGTGATCGTGGTCGCCATGCTGGCCATCGGGGATGGCATCGTTCTTGAGGCGACGCTGGGCTTCTTCGGGCTTGGCGCACAACCACCAACCCCTAGCTGGGGCGCCATGATGAGCAGCGGTACGGCACAGTTATTTATCGCTCCGTGGGTGATTATCCTGCCGGGTGTTGCCATTGCGATAACGGTGATTGCCGTCAATCTGTTCGGCGACGAACTGGTCCGCGCGCTTGATATTCGCGACCGCCTGCGAGGGTCATAAAGATGATGCTTCGCGTCGATAATCTTGGTGTTTCAATCGGTTCTGTCCGCCCGCTTTCAGGGGTCTCGTTCAATCTTGGAAAGGGCGAGACGGTGGGCATTGTCGGAGAATCCGGTTCCGGAAAGTCCCTCACGGCGATGAGCGTAATGGGACTCCTGCCACTAATAAACGGGGAAATTACCAGCGGTTCCATAAATTTTGACGGGACCGAACTGACTGCCCTTTCAGAAGCAGAGTACCGGCTCTTACGCGGGGGTCGTATTGGGCTCATTACACAAAACCCGATGACATCACTTGATCCGTTGAAGAAGATCGGGCCGCAGATTGACGTTGTGGCGCGCCTGCATCTGGGCCTTGGTAAACGGGCGGCACGGGAACGCACGGTCGAACTCCTTGGCGACTTGAGAATTTCCGACCCGGCTTCGATATACCATCTTTATCCCCATCAAATGTCTGGTGGCATGAAACAGCGTATCGTCATCGCCATGGCGCTGGCCGCCGATCCAGACCTGTTGATCGCCGATGAACCGACGACGGCGCTCGACGTCACCGTTCAGGCGCAAATCATCCGCTTGTTAATGGACCTTGTTACGGATCGAAATTTAAGCTTGCTGCTGATCACCCATGATATGAGCGTCGTCGCCCAGACCTGCGATAAGGTCGTCGTAATGTACGCCGGTACGGTTGTCGAACGCGGGACCGTCGAGGCTATTTTCGATTCCCCACATCACCCCTATACCCAGGCGTTGATCGGCTGCATTCCACGTGGCCTTGTCGGGGAGATGCGCTTGCAGGGCATCGATGGCACTGTCCCGAGCGTCGTGCACTATCCTGACGGTTGCAGGTTCCATCCGCGTTGTTCGCGGGCCGAAGATATTTGCGCCACTATTGTGCCGGAACTTGTCGAGACGCAGAACGCCGCTGCATGTCATTTTGCCAATGAGGAAACGTGATGAGCGAGTTACTGGAAGTGCGAAATCTATCGAAGCAGTTTTCCAGCCACCGCGGCTTGTTCCACGCCAGGCGGACGATGTACGCGGTCAACGACGTATCGTTCGCATTGCCAGCAGGGCGAGTTGTCGGTGTGGTTGGCGAGTCGGGTTGTGGAAAATCGACACTGGCGCGTCTGATCCTTCGCCTGATAGAGCCTTCCGATGGCACTGTCAGTTTCGACGGGTTGGCGTTATTGAAACAGCGCGCGGGCGACATGCGCAGGTTGCGCGCTCGTATGCAGATGGTTTTCCAGGACCCGTATTCGGCGATCGATCCACGCTATACCATTGCCCGGGCAGTGATGGAGCCATTCCAGATTCAAGGAAAACGTTTCACCACGGCCGAGGCGACGGCGACGGTTGAAGAATTGCTGGCGATGGTAGGCCTCAGCGAGCAAATGGCCGACAGTTATCCACATCAGTTATCGGGGGGGCAGAAACAGCGCGTCGGCATTGCCCGCGCATTGGCGCTTAAACCGGCGCTGCTGGTCCTCGATGAGCCCACGGCATCGCTTGATGTTTCTGTTCAGGCCCAGATCATAGGTCTGTTGGAGCAACTTCGCGACGAACTGAACCTGACTTATCTGTTTATTTCCCACGACCTCGCATTGGTCAAATATTTCTGTGATGAAGTTCTTGTGATGTACATGGGGCGCATTGTCGAAGCGATGCCGAGCACCGATGTGAACCCGCGCCACCCCTACTCCAAAACCTTGCTCGACAGTACGTTTGAGCCTGATCCGAAGCAGCGTCGCAACATTGAAGCGTTGTCCGACGAGGTGCCGAGCCCATTCGATCTCGGTTCTGGCTGCGCCTTTGCCGCGCGCTGTCCGTCGGTCAGCGCACGGTGTCGAAACGAAACGCCGATACTATCTACACCCGGCAGAAGTCACGCCGTCGCCTGCCATCATCCGAACTAATGGAGTCGCAATATGGGGTTTAGGGTCCTAACCGCCGATATTTCGCATGAGACCAATACCTTCAGTTGTCATTTGACAGATGAGCAAGCCTTCAAGGATCGCTACGTCCTGATGGGGGCGGAGGCGATCAGCGAACGTGGTCATGCAAATACCGAACTCGCCGGTTTCATTGATGCCGGTCGTGCGCATGACTGGCAGATCGAACATGTGATAAGCGCTGCCGCCGGTCCGAGCGGCAAAGTGATGCAGGCGGCGTTTGATTGGCTCAGCGACCCTATTGTGAGCGCCGCAAAAAAGGCCCCATTCGATGGCATCCTTTTGGGATTGCACGGGGCGATGGTTACCGATTTTTGCGAAGACGGTGAAGGCGAATTGCTGCGGCGACTTCGCGCCGTGTTGGGCGAAGGCATTCCAATTGCCGTTACCCTGGATCCACATGCCAATGTCACGGCCCAGATGTGCGCGCAGGCCAATATTATCGTATCGTTCAAGACCTATCCTCATATCGACATGCGCGATACCGGAGCCCAGGCAGGTGACATCCTGCACCGGACGATGGCAGGTGATATCACGCCGCGGACGATTCTCGTCTCGCGACCGATGCTGGAAGAAGTCAATGGCGGGCGCACCGATGTTGGCCCGATGATCAAGCGTCATCTTGCGGCGCGCGCTTATGAAGAGCAGGCCGATGTGTTTGCGGTCAGTATAAACGGCGGATTCGCCCATGGTGATATCGCCGAGGTTGGTCCCACTGTGCTGGTCACAGGACAGGGCGATTTTACCAAACATGCGGCGTTCGCCAACACCATCGCCGACGATATTTGGGCCCGGCGGCATCAGGTGTTGAATGATTATCTCAGTGTTGAAGCGGCGGCGCTGGAAGCGCGCGAATTCAAGGCTGTTCACGGGCCATTGGTGATTGCCGACTATGCCGACAATCCGGGAGCGGGTAGCTACGGCGATTCAACCGCCCTGTTGCAGGCGCTGCTCGACGCCGCGGTAACTGACGCCTGCTTCGGCCCGATGGTTGATGGTGAGGCAGCACAAACCCTGCATTTAAAGAACGTTGGCGATCACGTTCAAATTGCCCTCGGTGGTAAGACCAACGCGAACTTCGGCGGCGGCCCGCTTAACCTTGACGGCGAGCTTACCGCCTTAAGCGACGGACACTTTATCGGCGATGGCCCGATAATCGGCGGCTTGCCGGGGGCCTTCGGTCCCAGTGCCGTTGTCCGGGTCAATGGCATTGATATATTGGTCGTTACAATTTCCAAGCAAATTCTTGATTTACAGCAATTCAGGGCCTTTGGTATCGACCCGGCGAGCAAACGTGTGGTTGCCCTAAGATCAATGCAACATTTTCGCGCCGCCTTCGATCCAATTGCCGGAAAGACCATCGTTTGTGACAGTGGCGCTTTATGTACCCTGCATTATGAACGGTTGCCCTATCAGAATGTTCGCAGGCCGGTTTTCCCGCTCGATCATGTAGGATTCTGACGTGTTTGAGACGAGCAACTCCATGTAGGCTTGCGGCTATTCTCAAACCTAAAAACCATAGAGATTTCCTTCCGCTGTCGGCTATAAAGCGGGCATAGCTCTATTCCTCTCCTACATTCTATAGAGATAACCCACATCAGTGGAAACCTGTTCTTCTATCTGTTCAACTGCGGAAATCTCGATTGAGATGCATGGTTCGACGTTTTCAACGTTGTTGTTAACGTTGTCCGGCGAATTAGGGTATTTTTTTGGTCAATTAGGGAAAATTCCAGTGAACCAAAATTTTGTAACATATTGATTTTTCTGAATTAAGATTCCGGTCAATTAGGGAAAACGACATCAGGAACAATCCTCCCCCGGTGGCTAACTACGGGCGGCGGTGGAACGGTGTGTATTCACAGCACGCTATTGTTGTTTTGTGTCAAAGATCGGCAAGGTAAAAAAGAAGGTCGAGCCTGCGCCGAGTTCCGAGTTAAATCCGATCTGCCCGCCATGGCCATCTATGATCGCCTTGGCGATGCTCAGGCCCAGACCAGTGCCCCCTTTCTGGCGGATGTCCGAAGAATCGGCCTGAGAGAATCGCTCATATATATGCTCGTGAAACTGTTCGGGAATTCCGGGTCCGTTATCGGAGATCGAAACCTTCGCATTGCCGTTGTCACCGCTAACCGAAATTCGGACTTCACTGCCTTGGGGTGAAAACTTTGCTGCATTGGACAGGAAATTGGCGATCACCTGGGTCAACCGGTCGCTTTCGCCCTTCACCGTCAGATCTGAAATACAATCGCCAAGAACGAACGTCACGTCATATTCCCTGGCCAGTCCCCCGTTGGTGTCGACGCCATCCGCGACGAGGCGCGATAAATTCAGAGGGCGGAGGTCAAACTTGACGTCCCCGGAATCAAGTTTTTCCATGTCAAGGATGTCATTGACCAAATTGATCTGGCGGTCAACGTTGGTGTAGGCGATATCCAGCAGCTCTTTTGCCTGTTTGGTCAGTTCCTGAGACATGTTGCCAATAATGACTCCCAGTGCCCCCTTGATTGAGGTCAACGGGGTTCGAAGCTCATGACTGACGGTGGAGACAAACTCATTTTTCATCAGGTCCAGCTTCTTGCGTTCGGTAATATCACGACCGACACCGCGGTAGCCGGTGAAGGTATCGTGTTGGTCAAAGCGCGGAATTCCCGTCAGATTTATGATCCGAACCTCGCCGTCATGCATTTGCCATGTGGCCTCAAAATCGGAAAAGGCTTCCTGTGCCCTCAGGTGATCGAGATGGCGCTTCAGGCCGGGTGTTTTTTGATCCCATTGTTGTTGAGACATACCCAACCGGTTCAGATCCATCAGTTCTTCCCGCTTGACGCCCAGAGTGTATTTGCCGCCGCCGGAGAGAAAGGTGAAGCGTAGATCAGGGCCGGTTTCCCATAACCAGTCGGCGGCAATATTGGCGAAATCCCGAAACCGGATTTCGCTTTGCCGCAGCTCTTCGGTACGCTCCTCAACCCGGCGTTCCAGATTGTCGAGTGTTATCCGCAGCGTGTCTTCCGCCTGTTCCTTTTCCCGTTCCAGGCGGACCAGTCTGAAGCAGCGTTCAAGAGCTGCCTCCAACAGTTCCATTTTGAGGGGTTTGCGAAGAAATTCGTGGGCGCCGTAGCGCACCGCCCCTATGGCCATTTCCAGATCGGCGTAGGCGGTCATCAGGATGCAGGGAAGTTTGGGATGTTGCTGGCGGAACTGTCCGATAAGATCTATGCCACTTTCCCGACCCAAACGGATATCGACCAGGGCGACATCGGGGTGAAAGGCCCCTGCTCCATCAAGAGCCGTATTTACATCATGCGCGGTGGTGACCGCGTATCCCTTGCGGGTCATAACCTCCTCAAGGGCCTCGGCGGCGTCCATGTCGTCATCGACGATCAATAACCGCGATTGCGGTCCTGCCCCATGCGGGGCGCCAAAACTCTCAGGGGTGGACAGCGCCATCATGCGGATGCGCCCATGGTAATTTCTATGGCGCCAAGCCGTTTCGCGGCGGTGGACGGTTTAACCAGACAGGCGGAAGACAAGCTAACCATGATGACCTTGTGCTTTGTCATGTTGTAGCGGCCTCCGTTACGTCCCATGTTGTTCACGGGAAATCTGTCTGAGCGTCGGCAGGTCCCATCGAACCCCAAAACACAAGGTACTGTACATCGGCTCCGAGATTTTGGCGAGCCCATCGTCTGCATGTTCATGACGGTTTATCCAGATTGATCTATCGGCCAGATTAGGGTCCCGTGCTCGGCAAGGTCACGGTAACCGTGGTTCCCGCGCCAACTTCACTGTCTATAGTGAGTTCTCCGTTGTGCAGCTCGACCAGCGAACTGCATATCGCCAGACCAAGGCCAACTCCATCCTGGGATTTATGGGGATCAGGGTCATGGCGGGTGAACGGGTCCGTAAGGGTCGAAATTTTGTCTTCCTGAATGCCGATTCCTGTATCCGACACTTCGAACTTGTGATGCGTGCCTGACACATATGCCTTAAGCATAACCTGCCCCCCGGCAGGCGTAAATTTAACTGCATTTGTAAGCAGGTTGGTCAAAATTTGTAACAGGGCGCGCCGGTCTGCATGGACAGGCGACAGGTTTTCGATGCCCGAAGCAACCAGGGTAACCGCCCCCTGCTTCGCTCTTGGGTACAGTAGACTGAAGCATTCGTCGGCCACGGTGCAAACTTCGACCTGCTCCTTCTTGATATCGTATTTGCCTGCTTCAATTCTCTCGATATCGAGAATGTCATTGACCATATTGAGGAGATGCTGGCCGCTGGAACCGATGAATTTGGCGTATTCCGCATATCGATTGTTACCCACGGGGCCAAGGTATTGATTACAGATCATGTCGGAAAAGCCGAGTATGGCGTTTAGGGGCGTTCGCAGCTCGTGGCTCATGCTGGCCAAAAAATCTGACTTGGCCTGTGTCGCCTTCACGATCTCGCCCATTGCCTGCAGCATTTGTTGTTCGTGTTTTTTTCGTTCCGTAATGTCGTTAAAAACGCCAACAACCCCGCCATTGGGCATGGGAGAGAGGAACAGTTCCAAAAACCGCCCGTCCGGTGTTGTATCGTACAGTACCGTCGGTCGGTGATTTCGGTAGGCCGCTATCCTTTCGGCCAGCAATGTGTCTTTGTCACCGGCTCCGTAATCGCCGCGTTCCAGCCGCAATTTCATCAGGTCGACGGCCGATGCTCCCTGCGCCACCATATCGACAGGAAATTCATAAAATTCATGAAAACTTGGACTTGCAACCTGAATTTTCAGGTCCTCGTCAAACATGAAGATGCCACCGGCCATATTATCCAGGGCTGTCTGTAACCACCCTTCCTTGATCGTTAAATTGCTTTCCGCCTGCTCTTTTTCCCATTCCAGTCGAACCAGTCTTAGGCAGCGTTCAAGAGCCGCTTCCAGCAGTTCCATTTTGAGGGGTTTGCGAAGAAATTCGTGGGCGCCGTGGCGCACCGCCTCTATGGCCATTTCCAGATCGGCGTAGGCGGTCATCAGAATGCAGGGAAGTTTCGGGTGTTGCAGGCGGAACTGCCCGATGAGATCAATGCCACTTTCCCGGCCCAAACGAATATCGACCAGGGCGATATCAGGGTGAAAGTCCCGTGCGCCATCAAGGGCCATATTTACATTGTGTGCCGTACTGACCGTGTATCCATTGCGTGTCATGACCTCTTCAAGGGCTTCAGCGGCGTCCACGTCGTCGTCGACGATCAGTAATCGCGGTTTCTGTCCGGTCCCATGCAGGGTGCAAAAGTCATCAGGAGCGGAAAGAGCCATCATGCGGATGTGCTCATGGCAATTTCTAGGGCGCCAAGCAGTTTCAGGGGGTCGAACGGTTTAACCAGGCAACCACACGCCGAGTCCTGACACAGGGTTTTGATTGTCGCCGCTTCTTCGTCGGCGTATCCAGTGACCAGGATCGTCGGAACGCTTTTACCCTGCTTCTTCAGTTCCAGAAAGACTTCGAGCCCGTTGATTGCGGGCATCCTGAGATCGAGAATCAGGGCCTGAAGATTATTCTTCAGCCCTTTCTGGAGGGCCTCGTCGCCACTATGGGCAACGGCAATGGAATAGCCCGCCCGCGTCAGGACTTCCTCAAGGCTGTCGACAAAATCCGGGTCATCGTCAGCGATCAACACCAGGCCATTGGGCTGACTGTGATCGAGTGCTTCAAACACACGTTCGAAATTCAGCGGCTTTTGCAGGACGCCCAGGGCGCCATTATCGAGGGCCTGGCGCAATAACTGCTCGACGCTGTAACCGGTCATCATCATCACTTTGGCGTCGGGTTTGAGCTTGCGGATTTCGAAAAAACTCTCGACCCCGTTCTTTCCGGGCAGCCTGACATCCATAAAGGCGATGTCAAAATCCGCCTGACGAAACTTCTCGATGGCCTCTTCACCACTGTGGGCCATTTCCACATGGTGTCCCCGCCCCTCGATTACTTCGCCCAGGCTTTCGGCAAAATCGATATCATCGTCAACAATGAAGACTCTGAGCTTTGTCATGTCGCCGCTGCCTCTGTGTGTTTGGGTGTGCTGAGCGGCAGCCACAGCGTCACCTGCGTTCCTTCGCCGACTTCACTGCTGATGTCGATGCCGCCGCCGTGCTCACCGGCGATTTTTCTGACCACCGGCAGGCCCAGTCCGACCCCGAAACTCTTGGTACTGTACAGTGGCTCAAATATCTTGGCGAGTTCATTGTCCGCAATTCCATGACCGTTGTCCGTAACAATCATTTCCCATCTTTCGCCAGTGGCCCGGGTGGCGAAATCGACTTTTCTGCCCGTACCGTCGGCATTGTCCTGAACCGCGTGACAGGCGTTGTCGAACAGATTGATGACGATACGCCTGAAGCGGTCCTGATCTATGCTGATGTCGACACTGGATGCGAGATCCCGTCCGAGCGACAAGCCGGATGGCACCTCCTGTTCATCCAGCACACCGCCAAGCCATGCGTCGGCATCTGTGGGAACCTGATTGGGAGCCGATTCACGTGTATAGTCAAGAAGTTCGCCGATAATTCCGTCGCAGCGGATGATGTTGCGTTCTATTCGGGCAATGGCGCGTTCGATGCCCAGGTTCATGTCCTTGGTGTTGTCGGCGATGGTAATCATTGAGGTGCGGATCGTACCCAGGGGGTTACGCAGTTCATGACTGACCGTCGCCGACATTTGTCCCAATGCGGCAAGGCGTTCCTGACGAACGAGAGTCCCTTGGGCCTCTCTCAGTTCTATGGCGTTTTCCTTGAACACCTGAATAGCGGACGCCATCGTCTCAACCTCGATGATGCCTTCGGATTTTGGAATTTCAACATCCAGCTTATTTTCCGCAAGACGATGCATGGCCTTGGTGATGGAAAGCAGCGGGTTGGTAATTTTTTGCGCAAAGAAGACGGATAACAGGATCAATCCAATCACGGCGACGCTGCCCAGCACCAGCATCCAGAGACGAATATCCGCGGCCAACCCCGTCGCCAGATTTTCCAGCACCGCCCCCACTTTGGACGCCTGCCGGTCAGAAATCGCCGCACAGGTGTTGCCGATAACAGCGTTGTCAATGCCCGTCAGCGGCTGACAGATGAAAGAAAAGGCGTGGTCTCCCACATACCGGGTCGTCCATTTATTCGTGGCTTCTGTTCCACTGGAAATCATTTCCGGTTTTAGTGCCGAAATCGCGCTTGGAAACCCTATACTGGCTATCGGATCAAGCCCTGAATAGACCGCGATGGCGCTTTTGCTCAGGTCACGGGTCATCGTCAGCCCCTGATCCCATTGATGCAGCAGCTTGCCCGCAATCAGAATACCCAGCTTGTCGCCGAAATCGTTCTCAATAAATTTGACAACGACCATGCCAATCAGGGCTTTTTTCGAATCCACTTGTGTTTTGACGCCCAAATTTTCCAGTAACCCCTTGTCCATCGACAACAAACCGATGCGATTGGGCGGGAGTTGATCTGCGGCCTTAAAGCTGGAGATGAACGACCCTATGCTAGAGGCGCGGTAACTTCTGGCAATTCCAAGATCGTCTGAATTGACCGGAACAGATGAGAGAACGAGCCCCTCAACATCGAAGACTGTTGCAAAATCCAGGTCTTCCGATTCCAGGCTCTGCCTGAGCACCTGGGAAACCGTATCGTGCTGGCTTTTTGCAATCAAACTTCGGAAATTACCAGAGTTGCCCAGCGCGTTGGCGGTGGCAAGAATCTGCTTAAGCCGATTTTGCATCAGTTGCCGATAGATTTTCAGGCCGCTCTGAAGACGTTCAGTCAGTTGGATTTCAGTATGACGGACAAGTTCGGCCCCCTGTTTGTCGATGGCTTTGCTGATCAATTGCGACAGCAATGCACCGATCAATATGATCAAAACGACGACAACGGGTACGAAGGTGACGATGAACCGGGTTCTGAGTGTGCTATGTGCCTTTTTCATACTGTTGATTGTTTATTAATAGGGTTGTCCATAAGCTTCTCTGATCGCTTCGGATGCTGCCGGTGATGTTGCAAACTCAACAAACTCGGCAATTTCTCCAGTCCGGTTTTTCTCCTTGAAGATCAAAGCCAGCACGGTGTGGCTCAAATTTGATGGGTCTGTCGGGTGTTTGCCATTGATCGAGATTATTCCAAGCTTCGCTCTTTTAGCCGCAGGGTATGGACCGAAACCAATGGCGCCAACGGTCGTCGAGACGACCTTCATGGTCTGTTCCGTTGTTGTCGTCGTCTTCGACTTCTTCAGCAGTTCAATATCGCTAAAGCCCGGAAACGTCTTGCGCAATACCCGCAGCGTACTGTCGCCTTCTTCGCGGCGGACCACTCTGATCTTGCCGTCGTTCCCGCCGACGTCTTTCCAATTTTTAATCTCGCCACTGTAAATCCCAAGGATTTGCTCTTTGCTCAAATTGCGGACTTTGATGCTATTGTTGACAAAAAACGTTGCCGCTACCCTGGCGAACGGAAGATAGGTCAGACCGTAGGGTTTTTCCTTTTCCTTGATTTGACGGGCAACCCGGCCAAGCCGGTATTTGTCGTTGCCGACAGCCTTGATCCCGCCGGATGAGCCGATACTTGGTGGTACGGTGACGGTAGTGCCGGGATGAATTTTGCTGTACGCCTTTCCCAGACTTTGAGAAATCGCAATGCCGTCCCCGGTGCCAACGATGGTTATGTTTTCTGCCGCAAATGCGGCGGATGAAAGCCATGTCATCAGCACTGCAAACGGTAATATTGAGCGCAATTTCACGTGAATATATCTCAGCAATTTATCCTCCCGGAACTGTATCAACGTCCTATTTGGGGCTCCATACCATAATATGCAAGACGTGTCGAATTCAGCATGTTGCTCCTGGTTTGTATTTTTACACCCGGCTGAACGGTAGCGGGATGGTCGTGTCCGGCACCAAATTACGCCTGCGGTTTGAATGTAAACCATATGCCATTATAGGCGTCTAAAAAAGTGCCAGTTGTTGAAAATTGTGGCAGGGACTATACCATTTGTCGTCATATTTCCCTTGGGACAGGTGAAGATCAAATTATGAACAACATTATCCAGAAGACCACGGAAGCCATTGATAAGGTGGTTGGTTTGACCGGGCGGGCGGGTCCGATCTTTACCCAGTTCGACCGCGACCGCATTTTGCGCGATGCGGCGCGGGCGCAAAAACGGGTGTCCGGAATGGCAGCCCCTCATCCGCTTGCGGGCAAACGGGTATCGATAAAAGATCTGTTTGATGAAGAAGGCGAGGTCACAACCGCAGGCTCACAACTGCTGCGTGACCGTCCCGCCGCCAGCTCTGACAGTGTGGTCGTCGCCCGCCTGAAGGATGTTGGCGCCATCATGTTTGGCCGCACATCAATGAGCGAATTCGCTTATTCGGGGACTGGGCTGAACCCGCACCACGGAACGCCGGGCAACATCTATGATGAAAAACGCATTCCAGGTGGTTCAAGCTCTGGTGCGGCATTGAGTATCGCGCTGGGATGGTGTGATTTTGCCATCGGTACGGATACCGGCGGGTCTGTGCGTATTCCGGCGGCGGCAAACGGCCTGTTCGGGTTTGAGCCTACCCAGAAAACCGTACCGCTTGATGGTGTGCACCCGCTTTCCAGGACTCTGGATAGCGCCGGTCCGCTGGCCGCCGACCTGCCTACGATTGTCGCCGCCTATGAGGTCATGAGTGCAACCACGCCTGCAGTGGACGATCAAAAGTCCGATTCCCAATCTGGCTTGAGGCTTGCGATACCACTGAACGCATTCGTGAACGACTTGGATGATCAGGTTGAAGAAGATTATGCGGCGATGGTATCCCGGCTACGCTCAGCGGGACACAAATTGGATTCGCTCGATCTGGCGTTTTTGCAGAATGCAATCGGCGTCAATCGGGTTATTGTCGCCGCCGAAGCCTACGATCTGTATAAAAATGACCTGGACAGGCTGGAGGTCATAGGCGATCCCCGCGTGCTGCAGAGAATCCGATTTGCTGAAACCCTCAGCCAACAGCAGATTGATGACGCCTACGGAGGGCGAAATGAAGCCGTCAGTCGATTTAACAGGGAAATGGACGGCTTCGACGCCCTGGTGACACCATCGTTGCAGACGATTGTTCCGACCATAGAAGAAACGCGGGCTGACTTTGATCGCCTAAACGCCGCGATGCTACGCAATCCGTCGCTAATAAACCTTGCAGACGGATGTTCGCTGGTCATGCCGATTCCCGACATGTTCAAACCAGAACACGGACAGGCGACCTGCCCTTCCATGATGTTATCCGCCGCCGGCGGGCGCGACTGGCGTTTGCTTGGAGTTGCGCAGGCCCTGCAACAAACGTTCAATACGCATTAGCAGTAAGAGCCCGCCCTGACTTCGGCGGTTTGGTCGAATTTGTTCTACTAGTAGATATTTGAGCATTTCCTTCTTTTGCTCACACGGCAAACAGGTTATCGAACAGGAATGGACAAGCTGAACAAGAGTGCGCCAGGAGAGTCAGATTTGGAACATGCTGTTGATCGATTGATTGCCATCATGGCGCGCCTTCGTGATCCGGATGGCGGTTGCCCCTGGGATGTTGAGCAGACCTTTTCAAGTATCGCGCCCCATACCATCGAAGAAGCCTACGAGGTCGCCGACGCTATTGAAGATGACAATATGCCCGCCCTGAAAGATGAACTTGGCGATCTGTTGTTTCAGGTTGTCTTTCATGCCCAGATGGCAAGCGAGCGCGGAGCCTTCGATTTCGCGGATGTGGTGGCCAATGTATCGGAGAAAATGATCCGGCGGCACCCCCATGTGTTTGCCGATACAATAATCGACAGCGCCGACGCGCAAACCCGGGCCTGGGAAGATATCAAGGCGGAAGAACGCGCGCTCAAGGGTGACGATCAGGACAGCAGCGCCCTGTCCGGAGTGACCGCCGCCCTACCCGCCCTGATCCGCGCCCAGAAGCTCCAGAAACGCGCCGCCAGGGTTGGCTTTGACTGGCCGGAAACGAAACAGGTCCTCGATAAAATCGATGAGGAAATCGAAGAGATTGTTGCTGAAATGACAGACAACCCAGACCCGACCCGTCTACAGGATGAGGTGGGTGACTTGCTGTTCGTCAGCGTCAATTTGGCGCGCAAACTCGGTATGGATGCGGAAACCGCGCTGCGCCACGGGAACCACAAGTTTGAACGCCGCTTTCGCCATATGGAGAGTGCGGCGGAAGCGCAGGGCCTGGATTTTTCTTCGCTCGACCTGAGTGAGATGGAAAAACTCTGGGTTCAGGCGAAAACCGCTGACTAAAGACTGTTCCCCGATATCCGTCAGCGGTATGATGCGCCCCACTTTAGTGGTTTTGGTGTGACAGCAATAATGATTGATCGATACAAGACCCTGCTGCTCCGCACTTTTGTTCTGGTGTTGGCGGTCACTGGTTTGAGCGGCTGTTACATGCCGATCCGCTTCGATGCGGAAATCGAGCTGTCTCGGCGCGGGTATTACGAATTCTTTTTCGACGGCTATCTTGCCAAGGTCGCGCTGTATGACGGCTTGCGTAAACGCGAAATTTCACGCGAGGAAGAACAGAAGCAAGCCAAGCAGATTGAAACGGACTTTCGGCGCGACAGCTCAACCAAGGAGTTTAAATACTTCAAGAAGGGCCATTTCAAGGTCAACTGGCATCGCAAGGGGGACTTGACCAAGGCCAAGACGGTGACATTTGTTCGCCGCAACGAACACATGCTGTCCATCAGCTACAACCACAAGACCGGACGTGTCAGTATTTCCGGTCGTTCAATAAAGCGCGATACCAAGCGGCAGCTGGCCGAAATGGGGCTCAACATGACCGGCGAAATCCGGGTGATCACGGACACCAATGTCATTTCCCACAACGCCACTACTGTCAAAGAGTTGCCTAAACGCGGACCGAATTTTCGCATGTATACATGGAAAATAAAAAGCATCTTTGACCGCACGCCCAGCCTGGTCACGACATTGCGCTAGGCTGCGACGGACCGGCGATTAATCCGCCGGTCCTTTTGATTGCGGCTGGATCAGTCGTTCAGCAGCCGGATCAGGCTTGATGTATCCCAGCGGTTACCGCCCTTGTTCTGGATGGCCGCGTAGAACTGATCAACCAGGGCTGTGACCGGCAGGCGGGCGCCATTGTTTTTGGATTCGGCCAGACAAATTCCCAAGTCCTTGCGCATCCAGTCAACGGCAAACCCGAATTCAAACTCGTCATTGATCATCGTTGACGCCCGGTTTTCCATCTGCCACGATTGCGCCGCGCCTTTGGAAATCACATCGATAACCTTGCCGACATCCAGGCCCGCTTTCTGACCAAAGGCGATTCCTTCCGACAGCCCCTGCACAAGACCGGCGATACAGATCTGATTGACCATCTTGCACAGTTGCCCGCTGCCGACCGGCCCAAGCAGGGTAACGGCCTGAGCGTAACACTGGACAACAGGTTCAACGGCGTCAAAAGCCGCCTGTTCGCCGCCAACCATGACCGTCAGCTTGCCGTTTTCCGCACCCGCCTGACCGCCGGATACCGGGCCATCCAGGAACCGAATACCCCGTTCCGCCGCCTTGGTGGCAACTTCACGGGCGACATCGGCGGACGCCGTGGTATGATCGATAAACACGGCCCCTTCTTTCATGCCGGCAAGGATGCCGTCGTCGCCGTAGACAACGCTTCTTAGATCATCATCATTGCCAACACAGGCGCACACGATGTCGGCTCCTTCGGCAGCACCTCCGGGGGTGACGGACATGGCTCCGCCATGTTCCTGAACCCATTTTTCCGCCTTGGCGGCGGTGCGGTTGTAAACGGTAACATCGTGACCGGCTTTGGCCTTGTGCCCCGCCATGGGATAGCCCATGACCCCTAAACCGATAAATGCTGTTTTTGCCATGTTTCTGGTCTTCCCTTGGCTATGTGATTGATGATTGATGGGATTCGAATTTTATCGCTGGAAAATACTCTATACGTCGTTGTTCGTCTTTAGAAAAAGTGGAAATTTAGTCTTGCCCAAATTTCTGAACCGGTTCGCCGTCCTCTGATGGAATAGCGCGGTTGGACAACAACTGCGTAACCGAATATACAGTTTCGACTCATAACACATTGTGGCGAAAAGAGTTTCCAATATGGCTCATGTGACGATCTGCACGGCATCGGATGCCAACTATTTCGGAATGCTTTCGGGGTTGCTGGACTCTCTGGCCGACGGCGAAACATGCAGGGACTGGCCGGTTTCCATTCTTGATGTGGGCCTGACACCGGAACAGGCCGAAGAGCTTAAAGCCCGAGGGGCCAGGGTTGTGGAAGCGGGATGGGATGTGGATTTTCCGGGCCGCGAGACCATGCCGGGATATTACCGGGCAATGAGCGCGCGTCCCTATCTGCCAAAATATTTCCCGGGCCACGATATCTATCTGTGGATTGACGCCGATGCCTGGGTGCAGAAGTCCTCATATCTGGAATATTATGTTCGCGGCGCTGAACGCGGTAAGATCGCCTGTGTGCCGGAAATGGACCGTGGATACTGGACCATGTATCGCCGCCCTAAAATGTGGGCGCAAAATCAAAAGGCGTTTGCCTGGGGTTTTGGCCTGCGCGCTGGTGACAAACTGGGCCGCAATCCGGTGGTTGGCGCTGGAATGTTTGCTATTCATGGAGATGCGCCACACTGGAAATTGTGGGCTGACGCGCATCGTAAAATCCTTAATCGACCACGGTTCAAGAAACCTGGTATCGGTAATTTTTACACCTTCCTGTCCGAGCAAACGGCCTTGAACTACATGATCTTCGCCGACAAAGCGCCGTCCACGTTCCTCCCCGCCTATACCCACTGGGTCTGTGGTAAAGGGGATTTGCTGTTCGACAGCGAACGCAAATGGTTGGTCGAACCTCATGAGCCTCATGAGGTGATCGGTGTGGTCCACCCCGGTGGGCAGGCGATGAAGGAGCGGTTATGGGAAATTCCGACACTTGACGGCGATACGGTAAAGGCCCAGCTGACGTACCGTGAATTCATGGATTTTCGTAACGGCCTGTGCTGAATCAGGCCACGGAAAATAAGGTCATTTCGAATTGCTTAGGTGACGTATTTCACTTTCCAAGAAAGTGTGTAAGTTTATTCCAAATATTATGAGATGGCGCTAACATAATGTTTTTATTTGATAAAATCGCACTAATCTCATATTTTTTATTGTTGTCTGTCATGGCGTCGTACCCCCCGATCTCACGATGAATCAGGACACCGGGAACATGATCCCAGGGTTTTAAATTGCCGCCGTACTGAAGAAAATGAAGCTTGCCCCGAGCCAGATCCATATATTCACGACCAACACAGCGGTAGCGCTTGACCAGTTTGGGGACGCCAATCTCGCCAGACGCACGGCGCTGGTTGAGATCGCTGGTGATCCGCCGGTTGAGCGATCCGGTCATATCCCCGATATCGGTTGGCGCCGCCATTCGTAACCGCTTGCCGCCTTCGAACGCCCCTTGTTCCGTGAGCGCGTATATGGCGGTCTCGCCCAGGGGGTCGTAGATCCAGGCGGCTTTTGGTTGTCGATCAATACACAGCGCCGCCATGACGGCAAAGCAGGGTTTGCCGTCGGCGAAGTTCTGGGTGCCGTCTACCGGATCGACAATCCACACCGCCCCATCATGATCCAGTGCGCCAATACTGTCCGGGTTGTTTGCCACGCCTTCTTCGCCGACGACAGTCGATCCCGTCAGAAGCGCCTTGAATTCTTCTGTCAGGCGGCGCTCGGCCTCGATATCGGCGATCGTTACCAGGTCGCCCGGAGCCTTTTCAGAAATTTCGTGGTCAGCCAGGCGTTGATAACGCGGCAGAATTTCCTCTTTTGCCACGGAGCGAATGATGTCGAGAACGTGCAGGGGGTCTATCATCATGCCCCCTTCTCGCCCAAGCGGGAGTATGAATAAAGGAAAAATACGTCAATTCTGGTATAAATCACGATCACGGTGATAGGCGGCGATAAAATCGTCCAGCATACGGGCCGCTTCGGTGTTGTAATCCGCGCGTTGGATGAGGGCGCGGGTGACAAAGGCGGTAAACGTCACCGCTTCACCCTTGCCGCGTAGTTGGAAGCTTTCCGCAAAACCTTCCAACTCTTCATGAACGCTTCGTCGGGCGACCACGTTCAACTGTGATTTCACCAGATGATTCTTACGCCGCCACTTTTTCTGATTTTTCGCCGTTGCCATAAATTCATTGTATCTACTAGTAGAAAATTATGCAACTCATCAGGTCGTCATCGTGGCCTGGAGGTAATCTGACTTGCACTCTCCGCCTGGCTGGGGCATCACCTGCCCTATTGTCGTTCAGGAGATTATAACGTGGCCCCGCCCATTCTCGCCCTCAGGGACGTATCCGCCGGATTTGGTGATCCCGTTCTGTTTGAACACCTGGATGTCTATGTGGCGCCGGGTGAGCGCATCGCCCTGGTCGGTAGAAACGGGTCGGGGAAATCAACGCTGCTGAAGATTTTTGCAGGGCTCATTCAGGCGGATGGCGGCGAGCGTTTCGTACAACCCGGAACGCGCGTAGCTTACCTGGGCCAGGACGTCGATTTGAGCGGTCATGATACAGTCGCCGACTATGTTGAGAGCCGGATTGATAATCATGATGGCGCTGCGCGTTATCTGGTGGATGCGGCCCTGTCCGAATTTGGCATATCCCCGACGTCGAGCGTCAGGGGCCTGTCGGGTGGCGAAATGCGCCGTGTCGCCCTTGCCGGCGTGCTGGTGCAGGACCCGGACGTTCTGCTTCTCGATGAGCCCACCAACCATCTCGACATCAGCGCCATCGAACTGCTCGAAGAGCGCCTGAAACAGTTCTCCGGCGCAATTGTTACGGTCAGCCATGACCGGACATTTCTCCGGCATTTGTCTCGGGTGACACTGTGGCTGGATCGGGGGAAAATTCATCGGCTGGAAAAAGGCTATCAGCATTTTGATGAATGGTCGGAAAAGATCACTGCGCTGGCGGCGGAAGACACGGCGAAACTGGACAAGCTGATCGCCGATGAAACCCGCTGGTCGCGCGAAGGCATTTCGGCCCGCCGGACCCGCAATCAGGGCCGCCTGCGCCGCCTATACGCGCTTCGTGAAGAACGCCAGTCGCGTATAGGCAACCAGAACATGGCGGCGCTTGAGGCCGAAACATCCAAGGCTTCCGGCAAGCTGGTCGCCGAAGCAATCGGGATTTCCAAGGCCTATGGCGAGGTTAACCTGATAGACGGGTTCTCAACCCGTATCATACGTGGCGATCGGATTGGCATCATTGGGCCAAACGGAGCCGGAAAAACGACTCTTTTGAAGATACTCACCGGCGAACTTGAGCCCGATTCCGGATCTGTCCGCCTGGGCACCAATCTTGATATTCTGACTTTTGATCAGACCCGCTCCTACCTCGACCCTGAAGCGACCCTTTGGGACACACTTTGCGACTCTGGTGGTGACCAGATCAATGTGCGTGGCCGGCCCAAACATGTTGTCGGCTACTTGAAGGAATTTCTGTTCCATCCGGGACAGGCCAGAAGTCCGGTCAAAAGCCTGTCGGGCGGCGAAAAAAACCGTCTGTTGCTGGCCAAACACCTGGCTAGACCATCAAACATGATGATTCTGGATGAGCCGACCAATGATCTTGATCTTGAAACCCTTGATCTGCTGCAGGAAATGCTCGGTGAATACGATGGCACGGTCTTGCTGGTCAGCCACGACCGAGATTTTCTTGATCGCGTCGTCACATCAACCATTGTGCTTGAGGGGATGGGCCGTGTTGAGGAGTATCCGGGGGGGTACAGTGACTACCTGGACCAGCGCAAGGCCGTTGCCCGGTCCGTGTCTGAAGCGAACGGTCCCAAGCCCTCCCTCCCGTCGAAAGCCAGGCCCAAAAAGAAAACGGGGCGGCTCAGTTATAATGATAAACGCGAACTTGAAGAAATTCCAAAGCGTATAGACGCCCTGGAGACCCGGATATCAGCGCTGAATGATGATCTTGCGGGTGCTGGTGGCGATGGGGACAAAATACGTTATCTTTCCCAGCAACTGGGTGAGGCGACCAGCGAATGCGCCGCCGCGGAGGAGCGCTGGCTGGCGCTGGAAATGCTGCGCGAGGAGCTGGAGGGTTAAATCCCACACAGACCTATTTCTGAGGCACGCGCCCTTCGATCAAATCGGTCATCGGTTTCATGGTCTCAGCGATATGATCAAGGAAGGCCCGGATTCGCGCGCTATAGCGAAGATTTTTGTGGGTCAGCAACCAGACATCGCGCTGGCTGACAACCTTTCCCGGTGGAATGCGAACGAGGTCGCTGTCTGCATCGCCCATAAAACACGGCAGGACCGTGGCGCCAATATCCTGTCTTACCGCGGACAACAAAGAGGGAACGGAATCAATGCGTAACCGGCATAGGTTATCGGGAATTTCCGGCGCCATACTGGGCCAGGCCGGGGACTGAGAGCCATCGTCCCAATTCAGCCACACCATTTGTTCTTTACGGTCGTCTAGGGAGGCGAGGTAGCGGCGCGACGCATATATGGCGAATGCGGCTGTCGCCAGTCTGCGGCCGACCAAATCCTCGGGCGGGTTGTTCGATGTGCGGAACGTAATGTCGGCTTCGGTGTCTTTTTGCACCACCACATCGTAGGCGGAGTTCACGGACGTGGTGATTTGCAGGTTTATATTCGGGTAGCGGTGTAGAAACGAAGAAGTCGCCGGAAACAGCAAGTGGTTCGACAGCGTATCAACGGTGGCGATGCGGACCGTCCCGGACAGGTTCTGATCCTGGCCGACGAGCGCGTGGTCCAGATCAGCGACTTCCCGTTCGATACGCAATGCCGTTTCAAACATCCTTCGTCCGGCGGTGTTCAGGCCGTATCCGGTGGTTACGCGGTCAAAAAGCCGTGTCCCCAGCCTGTCCTCGAAGGCGTTTATGCGCCTCGAAATGGTGCTTTGATCCATGCCCAGCTGGCGCGCCCCGGCGGCGCCTGATCCGCCACGGGCAACAGCAAGAAAAATTCGAATGTCATCCCAATTGTCCATATATGCAAAATATCATTAATCATATGAAAAATCACATATTTAAATGTATTTTTACATGTCTTAACTTTTGCTCATTCCCAACCGGGTTCAATTTTAACGGAGAACAACATGAGCGCTTATTTTGTTGCGCAGTTTACGGTCAAAAACCCTGACGCTCTCGCGTCATATTCCAAAAAGGCGGCTCCGGTCATTACCTCGTTCGGTGGGGAGCTGCTATTCAAAAGCCTGTCCGGAGAAGCGCTGGACGGCGAAAACCCGCATCACGGCATCGCTGTATTTCATTTCCCCGACAAGCAGGCGCTCGAAAGTTTTCACGCTTCCGAAAGCTATCAGGCCTTGATCGGGGAGCGGCAAACCGGTGCGGACATGGTGACGACCGGTTATGTCGGCGCTTCAGTTTGAAGTCGGCTGTAGATTTGAAACCAACACACAAAAGAAGGACCAATGAGGATGACACTCGGATATCATACGATCGGACACGGGCCTGAAAAAGTTATGTTCCTGCATGGGTGGTTGAGCGACCATCTGGTTTTCGAACCGCTGTTTCCGTTTCTTGACCCGGATCGCTACACCGTTGTCTTCGCGGATTATCGGGGGTATGGGCTGTCGAGTGGACAGGAAGGCGACTATTCAATCAAGGAAATTGCCACCGATGTCATTGGTCTGGCGAAGGAACTTGCATGGGACCATTGCCACATTGCAGGGCATTCCATGGCCGGAATGGTACTTCAGAAAGTTGCGTTTCTGGCTCCCGAACTTGTACTTTCCGGCATTGCGATTACCCCGGTGTCGGCGTCAGGTCTGCCATTGGATGAGGACACTGCCGCGTTCTTTCGTTCCGCCGCCGATGATGACGACGCCCTCGCGGCGCTGTTTAATACGCTGACCGGGGAACGCCATTCTCGCGAATTTCTGAAATACATGGCGTTGAGAACCCGAAAAGCAACCTCCAGAGAAGCGCTTCTTGGCTATATGAAAGCCTGGACGACAACCGATTTCAGCGCCGATGTCGCCGACCTGCGGACCAAGGTCCTGGTTATTGCTGGCGCCCACGATATGGCGGTTGGCCCAGATGTCATGAACAGTACTTACCTCCAGCAACTACCAAATACCGAAATGGAAATCATCGACGGTGCTGGGCACTACCCTACTCAGGAAACGCCGGTTGAACTGTTCACCATCATCGAGAAACATCTGGTTTCGATGGCTGAAACCTGAAGGCGGATTCTAACGACGTTTCCGCTGAAACCGTTCGGCGTTGGCGCTATCCATGCGGACATGGAGATCTATAGAGGTTTCATCGTCGGTGCGTGCAATAACCTCTCCGTGTTCATATAACCAGGCCAACGTCGCCCCGTCTTCGGGTTTTAGCGAGATCGCTACGGTTTCGTAGCCAGCGGTAATGCACCGATCAATTTCGGCAAGAAGCGCCGCACACCCCTCCCCGGTAATGGCGGAAACCAGAAACATGGGCGCGTCCGATCGCGATATTTGCTTTTGAATGACGGCGGCATGGTCGGCGTCAAGTTGGTCGGCTTTGTTCAGGGCTTCAATTATCGGGCGCTCAGGGAGTTCCAACACAGGGTTTTCATTTGATGTCCATACGCCAAGATCGTCCAAAACCTGAATGACGTCTTTACGCTGTGCGTCCGTATCAGGGTGGGCGCAATCCCTGACATGGATGATCAGGTCTGCTTCCAAAACCTCTTCCAGAGTCGCGTGAAAGGCGTTGACCAGTTCGTGAGGCAATTCAGAAACAAAACCGACTGTATCTGATAAAATGACGGATCGCCCGGAGGGCAGGTCAAGGCCGCGCATGGTTGGGTCCAGAGTCGCAAACAACTGATCTTCGGCAACCACATCAGAATTTGTCATGCGGTTGAAAAGAGTGGATTTTCCAGCGTTGGTGTAGCCGACCAGCGCGACGATGGGGTATGGCACCTTGCGGCGCGCCTGGCGATGCAGGTTTCGGGTCCGGGTCACGTCTTTTAATTCGCGTTTGAGACGGGTAATGCGCTGATCAATCAGGCGACGATCAGTTTCGATTTGGGTTTCACCAGGGCCGCCCATGAACCCGGCGCCGCCGCGCTGGCGCTCAAGGTGCGTCCAACTGCGAACCAGGCGGCTGCGCTGATAGGTCTGCGCCGCGAGGTCAACCTGAAGACGACCCTCTTTAGTTCGTGCGCGCGCCCCGAATATCTCCAGAATCAGGCCGGTGCGGTCAATCACCTTACGCTCCCAGACCCGTTCCAGGTTACGCTGCTGAATGGGTGTCAGTGCGGAATCAACAACGATGACGTCGATCCCGTGTTCGTCGTGTTCGGCCCGCTCTCCTACGCGTTCGACCGCGCCTCCGCCGAGCAGGGTCGCCGGTTTTGGGCGGGTGACGTTCAGTACCGCGCTGTGGACGACGTTGAGGTCGATCGCCAACGCCAGACCGATGCATTCTTCCAGCTGCGAAGCCGAAGACCGGCTTGACGACGCACTACCCTGAACGTTGGGATGAATTACGATGCAGCGTTCACGCCCATCGTCCGAAGGTTGACCCATATCAGTTTGATGACAGTCGCGTGCTGTCCGGGCAGGTAGAGATCAAGCCCCGTCCTCTAATTCTTTTTCAGGCTCAAACAGCTGAATGGGAGTGGACGGCATAATGGTCGAGATGGCGTGTTTATAGACCAGCTGCGTGTGACCGTCGCGTCGAAGCAGGACAGAAAAATTGTCAAACCAGGTGACAATACCCTGTAGTTTTACGCCATTGACCAGAAATACGGTCACCGGTGTTTTTTGTTTCCTGATATGATTGAGAAAAACGTCCTGAACGTTTTGAGACCTCTCTGGCGACATCGTCATCTCTCCCTTAATTTTTTTGTTGTCTTCCGCATGTCGGGACGGGACTGCAAAAATATACTCTTGGTTTTAATTGATTTCAAACTTCCCCCATCGAAAAAACGAATAAACCCGACGTTTTTTCTCAGATGCCGACACCAGCTTACAGGGTTCGAAGCCGCTTGCATAGCGCTTGTCCACTCTGAAATTGCCAAACCGGTCGGAATTTTTTGAATTCATCTTTCTCTGGATCACGCTGACGAAGCAGGACCGGCGTGCAATTGGCGTTGAGGGCGCACTCCATGTCGATGTCGGCGTCTCCGACAAACCAGACATCCGGAACGGTCCAGGTATCAATAAATTCGGGGCCGCCCGCAAGCGCCATGTGGACAGGATCAATGGCGGGTTTGTCTCGCTCGGCGTCATTTGCGCCGATAATTTGTCCGAAATGTCGATCCCAGCCCAAATGCTCCGCCTCCTTTCGCAGATAGTCGCCCCGCTTGTTACTGACCACCGCCAGATAAACGCCCATGCCGGTCAGTTCAGACAACATGTCACGGATTCCTGGAATGGGTTCTATCCGTTCGGCGTGAATTTCGCCGTAACGGGCATAAAATACCTCTGCCGCTTCTTCCCATTGGTCGCCAAACAGGTCTGGAAAACTCTCGCGCAGTGATTTTCGTACACGGCGGCGAACTTCATCGGGAGTCCAGGGGGCGTGACCAAAGGCGGTTAGCGTGGTGTTGAGCGCATCGCCGATTACCGGCCAGCTATCGACCAGGGTATTGTCCCAGTCAAAGATGATCGCCTGTGGACGTCGGTCCGGCGCTGTCAATTCCACCTGTCCGTGTTCTGGGGGCCACCCTTGGCTTCGATGAAGTCGACGTAAAGGTCGAGCAGCCGGGCGGTCAATTCTCCCACGTGACCGTTGCCGACGGGATTATCGTCAATGCGGGTCACGGCCTTGACATGGGAAGTTGAGCTGGTGATGAAAGCTTCTTTTGCTTCATCGGCCTCCAGCTTGCTGAACGGACGTTCGGAAACCTCTATTCCCGCCTCCTTCGCGGTTTCAAGGACGGCCAGCCGGGTGATGCCGTTCAGAATAGCGCTGGAAATGTCGCGCGTTACCAGTTCCCCGTCTTTGGTAACGATCCAGGCGTTGGTGGACGTGCCTTCCGTAACCATGCCGTCATCGTCAATCATCCACGCCTCAAAAGCCCCGGATTCGCGCGCTTGTTGTTTACCCATGCAATTAGGAAGAAGAGATACGGATTTGATATCTTTGCGTTTCCAGCGAATGTCCGGGATTGTAATGATGCCGACTCCCTTGCACAGCGCCACCTTGTCAAGGGGCGCCATTTTTTTGGCGGTGACAACCATTGAACTGACACAGTCTGCCGGAAACGGGTGATCGCGGCGCGCCACACCCCGGGTTACCTGGATATAGACCAGCCCGTTTTTGACATGGTTGCGCCGAACCACTTCCCTGACCACAACCATGAACGGGCCGGCCTTCATGGGCCAGTCTATCCTGAGTTCCGAAAGCGAGTGATCAAGCCGGTCCATATGGCCTTTAACGCCAATCAGCTTGCCTTGGTGAACGGCAAAAACCTCATAGACCCCGTCGGCAAACTGATATCCGCGGTCTTCAATATGGACCATTCCTTCGGAATGAGGGAGATACTGGCCGTTAACGTATGCGATGCGTGACATGATATTCCTGTAGTTTCTGATGTGTCTAAAAATACTCAAGCTGAACCGAAAACATTTTTTCGACTTTTCTGATCGCCTCGGCGGCGGCAAACAGCACCACCCGGTCGTTGGCCTGGACGATGGTCCCGCCACCCGGGCAGATCATTTCGCCATCACGCACGATTGCGCCAAGCAGGACGCCGGATGGAAGCTTGACCTCACGTAACGGTCTGCCGACCAGATCTGATGTTTCGAGGGCTTCCGCCTCAATCAGTTCTCCAAACCCCTCACGCAGCGTGTGTACGGAATGGATACGACCGCGTCGAACATGCTGGAGAATGGTGGAAACTGTAATATTTCGAGGACTGACAACAACGTCAATGCCCAGTGAACTGATCAGCGGCTCGTAGGTGCTTTTGTTGATCAGGGTGATGGCGCGCTGACAGCCGTAACGTTTGGCAAGAAGAGACGCCAGAATATTGGTTTCGTCATCATTGGTCAGGGCGACGACGGTTTCCGTCTCCGACACATTGGCTTCTTCCAGAATTTCCTGGTCCAGGACATCGCCTTGCAAAACCATTGTCTTTTCCAGCACGCTCACGATGTGTTCGGCGCGGTCTTTGGAAGATTCGATGATTTTGGTTTTAACCCAGTCGTTTTCACGTTCGATTTCCTGCGCCAGCGACAGCCCAATATTCCCGCCGCCGAAAATGAGCAGACGCCGGGCTTCACGTTCCTCATGGCCGAAAGCAGCCATGGCGCGGTCAACCTGTTTACTGTCAACGACGAAATACACCTCGTCTCCAGACTCCATCTGGTCGTCCGAGGTCGGCACGACGGCGATGTTATCTCGCATGATGCCGACGATAACGATATTCAGGTCGGGGAACAGCTTTGTTAATTGGCGAAGCGGCGTATTGATCAGCGGGCAGTCGTCGTCGCAACGGACACCCAGAAGTTTGACCTTGTCTTCGACCAGCGGAATCATCTCAAATGCACCAGGCACCCGTAACCGCCGGCTGACGGCCCGCGCGACTTCCATTTCCGGCGAAATGATGACGTCTATTGGCATATTATCGCGGGAAAAAAGGTTGGCCCACATGGGTTCCAGATAAGCCTGTTCACGGACGCGGGCAATCTTGGTTGGAACGTCAAACAGGGAATGAGCCACCTGACAGGCGATCATGTTGACTTCATCGGAATAGGTGACGGCGATCAGCAGATCGGCGTCTTCCAGTCCTGCCCGTTCCAGGACATCCGGTCGTGACGCCTGACCGACGACACCATTGACATCAAGGGTATCACTGATTTTCCGAATCAGTTCGGCTGACTTGTCAACCACCGTCACATCGTTGTTTTCCAGCGCCAGATGGCGGGCAATGTTCGAGCCGACCTGACCGGCCCCGCAGACCACGACTTTCATATCTTCCTGCCCTCTACTGTATACCCAGGGATTTTATTTTACGGTGCAGGGCCGAACGCTCCATACCAACAAAATCGGCTGTTTTTGAAATATTTCCACCAAATCGCATGACCTGCGCCGCAAGATATTCACGCTCGAATATCTCCCGTGCGTCACGCAAAGACAATCCCATGATTTCCTGATTGCCCATATCTGCACGTGGCACCGGCGCATCCGAAATGATTTCGGGTGGCAGCATCGACAGGCCAATGGCTTCTTCGCTGTTACCCGGCGCCATGATCAGCAGGCGCTCGATGATATTTTTCAGTTCTCTGACATTTCCCGGCCAGTCATGCGCCTGCAGCGCCGTGATGGCGTCGTCGCCGATGGTGCGTTGTGGTTGCCCCGTCGCAATCGCGGCGCGTTCCATAAAGTAGTGTGCGAGCGGACCGATATCTTCCGCATGATCCTTGAGTGCAGGAATTTCCAGAGGCACCACGTTTAACCGGTAATACAAGTCTTCGCGGAACCGTGCCGACGAAATCTCTCCTAATATATCACGTGTCGTGGAGGCGATGACGCGCACATCGACGTTCATTTCCGATGTTCCGCCGACACGCTGAAAACTCTGCTCCTGAAGTACGCGGATAATCCTGCCCTGCGTTTCCATCGGCATGTCGGAAACTTCATCCAGAAAAAGCGTCCCATTGTGCGCCATTTCAAACATGCCGGGCCGCACTTCGGGGATCTGGTTGGTCCCAGGAAATTCTGTCCCAAACAGCGTTTCCTCGACGTGATCAGGTATCATGGTCGCACAGTTGACGACGATAAACGGACCATCACTACGTCTGGACTGTTTGTGAATTTGTCGGGCGATGACTTCTTTGCCCGATCCTGCGGGGCCGGAAATGAAGACGCGGCTGTTGGTTGGGGCAACTCTGGCCACCGCAGCTGAAAGGTCACGTATGGCAGGTGACCCGCCAATCAGGTCATCTGAGCGTCCCGAGCGGAGACGCAGTTCTTGGTTTTCACGGCGTAACCGGTCCGTTTCCAGGGCGCGTTCCACCAAAAACAGCAGGCGGTCTGATTTGAATGGTTTTTCGATAAAATCGTAGGCGCCATCCTTAATCGCCTGTACGGCAGTTTCAACAGTCCCATGTCCGCTCATCATCAATACCGGCAAGCTCGGATAATCCCGCTTCAGTTCCCTGAGAATTCCCAGCCCGTCAAGAGTGCTGCCCTGCAACCAGATATCCAGCAAAACAAGGCTGGGTCGTCGTTTTTCAACCTGGGCCAGGGCCTCATCGCTGTGGCCGGCTTCATCGGTGTCATAACCTTCATCCTGCAACAGTCCGGCAATCAGCGTGCGGATATCAGTTTCGTCATCGACTATGAGAATATCGTTCTTCATGGCAGGGAGTTTAGGAGCCTGTAGAGTCAAGTACGAGATCAATTTCCGTTTTTAATGGATCGATCGGTGGTGCGGGGTTTTCATCGATGGCGCGGAAGCTAAGGGTGATTTCCGCGCCTTGCCCGTCCCGGTCGGCAAGGACCAGACGCCCATTATGTTCTTCCATGATTTTTTTGACGATGGCGAGGCCGAGACCGGTTCCTTTTGTGCGGGTCGTCACGTAGGGTTCGGTCAGGCGGTCCTTTGATCCGGCGGGCAGGCCAATTCCGTTATCAGCAATCACGATCCGGGCGATATCCGATCCATTGCCGGTATCCTTATCGTCTAACTGGCTGAGTGAAATTTCAATTTTCCCCTGCCCGGTGGGGATCTGCCCCCGTTCTATGGCTGTTCCAACGGATTCCGCAGCATTTTTGAGAAGGTTTGTAAGTGCCCGCGACAATTGGCGAACATCACAGTTGAGCTCAATATCCTGATCCGAAAAATTGGTTGAAAACATCATATCCGAGTTACGATTCTGTTCCAGAAAAATAACCTGACGACAGATTTCCGAGAGATTTTCCATTTTTATGGAGGGCTCCGGCATGCGTGCAAATGTTGAAAATTCGTCAACCATTCGCCCGATGTCCTCGACCTGCCGGATAATCGTGTCCGTGCAGGTCACAAAGGTTTCCGGATCAGTGGTAATTTCCTTCATGTATTTGCGTTTAAGCCGCTCTGCGGATAACTGAATAGGGGTCAGCGGGTTTTTGATTTCGTGTGCAATACGCCGTGCGACGTCTGCCCAGGCGGCCTTGCGTTGCGCAGAAAGCAGGTCGGTTACATCATCAAAAGTAACAACATATCCAATGGTTTCGCCATCAAGGCGTTCCGCCGCAAACCTGACGTGCAGGACTTTGGTTTCGTTGTCGCGGGTCAGATGCAACTCGGTCTGACGCATACGCCCCCGCTGCGATATCGCGTTCTCAAGCAGGTCCGTCATTTCCGGGACGATATCGCTCAGGTGTGCGCCAACGGCTTTTTTTAAATCCGTCGCCAGCAACTCAGAGGCCGAGCGGTTGGGCAGGTGAATGTTGCCCTTTTTATCCAGACCAATCACGCCAGCGGAAACGCCGGAAAGCACGGTTTCCGTGAACCGATGGCGTTCGTCCAGTTCCCTGTTGGCTTCCATCAGTCCGTCGCGCTGGGTTTCCAGTTGTGTCGCCATGGTATTGAAAGTGTGAGTCAGTGTGCTGATTTCATCATTATCTTCGCTGGTTTCGACACGAACGCTCAAATCGCCTTCGCTGACGTCTTCGGCGGCCCTGATCAGGCGGCTGATCGGGCTGGCCAGTTGATTGGAGACGGTCAGGCCAACCCAAGCCGCAGCCATCAGCAGCAATAGCGCCAGAATGACAAAGATCATGATAAAACTGATCTGAAACTTGCCGCGATTTTTTTCCAACGAGTTATATTCGCTTACCACCTCATTGATCCGGTCGATATAGCGCGAAATCCGGGGGTCGACAAATCGTTCGACCAATAGATATGAGTCGATAAACCGGTTCAGTTTCATCAGCGCCCTTACCTGGTCCGCCTGCGCTGAGCGCAGGACAACGATCTTCCCATTCGCGGCTTCGTTAAACTGGGGCTTTGTGATGTTGGTGATGGCATCGCCGGCCAGACTGTATCTTGCCCGCCCCAAAATCTTGCCCTGCCCGTCAATGACGACAGCTTCGGACAGCGAGCGGAAATTTGTATGAGAAGAGAGAATAGAGCCAAGCCCGTATGGGTTTCCGATCAACTTCGACGCGTTGTAGTTAAGATCGTTGGCTATTGCGAGGGCGTCAGCGCGAATGTTGTTCCGGTGTTCGACAAGGTAGGCGTTGGCAACCGTCCTGGACTGGTTGATGGCCGTGTTGATGCGTTCGGAAAACCAGGCCTGCAGGCCAAAGTTCAAATAAAGCGCTGAAAATACGGCGACCAGGATGGCCGGTGTGACGGCGACCAGACTGAACAGCAGCACCAGTCGCCCGTGCAGGCCTGCGCCGGCTTCACCGCGTTTGCGTTCCTGCCATAACTGAACCATGCGTCGGCCAATTACGACGCTCAGCAGAAGGAGCAGGATGCCGTCCACATATAACAGGGCCACAACCGTGCCGATATCGTAGTTCTGCGCCAAGGCCCCAGTCATTGTCGCTGCCGTGGCGATGCCCGAAACAACCGCGGTGGCGGCGAGACCGTAGGCTAGACGCCGACTGGAACTTGCCCGTGCAAACAGGGTTTTGTCTGTTGGCGGTGGCGGGGTCTGTTCGTTCATTTCCCGCCACGAATAATCGGAATATTCAGTTCTCGTATCTTTTTGCGCAGCGTGTTGCGGTTTAATCCCAGAATTTCTGCCGCTTTTACCTGATTCCCTCGCGTCGCCTGCAGCGTCAGTATGATCAGTGGACGTTCGACTTCACGGATGACCCGGTCATAAAGCCCGGCGGCAGGCAACCGGCCATCATGGGCGGAAAAATACGTTTCCAGGCGCTCTTCAACCGACCCTGCCAACCCATCGCTGGCGACTGACTGGTCTCGAGGTGTCAGGTCCACAAATTCCTGGTCTATCACATCGACGCCGATGGTTTCCTGCGAATAAAGCGCCGCCAGCCGCTGAACCAGATTTTCAAGTTCGCGTACATTGCCGGGCCATGAATGGTTTTTCAGGCGTTCAAGGGCTTCATGATCAATGGTCTTCCATGGTAATCCCTTTTCGACGGCACGGGTAAGGAAGCAGCGCACCAGTTCGGGAATGTCTTCGGCGCGTTCACGAAGCGGCGGCAGGCGCACAGGCACCACGTTGAGACGGAAATACAGATCTTCCCGAAACTGACTGCGGCGGATGAGTTGTTTCAGGTCATGGTGGGTGGCGGCAATTATGCGCACGTCCGCCTTGATGGCGACGCGGCCACCAACTGAGGTGTATTCCCCTTCCTGCAACACGCGCAGCAACCGGGTCTGCGCTTCCAGCGGCATGTCACCTATTTCATCAAGAAACAGAGTTCCCCCTTCCGCCTGTTCAAACCGCCCCGCCGTGCGACTTGCGGCACCCGTAAATGCACCCTTCTCATGACCAAACAATTCACTTTCGATCAACTCACGCGGGATTGCGGCCATGTTGACGGCGACAAATGGCGCGGATTTTCGTTTGCCGTAATCATGCAGCGCACGGGCAACGAGTTCTTTGCCCGTGCCGGACTCGCCGGAAATCATGACCGTCAGGTCAGTTCCCATCAACCGTGCCAAAGTGCGGTAAATGTCCTGCATCGCCGCAGAACGGCCGATCAGCGGGAGAGCTTCCTCCTGCCCTGAAATGTTTTTTGACATGGTTTCCGTCGGCGTTTCAAGTCCTCGGCGAACAATGTTTGATAATTCATTGATATCAAAAGGTTTTGGTAGGTATTCAAAGGCACCGCGTTCGTTGGCCTTAAGCGCCGTCAGCAAGGTGTTCTGGGCACTCATGACAACAACCCTGAGGTCCGGCCGCAGGCGGCGAATGCGCGGAACCAGGTCAAGCCCGTTCTCATCAGGCATAATGACGTCGGTAATGACCAAATCACCGTCACCATCGCTGACCCACTGCCATAGCGTTGCCGCGTTGGAGGTGGCGCGGACATCATAACCGGCGCGATTCAGGGCCTGTGTAACGACAGTACGGATACCGGCATCGTCATCGGCAACCAGGATGGTCGGTGCGCTCATGTATTCTCCTGAACCCCGCTGAACATAGGCAACATGACCTTGAATGCCGTTCGTTTGGCCTGACTGTCGAATTCAATAACGCCGCCATGGTCGTCGATGATTTTGGCGACAAGCGCAAGCCCGAGGCCGCTGCCCTGGGGTTTGGAGGTGACGAACGGATCAAACAGGTAGGATTTGATGTCATCCGGGATGCCGGGACCATTGTCGATGACGCTGACCCGAAGCGGTAGATGAACGCGCGACCCCTGCCCCGGAACGGCAAATCGCACGCCCTGTTGATAGGCTGTTTCAAGAAAGATTTCGCCTCCCGGTTCCGGAACTTCTTCGGCCGCATTTTTGACCAAATTCAAAAAGACCTGAACCAGCTGGTCGCGATTGCCATAAACGGGTGGCAGCGAGGGGTCGAAAATCGTATGGAATCGCACATTTTTGGCAAATCCGTTTTTGGCCAGGCGCTGGACGCGGTCAAGCACCTGATGGATATTGACGGCTTCGCGCTCAAGTGGGCGGGTATCGGAAAATACTCCCATGCGGTCCACTAAACCACAAATCCGGTCGGCCTCATCCCGGATCAGCTGGGTCAGGTCCCGATCTTGGGGATTAGCGTTTTGTTCAAGAAGCTGCGCCGCTCCGCGAATGCCGGACAGCGGGTTTTTAACCTCATGAGCCAGCATTGACGCCATGGCGGTGACAGACCGGGCGGCTCCCCGGTGGGTCAGTTGGCGGTCTATTTTGTCGGCGATTGAACGAAGCTGAATGGAAAGAAGTGTGTGGCCGGGAGATTCCGTAACGGGACTGGTTTGTATATTGACGAAATTGGTGCCGATCCTTGGCGTTTCCAGCGTCACATCGTATTCAGAGATGGGCCGCCTTGCAGCCCTGACCTGTTCAATCACCGCAAAGACCGGGTTATCTCGCGGAATGAATTCAGACAGGTTTTTGCCCTTCAAGATATCGGTGCTGGTTCTGAAAAACTGCTCTGCGGCCGAATTGGCGTAGATGATATCGAAGGCCTCATCCACCACCAAAAGCGTTTGCGTGAGGGTGTTGAGCAGCATATCCCCGTCTATGGGGACTGCGCGTACACGGTCGACCAGTGCAATTTGGGCTTCTGTCATCAGGCAGCCATCCGCTCAAGATTTACCGCATAAAACGCCGTGATACAGGCCTTTACCTGGCTGGGATCGCCCAGTTTATTGATCTCTGAACGGTAATCAGCCGACCCAGCCAGCCCTTTGGAGTACCAGCCAAGATGTTTTCTGGCTATCCGGACCCCGGCTTGAGTGCCGTAATGCTCAAGAATGGCTTCGTAGTGTTCCATCACCGTGAGAAATTGATCCGCAAGGGTCGGGTCGGGCAGAGTTTCGCCGGTCTTAAGGTAATGGGCGACCTGATTGGGAAACCAGGGCTTGCCGTAGGTTCCGCGTCCAATCAGTGCGCCATCGGCGCCGGAATCGGCCAGCATCTGCTTGGCGTCATCAATCGTATTGATATCGCCATTGCCGAATACCGGAATATTGACGGCCTCCTTGACATGGCGGATGTACTTCCAGTCGGCTTTCCCTTTGTAAAACTGGCATCGCGTGCGGCCATGAACCGCTAGCGCCTGGATACCGCAATCTTCGGCAATTTTCGCCAGTTCCGGCGCGTTTCGCGTTTCATCATTCCAGCCGGTTCGCATTTTCAGGGTCACCGGGATTTTTACGGCATCGACGACCGCCGACAGGATATTTCCCGCAAGTGTGAGATCACGCATCAAGGCCGAGCCGGCGTCGCCGTTTGTCACCTTTTTAACCGGGCACCCCATATTGATATCGATAAGTGCGGCGCCGCGGTCTTCGTTCAGTTTTGCCGCTTCCGCCATGATACGGGGTTCACACCCTGCCAGTTGTACCGACATCGGATGTTCTTCGGCGCAATGGGTTGCCATTTTCATGGTTTTCTTCGAGGCGTAGACCATGGCCTTGCTGGCGATCATCTCTGACACCACAAGGCCTACACCGCTGCGTTTTACAAGGCGGCGAAACGGCAGGTCGGTGACGCCTGACATGGGGGCCAGAATGATCGGGTTTTCCAGACTGACATGGCCGATTTGTACAGACATCAACTGCTTCCTCACTATGTGCCTGTTTATTAGGCATATTGGTCTCGAAATACAAGGATTAGCCGATAACCAGGAGGCGAAAAATTGGTTAACCCAAAATCACGTCGGATACGAATTTAACGCCGGGGAAGCCAAGCGTTAACAATAGATAGGCCAGCAGCACGACCCTTGCCGCCTTGCGCCCGCGAAGGCCGTTGGTGTAATGGGCGATTAACACGCCGCCAATTACCGCAAAAGCGGTTATGGTCAGGATCGATTTATGATTGAATACCAACACATGGTGGCTTTCGGCAAACTGCAGGGCCATGCCGCTGATCAGGCCGAGGGCCAGAACAAATTCACTAACTGCCAGCATGCGGACTACCAGTTCATCACAGTCAGCGACTGACGGCAGTAAGCGGCTTAACGACGTCTGGCGCTTGATTTTAAGCGCCCGCTCCTGAAATACGGCCCCCAGGGCGGCGACAGCGGCGATCGTAACCAGACCATAAGTGCCGACCGAAACCGCGATATGCAGGCCGATCCATGGCCCAAAACCGGACCCTTTCATGACCTGCGGGTCTCCGGCATGGTTCCAGATCGTCGCCAGCACGCCGAGGATGATCATATAGGCGGTGACAAGTGGCGTTAGCCGCCAGGCTTCCCGGGTTAAAATGGAGATCACGGCGAACAGCACCATGCTGGCGGCAATCGTCGCCCATAGCGATGTCGCGAGATCAGTATGCCATTCCCCGGACAGGCTGGAGACGGTCGTCGTAAACGGACCAAGCGTGGCGATTGCCAGGGCCAGCCAGTAAACGCCATCGCGGCCTGATTCACGGCGCAGTCCCAAAAGAGAAGCCGGAACCAGTGCTAGAATGGCACTCAAATTCAATATCAATCCGTCAGCCATTTTTTTGATCCTGAGTGATACCAAATGTTGTTTGCGCAACTCCATACGCGGGGCGAACATTGCCCCAGAACACCGGCTTGGCAAGTCCTAATAAGGATAACACTTGGCAATCTCAGAGGCGACAATTATGGTCCGCGGCGTCAACCAGTCGTCTAGTCGAGGAAATACAGATGCCGGGAACGGTGGTGTTAATTGTCGCAGCAGGACGTGGATATCGCGTTGGCGGAGAGATTCCGAAGCAGTACCTCCAGCTTGCGGATCGCTCTGTCGTGCATAAGACCACTTCCGCATTTGTCGGTCATCCCGATATTGACGCCGTTCGTGTGGTCATTCATCCGGATGACCGTACACTGTACGATGACGCCGTTCAGGGGCTCGATCTTCTCGAGCCGGTATACGGGGGCCGGACCCGTCAGGACTCGGTCCGGCTGGGCCTCGAAAGCCTGTCGTCGATGGTGCCAGAATTCGTGTTGATACACGACGCCGCCAGGCCGTTTGTGAATAGCGGACTGATCACACGTGTCTTGCGCGCACTGGAGCAGTCATCTGCGGCTATTCCCGTGCTGCCGGTCAACGATACCCTTAAACGCGGATTAGACGGCAAGGTGCAGATGACGGTGGAGCGTTCGACGGTTTGGCGGGCGCAGACGCCCCAGGGATTTAAGTTCAGTAACATACTGAGCGCGCACGCCAGCGCCGCCGGAAACGAACTGACAGATGACGCGGCTGTCGCCGAAGCGGCCGGACAGGAGGTGGTAATGGTTGAAGGTGATGAAAAAAACATAAAGATCACAACGGCTAACGATCTTCGGCGGGTTGATGGGGCCAAAGACGGCAATGAGTTTCGTACCGGTTTTGGTTTTGATGTGCACCGCTTTGGCGCAGGTGATCAGATCACGCTATGCGGAATAAGCGTTCCGTTTGAACAGGGGCTGGATGGGCATTCAGATGCAGATGTTGGCTTGCATGCCCTGACGGACGCGGTGCTGGGGGCCATCGGCGAGGGTGATATCGGTCAGCACTTTCCGCCGACTGATGAACAATGGCGCGGTGCGTCATCGGATCGGTTCCTTGCTTATGCGGCGCAGTTGGTGAGCGGGAACAATGGCAAAATCATGAACGTCGATGTTACCCTGATTTGTGAGGCGCCGAAGATCGGTCCGCATCGTTCCGCGATGGAGAACCGCATCGCGGAGATTCTTGAAATTGATGAGCAACGTGTCAATGTTAAGGCGACAACCACGGAACGGTTGGGGTTTACCGGTCGTGGAGAGGGCATTGCCGCGCAGGCGGTGGCGACATTGAGAATTGGATCACCGTTGTGATCTACGTACTGATCTGGTGTTGAAACGGTTTTACGAAGGCGGTCCTTTTCTACTAGAATAAAGACACTTCAGGGTGTCCGGTATCTGATCGCAGGGGACAGGTTAAAATATGGCGCAGGCTGATTTTTCAAACTGTGATATCTTTCTGGTTGACCATGACCTGAATTCCCGCTCCAGCGTGCGAAATATTCTTCACAATCACGGTTTTCGCGAGCTCCATCAGGCCAAGACCGTTGAAGAATTGCGGGCTGTCGTCAGCAAACATATGCCTGACCTGCTGATCGGGTCATATGATTTGAAGGATGGTGATTTTATCGAATGTATTCATGAAATCCGCCAGGGAAAATTGGGTAGCAATCCGTTTATCCCGATCATTACACTGGTTGAGGAGCCGACGCCTGAAGTCGTGACGCGTGTTGTTGAATCCGGGACGGACACGGTGATCGCCAAACCGATTTCAACGGCGCAGATGCTGGACCGTATCAATGACCTGATCGAATCCCGTAAAAAATTCATCATGTCGGAAGGCTACATTGGGCCTGTCCGGCGAAAAGATGGTTCCACGCCGGGGGTTGATGCACCGAACACGCTTAAATCCAAAGTCAGAGGCGAAAAGCTGAGTGTGATCGATGTTGAAAACATGATCAACAGCGCGCTCCACAAGATGAAAACGCTAAAGGTCGATGTGATTGGCGTTCAGGTGGCCGCCCATGTGACCAATCTGGTGCCGATGCTTGAACGCAGCGGCCGGGTTGATCCCTCCATTCGTAATGAGTTGCTGTCGTTGCTCGACATTACGGATAATGCCCCCGAAATTCTTGCCGGGACCGCCCATGAGCACGTCCTGATGCTCTGTGATTCGCTAGGCAATGTCGCCAGCGCCATACTGGCCTCGCGTGGCGGCAATCCGGACCCCAAGGAGGTGCGTCTGCTGAAACCCCTGTCCCAGGCGATACAGGCCTGCTTCAGCGGCGCCATCTCCAATGTCGACCAGGTCAAAGCCATCGCCGCCCAGATTGGGGCGCGTTAACGGGAATTGCGCCACTCGATTTGACGCCGATTGATCCGACCGGAAAATTCGGGTTGCCGACGCTATGGGTGAACTCTTGGCCCTCAGGCGATTGTGTCTTACCATCATAACGACATCGCAGCAGGTATTCGGAAAGGTGCAGCCCTATGAGTACGGATGGAGACAGTCATGGCGGACCTTCCGGTGGTGCGCCATCCAAATCACAGGCCAGATGGCTGGCGCGCGGGCTTGGCCAGGCTGGCGGGAAACTTCCTCTGTTCGATTCTAATGGGCAAAAGGTCAACGAACGCACGGTTCGGGCCTGTATAGAAAAAGGCTGGGCGGAGCCGTGGTTTGACAACCCCATCAAACCTGATTGGATGATCTGCAAGCTGACTGATCTCGGACGGAAAGTAAGCGAAAAGTCCTCATAGCGGAAAAACGCATGAAAACTGCATATGAAGTTGGGTTTGTTGCGCATTCGAAATGTAATCAAATCAGGAAAACCTTGTGAACGCGATCAAACCAAAATACCTGATGATCTGTACCAACCGGCGATATGGCGCGGATGACGCGTCCTGTGCGGCGCGGTCGAGCCTGGACATGGCCGAAGCGATTGAGGCCGGTGTGCTTGAGCGCAGTATCAACATAAGTGTGGAGCGAAGCGTGTGTTTGGGGCAATGCACCAAGGGGCCGACGTTGCGTCTGGCCCCAGGCGGGCGTTTTATTCTTGGAAGGTCTCTCGACGATATCGCGGATATTCTGGACGAACTGGAGGACCTTTGTGGTCTTTACGAACAAGATACCCCGCCGCTCAATCTGCTCGGTTCGTAATCGCAATATAATTTTTCTGAATGTTTTTTGTGAGCTGTGACTGCCATCACATCCCTGGTGGAAACCTTCGGGCATTATAATCGTGTTGGAAGGATTTCAAGTTTGAAATTCCTCCCTTCCCTCAAGAGCACTAACTTCGGCCGGGTTCGTCCCGGCCGATTTTTTTTATGAGTAAAAACAAATGGTTATACTGTAATAAATAATAAGTGTAATTAGCGAAAAGAAATTAGACACTTTTTAGACACTTTTCGGCTTTGTCGATGAAGTATCACAAGTGCTTTGTGTGTCAATAAACTGCCTAAGCCATTGATTTTATTGAATTGTGATATATTAGGGCAAGGGAACACTCCCAATTAAAACAATGACTTAGGTTGTGTTTTTGGGAATTCGCCACTTTTCGCCACTTTTATTTGGTCTGGCTAAGCGTTGCGTCATCGCAATATTCAGTTGTTTCTCTACTTTAGGATTGATTGTAGTATTTGCCCAACATCAACCTAGAGGTAATTTCATGCCAGATGAATTATCAATTTTTGAATTGATCACCTTAATCGCTTTGGTTGCTGGTCCGGTGATCGCAGTACTCATTGCCCGTCATTTGGATGATCGACGTGCTAAACGTAACCGTCAGTTAGATATTTTTCGAACCTTGATGAGAACAAGGCGAATGACAATCAGCCCCGACCACGTGGGGGCGCTTAACCTCGTTGAAATTGAGTTCCAAGAAGTGCCCTCGGTCATCAATGAATGGACCGTATATATAAATCACTTGTTTACAGAACACTCAAAATTGACGAATGAACAAACGGATGACAAAACCTCTCAAGAAGAATGGGGACGGCGGACGGATATTTACAATAAGCGGATCAACGGTGAGCGGGCAAAACTATTGGCGAAACTTTTACATTCAATTTCTAGAGTCCTCAATTTTAAGATTGAACAGCTGGACATATTTGAAGGGGGATATATGCCAGTCGCTTGGAACGATATAGAAATGCAACAAGAAGCAATTCGTCGCTTTGCCGTCGGATTGTACTTAGGGACACATAAAGTTCCAGTTGCGGTTACGGACTATGTCAAATCTCCAATGGTTGATTCTAAAGATGTCGATTCTAAGAATATTTAGAGCGCAAAAAGTGGCGAAAAGTGGCGAATTCCCAAAAATCCGGCCTAAGTCATTGTTTTTATTGGGGTAGAGATTTTCCCTCAAGAGCACTAACTTCGGCCGGGATTCGTCCCGGCCGATTTTTTTTGGGTGCGGTGCGCCCTTGACATGCAAGCGGTTTCGGTGACAGTCGGGGAATCTTTAAGGAGATGTCAGGTCAGGTGAAATGAAATCTCAGGCAACTGGAATTGCCGTTTGGGGAATCGGCCAGCACGCCCGAAAAACAGTTCTTCCGGCGATTGCCGAATGTGGTTCCCTGAAGCTGATCGGAATTGGAACGCGGGACGAAACGGTCCGTGGTCAACAGGCGAACCTCTACCAATGCCACGCCTGGTCCAGCCTTGACGAAATTCTCGCCTGCCCGGAAGTGGAGGTCGTGTATCTGGCGACCCCCATTGGGCTTCATTATGACGAAGGGGTGCGGGTTCTCAATTCCGGACGTCATCTCTGGTGTGAAAAATCGTTGACGTCGTCCCTGGCCGAAGCCGAAGAATTATATGGAATTTCCAAGGTTGGCGACCTGTCGCTATGTGTCGTTTGCGGCCCCCTCTACCATCCACAATTCAGCAAGATCGTCGAACTTATTCAACAAGGGGCAATCGGAAAAGTTCAATGTGTGACGGGGGTATTTGAATTTCCGCATGTGTCCGCACACAAATCTCGATATGACCCGGAAACCGGCGGGAGCGCGCTTCTGGATCTCGGGTTTTATCCCGTTGTCGTGTTGAATGAACTGGCTGATGGAGAGGTTATGTCCGTCTCGGCCAAACTTGAACGGGAACAGGGGTACGCCATTGATACGGCTGGAGAAGCGGTTTTGACAACCGTCTCCGGGTTGCGCCTCAAGGCGTGCTGGGGCTATGGCCGGGATTACCGGAATGAAATGATCATTCAGGGAGAACGGGGCTCATTGCATGTCTCACCCGCCTTTTCGAAACCCAAAGGACGGGATTTTTCAATCGGGCTGAAAATTGACGAAAAGCAAATATCAATCGCGGTGTCTCCGGAAAACCAGTTCCTCACAATGCTTCAGTCTTTTTCTAACGCTATCAATAACGCCGGAGAACGTACCCGGCAACGCGGATGGGCGGTACAGACCCAGCGGCTACTTGATCGAATCATATCAGGCGCTGCCTGATTTATCGCTAGACGAGGCCGGATCAGTCTTGGCGTCCGCCCACCATTTTTTCCAGTCAGTGAATGGAGAAAGGCCGTCTACCTGCTGATAATGCAGGGCCAAGCTTGGCATGGGCGACAAGCAAGGCACCTGTTTGTAGATGTGCTGGAGGGTATTGGCCTCGGTGATTTCCGGATCAATTCCATATTGCGCCAAGCCAATAAATGACTTCCAGTGAGCATTTAAGATTTTGATCGATGTAATTGACGTGAAGGTGGTATTACCGATGGTCCGCCAATGGCGGTGGCTACCGAGAAATACCTGCGTTTCTTCAATATGGCGATACCGGTCGGGCATGTCCGTCGGAAACAGGGTAACGTCCTGACCGAGCACCGCCGCATGTCGCTCGTAGCTGCGGATAATCTCAAAGATCGCGTTAGGTTCATGCAGGTAATCATCTTCAACGAAATAGATGACATCTTTGGAATTTTTGCGCGCCCATTTATAGGCCTCGCCGACGGATGGCCCATTCCCCGTTGTCTCAAGAGCAATGAATTCTGTCTCACAAGGCGCGTGAGTCAACAGGGTTTTGATTTGAGCGACAAAAGGTTCGGCGGAATGGTCGTCCAAAACGACAAGTCGGATCGGGATATCGACTCCCTGCAACATGGCCGTATCTATGGATCTGATGAGTGAATTCAGGCACCGGTTCATCACTTCACTTTTTGACTGATCCAGCAACCTTTTGCGATCCTGACCAAATATTTCAACGCGGGTGCAGGAGCGGAAAACAATATCAAAATGCGTAACAGGTCTCGGAATGATGGTCTCAAATCCATCAAATCCTTTGTCGTGAGGCAGCTGCCAGCCCGGCGTCGAAGCATGGATATGGGTTTTTTGCAGGCGCCGCAAATCGTATCCCAGCATAGTCAAAATTTTTCTAACGATTTTTGTTCGCGATTTCGCCACAACGATGTCCTCAACAATCAACTGCGAAGGTTCCGAGCCGTGTGCTCGTTGTTTACCTCCATACGTCAATGATGCCGTCAAAGAAAGGGAGATTATTGCTTATAAGAAAACCTCAGGGGTTTCGTTCCAGCCGGACTTTCAGGTCATCCAGGCGGTCTGCATGACAGGCAAAAATGTCAATGTGCTCAGCCATAAACGGGCGAAGTTGGGCACTCATGGGAATAAGGGCGAATATCCGGTTGTCGGTATGTGACGGGGGTTGGGTATGCGGCCACACTGACACGCCATGTGGCCCTTCAAGCCCCCACGCTGGACGAAAGAAGACATAACCGTAGTCTTCCAAGACGTCGAAGGCGTCTTTTGAATTCTGAAAATCATTGGGTGTATGCCAGCTTTCGAAAATGACAAAGGGGTGGTTTTTGGCGATGACATCCTTGGCCCCGTGAAACACAGTTGCTTCGTGACCCTCGACATCCAGTTTCATGAATGTGGGCGACGGAAGCATCAGGTCATCAAGCTTTTTAGTCTGCACTTTAAACCCGCTCTCACCTCCTTCTGGCCCGGTGATCGTCGCGGTACCCGACTGGATGCCGTCAGCCAGTTTCATGAATGCTGTTCCGGCCGCATCAGATACGGCGATGTTGTGACAGGTGATGCGATTCTGCAGAGCTGCTTGCGATACCAGAGACGTCAAATCTTCATAGGTGCTGGGGACGGGTTCAAAGGCATGAATTTCTCCCATCCAGTTTGGAAGCAAGGCTGCATGCAGGGTTTCCATTCCCCAGTTGGCCCCGATGTCGAAGAACACATCGTCGTCGCGCATCAAGAGTTCAAGAAGACCCATCACCTGCGGTTCGAACACCAATTCACGCGGATGACTGTAAACTGAGGAAAAATGAAGTTTATGGGCGTCGAATGTCAATTCTTTGACAGAACCCTCGTGATGGAGCTCCAGGATTCCCTGCCCCCCTAGTTTCAGAACGTGATAGCAGAAATCGAATAAGGCCCGGGTGGGTTTTTTGAACAGGCGTTTGGTCCATCTTTTCCGGAACTTGTGGAACCCGATGTTATGAAGTCTGGCGATCAGAGGAGGATTTGGAATAGCCAGAGGGTTTGGAGAAACAACTTTTTTCCAGGGCCAGGACTGATTATCCGGTTCCATTCGTTTAGGCGTCCAATATCTGTTGAGTTTCCAGAACAGGTGTCGCTGCATAAAAGGACACCCGTCGTTGATTTGTAGCAATAGTGCTCGCCAATGAACAGGCGCGGAAACTTTTTGCTTAAATCTTGCCGATTGCTGTGAATATGCAGGTTGCAATGTTTCTCAATTTCTTTAGAAACATTGAATTCTGTGGTCCCCAAGCCAATAAGTGAGCCATTTCATGCCATCCCTTGACAGATTTCAGTGTTCCCGGCGGCAGTGTTATGCCGACTGAAGAAGTCAGGTGCCGGATATGTGACGGGCCAGCGGGGCCATCCTTGCGGGTGCGGGAAATGATGTATGGTACCCGTGAGGAGTTTGATTATTTCCTGTGTGCTGATTGCGGATGCCTGCAGATATCCGAAATTCCCGAAAATATCGGCACCTATTATCCCGAAAACTATTTCAGCTTTTCGACCGGCCAGAAACGCAAGCGTTGGTTGAGGGACCTGTCACGCAAACACAGAAGCCTGTATGCAATTGAAAAAAATGGATTTTTTGGCCGGGTTCTGAATTTTTTCAAAGAGCCTGACCCTTTGTTCAAGGTCTATGGTCGGGTCGGCTTATCGCGAAAAAATTCCATACTGGATGTCGGCGGTGGTGGTGGTGGTCATGCCCGGACGTTACGTGGGTTGGGTTTTGGCAATATCCTGGCGGTCGATCCTTTTATTGATGCGGATGTCATCCTGGATGGTGAAGTTTTGGCAAAAAAAGCCTCGATTTTTGATATGAACCAAACATTTGACCTGATCACCTTTCACCATTCGTTCGAACACATGGATCAACAGAAAGACGTTCTGGAGAAAGCTAAGGATTTGCTGACGGATGGAGGGAAGGTTCTTATTCGAATCCCGACAGTTAGCTCCGAGGCCTTTGATGTATACCAGGAAAACTGGCTGAATCTGGACGCTCCCCGGCACTTCTATTTGCATTCTCACAAGAGCATTTCGCTGTTGGCAGAGGCGGCTGATTTGAAGGTCCGTGATCTGTGGTGCGATTCATCGGCATTTCAGTTTTGGGGCAGCGAAGAATACCTGGCCGATATCCCCATGAACGATTCGCGCTCGTATTCCAATAGCCCGGAAAACTCTCAATTTACTTCTGCGCAGATCACGGCGTTCGAAGATAAGTCCAGGAAATTGAACGCGGAACTGCGTGGGGACTGTTTATGTGTGGTGTTATCTGCTCAGTAAGGTGCCTGGTCAAAAGACAGACGGTAGATTTGCCAGCGTCGGCAATCTCAAATCGCGGTCCAAAGCGATAGCCTGATCATTACGGATTGGCCAGTTGATGCCAAGGTCAGGGTCATTCCAGGAAATCCCCCCCGCGCTTTCAGGGCTGTAGTCTGCGGACAGCTTATAGGCGATTTTTGTATTCGGTTTCAACGTACAGAACCCGTGCGCGAACCCTTCCGGGATGTACAGCATATCGCCCTCGCCCGCCTCCAGCGTCAGGCTGACATGCTGACCAAAATAACGTGAGTCGTGGCGGATATCGACCGCCACATCAAAAAGGCTCCCCGATTCCACTCGAACCAGTTTGGCCTGACCGTGTGGCGGACGTTGAAAATGTAGACCACGCAATGTGAATTTTTGGACTGAAAAGGAATGTGCATCCTGAACAAATTCGGTATTTATGCCGAATTTAAGAAACTCGGATCGGTTATAGGTTTCCGTGAAAAAACCGCGCTCGTCCTCAAATCTTGGAACACGGATTATTTTGACATCAGGAATAACGGTATTTTCAAATTCCATCAGGGAACGCCCGTCAACCTGCGAATGCCTTCTTCAATCGATACCTGCGGAACCCAGTTCGGTAGGCGATCCCCTTTCCAGGGTGATAAAATGGTGCGGTCCTGGGGCGGCCATTCCCCCTGCTCGACGGTGATCGGGCGCTTTCCAATGACTTCAAATTTTTCAACAAGCTGACTGATCTTCAAAGGCGTACCGGAAGAAACCGCATAGCACCGCCCCTTGGGTGCCGGAGAATGTGGGGTTTTTAGAAGTATGCCGGCGGCAATAAACGCGTCAATGACATCATCGGCATAGACAAAATCCAGCAAAAGATCTTCTTTTGGTACAGGCAATGGGGTCCCGGCCTTCTGGGCGTCGCGTATCGCAGTCATCAGTTTATGGCGCCAGTCTCCGATTCCATAAGTATCAAACAGCACCAGTGTCAGGGCGGTAATGCCGGTGGCGTCGCAATAATAATCAAGAATGTCCGCAAAAGCATTTTTCAGCGCCGCGTACAGATTTACGGCGCGCATTTCCTGATGGTCGAAATACTGGAAATAGGAACCTGTATTGACAAGGTAACGTGGATGAGTAGATATCGCCATCGCCTCCAGAATATGAGATCCAAAACGCAGATTGGCATCAATCAAAGTGTCAATATCAGCGCTCTCATGAACTCGGGCATATTTACCAGCAATGTGAAAAACCGTATCGGCCCGACTGGCGGTAAAGGCCTTTTGAAGAGAGACGACGGAGCCGTCGTAGTCATGGAATTGTGGTTTTGAAGGCAAGCCACCCAGGCGGGATATATCTGACTGCGGTCGTTTGATAACGTGCGTCTCGACACCGGTCGCAATCAACCGCTTCGCAAGTTCAAAACCAACGAAGCTGGTTGCACCGGTGATGATCGCACGTTCCATATCTTAAGTTACCATATCTGGACTTTTGGAATACAGGTTATGAATCGACCGCCCCATTCACGGATATAACCAAGTTTTTCAATAATATCGTCCTTAAAATTCCATGGCAGAATGAGCACCAGGTCTGGTTGGAATCTGCACAATTGTTCTTCCTGAACGATGGGAATATGACTGCCGGGCAAAAACCGGCCCTGCTTGGCTAACGTATCATCGCCAACAAGTGAAATTTGTTCCTGTCCGGTACCACAGAAGTTCAGAAAGGTATTTCCTTTGGCGGCGGCGCCAAAAGCCGCGATGCTGTTACCTGCAGAGAATTCCTGGTCAATAAGGATGCGGAACTCGGTCCGGATGGTTTCTGCTCGTTTCTGCAATTTTTCATAAGTTGAGACATCGTTAAGCCCGATCCGTATTTCGTGCTCAATAACGCCGCGAATATTTTGAGATACCGGCAAAGAGTCGTTCGCGGAATGTTTGGCAAAGATGCGCAGTGAACCACCATGGGTCGGAATTTCCTCAACGTCGAAAATCGTTAGCGCGTGGGCCGCAAATACCTTTTGCACACTCAGCAAGGAAAGATAGAAAAAATGTTCATCGTAGATGGTGTCAAACTGGGTGTTTTCAATCAACTTGGCGAGATGCGGAAACTCCATGGTGATAACACCAGTGGAGTTGAGCAACCTTCCCAATCCGCTGACAAAGTCGTTTATGGCGGGAACGTGCGCGAGGACATTATTGCCGAGGATCAGGTCTGCTTTCCCCTTTGTATGCACCAGTTTGCAGGCGGCATCTTCACCAAAGAAATCGATGATCGTCGTAACACCCTTTTTCTTCGCTTCATTCGCTGCTTTCGCTGCCGGGTCAATTCCGTAACAGGGAATTCCTTTTTCCACGAAATGCTGGAGCAGGTACCCGTCATTCGAGGCGATCTCCACAACTTGCGACCGCGCGTTCAATCCCAACCGTCCAGTTATCATATCGACATACCGTTTCGCATGGGCCACCCAACTTGGCGAAAAGGATGAGTAATAGACGTAGTCGTCGGTAAACAGGTCTTCGGGGCTGGAAAAATCTGCAAGCTGAACCAGCCAGCAGCTGTCGCAGACGATAACCCGAAGGGGGAAAACCGGTTCCGAGTATTCACCGGATTTTATGTTTTGAAGATGTGCCGCACTGAGTAAGCTGTTCGCAGAAGGCTGCATGCCGAGATCGAGAAAAGGCCGGTCGAGCGCGGAGTTGCAAAACTGGCAGGTCATTTCAGATGTCATGTTCAATCGCTCATTTCTCACCCATTTTCCGGGCAATATTCAGTGGTTTGAAAAGATAACTCATGCACGCGGACAGCCGGGCGCCATCTCGTCGGGCTCTTCCCCAACGAAAGACAAGCCAGTAAAACAGCGCTTTTGACCCGTATCGTAAGGCTTTTTGCACGGCTTCCTGTCTTGCTTCGGCCACATTCACGTGTTTTCCGGTCAAATAAAGGTGTGACCATGTCATATGCCAATTTTTTAACCAGACAATATGGGGTGACGGGCGGCTTGATGTTCCGCCGTTATGGATGACGATGGCTTTTGGCGCGATAACCATACTGTATCCCTTGTATGACGTTCTAAGCGCGAGGTCGTTGTCTTCGCTATAGAGGAAGAACGTTTCATCATATCCGCCGATATCCCTCCAGGCGTCCATTCTGTAGAGCAGCGCGGCACCAGTCACAAACCAGGAGCAAAAATCTCCCGCCAGATCATCCGACAATGGGTGATGGTGAAGTTCATGAGGGCCCATCACTGAAATTTCGGTTTTCCCTTTTCCATCATGAAGAAATGGACATACGATAGCTGGTTTGGGTTCGATTTCTGCGGATCTGACAAGCTCTTTCATCGCATCTGGCTGGATAACCGCATCCGGGTTTATGGCAAATCCATAGACCGTGTTGACATGGGAAAGGCCTAAGTTCATTGCGGCGCCGTAGCCGATATTTCGTTCATTCCGGACGATTTCAATTTCTGGAGAGACTCGGTGAATGACGTCACATGTGTCGTCGGTACTTGCGTTGTCAACAATGATAATTTTTGCTGCCGATAGTAAGGGGGCCAGACAACTTTCAATAACCTCGGCAGAATTATAGGTTACAATGGAAACGGAAATATCGTCCCATACGGCATCTTCGGTTTTTTGCTTTTGAGACAATGTTGGAATCCTATTATAAGGCGATGGACTAATGTTTAGCCTGTTAGTTTTTATTTTTCAAAGAGCGAACGTCTATGCGCCCAATTTTTCAGCAAGATTCGGGAAATCGTTTTGGCACTGCGAAGGATTGCGGCGTGATACCTGACATATGCGGGGGCAGCGCCTTTATGGGAATATCATTGTGAAAGTACTGGTTACCGGCGGGTGCGGGTTCATCGGTTCAGCCGTCATTCGTTACTTGATCCGGCAGACGGATGCCGAAATCGTCAATGTCGACAAGTTGACCTATGCAGCCAATCCGCTCGCCGTAGAGGAAGCTAACGACAGTGATCGGTATGTGTTTGAGCAAACGGACATTATCGACACAGACTCGATTCGTAACCTGTTCATCAAACACCGCCCCGATGCCGTGATGCATCTGGCCGCAGAGAGCCATGTTGATCGATCCATTGATGGCCCGTCTGAATTTATACAGACCAACATTGTCGGTACGTATGCCATGCTGGAAGTGGCTCGGGAGTGGTTTGACGATTTGGAGGGCCGGGCAAAGGACGATTTCCGCTTTCTTCATGTCTCAACCGATGAGGTCTTCGGCTCGTTGGGGCCAACAGGCCAGTTTACGGAAACGACCCGATACAAACCGAACTCCCCCTACTCCGCCAGCAAAGCCGGTTCCGATCATCTGGTTCGGGCCTGGCATAAAACCTACGGTCTGCCCGTTGTCACCAGCAACTGCTCCAATAATTATGGTCCGTGGCAATTTCCGGAAAAGCTGATCCCGGTCGCCATTCTTAATGCGCTGGGTGGAAAGCCAATTCCGGTCTATGGAAAAGGAGAAAATGTCCGGGACTGGTTGTATGTCGATGACCACGCCAGCGCCCTCTGGGCGATCCTGACACAAGGGCGCATCGGTGAGACCTACAATGTCGGCGGGAATTGCGAGCGCAACAACCTGGATTTGCTTCGTTCCCTGTGTGAGTGTCTCAATCAGATACGGCCCGTTGGTGAACAGGCTGATTACGTTGACCTGATTACCATGGTTGCGGATCGGCCCGGCCACGATTTGCGTTATGCTATGGACATCAGCAAAATTGAGGCAGAGCTCGGGTGGTCTCCGGCCCATTCTCTGGAAAGTGGACTAAAGGATACGGTGAGGTGGTATCTTGAGAACGAGAGCTGGTGGCGGAAAATCCGCGCAGATGTCTATCAAGGTGAACGGTTGGGAACATCCAAATGACGCCCGGACCTAAGAGAAAGAAAGAGTTTACATGAAAGGCATTATTCTCGCAGGCGGCAGTGGGTCCCGGCTTGATCCCGTAACCCGGGCGGTTAACAAGCAGCTGCTGCCAATCTATGACAAGCCGATGATCTATTACCCGATGTCTGTGCTCATGCTGGCGGGGATACGCGATATTCTTTTGATTACGACCCCGGATGCCATTGCCGTATACCGTGCTCTGTTTGGCGATGGTCGGCAGTTGGGTTTGAACATCTGTTATGCCGAGCAGCCCCAGCCCAACGGCTTGGCGGAAGCGTTTATTATTGGTCGGGAGTTCGTCGGCGATGACGAGGTGGCGCTTATTCTGGGCGACAATGTGTTCTATGGACACGGTTTGCCGGACCGCCTCAAAGCGGCCTCAGGCAAGAAAACCGGAGCCACCATATTCGCCTATTGGGTCAACGATCCGGAACGATATGGCGTTGTTGAATTTAACGATGAATTCCAGGCCATCAGCCTAGCCGAAAAACCGGAAAATCCGAAATCCAACTGGGCTGTGACCGGGCTGTATTTTTATGACAATCGGGTTTTGGAAATTGCCGACAAGATCAAACCGTCGGATCGTGGCGAGCTGGAAATTACGGATATCAACAGGGCGTATCTGGAAAAGGGGGAGCTGGCAGTTGAACGCATTGGACGGGGTTTTGCCTGGCTGGATACAGGCACCCACGATTCGTTGCTGGACGCCTCTCAATTCGTGTCGACGATCGAGCGGCGTCAGGGCCTGAAAGTTGCCTGCCTCGAAGAAATCGCGCTCAACATGAACTTCATAAATCCGGAGCAGTTTATCCAACTGGCGCAGGATTACCCAAAAAGCGGTTACGGAGACTATTTGCGCCGCATCGCATTAGAACTTTAAACATTGAAGGTTAAGGTGGTCGGGGAGACAGGATTTGAACCTGCGACCGCTCGGCCCCCAGCCGAGTACTCTACCAGACTGAGCTACTCCCCGATCCGTGTCCCACAAACATGTCTGTGGGACCGGCGCACTATACTGAGGCACTGACCTCGGGGCAAACCAGAATTCACAAAAATCCAGAAGAATATTCAGGCAGGTTTTTCCAACAGATTTTGGATGTCCTCGAGATCGCTGATAATATTATGCAATTCGGCGGTATCGGGTCCTGCTGCGGGTGTGGTCTGTAGCGCCTCGGCGGGAGCCGCAACAGGTGCTGTTGACGTTGGGGGCAACCCGCTCATCCCACCGTCCCGGAGAAGTTTCTGTACCCCCTTGATGGTATAGCCGTCATCGTAAAGCAGGTTTCTGATACGGCGGAGAAGATCTATATCTTCCGGGCGATAATATCGCCGTCCCCCAGCTCTTTTCAGCGGCCGAATGGCTGTAAATTTGGTTTCCCAGAAGCGAAGAACGTGTTGTGGAAGGTCGAGTTCGCTGGCGACTTCACTGATAGTGCGAAAGGCGGTGGCGGATTTAGCGGCCATGACCGTATCCTGGATTCCTGGAGCTAACTGTTTTCACCGGGCGAACGTTTTTCGTTAATGCGGTTCTTCAGAACCTGCGACGGACGAAAAACCAGGACGCGACGGGGTAAAATTGGAACTTCTTCGCCGGTTTTCGGGTTGCGGCCAATGCGCTGGCCTTTCTGGCGGACCGAAAAGCTGCCGAACGACGATATTTTAACCGTGTCGCCACGCTCAAGTGCATCCGACATATGACCCAGAACGGTCTCAAGAAGTTCCGCAGATTCGTTTCTGGACAGTCCGACTTCCTGATAGACCGCTTCTCCCAGTTGAGCGCGCGTTACCGTGTTTCCAGCCATCCTTCAAGACCCCCTGATCATAGTGCAGACCAGAGGGTATAGCCCACAAAGAATTTCGTCAATATATCAATAGGATGGAGTCGTTCTTTGACCGAGATTTCTGATCTGTTCGAGGCCTACCAGCGAACCAGTCCGGCACCCCAGGTCAGACCACCGCCCATGGCTTCCATCAGGACCAGGTCGCCGCGCTGAATACGTCCGTCTTTGACGGCTTCATCAAGGGCCAGGGGGATTGACGCCGCCGAGGTATTGGCGTGGCGATCAACCGTTACAACCACCCGGTCGCTGGATAACCCCAGCTTTTTTGCCGTGCTGTCGAGGATGCGCTTGTTGGCCTGATGCGGAACCAGCCAGTCAATGTCGTCAGCACTGAGCCCATTGGCCTCAAGTGTTTCCCCAACGATACCGGCCAGATTGGTCACGGCATGGCGGAACACTTCGCGGCCGTTCATGCGGACGTGACCGACTGTCCCGGTTGATGACGGGCCGCCATCAACGTAAAGAAGCTCGTTGGTTGATCCATCGGAATGCAAGTGAGTGGAAAGGATGCCCCTGCCCCGGTTATGTCCGGTTCCTTCAGCCTCGGCCTCCAGTTCGTCAACATTGGCGCTTTTCAGGACGACCGCTCCGGCTCCATCACCGAACAGCACACAGGTCCCCCTGTCTTCCCAGTCAAGAATTCTGGAAAACGTTTCTGCCCCGATAACAACAACCGTTTCGGCCTGCCCGGCCTTGATGAAGTTGTCGCCCACGGAAAGCGCATAAATAAAACCGGAACACACGGCCTGCAGGTCAAAGGCGGCGCCGTTGGTCATGCCAAGGCGTGTCTGCACCTTGGTCGCGGTTGCCGGAAAGGTTTGATCGGGAGTGGTTGTCGCCAGGATGAGAATATCCACCTCGCTGGCCGGAATACCGGCGTGCTCAAGAGCACGTTCGGCTGCCTTCAGGGCAAGGTCTGAGGTGGTTTGCTCGGGAGGTGCGATGTGACGCTGACGGATACCGGTGCGGGCGACGATCCATTCGTCCGATGTATCAATTCGTTTGGACAAATCGTCATTGGTGACGATTTGATCGGGTAGATACGAGCCGCAACCAAGGATTATTGAGCGTCGATTCATGTGGCTTTTTGTTCCAGTCGTTCGGGCGTGCTGTCAACATGCAGGCGTGCGTAATCCGCCTTGATGCTGTCGTTAACGGAAGTGGTGATCAGGTCGGCGGTAACGCCGATTGCGTTCGAGAACCCCAACCCATCGGTCCCACCATGGCTTTTAACGCAAATACCGTTAAGGCCCAGAAGCATCGCCCCATTGTAGCGGCGCGGGTCCATGCGCATCTTAAGACGATTCAAAGCCGGTTTGGCCAGCAATGCACCAAGCATGGAAATTGGTGAGGATGTTAGGGAGTCTTTCAGGAATCCGCCGAAAAGTTTTGCTGTTCCTTCTGCGGTTTTCAGGGCGATGTTGCCCGTAAAACCATCTGTCACGACAACATCAACCGTTCCCGCCGCAATGTCATCGCCTTCAATAAAGCCGTAAAATTTTATTGGAAGGTCTGTTTCCTGAAGGACGGCGGCGGCATCCTTGACCGATTTCTTCCCTTTCAGATCTTCTGCACCGACATTCAGAATGCCAACGGACGGGTATTCAAGCCCACGAACCTGCCTGGCGAATACTTCCCCCATTACCGCAAACTGAACCAGATTTTCGGAATCACATTCGATGTTTGCGCCCAGATCAAGCATCAGGCTCTGACCAGTTTTGGTCGGGACATAGGTGGCGATCGCCGGACGATCAATTCCGGGCAGGGTTTTGAGGACGAACTTGGCCATCGCCATGAGCGCGCCGGTGTTGCCGGCCGAAACGATGCCGTCGGCTTCACCGTCCTTGACGGCATTGATGGCGAGACGCATGGAAGAATTGCGTCCACTTCGCAACGCCTGCGCCGCCTTGTCGGCGTTCTTGACAGAATCAGGGGTATGGCGGATTTCAGTAACGGCAGCGACCCGCGCATGCCGACCGAGCAGTGGGGTCAACCGCTGCTCGTCGCCGAACAACAGAAAACGGGTGCCCGGGTGTTTGTCCAATGACATTTCCATGCCCTCGACAACCATGTCCGGTGCATTATCACCGCCCATAGCATCAACGGACAATATCAACCCTTCAGACAAAGGCGATCCCCCAGCTGTCAACATTTTAAATCAAAAGACGTGGCTCGTCTTTATAAGCTTATGTGTAGTGGTTGAACAGCGCCGTTATGCGGCGTCTTCAGCCTCAATCACGTCACGTCCGTCGTAGGAACCACAGGCGTCGCAGACGTGGTGCGGGCGTTTCAATTCGCCGCAGTTGGCGCATTCGCCGTACACGGAAGGGCTGAGAGCGTCATGCGCACGGCGCATATTACGCTTGGATTTGGATATTTTTTTCTTTGGAACTGCCATTTTTGAGACCTCGATTTTACACCCTTGATCAAGGGAAGCGCTTATTTAACGATTAAAAGGGACAAGAGCAAGCTGAATAGCACTCTGAATTCAGCTAATTTTACTCGCTTTTCAATTTTTTCAATACAGAAAAGGGATTCGTTTCTGTATTTGCGGATTCCAGCGTCATTCCCGAACCGTCCGCCCCCTCTTTTCGGGGGAACGGATCAATCTCAACGGCCAAGTACTGTGCGACAAGTTCACCGAGATCAATGGAGCCATCAATTATCGGCTCCGCGATGTCATCATTTGAAATATCAAAGTCGCAATCGGACTTGATATCCTCGGCTTCCGAATCGAATGCAGCATTAAAATCCGCCTCGATTTCCGAACTCACGGGATCAAGAGTAATGACGCAGCTTTGGGTAATTCCGGCATTTAACCGCCCTGAAACGAACACCCGGATCGAATCTCCCGCGCCCTTGCGGTTTAACTGAACGTTCGCCGAAAGATGGTCAAGGGTCAGCAGATCAAAGCGTTGCGCCAGTTGGGCGCACTCGTCGGGTGTAGCCTCAAGGGTTTGTTCCGATTTGCCAATTTTAAGGCTTTCGACGTTAAGTGGCCTGGAAAATTCAGGTGTCGGCAGCGAGGATGGTGTTTCGTCGATCATCATGGTGTTTTCGGCGTTTGGGGGGCAGGTCCAAACCGTACGTCTCCTTTAAGGATTTCCAGGTTGTCCTGCGCCGACAGATTGTCGATCTCCTGATAAATATACTGCGCCATTGCCGTGACCTGTTCCTCCGCCGGGTCTGACTTGCGATACAGGTTTCGCTTCAGCGCCTCTTTTAAACGCTTATCCCCGTCTTCGGCAACACCTTCGTCATAGACGGTGACGCGACCATAGAACGCCTTGATCATGCCCTTGATCCGGTGACTGACACCAATATCCCCGAGCCCCATCTCACGCAGATTCTGATCCATATCCGCGAACATCAGGTCGAAAACGGCCTGCGCCAGCGCTGCGGTTTGCTGGTGATCGTCCTTCATGCGGCGAAACAGCAGGTAGGCGTGGACCAGCACCATGTCAAAACGGCCGTCCGGTGTGTCAGGTACGCCAAGTTCCGAATAGAATACAGGCTGGCGCGCTTGCTTGACGACTTCCACATACAACTTGTGGGCAAGATCGTCGTTCGCGGATTTCCTGAACATTTTGAACAAGGTCAATGCCTCTGGAGCGTTTCAGTTTATCAGGGCGACAACATACTGGTAGCGGCGGAATTGACAACCCGCTTCGTCGGAGTCATTTTCCCAACTGTCAGTTGGTCGATGGTCGAGCCGCCTGGAAATCATCTTGGAAGTGCAATGAGACTTCACCTGCCTGAACGTAATATCGCGTCACTTGCCACTGTGCTGATTCTGGCATTTGCACTCAGCGCCTGTGCACCCCGTATATTTACCAGAGGCAATCTGCCTGATCCGGACCGGGTCGCGGAACTGAAAGCAGGTGATATCACCAAGGATGAGGTGGCTGAGCTGCTTGGGTCGCCGTCAACGGTTGCGTCATTCGGTCACGAAGCGTGGTTTTACATCAGCGAACGCACCGAGTCCTATGCCTGGTTTGAACCGAAAGTGGTGGAACGAAACGTTCTGGTTCTGGAGTTCGATAAGGAAGGGGTTTTGGCGGAAAAAACCACGGTCGGGCTGGACGCCGCCAACAAGGTCGTCCCAATTGATCGGCACACATTGACTCATGGCAGCAAACTGACGGTGATTGAACAGATCGTTGGTAATTTCCGCCGCTTTACCGGAAAAGAGTAAAGCGCGTATCAACCGAACTGCCGAGGTTTCAGTCTCCGTTTGCCGTGCGAACGCCTGTCCTTGTGAAGGCAAGAGACACATGTCCTCGTGAAAGCAAGAGAATGTAGTCATGTCTGAACGCGACATCACCCGCCGGGATTTTGTAAATGGAACCCTGATCGGTGCCGGAGCGGCTTTGCTGGGGAAAACTGTCGGCCCCGACGGCGCCAATGCGATGGAGGCCGAAGCCGTGGCATTACCCGCGGGTGCCTCCTATTACCCGCCTGCCCTGACCGGATTGCGTGGCAGTCATCCCGGCGCGTTTGAGCGCGCCCATGAACTTGCCCACGACGGACGCGAGGACTGGGGACAGGTCGAGGAAACCGGAGAAGTCTACGATCTGATCGTTGTTGGCGGTGGGGCCAGTGGCCTGTCGGCGGCTCACTTCTTTCAGCAGTCCCGGGACTGGAAGGCGAAGGTTTTGATCCTCGAAAATCATGACGACTTCGGTGGCCACGCCAAAAGAAACGAGTTCGAAAGTGCGGGTAAGAAACGCATGACCTACGGTGGTTCCCAGGGGTTCGACAATATCGATAACTGGCCCAAGGAAATGTGGGATTTTCTTGATGAACTGGGTATTGACCTGGATCGTTTCGAATCCACTTATTACGACAGGGACTGGTTTAAACGGCATGACCTTTCCGGGGCTGTCTATCTGGACGCCAAAACCTGGGGAAAGGATCATATAATTCCGGCAGACCTGGGAGACATGGCGCCGGTGATGCCGGGACTTGGTGTTGGGTCCAGGGATTTCAAGGCCCTGTTCGATGCCGCTCCCCTGCCCGACGCCGCCAGGCGGGAACTGGTGCGGCTCTATTCTGAAAGCGATAATGATCGGGTCATTCAGCAGATAGAGGAGCGTGACCCTGATTTCGACGCCCTGCCCTTCGAAACCTATCTCAAGGACTATTGGGGGATCAGGGAGCCGGCGACATTCGACTTTATCCGCATGCTGCCGACGGATGAAAATGGCGTGGGAACAGATGCCCTGTCACTTTTCGAAGGCATAATAGCCACCCTGCCGGGGACTGCTGGCGTCGGTAAATTTTACAAGATGATCAAGGACCGTGACCCCGAAGACCCTGGCTACGTCCATCATTTTCCTGACGGAAATGCCGGGTTTTGCCGCACGGTGGTCCGTGCCCTGATCCCTGATGTCGCGCCGGGGGAAAGCGCTGAAGACGTGGTGTTGGCGGCGTTCAATTACGACGTTCTCGACGCGCCGGAAAATGACACCCGAATCCGTCTTAACAGTACGGTCATTAACGCCACCCATGACGGGCCGCCAGATCAGGCAAAAGAGGTTGTCGTCACCTACATCCAGGATGGCAAGCCCCATCGGGTGCGCGCCGGAGGGGTCGTGATGGCCTGCTGGAATATGATCATCCCCTTCCTTTGCCCTGAATTGCCCGACGAGCAAAAAACGGCGCTCCGCCTGAATGTGAAAATTCCCTATGTCTTCTCCAATGTTTTGGTCAAAAACTGGCAGGCGATCAAAAAATCTGGAATTGGCGCGGCCTACTGCCCGACCAGTTACTATCACCTCCTGCAGACCGAATATCCGGTCAGCATGGGGGGGTATGAGCCCACTGACGACGCCAGTGAACCGATGCCGATCACTCTGATCCGTGTTCCAGTCCCCGATGAACGCGGCATGCCGCCGAGGGACCAGTTCCGTGAAGGCCGCGGGACAATTCTGACGACAGAATTTGAAGAATACGAAGCCGAAATCCACAGCCAGCTTGACGGCATGTTCGGGGCGTATGGTTTCGAGTCGAGGCGTGACATCGAAAGCATTACCGTGAACCGCTGGCCCCACGGCTACAGTTATACCTATTTTTCCTTGTTCGACAAAGGCATGAGCCTCGAAGACGGCCCGCATATCACGGCGCGTCAACCGTTCGGGAGAATCACCATCGCCAATTCAGACGCGGGAGCCGATTCCTGGCTTGATGTCGGGGTCATGCAGGCCTTAAGGGCCGTTCGCGAGCTGTCTGTCTAGCCGCCGATGAGGGGCCTCAACCCTCTTCAGAAGCTTAAGTATGGTTTAACGTGTCCCAGCACAGATTTTGTACGCCTAAGACCCTCTTGTCACCTCGAAACGGCACCTTCGTACTCGTTCATGAGGCCTACTCCTCAAAGCGATCCGTGGCGTCACGATCACGGTCGTATCGTCTCGTGAGCGGAAACGGCGGCAACCAGGACTCCCGACGGACGATCCAGCTTTCGTAGGTTGGCATCAGTTGGTCAGGGGCATCCAGGGATCCCAGGTTCACTTCGATTTCGTCTGCGCTGCGTGCGAAAATGGACGAGCCGCAGCGGGGACAGAAAAACCGCCCGGCGTAGTCGCCTGTCTCACCACTGATTGTCACGGCATCCTCGGGGAACACCGCGGAAGCGTGAAAAAGGGCCCCATGATGCTTACGGCAGTCTAGACAGTGGCAAAGGCCGACCCGGTATGGGAGTCCCAATGCCACAATTCGGATATTGCCACACGAGCAACCGCCGGTGAACTGCTCCATGCTGCGTCTCCTCCAAAATCAAGTGGTCGGAATGGTTACAACGAACAGCACTGTTATTGCAATTGCCCGCTGCGGGCGTCGAGAAAATAAACCGGCGACAGCGTGCGCCGAATTCTTGTGAGCAGTGTGTCGAGATCTATAAAGTCAGCGTACACTTACCTCTAGGGATGGGGTCTTTAAGGATCGGGGTGAACACAAAAAAAGCCCCGGAGAAAAACTCCGGGGCTTGATTTTTGGTCTCGTAGCAACCCCTAAGCCAGAATCGCCAGCATCAGGATGGCAACGATGTTGATGATCTTGATCATCGGATTAACAGCGGGACCGGCGGTATCCTTGTAGGGATCACCAACCGTATCTCCGGTAATCGCCGCGTGATGGGCGTCCGAGCCCTTGCCGCCGTGATTGCCGTCTTCGATGTATTTCTTGGCGTTATCCCAGGCACCACCGCCGGCGGTCATGGACAGCGCCACGAACAGACCGGTAACAATGGTCCCCATCAGCATGGCCCCAACCGCCGTGAAGGCTGCGGATTGACCGGCAATGGCATTGACCACAAAGTACATGACGAATGGTGCGAAAATCGGCAACAGCGACGGAAGGGTCATTTCCTTGATCGCCGCTTTGGTCAGCAGGTCAACGCATTTGCCGTATTCTGGCTTGGCGGTACCTTCCATGATGCCTTTGATTTCCTTGAACTGGCGGCGTACTTCGACGACGACAGCACCGGCAGCACGACCCACGGCTTTCATACACATGGAACCGAACAGGTACGGCAACATGCCGCCAATGAACAGACCGATCACCACAAACGGGTCCTGAAGGGCAAAGGTCACCTTCAGGGCCGGATAGTAGTAGGTCAGGTCCTCGGTAAAGGCACCAAACAGCACCAACGCGGCCAGACCGGCGGAACCAATGGCGTAGCCTTTGGTAACAGCCTTGGTGGTGTTGCCGACGGCATCCAGAGCATCCGTGGTTTTACGGACGTCTTCGGGCAGATCAGCCATTTCGGCAATGCCGCCGGCATTGTCGGTTACCGGACCGAAAGCATCAAGGGCGACGACCATCCCGGCCAGGGCCAGCATCGTGGTTGCAGCCATGGAAATTCCGAAGAGACCAGCCTGCAGGTAAGATACGACGATCCCCGCGCAAATGACGATTACGGGAAGCGCCGTCGCTTCCATTGACAGTGCAATCCCCTGAATAATGTTGGTCGCATGTCCCGTTTCAGAGGCAGCAGCAACACTTTTCACCGGACGGTATTCCGTGCCGGTGTAATATTCAGTGATCCAGATGATGAGGCCGGTAACAACCAGGCCAACGATCGAGCAGATGAACAATTGAGTGCCATTAACGGAACGGCCAGCCATATCGTAGGCCGTATCCCAACCAATATAATTGGAGACAATGCCGCCAATCAGAATTGCCGAGATTAGCGCCGTGGCAATGAAACCCTTGTACAGCGCACCCATGATGGAATTGTTTGAGCCCAGCTTGACAAAAAATGTCCCGACGACGGAGGCGATGATGCAGACCCCACCGATTAGAAGCGGCAGCAGCATCATGTGTTCCTGAGCGGCTCCGGTGAAGAAGATGGCGCCCAGCAGCATGGTGGCGACCACGGTCACGGCATAGGTTTCGAACAGGTCAGCCGCCATACCGGCGCAGTCACCGACGTTATCGCCAACGTTATCAGCGATAACGGCGGCGTTGCGAGGATCATCTTCCGGGATCCCGGCTTCAATTTTTCCGACAAGATCAGCCCCGACATCGGCGCCTTTGGTGAAGATGCCGCCGCCCAACCGGGCGAAGATCGAAATCAGCGAAGCGCCAAAACCGAGGGCGACCAAGGCTTCAAGTACATGGCGCATGCCTTCCGTTGTCGAGGTGTCGATCATGCCACGCAGAACCGTGTAATAACCGGCAACCCCCAGGAGGGCCAGACCGACAACCAGCATGCCGGTGACGGCACCGGCCTTGAAGGCGACGTCCAAACCACCAGCGAGACCGACGCTGCGCGCCGCTTCCGTGGTGCGGACGTTGGCGCGAACGGAAACGTTCATGCCGATATATCCGGCAGCACCCGACAAAATGGCTCCTATGAAGTAGCCTATGGCGACCAGAAGTCCAAGCTTCAGGCCCAGCAGAACACCAATAACCACGCCAACCATGGCGATAGCTGTGTACTGACGGTTCAGATACGCCGCCGCACCTTCCTGAATGGCTGCAGAAATTTCCTGCATGCGCTCGTTACCGGCCGGAGCGGCAAGAACGGAACGAACCGCCCATGCGCCATACAAAAGTGCAACTGCACCGCAAACAATTACCAATAGGTAGAGACTCATCCTCAAAACCCCTTTTTTTAGGATGTGTACGGTTGAGATAAAGGACCTGTGACCATCAACCGCATTTTCAGAATGCCATAAAAACGTTTTTCATTCTCTGGCGTTAAAACCGTGAAACAGGTCGGAAAATTTGGCGGAAAGTGCCAGAAACCGCGGGATAAAGCAACAGGCGTTCACCCTCGCGACGGCGGTTTATGGAAAGATCGCTTCGGCATCTCGTGAATTCAGAAATAATCTAATTATATCAAATGGTTAATTGGCTGGTGTATCGAGGACGGATTGGACAAGGATATCGTCAATCAGGCCCTTTTCCAGGCGGCGAGAGGCGATTTCTTTCAGCCGCGCTTTTAATACGATCACATCGACTCGTTCCTGCTGTTTGATCAGACGGGGCATGAAGGCATGTAGATCGGTGATGAACAGGTTGCTTATTTTTGGCATAAGGCGCTGAATTTTAATGGCTTTTGCTGTTTCCTTGGTTTCCAGCTTGATCTGAATCTGGATCTTCGCGGCGACCTGATTACCCTGGAAAACCGGAATGAGAATCGGCTCCATATCGATAAAGATCGACTTCGCTTCTTCTTTGACCTTTTTAACTTTGACAACCGGGATCTCGACAAACGGTCCCATTTTCAGAAACTTGAGCGCACTTACCGCTCCGCCAGCAAGAATCATTAACGCAGCCAGGATGATCAGCATTTTCTTCATGTGGCGGGCCTCTTACCATTGATGGGCTGGCCGCATTATTACGGGTTTATCGAAGCAAGGAAAGCCCCGTAGATGATGGCGTGTGAATGTTTGTATCAGTCCGTCAGATCAGCGGCAGAGGCAACAATGATCGCAAATCTGTCTGCCAGAGCGGCAAGCGTGGCCTCGGCAACCGCGTCGGCGCGAACCACCTGCCCGCCCAAAGCAGACGGCAGGTCCCGAGTGGCGGTTGCCCGGCTGACCAAAGTCGTGCTGAATCCAAGATCGAGCGCCGCGCGTACGGTCGCGCTGACACACATATGGGTCATAAAGCCGGTCACGATCAGTTTCTTTCTGCCGGTCTTGTCCAGTTCATTGCCTAGTGTGGTCCCGGCAAAGCTGTTCGGCAGGGTCTTTTCAACAATGACCTCACTACTCACCGGTGCGACGGCGTTGGCAATCTTTCCGCGCTCGGCATCAAGGTCAAAAGCGCCTCCAGGGCTTCCTTTGTGAACAACATGAATAACGGGCGCGCCGACTGCCCGCGCCCGCGCCAGCACTGTGGCGGCTTCCGCCAGCGCCTCTTCAACGCCCGTCAACGGCAAGGCGCCGGACAAATATTCGTTTTGCTGATCAATGGCGACGACGACGGAATCACCAAAGGCGTTGGGCGTCTGGTCGGCGCCAGCCATTTGCAGCAATGTTTTGGGCAGGGTCATTTTCGAGGGCTCCAAGGTTGGTTGATTGGGATTTCCATTATCATAATCTTGCATTTTTATTTATGAAATATCGAAAACTGCAGATATAACCTGCAATTATGCAGAATTTGAACTGGAACGATTTGCGATTTGTTTGTGAGATTGCCCACGCGGGGACGCTTTCGGCGGCGGCGGACCGACTCGGTGTCAATCAGACAACGGTGGCCCGGCGTCTGGCGCGGATTGAGGAAACGCTCGGGATTAGTCTGTTTGTGCGGGTCGGCGGTAAACTTGTCGGGTCGAACGAAGGCGTCGCGGTTCTGGAGGTCGCCGAGACGGTTGCCGCTTCAATTGCCAACCTGTCGAAGATTGGTATTTCTGATGACCGCCACCCCGCGGGTCTCGTCCGGCTGACCGCCGTGGATGTTCTTTTGAGTGATTATCTGGTGCCGAAGCTTGGTGCTTTTGCCGAAGCATATCCCCATATCATGCTTGAACTGGTTGGTGATGGCTCCAACCTTAGTCTGGAGCGTCAGGAGGCCGATATCGCCCTTCGCCTGGCCCGTCCCCTGACTGGGGAAAGTATCACCCGCAAGCTGGCCGACGTGTCTTTTGCCGTTTATGCCAGCCCGTCTCTGATCAGCCAAAAAGGAACTCGCGATATCCGGCTCTTGCCGTGGATAACATACGATAGCGCCCTGGATCATCTGCCCGAATCCCAGTGGATCATCGCTCATGTGCCGGATGCTACGATCAGGTTTCGATTTAACGGCGGGATGGCCATGCGCAAAGCCATCATGCTGGGGTTGGGTGTTGGACTGCTGCCCTGTTATTTCGCCAATGGAATCGGCGACGATCTGATCGCCCTGAGCCCGCCCGTCGTCGAGCGCGAAATCTGGCTGATGGTAAACGGCCGCATTCGCCGCACCGCCAGAATTGACGCCGTGGTCCACTGGTTAACACAAAACTTTGAGCGCGATTATCCGGGATTGATGACCAAGGACTGATCGGGTTGTCGTCAAATTCCTGTTTAACCGTTCTGCGGGCGTATAAGAGGTTCAATGGAGACAGGAATCGGAGTATACTTCGATATCGGGTATCTCGCCGTGCCGCCCAAGTTTCCGGCGCGCCGAATGGAGGAGGCAAACAGCCATGATCCTGGCCCAGCACCACATTGAACACCCGGGTAATCGCGGCGTTTTTGGCGGTTTTCAATGCGACGGGCATGCCGCGCTCACCATCCTTGTCGGCTTGGTCGTCATCGCCGTCATAGTGACCCTGTTCGCCACCGCCGGCGTGAACCTTGGCATCGAATTGAACCTGGAACCCATCGCCTATTTGTTCATCGTTCTTTCGGTCGTGGTGTTATTGTTGACTTCCTTGATCACGTTTGTCCGCAATGAAGTTCGCGCCGCCATTTATATGCTGAGCTTCTGGGGGGCGACCCTGACCGGTGTGTGTCTGTTGTTCTACGCCTTTGGGTGATCGCTGGAATTACATTATGTATTAGAAGTGTCGGTAGCCCGGATGGCGCGGTAGCGCTATGGACAATCCATCAGCGCCGAGCAGAGTAATGGGGGTTTTGTTCTTTTCGATGAAGCCGATGCGCGTGGGTTGGGCCGGAAGGGTGGAAATATTGTCGCGTTGCGTGGGCGGAGCGGTGAACAGCAACTCGTAGTCGTCGCCACCGGTCAACAGGGTCGTAAGTTGATCGGGGTTTCCGTTCAGAATGGCGCGGGCCGCCGCAGATAGCGGAATTGCGGCGGTTTTGATGATTGCGGAGGCATCCGATTCGTCGGTTATATGGCCGAGATCGGCAATCAGGCCATCGGAAATGTCGATGGCGCTGGAGGCAACACCGGCTAGCTGTTGCCCGAGGAGGAGGCGCGGTTGCGGGCAGCGGTAGCGATCAATCAGGTAAGCCGTGTAATCTTCAGGCAAGGAGGCAAGCTCCTTCCTGATCGCCAGCAGGCCGAGCGCCGCGTCACCAAGCGTGCCGCTGACATAGAGGTCGTCTCCCGGTTTGGCACCGGCTCGGGTCAGCGCCGCACCCTCTTCCACCTCGCCGAACGCGGTGACGGTCAGGGTCAGCGGGCCATCGTTCGCCACCGTGTCCCCGCCGATCAGCGTTACCTGCCAGTCGGTCTGAGCGGATTCGAGGCCTGCCGCAAACGCGGCGATCCAGCTTTCTTCGATATTCTTCGGCCAGGCGGCGGCCAGTGTATAGGCGCGTGAGCGCGCACCCATGGCGGCAAGGTCGGACAGGTTGACGCCCAGCACCTTGCGGGCGATGGTTTCGGGTGGGTCGGCCTCAAGAAAATGCACCCCGGCGACGAGGCAGTCGGAGGTCACAACCATCTGACGGCCCGCGGCGATATTCAACAGGGCCGCATCGTCCTTTAGCCCCAGCGCCCCTGCCTCCCCCTGACTGAGCGGGGAAAAATATCGGGCGATGATATCAAACTCTCGCATCAGGCGGTCGAATCAGGTTTCGGGGCGAATAAGCTGGGCCAGTTTATTCAGGACGCCGTTGGCAAAATTTGCGTCCTTTTCATCAAAAAAGGTATGGGCGAGGTCACAGTATTCGATGAGTACGGTAAGGCGCGGAGTATTCGGCATATTGCGCAACTCATAGTAACAGGTGCGCAAAAGGCTTCGCATCAGGGCATCCAGGCGGCCGAGCGTCCACTCGCCATCAAGCGCTTGCTCAATGACTGGGTCAATTTCCTGTCGGGTTGTGTTGACGCCCTCAACCAGGGCGCGGAGGAAGTCCGGATTGGGGTTGGGCAGGCGCGCCGTACCGCCGTCACCGGGGCTGGCGTCGGGGTCGCGCAGGGTGACCGAGCGCCAGCGCTTGTCGATGAAGTCATCAATAACCTGTGCCGGATCGGCGGCAGTCAGGTCGATTTCATATAGGGCCTGTACGGCGGCGAGCCGGGCGGCGCTGGTCTTGTGCCCGGCACGGCCCGATTTGCGCCGCGCGGCGGGGTCCTTGGCGGCGTTCATCGCTGGATCAGGCGGAGGTGTTTCTTGACCTCCATCATGCGGATGCAGGCGGTTGCCGCTTTGCCGCCAACGTTTTTGTCTCCCGCCGGGTCGGCCCGGACCCGGGCCTGTTCGCCGTTTTCGCAGGTCAGCACGCCAAACCCAAAGGCAATCGAATGGTCCATGGTCAAATCCATCAAGGCCCGGCTGGTTTCTCGGCAGATATGGTCGTAGTGATCGGTTTCACCGCGAATGACGCAGCCAAGGGCAATAAAACCCACGTAGTTGACCGGTGCAGAATGAAATTCCATGGCCTTCATCGCATACTTTATGGCAGCCGGGAGTTCGAAAACGCCCGGGACTTCGATACGGTCATATCCAAAACCGGCAGGTTCAAGGACCTGCCCGGCCCCCTTGACCAGCTGGTCTGCGATATCTTCATAAAAACGTGCCTCAACAATTAGGACACGGGGTTGCTCTGGCATGAAATGGGCCTTATTCCGTTGAAATGGGAAGCTGATCGACAACCTGGATGCCATAACCATCCAGCCCGACGATATTGTGTTGGGTATTTGACAGCAGAATCATGTCGCGGACACCCAGATCAAGCAGAATCTGCGCCCCTGCCCCGTAGTCCCTCAGATCTCCGCCCGATGGTGTGGTTTCGGGGATGTCCTCCGACACAGCCAGTTTTGACCGTACCCGGTCGGACAGCTTGCTCTTCTGTGGTTCGCGGATCAGGACAAACACGCCGCGCCCTTCCGCGCCGATCATCCTGAGCGCAGCGTCCAGTTCTCCATCTTTTCCGCCTGACAGATCATAGAATACATCATCAAGGACATTAAGCGCGTGCATGCGAACCATAACCGGCTGATCGCCGGAAATGTCACCTTTTACCAAGGCTATGTGTTCCGCATAAGCGACCTGATCGGTATAGACAATCATTTTGAAGGTGCCGCCGGTTCTGCAGTCCAGATCGGTTTCGATGGTGCGTTCTATGGTTCGGTCGTGCTTCAGGCGGTAGGCAATCAGGTCCGCAATGGTGCCGATCTTGAGGCCATGAAACTGCGCGAATTTAACCAGATCCGGCATACGGGCCATGGTGCCGTCTTCGTTCATGATTTCGCAGATGACGCTCGACGGGTTAAGCCCGGCCAGACGCGACACATCGACAGTCGCTTCCGTATGCCCGGCACGCACCAGGACTCCGCCTGGCCGGGCCTCCAAGGGGAAGACGTGGCCGGGGCTGGCGATGTCATCGGCGTTTTTGGTGGGGTCGATGGCGACGGCGACGGTGCGTGCCCGATCCGATGCGGAAATACCGGTCGTCACGCCTTCGCGGGCCTCGATGGAGACCGTAAAGGCGGTCTGGTGGCGTGATCCGTTCCGCTGGGTCATCAGCGGCAGGTCAAGTTCGCGCAAACGTTCGGGCGTCATCGTCAGGCAGATCAGGCCGCGTCCATATTTGGCCATGAAATTAATGGCTTCAGGCGTTGCCATCTGCGCCGGAATCACCAGATCCCCTTCATTTTCGCGTTCTTCATCATCAACGAGGATAAACATCCGGCCATTGCGGGCGTCTTCGATGATCTCGTCTATGGAGGCTAGGTATTCGGAATGCGGCAAGACTCTCAGTCCTTTTCAAGAAGACGGGCAACATAGCGCGCCAGCATGTCAATTTCCAGATTGACGAGATCACCGGGCTCCAGCGTTCCCAGTGTCGTCACCTCACGGGTATGGGGGATGATGTTGACGCCAAAACAGGCGCTGTCAACATCGTTGACTGTAAGCGATACGCCGTCAATGGTGATTGAGCCCTTGGTGGCGATGAAACTGGCAAGTTCTTTTGGTGCTTCGAAGGTCATGCGCGTTGACCCGCCTTCTCCGTGCAGGCGGACCAGCGAACCAACACCATCGACATGACCTGAAACGATATGCCCGCCCAGTTCATCCCCGACCTTAAGCGCCCGTTCGAAATTAACACGTGTATCGGGCAACCATCTACCAAGGGTCGATTTTGACAGTGTTTCTTCCGATACGCTGACGGCAAACCAGTCGGTTCCAGTTTCAATCACGGTCAGGCACACCCCCGAGCAGCAGATTGAGGCCCCCAGCTCAATGCCGGATGTATCAAAGGCCGTGGTGAATTCAAAGCGTGTATCACCGTCGGAAACGACCGAACGAACACGGCCAAGATCAGTTATAATTCCAGTAAACATAAATCTCTTATCAGCCCAGGGGCGCCTCAGACGCCTCTATCGCGGTCCAGAACATCCAGTATGTCGGCACCCATAACGCAGTTTGAGCGCCGGGTAAATGCCGGGGATTGAATGAGACGGTTTATATCCATTGCCCCCAGCGCCGGACGACCTTCGCTGCCGATCAGCATCGGTGCCCTGAACCAGTAAATCCGGTCAATCAGGTCGGCCTTCAGCAGGCTTGCCGCAAGGGTTCCTCCGCCCTCCAGAAGCACCCGGGTCACGCCGTGTTCTGCCATGTCGGCGGCCACCCCGGAAACGGAAATTCGTCCGGTTTCATCGGCATCGGTCGAAACCACGCGGACTCCTGATCTTTCCAGTCCATCCCGGCGATCCGTATTCGTATCCAGAGTATATATTACGGTCGGGATTTGCCCGGCGGTTTTGATCAGTTGGCTATCCACTGAAAGCTTGAGGTGACTGCTTAGCACGATGCGCGTCGGCGTGTGGTCCGTCATGCCGGGAAGACGGCAGGACAACAGAGGGTCGTCGACCTGCGCCGTTTCACTGCCGATCATGATGGCGTCATGCTGGGCGCGCAGGAGGTGACCAAATTTTCGCGCCTCTTCACCTGTAATCCACTGACTGTCGCCGCTTTGGGTGGCGATGCGCCCATCCTGTGAAGTTGCCGTCTTCCATGAGAATAGCGGGCGATTTTGCGTAATTTTTGAAATGAATCCGGCGTTCAGTTCCCGTGCCTGATCGTCAAGAATGCCAGTGATGACCTCTATGCCAGCGTCCCGTAGGCGCTGTAATCCGCGACCTGCGGTTCTTGGGTCGAGGTCTTCGATGGCGACGACAGCGCGTTTGATGCCGGCCTTGATCAGGGCCTCTGAACACGGGCCGGTCTGCCCGGTGTGATTGCAGGGTTCCAGTGTGACATAGGCGGTCGCCCCCCTGGTCAGCGTCCCGGCCCGGCGGATGGCTTCTGTTTCCGCGTGTGGTCGGCCGCCGGGCTGGGTCCAGCCACGTCCGACAATGCGTCCGTTCAAGTCTTCACGCACCAGGACACAGCCGACCGCCGGGTTTGGCGCTACGTTTCCCAGGCCGCGCCGGGCCAGCGCCAGGGCGGTTGTCATGCAGGAGTGGTGGTCGAGGGTAGCCGTTTTGTTACTCGCTCAGTTCTTCGACGAAGGTTTCGAAATCCTTCGCCTCACGGAAGTTTCTGTAGACGGAAGCAAAGCGCACATATCCCACCTGATCCAGATCCCTCAGGTTTTCCATGACCATTTCACCAATGGCCTTGGTCGGAATTTCACTTTCACCCGAGGTTTCCAGCTGACGCTGGATGGAATTGACAATGCGTTCAATGCGGTCTTCGCCGACCGGTCGTTTGGAGAGCGCGATCCGCAGCGATTTCGCCAGCTTGTCGCGATCAAACGGCGCCCGGTCGTTGTCACTCTTGACCACCGTTAACTCACGCAACTGAACACGTTCAAACGTCGTCCAGCGCGCGCCACATTCCGGACACGACCGCCGACGCCGGATGGCGGTGTTATCTTCGGTCGGCCGTGAATCCTTGACCTGAGTGTCGTCGTGACCACAAAACGGACAGCGCATATGGTTAGTTCCTCCCCTTTGTCATCCCGCCATGCGCCAATGTTTCATCATTGCTGTGGTCGGGAGTCGCAAATCATTATGTCGCAGAATAAACCGGAAAACGTTCACAAAGCGAATGAACTTTCGCCCTTGCCTCGTTTTCCGCCGCACTATTATCGTCTGGGTTCGCCGCCAGAGCATCGAGCACATCGCCGATCAGGTTACCGACCTGGCGGAATTCTTCATTACCAAATCCACGGGTTGTTCCCGCCGGGGTGCCGAGCCTGATGCCCGACGTGACCATGGGTTTTTCCGGATCGAACGGAATACCGTTCTTGTTACAGGTCATTCCGGCGCGGTCCAGGCTCTCTTCGGCCGCATTTCCCTTAAGATTCTTGGGCCGAAGATCAACCAGCAAAACATGTGTGTCAGTGCCACCCGAAACGATATCAAATCCGCGCCCCTTAAGGGTGTCACACAACACTCTGGCGTTGGATACAACCAATTCGGCATACCCCTTGAATTCAGGCTCTAGCGCTTCGCCGAAGGCGACCGCCTTGGCGGCGATAACATGCATGAGCGGGCCACCCTGAAGGCCCGGGAAAACGGCGGAATTTATCTTTTTGCCAAGCTCGGCATTATTGCTGAGGATCATCCCGCCACGCGGTCCACGAAGCGTTTTATGCGTGGTTGTTGTCACCACGTCTGCATGAGGCAACGGGGACGGATGAACCCCGGTGGCGACCAGTCCGGCAAAATGCGCCATATCGACCATCAACAGGGCCCCAACCGAGTCGGCGATTTCCTTGAAACGGGCAAAATCCAGCGTTCTGGGATAAGCCGACCCGCCACAGATAATCAGTTTGGGCAGATGTTCGCGGGCCAGTTCTTCTACTTCGTCGAAATCAACCTGATGGTCATCTGGATTGACGCCGTACTGCACCGCGTTGAACCACTTTCCTGATTGTGCTGGTGGGGCGCCGTGAGTCAGGTGACCGCCTGCCGCCAGCGACATGCCGAGTATGGTTTCGCCCGGCTTGAGAAGGGCCATCATCACCGCCCCATTGGCCTGCGCACCGGAATGGGGTTGAACATTTACGTATTCGCAATCAAACAGCTTTTTGGCCCGCTCAATGGCCAATGCTTCGGCAACATCGACGTATTCACAGCCACCGTAATAGCGCCGCCCCGGATAGCCTTCCGCGTATTTGTTGGTCATCACCCCGCCCTGTGCCTCCATGACGGCGCGTGAGACAATATTTTCGGACGCAATCAGCTCGATCTGGCTCTGCTGGCGTCCCAACTCATTCTGAATGGAAGAAAAAATCTTGGCATCGCGATCGGCAAGGCCCTGATTGAAGAAATTTTTCAACTCAGTTGAAGCGTAATTTTCTGTGGAATCAGGCATTTGAGTCTAACCTTTAATCTTAAGTACTATCTTGGATGGGTCAATTTTTCGACGCGTGTCGAATGGCGCCCGCCTTCGAACCCTGTTTTGAGAAAAATGTCAAGGCAGTCACGTGCAACCTCTGGTCCGATCAGTCGGGCGCCAAGGCAGAGCACGTTGGCATTGTTGTGTTCCCGGCTTAAGCGCGCGCTAAGGCCATCGTGTACCACCGCCGCCCGAATGTCCGGGTGACGGTTGGCGGCGATTGAGATGCCGATCCCTGTGCCGCAAATCAAAATGCCTCTGGAGGCCTTCCCGCTGGTTATCGCGGATGTCAAGGCGTAGGCGAAGTCCGGGTAGTCGACAGAGGTATCGGTGTCGGTCCCGAGGTCAAGAACTTCATAATCCTGGCTTTCAAGGTCTGCTTTCAGCAGGGCTTTCAGTTCAACGCCGCCATGGTCACAGGCAATGGCAATGGTTTCCGTCGGCATCCTCCCCCCTCTCTGCAAAAAACGGCAGGCGCTGGGCACCCGTACCGAATATAATCGTGTTACTGTTGAACTTGCACTGGTACCATATCTCGTTCCGCAGGACCAATCAAACACTAGCCCTCGGTCATAGGCCAGATTTGGATTCTCGGAGGAGTCTCACAATCCGGTGAGGCCGTAAAAAATGGCGGAAATTAGCGATTTCCAAGGTTGTCGTACTTTGTCTCAATCCTTATGATGTCGCCCCAATTGAGCAAAATGATAAAAATCCGGGGGGATGTAATGAGTGATGATCTCAAGAAGACCGTTTCGCATGCGGATTTGCTTGGCATGACAACAGATATTGTCACCGCCTTTCTTGGGGGAAATCGTCTTGTTCGTGAAGACCTGTCACCGTTGATTAGCGGGACTTATGCCGCTCTTAGACAACTTAACAATGGGGCCGAAGCCGCCGTACCCGAACGTGGCAAACCGGCAATTCCCGTGCGGCGCTCCGTAACCCCCGATTATTTGATCTGTCTGGAAGACGGGCGCAAACTCAAGATGCTGAAGCGGTATTTGCGGACCTCATTCGGCATGACCCCTGACGAATACCGCTCCAAGTGGAATTTACCGACTGACTATCCCATGGTCGCCCCCAATTATGCCAAGCGCCGATCCGAGTTCGCGAAACAGATCGGTCTGGGGCGCAAACCTTCCTGAAGATCAAACCCCGTGCTGTGAATATTGTTTGGCAATAACATAGCGGAGTTTTCGGGTCGCCAGCCGCTTTAACGCTTCCTCGCCGTATTTAGGGGCGCCAACCATCACAACCTCTATGCCGGTCCTGGGATCAATGGCCGTGACCCGCACCAGTTTTCCAACGTGGTGGAATTCAAACAGGACTTCTTTTAACTGTACGTCTTCCGGTTTCATGGTCCGGAAAGTGTATTACATATTTCGCCGGTATTGCCCACCCGCATCAAACAGTGCGTCCGTAATCTGCCCCAGAGAACAGACGCGGACTGCATCCATCAACACGGTAAACACGTTCTCGCCGCCGGTGGAAGCCTTTTTCAGGCGTTCCAGCATCTGTTCGGACGACCGGATGTTGCGGCCCTGAAATTCGCGCAGACGTTTGATTTGACTTTGTTTTTCATCTTCCGTCGAGCGCTGGAGTTCGGGGGTAAACGCCGCGTCATCGGCATCGGGGTTGAGGAATGTATTGACCCCGACAATGGGCAGCGAACCATCGTGTTTCATAGTTTCGTAATGCAAGGATTCTTCCTGAATGCGCGAGCGCTGATAACCGGTTTCCATGGCCCCCAACACGCCGCCGCGTTCGCTGATGTGCTCGAATTCCTGCAACACGGCCTCTTCAACCAGATCGGTCAGTTCATCAACAATAAAGGCCCCCTGATTGGGGTTCTCGTTTTTCACCAGCCCCCATTCACGGTTGATGATCAATTGAATGGCAAGCGCGCGACGCAGACTTTCCGGCGTTGGTGTCGTAAATGCCTCGTCATGGGCATTGGTGTGCAGGCTGTTGCAATTGTCATAAACGGCAATCAGGGCCTGTAGCGTGGTGCGGATATCGTTGAAATCCATTTCCTGAGCATGCAGGGAACGACCGGATGTCTGGATGTGATATTTGAGTTTCTGTGAGCGTTCATTGGCCCCGTATTTGAAGCGCATGGCCGTCGCCCAGATACGTCGCGCGACCCGCCCCATGACCGTATATTCCGGGTCCATGCCGTTGGAGAAAAAGAACGACAGGTTGGGGGCAAAATCATCAATGCTCATGCCGCGGGCCAGATAGGTTTCAACGAAGGTAAATCCGTTGGCCAGCGTGAACGCCAGCTGCGAGATCGGGTTGGCCCCGGCTTCGGCGATATGATAGCCGGAGATCGAGACGGAATAGAAATTGCGGACCCGGTTATGGACAAAGTATTCCTGGATATCGGCCATCATCTTTAAGGCGAATTCGGTCGAGAAAATGCAGGTGTTCTGGCCCTGATCCTCTTTCAGGATATCGGCCTGAACGGTGCCGCGCACATTCCCCAGCACCCATTCCCGGGTTTTTTCCATCTCCTCATCCGTCGGTTCACGGTCATTGTCTTCGCGGAATTTTACCAGCTGCTGTTCGATGGCGGTATTCAGGAACATCGCCAGGATGGTTGGTGCCGGACCATTGATGGTCATGGAGACGGATGTCGATGGGTTGCACAGATCAAATCCGCCGTAGAGGACCTTCATATCGTCGAGGGTCGCAATTGACACACCGGAATTTCCCACTTTGCCGTAGATATCCGGGCGTTCATGGGGGTCAAACCCGTAGAGCGTGACGGAATCAAACGCCGTCGACAGGCGTTTCGCCGGTGAGTGTTCGGATAGATATTTGAACCGCTCGTTGGTGCGGAATGGATCGCCCTCGCCCGCGAACATGCGGGTCGGGTCCTCGCTTTCGCGTTTGAACGCGAAGACACCCGCCGTATAGGGGAAGCTGCCCGGCAGATTTTCCTTCAGCAGCCATTTCAGCAGTTCGCCGTGGTCTTCAAATTTCGGAAGTGATACCCGGGGGATGAAGTTCCCGGACAGCGTTTTGGTTTTCAGGGAGGTCCGGATTTCCCGATCCCGGATTTTGACCACATATTCGTCGCCCGAATAACTCTCGACTACCTTGGGCCATATCTCGATCAGTTTTTTGGCTCGCGAATCAAGCGCCTCTTCGCGATCCGAGATCAGGCCGTCGAGTGACCCGTCCTCGCCTCCCGTTTCCGTAAGCATGCGTTTGCTTTCAGTGAGTTGCTGGCGTTCACGGGCGATCCGGGACTGGGTCCGGATGGTTTCATGATAATCCCGGAGGCAATCGGCAATTTCGGCGAGATAACGCTGATTTTCCGGCGGTACGATGGCGGCCCCTGGTTCCGACGCCTTGACGGTCAGGGGATTGAGATCGGGGTGGAAGTCGGCCAGATCTTTTGCCTTGAATTGCGCAACCAGCTCCTGATAGAGCGCCGTCACGCCAACGTCGGCAAACCGTGAGGCAATCGCGCCGTAGACGGGCATGTCGTCCGGAGATAGGCCAAAGGCTTCCCGATTGCGCTGAACCTGCTTCCTGACGTCGCGCAGCGCATCCAGCGCACCTTTGCGGTCGAGCTTGTTGATGCAGATCACGTCGGCGAAGTCCAACATGTCGATCTTTTCCAACTGGCTTGCGGCGCCGAACTCCGGCGTCATGACATACAGAGACACATCCACGTGTTCGACCACGGCGGCATCCCCCTGCCCGATCCCAGGCGTTTCGACGATCACCAGATCATACCCGGCGGCCTTGCATGCGGTGATGATTTCAGGTGTCGCAGGGGGAACTTCCGAGCCCGAGTCACGGGTTGCCAGTGAACGCATGTAGATGTTATCGCCCGATATGGCGTTCATGCGGATGCGATCACCCAATAACGCCCCGCCGGTTTTTTTGCGCGACGGGTCAATGGCGATAACGGCGATACGTGGCTCGCGGGAATACAGACGAAACCGGCGGATCAGCTCATCCGTCAATGATGATTTCCCGGCCCCGCCGGTTCCGGTAATTCCCAAAACCGGGACGGCGCCGCGATCTGCGGCAATTTTATTCAGTTCATCTTTTTGTCTGGTGGGCAGCTTGCCCTGCTCAAGCGCCGTGATCACGCGGGCGAGCTCCGCCGTATCACCACCCTCAAGCCCTTTCAGGCTGTTTGGCAGGCTCGTCGTCAGGTCGCGATCAGCCAACTCGATCATCTGCCAGATCATGCCCTGAAGGCCCAGTGACTGGCCGTCGTGAGGCGAGAAGATGCGCGAAATCCCGTACGCGTGAAGATCGTCGATTTCTTCCCTGACGATGACCCCGCCGCCGCCGCCAAATACCTTGATGTCCGGGCGGCCACGTTCACGCAGCAGGTCCATCATGTATTTGAAGTATTCGACGTGTCCGCCCTGATAGGAGCTGACGGCAATCGCGCTGGCGTCTTCCTCAATCGCCGCCGTCACAACGTCATCGACCGAACGGTTATGCCCGAGATGGATGACTTCTGCCCCGGAAGATTGCAAAATCCGCCGCATGATGTTGATCGACGCGTCATGGCCGTCAAACAGGCTGGCGGCGGTTACAAACCGCACCGGGTTTTTCGCTTTGTAAGCCGTTGCGGACGCGGTGTTTACGGACTGTCCATCATCGGGCATGGCATGTTCCTTCAGAATTTACGCAAGCAAAAGACAGGAGACCATTCTAGCGCGGCGACCACATTTGGCCGACTCTAAAATAGGTTCCTTCTTTACGTTTACGTAAACGTAAAGATGCTTTGTTAATTTGTAAATAATTTTCCTTCTTTGGGAGTACTGGAAAGGCCCGTGAACTGGTTTGAATGACCGTGTAATCGAGATATGCTCCCTCTCCCGCCTTGATATCTTGAGTTGCTTATGAAGTATCACGACACCTTGGTCGAATTCAAAAAACTGTAGAAAATGGAGACCTAAATGAATTTGGCCACAAAACCCACAAATCCTGTACTGCTCTTTGATCTGGGAAATGTTGTTAATGAATTTTCCGGGATGAAAGAAGTGCAGCGAATGTGGAGGCCTGACCTGACCCTGGACGATGTCAGGAACAAATGGCTCACCTCGCCAGCAGTAATCGGGCTGGAAATTGGGGAAGTCGATGCTGAAGAGTTCGCTCGGGAGTTTATTGAAGAATGGTGTGTACCGGTTTCATCCGTTGAGTTTCTAAAATTGTTCGTTTCCTGGGTCAGGCCGCCATTTCCAGGTATCGAAAATCTGTTGACGGAATTAGGAAGTTGCTTCCGGGTGGCCTGTTTAAGCAATACCTGCGCAATTCATTGGCAGCGAATTGGCAATGAATTCGGGTTATCGGGTTATTTCAACCACCACTATTTATCCTTTCAGATGGGCTTGGTGAAGCCGAGCCGGGCAATATACGCAGCGGTCATAGAAGATTTGGGAGTTAATGCAGATGACATCATTTTCTTTGACGATACGCCGGCAAATGTAGCCTCTGCGCGTGAAATCGGGATCAATGGTCATGTTGTTGATGGCATTGTTTCGTTGCGGGAAAAATGCCGGGCCTTGAATTTGCTGTAAATACCGCCTTTGGTATAAGGGCCGATTGCAGTTTGCCTCAGTTTACGTTGACTTTCGTCCCGGCTCTTGGTTGTTTCCTGATTAGGTAATTAGCTGATTCGAATCTACAGTTATATGCGTTAGGAATATGCCATGGGCTCAAACTCTCATCCCTCTCCCACTTTCCCGGCAACCCGTATGCGCCGCAATCGCGCCCATCCGTGGATGCGGCGTCTGGTTGCTGAAACCCGACTGTCGGTGGATGATCTGATCTGGCCGGTGTTCGTTGTTGAAGGCGAAGGCCAACGGCAACCGATCCCCTCCATGCCGGGCGTCGACAGGCTGAGTCTTGATGTTCTGTCCGAAGAAGTCGCCGTCGCCCGTGATCTCGGAATTCCGGCCGTTGCCATATTCCCCTACATCGAACCGTCGCTAAAAACGCCGGATGGGCGCGAAGCCGTCAACCCGGACGGTCTGGTTTGCCGGGCGGTGCGTGCATTGAAATCAGCCGTTCCTGATGTCGGGGTGATTTGCGATGTTGCGCTCGATGAGTTTAATTCCGACGGACATGACGGCATTGTCCGGGATGGCGTGATTCTTAATGATGAAACGCTGGAGGTTTTGTGCCAGCAATCCGTCGTTCAGGCGGAAGCCGGCTGCGATATTATTGCACCGTCGGACATGATGGACGGGCGTATCGGGGCCATTCGCAAAGCCCTTGATGACAAAGGGTTTGATGATGTTGCCATCATGTCCTACGCGGCTAAATATGCATCCGGTTATTACGGACCTTTTAGGGATGCCGTGGGGTCAAGCGGCGCCCTGACCGGGGACAAGAAAACGTATCAGATGGATACCGCCAACACCGAAGAGGCGCTTCGCGAAGTTGCCATGGATATTTCTGAAGGTGCGGATTCCGTAATGGTCAAGCCGGGCCTGCCGTATCTGGATATGGTCTGGCGGGTTAAGGAAGCCTTTGGCGTTCCCACCTTCGTTTATAACGTCAGCGGCGAGTACGCCATGCTGAAGGCCGCCGCCGACCAGGGCTGGCTCGATTACGATCAGGTCATGATGGAAGCGCTGCGCTCGTTCAAACGCGCGGGCGCGGATGGCATTTTGACCTACGCCGCCCGGGATGCCGCCCGAATACTGAACGACAACTAGGCCGGGGCCGGGTTAATCGGTATTTACGATATCAAGCATCTGGTCGACGTCGAGAACGACCAGCAACTGTTTTTCAAGCCGGTAAACGCCAACTGAAAACTCACGCCATTTGGGGTCCAGGGTCGCCGGATTTTTCTCGTAAGTGTCGTTTGACAGGCCGACAACATCACCAATGCGATCAACCAGCAGGGTATAGAGGTCATTTTGATGCTCGACCGTGACCCCCATATTACTTGCCCCGTCGGTTGCCGGGCTGCTATTCAGTCCAAGGCGGACACGGACGTCAATGACGGTGACAATTCTTCCGCGAAGGTTGATTGATCCTTTAACTTCCGGCGGAGCCAGGGGAATCGAGGCGATGCTGTCAGGAGTCAGAATATCCTGAACCTTGAGTACGGGAATACCGAACATCTGGTCGGCGACAAAAAAAGTTACAAAATCATTCAGGTCTTCGCCTGGGTGGGTGGTCGTCAGGTCGTGCGTATCAGTGGTAGCCAGGGCGTTATTCATTTCTAAAGTACTCCAACGCGTCAGTTTTCCCGTCTAGGTAATCTTCCCACTTCGAACAGGGCTATCCTTAATATCTTCTTTCTTCGCCAAGATACACCACTTTAGCCTTAATCCATGTTTCTACAGTGTTTCTGGATGTTTCAAAATGTCATCGGCAGAGCCAGTTTCGGATGCCGTCGATCTGGTCTTCGGCCATCAGGGCCGGGGCGTGGCCGATGTTGTCGAATTGACGCAATGTCGCCCTTGGTCCACGCAATTGCGCCTGTTCGGCCGTATCATACGCCAAAACATCTGAATTCGCGCCGCGCAGCAACAGTGTCGGACAGGATATGGCGTCCCAAATCTCCCAGAGATCAACATCCTGGTCGGTCATGGTCGCAAAAGGAATGGCGATGGCCGGATCATATTTGAAGTCCCAGTGATCGGGCGCAATCCGACGGGCGCTGTGGGTCGCGAGATGATGCCATTGCTCGTCAGTCAATGGTCCGAAGGGCGCGTGAATTTTTCGCAGATAAGTTTCAAACGCGTCCACGGACGGAAATACAGGACGCGTGCTCAGGTACGCGGAAATCCGCTTCAATGCCCCACTGGGAATGAATGGCCCGATGTCATTTACAATCAGGCGCCTGACTGGGGTCGCCGTTTGCGCCGCGATCATCATTCCCAGAATGCCGCCCATGGACGTACCCAACCAGTCAACCCGGTCACATCCAAGGTGTTCAAACAGAGCCAGCGCATCTGCCATATATTGCGGATAACCGTAATCTTCCGGATTGCTCAGCCAGTCGCTATCCCCACGTCCGGCAACATCCAAACAAATCACCCGGTAGTCTTCACATAAAACTTTGGAAATTGAATCGAAGTCTCTGGAATTGCGGGTCAATCCGTGAACGCAAAAGAGAACGTCAGGATTACCTGTGTCACCCCAATCCATGTAGGTGACGTTGTGTGGCCCAGCGGGACCCGAGGCCTCAAAACTGCGCTGGGTCTCCACTAAATGATGCCTTCAGCCCGTAGCGTTGCAATGTCGTCATCACGGGTGCCCAGCAACTCGCGGAGAATTTCCTCGGTGTGCTGTCCCAGCATCGGCGGAGAGCGTCGATAGGTTGGTGGTGTTGCTGACATACGAAGCGGACTGCCGATGAGCTCAATAGGCTGGTCCCCGGCAACCGGGTGGCTCATTTGCAGGCGCATGTCGCGGGCCTTTATTTGCGGGTCATCGAACACCTGCTCAAGTGTATTAATCGGGCCACAGCTCACATTTACGGCTTCCAGCCCCTCCAGCCAGTGTTTGGAGGGTTTGCTCTTAATCAGATCGCGCAGGACCGGCACGATTTCATCGCGGTTGCGCACCCGGGCACCGTTGGTGGAAAACCGATCATCTTCCAGCAGATGTTCGACCTTGGCAAATTTGCAAAACCGCTCAAACTGTCCATCGTTTCCAACCGCCAGAATGATATCGCCATCAGCAGTCGGGAACGACTGATATGGCACGATATTCGGATGTGCATTGCCCAGTCTTGGCGGGTTTTTACCAGTTGCCAGATAGTTCGCCCCCATGATCGACAACATCGCAGCCGTGGTGTCGAGCATGCCGATATCGATGAACTGCCCCTCCCCGGTAACTTCACGGTGTCTGAGGGCGGCGTTGATGGCAACGGCGGCATACATGCCCGCCATCAGGTCGGATATGGGAATTCCGGCCTTTTGCGGATCACCGTCAGGGTCCCCGGTTACACTCATGAATCCACCCATCCCTTGGATGAGGACATCGTATCCAGGACGTGGAGCATAGGGTCCGGTATTGCCGAAACCGGTGATCGAACAATAGACCAGCCCGGGGAACTCGTCTTTCAGATTGTCATAGGCCAAATCATATTTCGCCAGACCCCCGGTTTTGAAATTTTCAGTCAGGACATCGCACTTGGCAATCAATTGCCGGGCGATGTCTTGTCCCTTGTCCTGTGTCAGATCCAGGGTCAGTGAACGTTTGTTGCGGTTGGTCGAGCAGAAATAGGCGCTTTCTTCCGTATCCTCGCCGCGTTCATCGCGAACAAACGGTGGCGCAAATTTTCGCGTATCATCACCCGCGCCGGGCCGTTCAATCTTGATCACGTCCGCTCCCATGTCACCCAGCATCTGAGTGCATGAGGGCCCGGCTAGAATGCGGGTTAGGTCGAATACGCGAATTCCGTGGAGCGGCCCAGTCGTCATGTTTTGAGTGTCCTGCTGGTTGGAAATGTTAAGTTCAGGGTATCTTATTGCCTTATAGTTCATAGCTCGAACTGGCGCAATTGCACTGCAAACGGAGCGACGTCCATATCGACAGTCCTCTCTGTCAAATTAGACATTAAGTCCTGGGTCGAGAGACTGGTCTGCCGCTACGATAATCAAACCGCGTACCAATGCGGAATTTTGAACCTGGATGGATGAGATCTGCGGTTGAGGCTACGTGCCCTTCCGACCAAGTCCGTCGGTGCAAAACCAGACAGGGTTCGTTGGCAGATATTTCCAAAAGCTTGAGAGTATTACGTTTTGGTAGCACCGCTTCGACGATGTGCTCGACTTCACTTACTGGCGCCACTTTCATCAGATGCTCGTTGGGGGTTGTGGAGGAAAAATCGACTTGCAGATAATCCGGTGCACAGATCGGGTTAACGTAGCGATCTTCAACTTGAACAGCCTCATCGTCAGCCTTGTGAACAATAATGGAGTGAAAAATTTTGGTGCCGGGAGGAACCTCCATGGATCGCGCAATTCGTTCATCGGCTGATATGGTTTGCAGGACTGTTAGTAGGGCTTTGTAAGAGCGCCCGCTTTCGCGAATTTCGTCGGCAATATTTCTGAGCTCCAGGAGTTCGCCTGGAGGGTCGCGTTCAGCGACGAATGTTCCTAATCCCTGAACCCGAACGAGGAAACCTTCCTGGGTTAATTCCCGCAAAGCACGATTGACGGTCATCCGGCTAGCGCCAGTTTGTGCAGCGAAGATGTTCTCAGAGGGGATCTTTTCCCCCGTCACCCAGTCACCAGCAATGATGTGATCGATAATACTGCTTTTGATTTTCTGATAGATGGGGGGCGACATCGTCTCAGGTTCCGGACCCGTCATGTTTCTGCCCCATATAGGAGTCGATCAGGGAACTGTCTTGTTTCGCCGTTTGAGCATCACCTTGCCAAACAGACCGGCCGGATTCCAGAACGCATACCTGATCGGCGACATCAAGCGCGCGGGTCGTGTTTTGGTCAACGACAAGAACCGTGATGCCATTATCGCCCAAACGGTTGATAACCTCATAGCAGATATCGACGGCTTTTGGCATCAGCCCCAGCGACACTTCATCGATCATCAAAAATCTGGGCTCGGCCATTAATGCGCGGCCCATGGCCAACATCTGCTGCTCGCCACCCGACAAGTTTCCTGCCAGTTGGGAGACCCGCTCGCTGAGACGAGGAAACAGATCAAACACCATCTCTCGGTTTTTTGCTTCTGACGTTCGCGGGTGGATGTAGCCGCCAACCATCAGATTTTCAGTGACGGTGAGGTCGGGAAACAGTCGACGCCCCTCCGGCACTAGGGCGAGACCTCTGCGGACGCGTTCCTTGACAGGCAGGTTGGTGATGTCCTCACCGTCAAATTCAATCCTTCCTGTCAGGACTTCCACGTGCCCGGCGATAGCCATGATTGTCGATGATTTCCCTGCGCCGTTCGCCCCAATCAGCGCAAAAATACTGCCTTCCGGAACCTGCAGGTCAAGTTCGTGAGTGGCAATAAACGGGCCATATCCTGCACTCACTTGACTCAGTTTAAGCATTGACGGCCTCTTCGCCCAGATATGCAGCACGCACGGCCACGTTCGACATAACCGATTGAGGGTCACCTTCACTAAGGTTGCGGCCGTTATCGAGGACCACCAACCTTGAGCAGATGCGCATGACTTCACCCAGATTGTGCTCAATTAAAATGATACTTAATCCTCGGTTATTGAGGTCTTTGATGGTGTCAGCCAGCTTCGCTGCTTCAAGATGGTTTAGTCCTGCAAGCGGCTCATCAAGCAGCAGTAGACTGGGGTCTAGCGCCAGTGCCCGCGCGACCTCAAGACGTTTGAGATAACCCAGTGGAAGTTCTGCAGGAGACGCATTCGCTGTCTCTCCAATGCCGACCAGGTCAAGTAACTCTCTTGATCGCGTTGTTTCATGTGAACGGTCGCAGTGCATCAGCGCAGCCAGAGGGGAGCGCGTTTTGGTATATCCGGCAGCAAGGATAACGTTTTCTATGACTGACATGGCATGGAACGGCTTGACCAGTTGCTGGGACATCCCAAGGCCCAGGCGAACACGGTCGGAAATCTTGGCGCGTGTGACATTTGTTCCCTTGATCAATACAGAACCGGCATCGGGGGAAACAACGCCGGTGATTGCACGCATGGCTGTTGTCTTGCCGGCACCGTTGGGGCCAATTAAGCCCAGCAGTTCCCCCTGCCCTAACGAGAATGAAACATTCTGCAGGGCCTGCACACCACCGAAGTTTACGGAAATCCCATCAACGCTCAGGAGTCCGGCCACCGGGCACCTCCTCAAACTCGACATTGGCGGTGCGAACCGACATTAATTTTCTTGTAAGGGCAGCAAGGCCACCCGGGCTGAAGCGCATGAATCCAAATAGAAGCCCGCCGTAGAGCAAAAGTTTGTAATCGGCAATAATCTGCAACCACTGGGGAAGCATTGTAAGGGCGATGGCGGCGACAATGACGCCAGGGACGGACCCAATGCCACCAATCACGACAATGGCCAGCATTGTTACCGACTCAATAAACCCAAAACTGTCCGGGCCGATGTATTTAACCTCGTGAGCATAAAGGCCGCCGGCGATGCCGGCGATTGCAGTGCCCATGGCAAATGCAGCAAGCTTATAGCGAGAGACATCAATGCCAATCATTTTCGCAGTATCTTCATCATCGGCAATTGCGTCAAATGAGTACCCCATCCAGGTGCGCTTCAGATAGAGGCTGAAAGCGGCGGTGATCCCGGCCAGAATAAGACAGAAAAACATGTACCCGATCTTGCCAAAGCCGGGGTCAGGAATTCCAAAAATACCCATTTCTCCCCCCAGCACATCCTGTTGGCGAATGATGCCAACAAACAGAAAGCCGACCCCCATTGTTGTGATAGCCAGAAAATCATGACGTACACGCAGAGAGGCAAAACCGACAATGAGACCCAAAAACCCGGCAATCCCGGCGGCGGCTACAAGCGATGCGGTAAAAGGTATCCCTGTGGTCGTTAGCATGGCCGATGTGTAAGCCCCTGCCCCATAGAACGCCGCGTGGCCAAGGCTAATCTGTCCACAAAATCCTGTGATCAGGTTGAGGCTAAGGGCTGCCATGACGCTGATCGAAACGATTGTAATCAGGGTGATCTGGTATTCCATCCGTCAGGCCTTTGCGAACATGCCACGGGGCCGGACCATCAGGACCAGTATCAGGAAGGCAAAGGCAATTGCGTCTCTGTCCAAGATCGCGCCCAAATAAATTGTGCCAAAGGACTCGATTATTCCCAAAACCAGAGAGGCGATCAGGGTGCCCCGAACATCCCCTAATCCACCCAGAACTATGATGGCAAGGGCTTTGTAGCTGGCGACACTGCCCATCGTCGGTTCAACCAGATTGTTGAGCAGAGCAACAAGAACACCTGCCGCAGCAGCCAATGCGGAGCCGATAAAGAAATTCAGATAACGGACCCGAATGATATCGATGCCGAAGCTGCCAGCCATTTCGGGATCTGTTACCGTGGCCCGCCAAGCTGCACCGAGCCGTGTTTTTTCGGCCAAAAAAGCTAACCCTCCAATCAGGGTCGCGGTTCCCGCCATGACCACAACTTCTGCGTATTTGAGGTTCATGCCTGCGATGCTGACCGTTTCCATCAGTGGGGGAGCGTCATAGGAAAGTCCATAAGGCCCGAACATCAGCCGGAAAATCTCTTCCATCGCGATAAACAGCCCGATTGAAGCTATTAAAGCAACGAATGGAGGTTTGTCTAAAATAGGGTGATAGCATAACCGGTAAATTATGATGCCCAGGAACCCGACAGTCACCATCGCTGTCAGGGTTGCCAGCAAAAGGCTGCCCGTGGCGTTTGTGACAATAACGCCAATGTATCCGCCAAGAGTGAACAAACCGGCATGGGCGACATGAAGAACGCGGAGAAGCCCGTAAACCAGTGTCAGCCCAACCGCGATCAGAGCGTAGATGCTGCCCTGGACCAGCCCCTGAACGGTAAGTTCAAAGAACAACATCCTGAAGGTCTCCAACCAATAAAGAAACCCGGGCAGCACAGCGACGCTGCCCGGAAGAAGGTTTGGATATTACTTGGTTGGCGGTGCCAGCAAATCAGGGTCGCTGATTACGGAATAGTGATGCCAAGCCCCATCACGTACGACCTGCACTTGCACATCCTTTTTGACTTCACCAAGCGAATTGAAGGAAATATTCCCGGTTGACGCCTTTAGCTTGAGGTTTGCGATCGCATCACGAATGGCTTTATGATCCGTAGTCCCCGCAATTTTCATTGCCGCAACGGCAACTTTGACTGCAGTATGCCCGGAAGCCGCAACCATATCCGGGCTGACGCCCGCCATTTCTTTGAAAGCAGAAATAAAATTTCTAGTTTCGGGGACGCTGGAATCGCGGTCAAGCGACGTGGTGATGATTACACCTTCCGAAGCTTTACCAGCGATTTTGATAAATTTTTCTGAATCATACCCTTCCTGACCAATGATAGGGACACTGATTCCAGCGGCGCGAAGCTGGCTGACTAGGGGGCCTGCGGTAAAAAAATACCCTGACGCATAAATTACATCTGGCTTGTCGGCTTTCACCTTGGAAACAATCGGCCCAAACTGGCGGTCCTTGATCGAGTATTCATATTCGTTGATGATGTTGACGCCAAATTTGCTGGCAGCCTCTTTAAATCCGGCAGCCAGTGACTTGCCAAAATCATTCTTCAGCGTAATCACGACGGCATTTTTCTTGCCCAGCGTCTTACCTACCAGTTTCGCTCCTGCCCTGCCCTGAACAATGCCGACAAAGGACGTACGGAACACATAATCACCAGCCTGCGTAATGCCCGGGTGAACGGCGAAGGCCGAGATGTAAGGGGTGCCATTACTTTGGAACACACTGGCGGCGGCCCGTGTGGCACCCGAGTAACTTCCGGAAATACCAACGCTGACTTTATCCTGGGTCGTCATCTTTGCAGCGATGGGAGCTGATTCTTTTGGCGATGCCTGATCATCATAAATGATTAATTCGATCTTATCGCCGTTGATCCCACCGGCTGAATTCGCTTGTTTGACGGCGAGTTTTGCTCCTGTAAGTGCCGACATTCCATCAGCTGCGGCAAAGCCTGTCATTGGGACATTAATTCCAATTTTGACAGTTTCAGCACTTGCAGCAGCACTGATCAGGTTGCCAGCCAGAGCAATGGCGAGGACGCGCCCTAGAGAATGCTTGAGCTTGGACAATTGAAATCTCCTTGTTCTGGTTAGGATTGTATAGCGTTTGGTGCTGACAGTTTGTCAGATAAACGAACAAAAACGATCAATATTTTATACTTGTATATACAACTGAGTCAATAATCTCCCTTCTCCACCCTCGCCTTTTCGCGAGGTTGGCGTTAATGCTGCGTATAACGTCTGAAGATTAAAGTTATCTCCAAAGGTCCTGAAATATGAACCGTTTCCTTATCATTGGCCTGATTGGATTTCCCGCTCTCGTCGTTCTCGCAGGACTGAGCGGGGTTTTCTGGTTACGGACGTCGCTGCCTGACACCACAGGCACGGTCCAACTGACAGGCATACAGTCTTCAGTGGTGATCGCCCGAGATCGCGACGGCGTTCCCCATATTCGGGCTGAAACCGATGCAGATGCGTACTTCGCGCTCGGCTACGTTCATGCCCAGGACCGGTTCTGGCAGATGGAAACCATGCGCCGGTTTGGCGCCGGGCGGTTGTCCGAAGTTATGGGTGAAGCGACTCTGGGGACGGACAAGTGGATGCGTGCACTCGGTCTATACCGCCTGGCCCAGGATCAAATCGGCACACTGGATGAACCGGTCCGCCGGGCGCTTGAGGCCTATGCCAGGGGGGTTAATGGCTGGCTGGAACACAGGTCCGGGCTCCCGAGCCTGGAGTTCGCCGGATTTCGGTACACCCCGGAACCCTGGCGGGTCGCCGACTCTCTGGTCTGGGGAAAAATAATGGCAACCCGGCTGGCTGGAAATTTCAGGACGGAGATATTTCGTTCCCTGATCGCCAAACGCGTTACCCCCGAACGGATAGGTGAACTTTGGCCCGCCTACCCTGCCGATGCCCCGATAACAATTACCGGGTCATTGTCCGAACATGTTCTGGATGGACTTTCCAGCCTGTCACCATGGCCAGCAGGAAGGCCAAAAGGGGCTTCGAACTTCTGGGTGCTTGGACCGGGAAAAACGGATACCGGCGGCGCCATCCTCGCCAATGACCCTCATCTCGGATTTTCTGCTCCCATCATGTGGTATCTGGCTCGGCTCAAGACGCCGACCCTGAACGTCGCCGGGGCGACGGTTCCCGGCGTCCCGTTTCATATTCTCGGCACCAACGGCGTTATCGCTTGGGGCGTCACCTCCACCGAGGCGGATATGGAAGACCTGTTTGTCGAAAAACTATCCGCCGACGATCCCACCCGGTACGTGACCGCAGATGGGGATGCTGCATTTGAATCCCACCGCGAGACCATAAAGGTCAAGGGAATGGCGGATCAGAATCTGATCATCAGGCATTCCCGTCACGGGCCGGTCCTGTCGGACCTTCGAAGTGATCTGCGCACACTTGGCGAAGATGGCCATGTCGTCGCCCTGTCGGCAACCTATCTGCTGCCGTCAGACCGGACTTTTGGCGCTTTTTTCTATCTGAACAGGGCCAAGGACTGGCAAACCTTTCAGCATGGACTGCGCCGTGTGCAGGGCCCCGTCCTGAACTTTGTTTATGCCGATGTGAACGGCAATATCGGGTATAGGACGGCTGGAAAGGTGCCTGTCCGGGCAAAGGGAAGTGGTATGGTGCCAAGCCTGGGATGGCGGGGTGACATGGACTGGCAAGGATTTATACCGTTTGATGATATGCCGTCCCTGTTCAATCCGCTGCCTTCACTCATCCTCAATGCCAACAACCGGGTTGTGGGCAATGACTATCCCTACTTTATCTCTCATGACTGGGCCGCCAGATATCGGGCGGATCGCATATCGCAGGGCCTGAGTACTTCTGGAAGAATATCGCTTAAACAGGTTGAAGCCTTGCAGAACGACGTGGTGTCGCTGATGGCGCGGGACCTGTTGCCAAGGTTGCTGAACATGACGGTGCCGGAACATGAAGCTGAGAAAACGGCATTGACCCTGCTTGAAAAATGGGACGGTTCAATGGCCCGCGACCGCACCGAACCGCTGATTTTTTCAACCTGGGTGCTTGAACTGAACAAACGGATTTACGCTGACGAACTGGGGAATCTGACGTCCGGCTATTTGAAAATGCGGCCGCGATTTCTTAAATCCGTGCTGTCGCGGCGGACCCGGTGGTGCGACGACATCACGACGGAGAAAACCGAAGATTGTGCGCTGGTGGTCAGTCAGGCTTTACGGCGTACGATCAGTCGTCTGACGGAACAGTTCGGCGCCGATCCTGAAAATTGGGCATGGGGGAAAGTCCACCGGGCGACGTTTACGCACCGCATATTGACCCGCATACCGCTGCTGAACCGCTTGGGGGACATCTCAATTGATTCCGACGGTGGGAACTTCACCGTCAACCGCGGGGCGACCCGGGTCAATAATCAGAACGCCCCGTTCGCCCACATTCATGGGCCAGGTTATCGCGCCATTTATGACATGGACGACGTCGCCAATTCGCGTTTCATGATTGCCACCGGTCAGTCTGGGAACCCATTGTCCGAACATTATTCCGATCTGTTGACTCGCTGGCGGGATGGTAAATATGTACGTTTAATGGACAAGGCGCGCCCCCCTGAAACCCGGGGGGCGGAAACACTGACCCTGCGTCCCCGATCACCGGTTCTAGCGAAAAGCGCAAGTGATCAAGGATAGTGAAGCTGGTACAAAGATTTTCACCAAGATTAGGAGAGATGCAGAATGACCGTCACCATTGACGATATCCGCGCCGCGTCTGAAGCGTTGCGCGGTTGTGTCCTGCGAACCCCGGCGTTGCCGTCGGAGGCCATTTCCTCGGTGGTCGGCGCCAATGTGGTCATCAAGCTCGAGAACCTCCAGGTGACGGGTTCATTCAAGGCGCGCGGCGCGTTCATCAAGCTGTCCAAACTCACTGATGAGCAGAAAGTGGCCGGGGTTGTGGCCGTTTCAGCGGGCAATCATGCGCAAGGAGTGGCCTATCATGCGGCCAGTCTGGGTATTCCAGCGACAATTTTCATGCCTGAAGGTACGCCATTCACCAAGGTCGGCAGGACCGAAGCGCTGGGCGCGGAGGTCATCCTGAAGGGGACCGGCCTTTCTGAATCCTGGGCCGCAGCGGAACGGGCCGTGGCGACGGACGGCAAAGTCTTTATTCATCCCTTTGACGACCCGGATATCATCGCCGGACAGGGCACCGTGGGACTGGAATTAATCACGGATCACCCTGATCTTGATGTTTTGATCGTCCCGGTCGGTGGCGGCGGGCTGATTTCCGGCTGCGCCATCGCCGCCAAAGCCCTGAACCCGGACATCGAGGTGATTGGCGTTCAGTCGTCCCTTTACCCGGCGATGGCGCGGGTCCTGGTGGGTGAAGCCGTGCCGGACAAAACGGGGGCGACCATTGCCGAAGGTATCGCCGTCAATACACCGGGCAAGCTGACCAGTGAGATTGTTTCCGGCCTCGTGTCCGAGGTGCTTTTGGTCGACGAAATCGCCATTGAAAAGGCTGTGCAATTATATCTTGAAGGTCCGCGAGTGGTTGTCGAGGGCGCCGGAGGGGCGGCGTTGGCGGCACTGATGAGTAATCAAGAACGGTTTAAAGGCCGCCGGGTCGGCCTGATTGTCAGCGGGGGCAATATGGATTCCCGCCTGCTGTCATCCGTCCTCATGCGTGGTCTGGTGCGTGAAGGCCGCTTGGTCAGTCTGAGGATCAAGTTGCCTGATATTCCGGGTGTGCTGTCGAAAGTTTCCGGCCTGATCGGGGATCGCGGCGGGAATATCATCGAGGTATATCATCAGCGCCTGAACTACGACGTGCCGATCAAGGAAGCTGATCTGGATGTGGTTGTTGAAACCCTTGACCGCCACCACGTCAGCGACATTCTTTCCGCCCTGGAGAGCGGCGGGTTTCCGACCCGCCTGCTGGATTCCGAACATGGGCTCCGGCGTTAGTCACTGCCGCCAGATGAGCAACCGGGTCCGACGCCGATCATTGACCTCAACCATCTCGTCCGGCTCCTGCCTTGCCACAGCAAACGAATTGCTGATGAAGGTCGAGCCCGGACGCATTTCCGTTTCCATTTTCTCGTATAACCTGCTCATGGGTTGCGGTGACAGGAAGGCATAAACGATATCGTAACCGGAAAGGTTCTCAGCCCACATGTCGCCGAAGCGGATATGAACGTTCTTCGGTCCCAACAGGCCGACACGCAATTTTGAAATCGCATACGGGACCGGCGCAGAATCGATTCCCGTGAAAACCATATTAGGGCGGCGGCGGCCCAGATGGATCAATAAACCGCCTAACCCGCAACCAAGATCTACAAAACCGGTGGCATCCTCGGCGATCAAGGTTTCCACGGCCGCCCAGGTGCGGGAATTGGTCAGGTATAACGGGACCCGTTCACCGGCGGCATTCCAATAGATAATTACAAGCGCCACAAAGCAGGCCAAATAAATCCATGGCGGCACGGAAAAGTATAGTGACCCGCCAAGCGCCGCGGGCAGCAGACATAGAATCGGAACCCACCATTTTGCCAGTTTCAGGCAGCTGCCGATCACTGCGGCAATAATTCCCGCTGCCCCCAGGATAACCGGTAACGACGGCCGGACGTCGGTGAAGCGGACAAGTGAGGCCGAAACGGCAAAACAGATCAGGCCTGAAATGAGCAGAGCCAACATCGCCAGAACTACAGGCGGGGCGCCATTAGGGCCGGAATTGCTTGAGGTTTGGGTGGGATTCATGGCAAAAGACAACTCCAGCCGCATTCAAATAGATATTTTGACATCGGCAGGATGGTCGCTGGAATCAGGATGTTGTCGCGCATTTGTAACAGCCGTTTAAATAAATGAAATGTTATGAAATGACTTAAAACTTGCTCGTCGAGTTACTTAACGATAGCGTTTGGACAAACAAAAATAAACTCAATCAAAGTGCCGACTGCAAAGGTATCATGTCAGAGGGAAATTCAGGACTTTAAATGTTCTTTATCGTTGGAATTGTCATCGTTATCGGCTGTATCTTTGGGGGGTTTTCCGTACACGGGGACCTCGGTGTCCTCTGGCAGCCGATCGAATTCGTTATCATTCTGGGCGGTGGTATCGGCGCCTTTATCATTGCCAACCCGAAACAGGTCCTGGTCGGCTCTGCCAAATCCATTGGCACCCTGATCAAGGGGCCGAAATACAAGAAAGATCATTACGCAGAACTCCTGAGTGTTCTTTACTCTGTTTTCAAGCTGGCGAAGTCGAAGGGCGACCTGGCGCTTGAAAGCCATGTGGAAAACCCACACGACAGCTCGCTATTCGGTGCTTTTCCGATGTTTCAGGGGGATCATCACGCGGTTGAGTTTCTATGTGACTATCTGCGTCTCCTGACTTTGGGGGCCAATACCCCTCATGAAGTGGAAGCGGTGATGGATGAGGAACTGGAAATTCATCACAACGAACTTCATTCTATCGCCGGTTCGATCCAGGCGTTTGCTGACGCCGTGCCGGCCCTTGGTATTGTTGCCGCCGTGCTTGGTGTTATTGTAACCATGAGTTCGATCACTGAGCCGCCGGAAATTCTGGGCGGGTTGATCGCCGCCGCACTGGTCGGAACTTTCTTTGGGATTTTCATGTCCTATGGTGTTCTCGCGCCGATGGCCAGTTCCCTGAACGCCATTTATGGCGCCGATGGCCATTATATGCAGTGCATCAAGGTCGCACTGATGGGACATATGCAAGGGTACGCGCCACAGGTTTCCGTCGAATTTGCCCGCAAGAGCCTTGCCGGTGATATGCGACCTACCTTTGCCGAGGTCGAGGAGACTATCGGAAATCTTCCGCCGCTCGGATAGCTGCGTCTGAGGAATATTTAACCGGGAATGCTATATGGCTGAATCTGGCCCACAACCGATTATCATCAAGAAGATCAACAAGGCCCACGCTGGTGCCCATGGTGGTGCCTGGAAGATCGCCTACGCCGATTTCGTCACCGCCATGATGGCCTTCTTTCTGCTGTTGTGGTTGCTGAATTCCGTTACCCAGGAGCAACTGGAAGGGATCTCCAACTATTTCGCCCCGGTCACCGCATCCAGTTCGACCAGCGGCAGCGGCGACATACTGGGGGGCAAAACCATTACCGAAGAGGGTGCCGCCGCTAACTCAACCTCCCGCGATGCCGTCACCGTCGATCTGCCGCCGCCCAAGGCCGGTACCGGTGGCGAAGCAGATGCGGAAACCCAGGCCCAGGGCGATGGTCAGGGAACAGCTGACCCGACGACCAAGGCGCTTGAAAAGTTGGAGCAGCAACAGTTCGAGCAAGCAAAGTCGGAACTTGAAAACACCATCGCCGGGATTCCGCAGATGCGCCAACTGGCGAAAAGCCTGATGGTTGACAACACGCCGGAAGGCTTGCGTATTCAGCTTGTCGATCAGGATGGCCTGGCCATGTTCCCGAGCGGAGGTGCGGACATGTATCTGCATACCAAGCGCCTGCTTGAACTGGTTGCCAAGGTGATCAATGAGCTACCGCAAAAACTTGCCATTTCGGGGCATACCGATGCCGTCCCGTTTGGCTCGGACAACGGCTACAGCAACTGGGAGCTTTCGGCTGACCGTGCGAATTCGGCGCGCCGGTCATTGTTGCATTTTGCGGTACCGGAAGAGCGTTTTTCCAGAGTTGTCGGCAAAGCTGCGACCGAGCCTCTGTTGCCTGATGATCCAAAAAACGCCCGCAACCGGCGACTGTCAATCATCCTGTTGAAAGGCACGGGCGAAGGTAATCCGGCGGCTCAAGCGCCAGCAAAGGAAGACGTTCTGCCGGGCCTTGGTGATATTAAGCGTCAGCAGTTGCAAGACGGAGGAAGCGGTCCAGACGTAACCGTTAAAGCCGCTCCGGCGGGATCTGGCGTGACGCTGGATCTGCAACCGGCTGTTGAGGCGCAATAGGCGGATATTCAGGCGTTCTCCTGCTTGCCAGTTGATTCGCTGTGAAGCCTGGCCTAACCTTGTACGTGCAGGTCACGCCGCGACCTGCCGGAACGCACGGACCGCATGAGACATCAACCAATATACGATACCCATTTTTTCTTTGCCACGACCGGACTGCCTTGCCCGTACATTGAAGGCCGATTGGAACGCAGGGTGGTGACAGAGCTGCTCGGGCGTGATGCCGTCCATCTGCACGATCAGCTTTCCATGGCCGGATTTAGGCGCAGTCATGGCATCGTCTATGCGCCTGCATGCCCCGGTTGTCAGGAATGTATTCCTGTTCGTATCGTTGTTTCTGATTTTGTTCCGTCACGGTCGCATCGTCGCATCGTGAATAAGAATAAGGACATCACGGCTGATGAATGCGCCCCGTTCGCCAGCACCGAGCAATATCAGGTTTTTCAGGATTATCAGCACATGCGCCACGCCAGTGGAGACATGGCGAAAATGGACTTCTATGAATATCAGGCGCTGATTGAGGAAACCCCTATTGATACCTTTGTCACCGAATTCCGCAATTCTGATGAACACCTTGTCGGGGCTATGCTGGCGGATCGGGTAGACGACGGATTGTCCGCCGTATACAGTTTTTTTGACGCCGATGAAAGTTCCCGAAGCCTCGGCACGTATATGATTCTGTGGCTTGTCGAAAATGCCAGAATACTTGGCTTGGGCTACGTATATCTGGGGTTTTGGGTCGAGAGCTCCCACAAGATGGCCTATAAAGCGACGTTTCCTCCATTGGAAATGCACACCCCTGAAGGCTGGAAACCCCTGCAGAGAAAAGGAGCGGCATGTCTGTAATTGATACGTCCCAAGGGTTGAGGGAACTTTACCAGGAACCCGGTGGACGGTCGCTCCAGAAGGAGCTTAAGTACCTCGATAAACATTGCCGCCAGTTCATTTCGCTATCACCGTTTCTGGTTATCGGTTCATCGTCTTGTGCTGGCCCGCAGGATGCCTCGCCGCGCGGTGAAACACCGGGTTTTGTGCAGGTGCTGGATGATCATCACATTGCCCTGCCGGACCGTCCGGGCAACAACCGCCTGGATAGTTTCCATAACATTCTGCAGAACCCCAACGTTGCGTTGATTTTTCTGATCCCTGGCGTGGATGAGACTCTCCGTATCAATGGCCGCGCCGAAATCAGGGACGATGCCGATCTGCTTGAGCATTTTGAGATCAAGGGTAAGCTGCCGATAACCGTGCTTGTCGTAACGGTTGAAGCCGCTTATCTGCATTGCGCCAAGGCGCTGATGCGTTCAAACCTTTGGGATCCGGCAGCACAAATCGAACGCAGCCAGTTGCCGACCATGGGCCGTATGATTTCCGACCAGATCGATGCGGCGGCGGAACCTGAATCTCAGACCGCCATGCAGGCCAGATACCGCAAACATCTATATTGAGAACCCGTATCCTTACAATAGGGCTATTATTCCGGGTCCAATTGGATCGGGGGCCGGGTTTTATGCATTCCAGACAAGTCCGGCCATGAAATCTCGCTGCTTATCCTCTCACATTTCCCGGGGCGGCAACGCCTTGTCATAATCCCAGGCTGAAACGTTGTGTTTCACGATCGTAACCACTTTATCGATGTCTTCGCCATTGTCTGCCAAGGGCAGGCGCAGACCGTACTGAATAGGCCGACTGCTGGGATAGAATGAGGAGTGCAGTTGATAATAGTGCGGATCGGGATCGCTAAGGTACGCCGTCAGGGATTCCCCGACAGCTTCGGCCAGGGGAGAGTTGCGTATTTCCGAAGTTGTCAATCCGGTCAGGTCCGAACCCGCCATATGGGCGATTCCCGATCCATAAAATCTGTAGCGGAATACCGGGCCAGAATGTTCAATGTCTATGATTATGGTAAAGGGCAGCAACCGCGCCGGAATTTTCAGCAGGTCAAACTGTTTCCAACTTGGCATGGATCGCTCACCAAGGAGGCTTCGCCAGTACTGGCAGGCTTTTCCCAGGTCTTCAGGAAGCTCACTGAGCGGCAATGCTTCGAACGCAACTTTTTTCTGCACAGGTGCCCCCCTCGGCAACAGGTCATGAATCGCAATAAGTGATATATTACGGACCATAATCCACCTACGCGATCCGATATACATAAATTTAGGAGTGACGGCAACCTTCTCTGGTGCGGACGTTTGCGATTTCGGCTATGACTTGAACGTATTGGCCTTGGTGAAACCTCGGAATGGTAGCTGTCCCGACTGCGCCCTTTTGCCGATCCAGTCGCCGATACCTTTTTCCGTGCGGGTGCCTGCCGCCGTTGACCAGGTCAGGCCTTCCTCAAGCGACAGAGTGGTGACATCCGCCAATCCGCCCTGGGCATAGCGTTGCAGGAAAACACCGCCGCCGCGTCCCATTGTGGGAAGTTCGTCCAAGGGAAATATCAATAGCTTGCGTTTGGTTCCGAGGACCGCCACATGGTCATGCCCCTCACCGATTGTGACTAGGGTCTGCGCCTCCTCGCCCGGCTTCAGGTTCAGCACCTGTTTGCCATTTTTTGTTTGGGCCAGCAGGTCATCTTCCAGAACGACAAAGCCGCGACCCGCATCGGACGCAACAATCAGCCTGCGCCCGCCCCTGAAGATAAACATATCGACGACGTCGTGGCCGTTGGCGAGATCAATCATCAGGCGCAAGGGTTCGCCATGACCGCGCCCACCGGGCAGTTTGTCACAGCCGAGCGTATAAAAGCGCCCGTTGGTAGCGAAAATAACCAGTTTGTCAGTAGTTTCGGCGTGAAGTGAGAAGCGAAGCTGATCTCCGTCCTTGAATTTCATGTCGGTGGCGTTGTCAACATGGCCTTTAGCAGCGCGAATCCAGTCTTTTTCCGAATGGATGATGGTGATCGGTTCTTTTTCGATCATCGCTTCCAGCGGCACGATGACGGCAGTGGGCGGTTTTCCGATGTCCGTCCGGCGTTTGCCCAGTTCCGTTTTCTGCCCGAATTTGGTCTTGATCTCGGCGATCTGCCCGCTGACTGTTTTCCAGCGCGCGACTTCGTCGCTCAACAACCCCTTCAGATCTGTGAGTTCTGCCATCAGGGCGTCGTTTTCCTTGCGAATTTCCAGCTCTTCGAGTTTACGTAACTGGCGCAGACGCATGTTAAGGATGGACTCAGTCTGCAGTTCCGTCAGATCAAAGGTCTTCATCAGGACCTGTTTGGCATCGTCCTCTTCACGAATGATGCGGATCACTTCGTCAAGATTGAGGTAGGCAATCAGCATCCCGCCCAGAATCTCGAGGCGCCGCTCAATTTTGTCGAGGCGGAAGTTGGAACGCCGGATCAGGACATCGTGCCGGTGATCAAGAAACGCCTGCAGGACTTCACGCAGATTCATGACACGCGGTGTGTTGCTGGCATCAAGCGCGTTCATGTTCAGGCCGAAGCGGGTTTCCAGATCGGTCTGCTTGTACAGGTGTTCCATCAGAACGTCGGGTTCGATGGTGCGGTTTTTGGGTTCCAAAACGATCCGCACGGTTTCTGTCGATTCATCCCTGATATCGGCCAGCAGCGGCAGTTTCTTGGCGATCAGAAGTTCGGCGACTTTCTCAATCAGACGGGACTTCTGGACCTGGTAGGGGATTTCCGTGATCACCACCTGATATTGGCCGTGGCTCAGTTTCTCCGTTTCCCATCGGGCCCGCGTGCGAAAACTGCCGCGACCCGTCCTGTAGGCTTCAACAATGGTTTCATTCGATTCAACCAGAATACCGCCTGTCGGAAAGTCCGGCCCCTGTACGAATTCAACCAGCTTGGCTATCCCGGCATTCGGGAACTTAATCAGGTGTTGAAGCGCGTCACAGAGCTCACCGATGTTATGGGGCGGGATATTCGTCGCCATACCGACCGCGATCCCCGATGCGCCGTTCGCCAGCAGATTTGGAATGCTGGATGGCAGGACCACGGGTTCTTCGTCCTCACCATCGTAGGTGTCTCTGAAATCAACTGCGTTCTCATCGATTCCTTCCAGGATGGCTTTCGAGATTTCGGTCATGCGTGACTCGGTGTAACGCATGGCGGCGGCGTTATCGCCATCGATATTTCCGAAATTTCCCTGCCCGTCGATCAGCGGATAACGCTGGGCAAAATCCTGCGACATCCGGACCAGTGCGTCATAAATGGAGGCATCGCCGTGGGGATGGTATTTACCCATCACGTCGCCAACTACGCGGGCACATTTCTTGAAGCCTTGATCGGGATCAAGTTTGAGTTGACGCATGGCGTGCAGCAGACGGCGGTGAACGGGTTTCAGGCCATCGCGTACATCCGGCAATGATCGAGACATGATCGTTGACAGCGCGTAGGACAGATACCGTTCGCTTAACGCATCAGCTAGCCGGGTGTCACGAATTTCGCCTTCGGGCGCGGATTTAGCCATGGGTATCGTTCCAAATCAATCTTGAGAGCCTACCAAATATAGTAGCTGATATGTTCGGTACGTCAATTGATCGTGTTTTGTTCCAGCCAGAATTCTTGAGTCCAATCTATGAAAGTTGGCGGATTCTATCCATAAACCGGGTTCGTGCAGGTGGTAACGGTGCCCCGCCAAAGACGTGGTGTTCCAAAAAATAACCACTCAGTTTCAGGGCGTCAAAAAGATCGGAAAATTCGCACGATACATCGCGAGTGATGAGAAATTCCGGCAATGCCAGCATTCTATCATGATATGGGAGACCCGCCTGGCGCGACACGGCGCGCCCGGTCCTGGGGGAAATGTAGACGAGGTCATCGGTTTGTCCGGTTGCCGCGCAACAGCTGAGATCAAGTCCGAACCCCAGTTCCTTGAGTAATCCCAGTTCCCATTTTACATAGACGGTGGGCCACACTGATATTTCATCAAGTGATTCAAGAACGATCTGCAAGCCATTGAAGACATTCGGATGATTCTCACGTTCCGGCAACGCTAATTCGGTGATGGAGGCGGCGGACTGCAGCGCCGCCAGCTCCAGCGGGCTGTCCAGAAAGGCGGCTGGTTTGGCGTCCAGAAGTTCACAGGTATACGTCCCCAGATGCTCCACCAGCCTGGCCCGCCAATGGGCATTAACAAGATTTCCTGGTTGATAGACGCCCCGGTTGCGCCGTCCGGCCCCGCCACGCACCAGCCCGGCGTGGCGACCGTGCTGTTCGGTCAACAAACTGACGATCAAAGATGATTCGCCGTGTTTTCGTGCGCTGAGGACGATGCCCCGGTCTGTCCAGTCCATATCGGGACGTTAACATGGCGATCTCTATTCAGCGATGCTGTTTTCGCCAGTCCCACGGAAAATCAAACCGCCCTTTCCAGATACCCTCATTGAGCACGCGGGCCGCCCGTTCCGCCCGGCGGTACCTGTTGCCGGTTTCAGGGTCGGCAAAGGCCCATCCCTGTATAACCTGCTGTTCGGCGATATCCATTGGTCCGGCCCGGCAGATCGCTTTTTGAACCGGAAGGTCCGGGCCTTCGGGGCGGCAATCAACGACAACATGGTGAATCAGTGTTGCCAATGCTGTGGTGGCAACCTGTCCACAGGGGAATTCCTTATTGCGTTTGGTAAGGCAGGTCTGATCACGCTCAAGCGAGTCGATACCGTATAGCTCCACCGGGGTGCCGTTGATGATAAGCGTGCGCCCGTCCCTGGCTTCGGCCGCGCCGGTCAATCCGCCAGCGCCAGCACCGCCTGAAATGAGCATAAATAACGCCGTCAGCAAAAGGGGGAACAGTTTGAACATGAGAAACCCTATCACGCGCCTGCCCACAAGAAATTGATCAAAATCAAATTCAGGAAATTTGAGAATATTTCAACCAGACAGACTTCGAAACATCGTGAAACACAGAAGCGATCATCGTCGTGATATTTTCTAGCTCGGTTCGGTGGAAGACGGAATAAAGGTTCCCACAACTCAGGTTAAAAAAAGATTAGACCAATAACAACCACTCTGCTTGCCATTGCAGGAGTTCTGGAACCTTTTGCAACAAAGGAGGAAAAGGGATGACCCTCAAGGTCAAGATATTTGGTGTTCTGGCGCTAATTTTGCTGATTACGGGAGGCGGTATCGGCGTTGCCGTCACCAAGTTGATATCTCAGGGACCGGAATTGATCAAGACTGAGGAGCAGGTTGATCAGGTCTTGAGTTTTGCGGTTCCATTACTGGTCAGCATCAAGGAAATCAAGGCGGATGTTATTCTTGTTCAAGGCTGGCTGACTGATATCTCCGCCACCCGCGGCCTGCCGGGGTTTGACGATGGATTCGCGGAAGCAGAGAGTTTCGCCGCGAAATTTAATGCAGACGTCGGGCTCTCTCGCAAGTATGCAAAAACGCTGGAATTAAAGGAAGTTCTTTCAGCCTTGAGCGAACTGGAAGCGGCTTTTCCACCTTTTTATGCGGGTGGCAAGAAAATGGCCCAGTCCTATATCGATAATGGGCCGGAAGGCGGCAATCCCCAGATGGAAGTGTTCGACAGCGTCGCCGAGCGGATGGGTGTTGCCACCGACACGTTGATCAAGGTGGTTGAGGAAAATGTTGGGGCCACTCTGACCAGTCTTCACACTCAGACCGAAGACGTGCGGGAAAGTAACGAAACCCTTGTTTTGCTGCTCATTGTTCTGTCCTCAATCGCCGCCATTACGATGGCGGGTGGGGTGATTTATCTCCACAGGACAATTACCAGGAGTTTCACAAACCTCAACGATGATGTCGCAGCCGTTATGTCCGAAAGCGAGTCGATCACGCTTTCGCTTGATCCGGATCAACGAGATGAATTTGGCCCGATCGCTTCCGCCTTGTATGCGTTTCAAGATAATAAAATCAAGGCAAACCAGATGCGCCAGGAGCGTCGGAAAGCCCAGAAAGAGCAGACCGAACGGGCACGCAAACTGGAAGAGATGGCCGGTAAGTTCGACGGCGACGTCCGTAGCGCCATGGATAAGGTCAAATCGGCCTCGGACACCATGAAGACTACGGCCGAAGGCATGTCGTCGACCACGGACGAAGCCAATGCGCAGGCGACCGTTGTTGCGGCGGCGGCTGAACAGGCCTCGACAAATGTTCAGACCGTGGCATCGGCGGCGGAGCAGCTCTCCTCTTCCGTTCATGAAATCAGCCGCCAGGTCGCCCAGTCTTCGGAAATCGCCCACAAGGCCGTGAGCGACGCGACCCATACGGACAGGCAGATCCAGGGCCTTGCGGAAGCCGCCAACAAGATTGGCGCGGTTGTTGCGCTGATCACTGATATCGCCGACCAGACCAACCTGCTCGCCCTTAATGCGACAATCGAAGCCGCCCGCGCCGGTGACGCCGGTAAAGGGTTCGCCGTTGTCGCCAGTGAAGTCAAAAACCTGGCCAACCAGACCAGTAAGGCGACCGAGGAAATCGGCAATCAGGTCAGTAACATCCAGAGCGCCACTGAAGACGCCGTGGTTGCAATTCAGGGGATTGGCAAGACCATTGGAGAGATTGATGAGATCGCGACAGTGATCGCCGCCGCTGTTCAGGAGCAGGGCGCGGCTACGCAGGAGATCGCCCGTAACGTTGAACAGGCGGCGACCGGCACTCAGGAGGTTTCTTCCAATATTTCCGGCGTCAATCACGCCGTCGGGAAAACGGGTCAGGCGGCAAGCAATGTTGTCGAGGTGGTTGGAACCCTGAGCCAGCAGTCTGACGATGTCAGCAGACATGTCGAGGAATTTCTAAACGGGATCAGGGCGATCTGACGGATCGAGAGGGGTAGCTCGTGAAATCCGCGCAGACTTTATCCGCCGCCCTTGAGAAGGCTCTTGGCTAGGTGCGGGGTGCACATAGCACACCATATTGAGGCCAAAGACATCCGAAACACTCTGTAGTTGGCACGCCCTCGAAGTCGAATGCCTTGATAAGGGCAGGACCCACAAAAAGTACAGGTTCAGCGGCAAGGCCAGTTTCGCCAGCACCAAAAAAGGAAATTTCGTCGTCGGGGCCAAGGCGCTACACTGTAGAACCCTATGTTGGGCGTACGCTCGAAGATGTTTTGGCGCGAATCACGGAATTGTCGAGCATCCTACCGGAAGAATCTCACATCTATCTGAACTTCTTCACCATGGCTTAAAGAACGGCAAGACCGAAATTATTCTAGCCCGTCCAAAGCCATGGCAGCGCCCCGGCCTAACGCAAACGACAGAAACGGCATAACGCTATCGAGCCCATTATCGGTCACATCAAGAACGACCGGAAAGTTGGTCTCAGAAATTGGCCCAAAGACAAACTCGACGACCTAATCAACGCCATCGCCATGACTATCAGATTCAACTTCAGAAAGATTCTTTGGAAAATCTTTTTGTTGCTACAGCAAATGCTGACATTGCTCATCCTAACATCAAGATGCCGATGCTAAAATGGGCTTCCTTATGATCGACTGAGTAATTGAAATATCTCGAAATATCTTGAAATAACCGGAAATAAATTATGGTTTTATTTACACTATCATAGATTGATATTAAAATTTAGGGAATTCTTTCAATGAATATAATAAAAATGTCCTTACGGAAATCCATTCCTTTTATGCTGGTGGTATTGGCTGTTGTTGCGGCGGTTGTCACAGGAACGACGGCATATTTGATTTCACGTTCGGCGCTGGACCGGGCAGCTCAGGATAAACTTGAAGCCCTGGCGGTCGCCCGTAAAAATGCCCTTGGTGATTATCTGGGGTCCATTGAACAGGACCTTCACAGTATGGCGGCGAACACCTCTACTCGCGATATGCTCAGGTCTTTTGAGATAGGCTGGAGGGCTCTGGGAGATGATGCCGAAGCGCAACTGCAGAGGCTTTACATTAGTGACAATCCAAACCCCACAGGCCAGAAAGAAAATCTCGACGCCGCCGAGGACGGATCTTCGTACAGCGCCGCTCATGGCCGCTATCACCCGTCTGTGCGCACATTTCTGCGCGAACGTGGCTATTACGATATATTCCTCTTCGACACGGCAGGTAACCTGATTTATTCGGTCTTTAAGGAGCATGATTACGCCACCAATCTGGTCAGTGGAAAGTGGAAAGACAGCGGCCTCGGCAAGGTGTTCCGTGCGGCTCGCGACAATCCAAAACCAAACTTTATCGCTTTTGACGATTTTGCTGCCTATGCGCCCAGCAATGGCGCAGCAGCCAGCTTTGTCGCTGCGCCGGTTTTGGGCCAAAAAGGGGAATTGCTGGGTGTTGTCTCGTTCCAGATGCCGATCGGTCGCATCAACAACGTCATGCGGCAGAAAACAGGTTTGGGGGAATCGGGAGAAACCTATATCGTCGGTAGTGATTTCCTGATGCGCAGCGATTCACGGTTCAGTGAAGAAAGCACAATCCTCAAAACAAAAGTCGAGACCGTGACCGTCAAGGCGGCGATCGCCGGTCGGAGTGGTGTCGAGGTCGTGCCTGACTACCGCAACGTGCCGGTTTATTCGGCCTTTGAGCCCATTGAATTTAATGGGGCCAAATGGGCAGTTCTAGCCGAAATTGATGAGGTTGAGGTTCTTGAGCCGGTGGCGACAATGCGCAATCTGATATTGGCGCTTGTCGCTGTTGTTATCGCGGTTTCTGCCGTTATTGGTATCTGGTTTGGCCGTGCAATTACTGTTCCGTTAACGGAAGCAGTAAGTAACATGACGGAGTTATCCGATGGTAACTTGGATGTGGAATTCGAGGTCTTGCAGCGCGACAATGAAATCGGGCGGATTTCGCAGGCCCTAGGCGGGTTCCGTGACAAGCTTATCGCTAACCGCGAAATGGAAGCTCAGCAAGCCCGTGAGCGTGAGGAAAAAGAGAAACGTGCGGCATTTGTTGAGGAAAAAACAGCCGAGTTCGAAGAGGGCGTTTCAGGGATTATTTCGGCTGTCTCTGCGGCATCCTCGCAAATGGAGTCAACTGCCACAACGATGTCAGAGGCGGCAACGGATGCAGGCGAAAAATGCAATGCCGTATCGGCAGCGTCAGAGCAGGCATCAGCCAATGTACAGACGGTCGCGACAGCGGCGGAGGAACTAACGTCAACAATTGGAGAGATTGGTCAACAAGTTTCCCAGGCCAGCAAGGTCGCCATCAGTGCTGTTTCCGAAACTGATCAGGCGGCGGAAAAGGTGCAGGGCCTTGCCCAATCAGCAAAGGATATTGGAGAAGTCCTTGGACTGATTTCCGATATTGCCGAGCAGACCAACCTCCTGGCGCTGAACGCGACCATTGAGGCCGCGCGGGCTGGTGATGCCGGCAAGGGATTTGCCGTGGTTGCTAGCGAGGTCAAAAACCTGGCCAATCAGACTGCCAAGGCAACGGAGCAGATCAGCGAACAGATTACCGGTATTCAAGGCGCCACCGAAGATACAGTCGGTGCGATTGAAGGGATAGGCAGCGTCGTCCGGCAGGTTAACGAAATATCTTCGGCAATTGCCGCGGCGGTCGAAGAACAGGGAGCGGCGACCCAGGAAATAGCCCGAAATGTCGAGCAGGCTTCGACCGGCACTCAGGAAGTTAGCAGTAATATTACCGGAGTCAGCATAGCAATGACGGAGACGGGTCACAAATCCCACGAGGTTCTAGAATCCGCCGCCTTGTTAAATGTTCAGGCAGGTGAACTTCGCCAACAGGTCGAAAATTTCCTAAGCGATATCAAGGCCACCTGATGGTGGCTTAAATGAGGGAGATGGACAAGCACGTCAGGCGTTAAAATCCAGCCCCCAGTCGCGGTAACGGTCGGGATCATCGCCCCATTTCTCACGCACCTTGACGAACAGGAACAGGTGTACGCGAACATCCAGCATTTCCTCGAGCTCGCGCCGCGCGGCTTCGCCCAGCGCCTTGATCTGCCGCCCCCCCTTGCCGAGTACGATGGCTTTCTGACTGGGACGTTCGACATATATGATCTGGTCGATTTTGACGGAGCCATCGTCGCGCTGTTCCCAGTTTTCCGTTTCAATTGTGGTTGCGTACGGCAATTCCTGATGGAGTTTAAGATACAATTTCTCACGGGTGATCTCGGCGGCCAGCAGGCGCTGGGGCATATCGGAAATCTGATCTTCCGGAAATAGCCACGGGCCTTCAATCATATTCTCGCCAAGGAAGGCCAGAAGGTCGGGCACCCCTTCCCCGGTTTGTGCAGAAATCATAAAGATTTCAGAGGCAACCCCGCAGCGATTCAGGTCATTCGTCAGATCAAGAAGATTGGGTTTTTTGACCAGATCAACCTTGTTGATGGCGACAATAGCCTTCCGCTCAGTGGCGGTTAGACGGTCAATAATGGCCCGGGAGTTGTCGTCGATCCCCCGTGTGGCGTCAATCAGCAGCAAGATGTCGTCGGCATCCCCTGCCCCACCCCAGGCGGCTGCAACCATCGCCCGGTCGAGACGCCTGCGTGGTGTAAAAATTCCTGGCGTGTCGATAAAGACAATCTGCGAGCGGCCTTCGATGCAGATTCCCAGGACGCGGGCGCGCGTGGTCTGAACTTTGGGAGAGACGATGGAAACCTTGGTTCCGACCATTTGGTTGAGCAGCGTTGATTTTCCGACGTTCGGGGCGCCGACGATGGCGACGAACCCGGCCCGTGTGCCGTCCGATGTTGCGCCCCGTGTGGAAGATTGTTCAGTCATCGTTCTCTCGTCCTGTCAGGTGGTTCAGCAGTTGCTCGGCGGCGGCAGTTTCCGCTGCGCGTTTTGAGGCGCCTGTTGCGGTAACCGGTGGCGCGCCTTCTACGCTGACCTCCATTGTAAATTCCGGCGCATGGTCCGGGCCGGTCTGTTCAGTGACGCGGTAGGCCGGTACCGCCGCCCCCCTGCTCTGCACCAGTTCCTGCAACCGGGTCTTGGCGTCTTTGGGCGGAGTCAGGTCCTGCTCAAGCAATTGCTGCCAGTGGCGTTCAATAAAGTTCCGCGCCGCGGGCAAGCCGCCATCCAGATACAGAGCCGCGATAATCGCCTCGCAGGCATTGGACAGGATACCGGTTTTGCGTTTCTCGCTATTGGCAAATTCACGGTCATCAATCAGAAGAAATTTGGCGATACCCAGGTTGTCAGCGACCTGCGCCAGGGCTTCGGCGCGGACAAGGGCTGGAAACCGGTATCCTAGCGCACCTTCAGCTTCGTCAGGAAACTGAATATACAGCATTTCGGCGATCACCAGCCCCAGAACCCGATCTCCCAGAAACTCAAGGCGCTCGTTGGAAGACAGGCGTTTGCGGGAGATACTGGAATGGGTTAGCGCGGTAAGGGCCAGCGATTTATCGGCAAATGTATAATCAATGGTGGTTTCAAGGCCTGCCACGCCCGGATGTTCGGTATTGTTGGCATCGTTCTTTTTATGCCGTCCAAGCGTCATTCGACACCTTCAAAAATTCGTTCCGGACGTAACCTGTCAAACCATTTCCAAATTTCCCACGGTTTGGCGTCATCAATGGAGAAGAACAAAAATTCCGCCCGGCCGACCAGATTTTCCTTCGGCACAAACTTGAAGACACGACTGTCAGAAGAATTGTCGCGATTGTCGCCCATGGCGAAAAAATGCCCTTCCGGCACGGTGAATACCTTGGTGTTATCGTAGAACGATGTGTCGCCGTCGGCTTCAAGGATAGGGTGTTCCACCCCATTGGGCAGCGTTTCGATGAACTGTGGTATGCGGCGTGTATTTCCGTAAGAATCCCGTTCGACAAAATCTTCAATACGGCGGCGCGACACGGCCTTCCCGTTGATGTGCAGGATACCCTTGATCATCTGAACCGTGTCTCCCGGTAATCCGATGAGGCGCTTGATATAATCCGTTTTGTTTTCGGGCGGCTTCTTGAAGACAAAAACATCGCCCCGTTTGGGGATGTCGTAAAGGATACGCCCGGGGATCAGCGGCAAGCTGAACGGCAGAGAATATCGGCTATAGCCATATGAGGTTTTTGAAACGAACAGATAATCACCGACCAGCAGGGTCGGTTTCATCGACCCTGAGGGGATGTTGAAAGGTTCATAGGCAAAGGTGCGAACCAGCATCGCAATGACGATCGCGTAGACAATGGTTTTTATGGTATCGAAGACGTCGCCACCGGTAGAGCTGTCGGGAACAGTCGCGTTATCGGCAGCGCCATTTTCACTATTTGTGTGATCTGTCATTAACTCGTTTCTTTGTAAATGTTTGTTATTAAACAGTTCTTTTTAATTTTGTCGAAGGCGCGCCAGATCAAGCCAGTATCAGCGGTGCGAGTCAAGGAAGATCATTGCCCCGCAGCCGCGCCAACCGGATCAGCGGAAATAATCACCACGGCATGGGCCATGGGATATTCGTCCGTCTGCGAGACGTCGATCTTCGCCTGATACCCGTCCGGCACCAGGGAATTCAGACGTTTCAGCGCACCGCCGGAGATTTCCATATACGGTTTTCCGCTGGGCAGGTTTCTGACCTCCATATCGCGCCAGAACACACCTTCGCGGAACCCCGTCCCAAGCGCCTTTGAGCAGGCCTCCTTGGCGGCAAAACTTTGCGCGAATGAGGACGCCGGATTGGCGCGCCGCGCCGCCTTGTTCTGTTCGTAATCGGAATACAGCCGCTCGATGAAGCGGTCTCCGAACCGTTTAAGGGTCTTTTCGATGCGACGGATATCGCAGAGGTCCGTGCCGACCCCGATGATCACGCGGATGCCTTGTTTGTTGCCCGGTCCATGAGCGAACGCATGCGTTTTATGGTGCTTTCCAGCCCGCCGAATATGGCCTCGCCAATTAAAAAATGACCGATATTGAGTTCAATCACATTGGGAATCTTGGCGATAGGCGTGACGGTGTCGAATGTGATGCCGTGTCCCGCGTGACATTCAAGGCCCAGGCGGTCTGCGGCTTCGGCAGCGGCCTGAAGGCGCTCGAACTCTCGGCTGCGGTCGACCTGACGGGCCTCACAATAGGCGCCGACATGAAGTTCGACCACGGGTGCGCCAATATGCGCGCAGGCCTCAAGCTGGCTGACATCGGGGTCGATGAACATCGACACCCGTGATCCGGCCTCAGTAAGTTGCCGTACGTAAGCGGCCAGGTGATTGTGCCCGCCAACCACATCGAGCCCCCCTTCGGTCGTCACTTCTTCGCGTTTTTCAGGCACCAGGCAGGCGGCATGAGGTTTATGGCGAAGGGCGATCTCAAGCATTTCTTCCGTCGCCGCCATTTCTAGATTTAGCGGGACAACCAGTTCTTCGATCAAGCGTGAGATGTCATTGTCTGAAATATGGCGCCGGTCTTCACGCAAATGCGCGGTGATCCCGTCCGCACCAGCTAGTTCCGCCAGTTTAGCGGCCTTGACCGGGTCCGGGTGTCCGCCCCCGCGGGCATTCCGAATGGTAGCGACGTGGTCGATATTGACGCCCAGGCGAAGATAACGCGTCATTTTGCAGTCCTCAGTTCTGTCCAGCGTGCGAAGCATCTGAACGTTTACGCCGGTGTACGCGACGATGATGATAACGTTCAACGATTTTTTTCAAGGGAAAATAAAATATCATCCAAACGACAACCATGGTCGGCAGGCTGCCGACAAGCATGGGCCACAAAACCGGACTTGCGATCTCGACGACACGGGTAAAATTGCCGTTCAGGGAGGCCTCGGTCAAGCCGCCGAACAGGGCGCTGAAATCGATATTGGATATATCCATGCTGCCCTGCCCTGCTCCCATCCATCGGCCGGTATGAAATATCCACACCCAGATAAAAGGGAAGGTCCAGGGATTGCCCACCGCAGTTCCTATCGCCGACGCCAGAATATTGCCACGCATGATCCAGGCCCATATGCCGCCCAGAACAAAATGGAAGCCGACAAATGGCGTAAAGGAAATCGCCGCGCCACACGCAAAACCGCTGGCGATGGAATAGGGTGTTCCTGGCAGGCGACCTAGGCGGTGAACCAGATACCGGACCGAGCGCCGCCAGCCGATGGACGGCCAGAAAAAGTTCGAAACTCGGTGATGAAGACGAGGCTTGGTTCGACGGTCAAACATGACTTTACTGTGAAAATTCCTATATTTGCACCTGTTTAGAGGTAACGCCCGTCGCCGTCAAACGCGCGTCTATCGGCAAATGTTTTCGCCAACTTTGTCGCTCGTTTCAACCCCTGGCGCGGTCGACAGTATTGACCGAAGAGCTGGCGCGTAACGCGGCAATGACCTCAGTCAGATGTTTGACGTCCTTCACTTCAACATCAATCAGCATATCAAAGAAGTCGCGCGCCCGGTTGACGATTTTTAGATTGGATATATTGCCGCTGCTTTTGGCTATGATGGTTGATAACTCGCCCAGCGCACCGGGGGTATTCGAAACACTCAGATGAATGCGCCCGACGTGAATATCGGCGGCCAGTTCGTTCTCCCAGGCGACATCCAGCCAGCGTTCAGGCTGATCGTGGAAGGTTTCAAGAATATCGCAATCGATGGTATGTATGGTGATCCCCTTGCCGGTCACGACAATGCCGACGATCCGGTCACCGGGTAACGGATGGCAGCAGGCCGCGAGATGCATGGCCATTCCAGGAATCAATCCGGTAATGGATACGCCGCCTTTACCGACCTTATCTTGTTTTGTGCGGGCCTTGGAAATGGGAACGACGTTTTTGAGTTTCTCTTCGTTCTGGCTTTTGACCGCGGGGAAAACGGATTCCAGTATGCCGCGTCCGGTGATGTGTCCGGACCCAACCTGCGCGCACAGATCTTCAACACTGGGTTGGGCAAATTTTTTCAAGATCCCGGACAGGCCCTTGTCGGTAAGATCATATCCTTCATCCTTAAACACGCGTTGAAGGATGGAGCGACCGAGCTTTTCATATTCTTCACGTTCCTGAAGACGGACGAAGCGTCTGATCCGCGCGCGCGCCTTGCCGGTGACAACGAAACGTTCCCAGGTTGGCGATGGTGTCTGCGCCTTGGAGGTCACGATTTCGACCTGATCGCCATTACGCAACTGACTGCGCAATGGCATCATCCGGCCATTGATTTTCGAGCCCACGCACCGGTCCCCGACTTCTGAGTGCACGGCGTAGGCGAAATCGACCGGCGTTGCGCCGTGTGGCAGGTTGATCAGGTCGCCGCGCGGCGTGAAGCAGAAGACTTGATCCTGAAACATCTCAAGCTTGGTGTGTTCCAGGAATTCTTCCGGACCGGCGGCGTGTTCCAGAATATCGAGCATGTCACGGAGCCAGCGGTACTGTTTGCCGTCCTTCAAGGGGCCGCCCTGCTTGTAATTCCAGTGGGCCGCAAATCCGCCATCCGCTATTTCATGCATTTCGTGAGTTCGGATTTGCAATTCGATACGCTGGCGTTCAGGGCCGAAAATTCCCGTGTGAAGTGATTGGTAGCCATTGGGTTTGCGGGTCGAAATGTAGTCCTTGAAGCGGTCGGGAACGACTTGGTAGGCGCTGTGCGCAACGCCCAATGCTTTGTAGCAGTCATCGACACTGTCAACGATGACGCGAAAGGCCATGATGTCGGAAAGCTGTTCGAACCCGACGTCCTTCTTTTGCATCTTGCGCCAGATTGAATACGGCGTTTTCTCACGTCCGATAACCTGAGCATTGACGCCATGTTCGCTCAGCAGCTCCTTCAGCTCGATAATGACCCGCAGGATCACGTCCTCGCCTTTTTCGCGCAGGAAATTCAGGCGGCGAATGATCGATTTATGGGCATCAGGATTGATTTCGGCGAAGGCCAGGTCTTCCAGTTCCGCTTTCAGGGTCTGCATGCCGATGCGTTCGGCCAGCGGCGCATAAATGTCCATGGTTTCGTTGGCGATGCGCAGGCGTTTTTCCGGCTTTTTTATAAAATGAAGGGTTCGCATGTTGTGCAGACGGTCCGCCAGTTTAACCAGCAGGACGCGGATGTCTTCCGACATGGCGAGCACGAATTTGCGAAAATTTTCGGCCTGTTTCGCCTGATCAGATTGAAATTCGATGCGGGTCAGTTTGGTCACGCCATTGACCAACCGGCTGACCTCGTTGCCGAAAAGTTCCTCGATATCATCGACGGTGGCGTCGGTGTCTTCAATCGTGTCGTGTAGCAGGGCCGTGATGATTGTCGCCGAATCAACCTTGTATCTGGTCAGAATACCGGCAACTTCCAGCGGGTGAGAAAAATAGGGATCGCCAGATGCGCGGGTTTGTGAGCCATGAGCCTTCATGGCGAAAACGTAGGCCCGATTGAGACCATCTTCATCGGCACCCGGTTCGTAGGCCTTTACCGTTTCCACAAGTTCAAACTGGCGAATCATCTTTTGTCCTTTGGAACGATTCTACATCAAACCGAGTCATAAACGTCTAGTAAAAACGAAAAACGGCGCGGAATAAAGTTTCCACGCCGTTTTTCGAAAAATAACTGATTAATAGCAAATTCAGTAATCAGGTTTGGGCATCTCCACCGATTGACATGATTTCGCCCCCGGCGTCGGCCATGATGGCTTCTTCGGAATCCTGAAAACCGTTGATGACAACTGAAGCGTCTCCGCTTTCATCTGCGAGACCAGGGTTCAGTTCCTGTTGAATGGCCAGCAAATCCATTTCGTCCTCTTCCGGCTCGTCCATTTCCACATAGGTTTGAAGGCCCTTGATAACGGCTTCTTCCAGGTCTTCCAGGGGAACGGTTTCCTCGGCTATTTCACGCAGCGCAACGACCGGGTTCTTGTCATTGTCGCGCTCAATTGTCAGGGCGGCACCGGCAGAGATGTCGCGGGCGCGTTGTGCGGCCATGGCAACCAGCTCGAAACGGTTCGGAATTTTGACAACGCAGTCTTCTACGGTAACACGGGCCATACGGCACCTCCGGAATTTTGGGAAATCGCTGGCGCTTGTATATTTGCAGACGGCGTTAATGGCAAGCGGTTTAAGGCCGAAAAATCGAGATATCTCCTGTCAAAATCCTGGAAAAGTCTAAGAATTGACGACATTCGAGCCGGTATCGTCTATAGTGGCGGCTGCATTGCTGTCAAACTGAGGTCTTCAGGGGGACTCTCGCGGTGGAAAACAGGGGCTCTTTCGTTTCCGTTGTCGGCGTGGTGGTTTTGGCTGCGGCCTGCCAGACGACACCAAAGGTATCCATCGAGGAAGCCAAGAAAATCACCGCCGAACAGAGTGACGTTTCGTTTGTTGCGCCGCCAAGAAGCATCGAAGACGTCACCGCTATCTTGAACCAGCAAAAGATTGCGGAACCGGAAAAGTCCGAGCGTGATTATGCCGCCGCCGATAATCCTCCGCCGGCGTCGGGCGATGCCAGGGAACTGGCTGAGTTTTATAGGAAACGGGGGCGTGCGGCATTAAAGATCGGGCGCAACGCGCAAGCATTGACGGATTTTCGAAAAGCCGCCGCATATGTTCCAGATGCAGGTCTGGGTAACAAGATCAGTCACGCGATTTACAAAAATGTCGGGTTTGCCGAAGTGTCGGCAGGCAATTATAAAAATGCGATTCTAGCGTTTCACAATGCGCTGGCGCGACGCCAGACCCCGGTCGCCTATCGCGGACTGGCGCAGATTTACGCCCGAAGCGGAAATTTTGATGCTGCGGAGGATGCGCGCGACAATGCCCAACGCATGATTGAAAAAATGCGGTCAAGGCGACGGATACCGGACCGCGCATTGACGCGCTTTAATTTTGAGGAACTTACGCTGAAGACCCTGATACTGGAAATGCAGGGCGGGTGGGCGCAAGCGGAGGTTTCCCGCCGCGAAGAGCTGAAAATTCTTGACGGTTTGGCGGAGCAGGAGGTTCGACCCTCCAAGGTCGCCAACCGCAAAAAAGCGCTGGCCGAAAACCTGATGCGCCAGGGCCGTATCGTCGAAGCGGAAGTCGTGGCGCGGGGCGCGTTGCTGGAGTTCCTGTCAAAACTCGGCAAAAGTAACGCGACGACCGCCGATATCGTAAGGAAACTTGCGGAAATCCTGTTGGCCCAGGGGCGCCTTGAAGATGCCAAAGAACTAAGCCAGGCCGCCCTCAGGATATTCCGCGTCGGTGGCGGTGTCGGCAGCCGCCGGAAGATCGCGGCGACGCACCGGATAATGGGATCGGCGCTTGCCGCGGACAGTGAATGGGCCGACGCCATGTCAGAATTTGATCGCATGGCCGCCGCATTCAATAAAAATGAAAAAGCGCTTGGTAAAATGATTTCGGGGCATCCCTCGGCAATTATCACCCTGATAAAAGTTGGGCGGGCGAAAGAAGCGCTGGGTTACCTGATCCCGAAGTATAAGCGCCTCAAGTCGAAGTTGGGGGCAAAACACCCTGACACGTCACAGGCCGCTGTCCTGATGGCGATGGCGCGTGCGGCCCTGGGATACGACAGGAAAGCCCTGGCGGGGTTCAGGTCCGCCCTGCCCTATTATCTGGCGCGGTCGCGGCCGCGTGAAGGTGAGAACGAGACCAATTCGACGAAATTCATCTGGCGTGCGGCAATTCTGGAATCCTACATCGATTTACTGGCCCGTATCCAGAATGGAAAATTGCCTGCCGACGCCGGTTTCGATATCGTTGAAGAGGCGTTTCAGATGGCGGAAACAGCGCGTGGCGGCAGCGTCCAGCAGGCGGTTGCGGCGTCTGGCGCCCGAACCTTCGCCGGTAATCCGCAACTTGCGGATTTTGTCCGCCGCGAACAGGACGCAAGAAAACGGGTGGCCGCGCTCTTTTCCCGTCTGGCGGACGCCTTGGGTGCGCCGACGGACCAGCAGGACCCGAATGTGATCGCCGATCTGCGTCAGCGCATCGACAGCCTGCGTAACGCCCGCTCCGCATTGATGGAAGAACTAGAAAAGGGTTTTCCGGAATATGCGGACCTGATCAACCCGAAACCCCCGAACATCGCCGACCTGCAAAAAACACTTCGCCCCGATGAAGCCCTGATATCTTTCTACGTGGGGACAGATCGCAGTTACGTTTGGGCCGTACCTAAGCAGGGAGCGGCAAAATTTCATTCCGTCGCCTTGGGGTATGATGATCTGGATGATGCCGTTTATCATCTTCGCGGTGCCCTGGAACCCAGAATTGCGACGGTGGGAGCGACGCCGGACTTTGATTTCGCCGCCGCCTACGAACTTTATCGGCAGTTTTTGAAACCCGTGGAGCCAACTTTTCACGCGGCAACGAATCTTCTGGTGGTTGCGCACGGGCCGATTGGCTGGCTTCCATTATCATTGTTGCCGACCGAACCGTTCACCCTGACGGGCAAACCGAAGGTCCACTTCGCCAATTACCGCCGCGCGCCATGGCTGGTGAACAGTCACGCCGTGACCCTGATTCCGTCGGTCAGCGCGCTGCGCACGCTGCGACTGTTGCCGTCAGGCAATAAAACCCGTCAGGCGTTTCTCGGGTTCGGGGACCCCCTGTTTGCCCCCTCCCAGGGGGCGGTTGCGGAAAAAGTAACGCTCGCGTCGGCAACGGGTCCTGATAAGGCGGTCAAACTTTTGCTTCGTTCCGCACCAAAGACCCGGGGCCTTGAACACGCCGGACTGTCTCAGTTGCCGCGTCTGGCGGATACGGCAACCGAAATCAAAAGCATGGCCCGCGCCCTCGGCAGCAACGGCGCGCAAAACCTGTTTCTCGAGGCCAAGGCCAGCGAGGACCAGGTGAAAGCACTTGACCTGACCGATTACCGGGTTGTCGCCTTCGCCACCCACGGACTGGTGCCCGGTGATCTGGATGGGCTGGTGCAACCGGCGCTGGCCCTGTCGTCGCCCACCGTAACAGGGGGGAAGGAAGACGGCCTGCTGACCATGGGGGAAATTCTGGGGCTGCACATGGATGCCGATTGGGTTGTCCTGTCGGCGTGTAATACGGCGTCGGGAAACGGCGCCGGGGCGGAGGCGGTGTCTGGTCTGGGGCGGGCGTTTTTCTACGCCGGAACACGCGCGCTTCTGGTTAGCAACTGGCCGGTGCAAAGCGATTCCGCAATGCTGTTGACGACAGGCATATTCCATCGGCAGGCCGCCGACCCGGCGCTTTCCCGCGCCCATGCCCTGCGCCAGTCCATGCTTGAATTGATTAACCGTTCCGGTTTTCTCGATTCCCAGGGACGTATGCTGTTCAGTTATGCCCACCCCATCTTCTGGGCCCCGTTCGCGTTGATGGGGGATGGCTGAACACCCCTCGGGTCATCGGATGACCGGCGGCGAAAAGGTGTTCAGTCCGGCCCCGGCCATTCCGTGCCGTGGTAGCCTTTTGCGTCTTCAAGCCTGCGCGTCACCTGCCCGGGTGGAAGCCGGGATATGATTTCCCTGATTCCCAGTCGGCTTTCAGGGTGTATCCATTCCGGATCAAGATCATTAAGCGGCAGCATGACGAACGCCCGCGTGGTCATGCGTGGGTGAGGCACGGTGGCGTCAATACCGCCTTCGCCGTCGCCGGCGGTAATAATCTGGTCATAGGCCAACAGATCCAGGTCCAGCACCCGTGGGGCGTTGACGACGCCGCGCGCCCTGCCCGCTCCGGATTCGATTTCTAGTAGTTTGCGGATCAGCTGATGTGGGTTGAGCTGTGTTTCAACTTCTGCAACTCCGTTCACGTACCACGGGTCATCGGATACCGGGACCGGCGCGCTTTCATACCAGGGCGCGCGGCGAACGACCCGGATACCGGCCTCGGTCAATACGTGAAGGGCGCCGCCAAGGGTGGCGCGCGGCGGACCGTACTGTTCGGTTGGCAGGTTTGCGCCGAGGCCGATGAAAATCAACAGATATCTCCCTTGTGGACGAATTTAATCAAAACCCTATATCAAAGGATAGGCAGAGGTTATGATGGGATATATTTCGGGTTTTCCAGAAGGGTAAGCCCCGCGTGTCCGATTGGTATTTTAACGGGCATCATGGATTTAAAAAGGAATTTGATTATGCAGTTTCATGCGGAAGAGCGCTTCGCGCTGTTTATTGACGGCTCCAATCTTTATGCCGCCGCCCGGGCTCTCGGTTTTGATATCGATTATCGTCGCCTGCTGAAGATGTTTCAGAGCAAGGGCCGCTTTGTGCGGGCCCTTTATTACACGGCGCTGATTGAAGATCAGGAATATTCCCCGATTCGTCCGCTGGTCGACTGGCTGGATTATAACGGGTACACCATGGTCACCAAGCCGACCAAGGAATTCACGGATAATTCAGGTCGGCGCAAGATCAAGGGCAATATGGATATCGAGCTTGCCGTCGGGGTCATGGAAATGATGGACGCGCTTGATCATGCGGTTATCTTCTCTGGTGATGGCGACTTCAGAAGCCTGATTGAAGCCGTACAGCGCAAGGGTGTTCGGGTCTCGGTTATCAGTACCATGCGTTCGAATCCGCCGATGATCGCCGACGAACTTCGCCGACAGGCAGACTGTTTTATCGAACTTTCGGATATCCGTTCTCAAATCGAGCGTCAGGGCGGAAACCGGGATCAGGATCATCCCTTGATTGAGGATCTGGACGATATGCATATGGAAACAGTCTGAACCCAGCCCGAGCATTCATATGAAACAATTTCACGAACCGGCGCCGGATTGTGGCCTGTGTCCGCGGCTGGTCGAATACCGTTTGGAGAATTGCCGCTCTTACCCCGATTTTCATAATGCACCGGTCGAATCTTTCGGAGGCATCGGGTCGGAACTCCTGATCGTCGGGCTGGCCCCAGGTGTCAAGGGAGCCAACCAGACCGGGCGTCCGTTCACGGGAGATTATGCGGGGGACCTTTTATACGCGACCTTGCTTAAATTCGGGTTTGCGCATGGTCGCTACGGGGCGCGTTCAGATGATGGATTGACGCTGCAAAACTGCCGGATCACCAACGCCGTCAAGTGTGTGCCGCCACAAAACAAACCCATTGGCTCGGAAGTCAACGCCTGCCGGGCATTCCTGATTGATGAAATCAAGGCGATGACCAGTCTGAAGGTTCTGTTCGCGCTGGGCGGTCTGGCTCATGGTGCGATCCTTTCGACGTTCGGGGAACGGAAAAGCGCCTTTAAATTTGCCCACAATGCGGTGCATGAACTGGAATGCGGCCTGCTTCTTGTTAACAGTTACCACTGTTCACGCTATAATACGAACACCGGTCGGCTGACGACCGAAATGTTCGAAGATGTTTTTGCAACTGTTCGCCAAAGACTGAAACTTTAAGAGTGTGCCATGTCTGCTGAGATCGTTAACCTGAATCAGTTCCGCAAACAGAAGGAACGTACCCAAAAAAACCGTCAAACCGCCGCCAATCGTAAGAAATTCGGGCGAACCCGAGGTGAAAAGAAGGGCGAACAACACGAAGCGGAAAGACAGGAAAATCAGCTTTCCGGGCAGGAATTCGATGATGGTCCCGAACCTGCCTGAGCCGCTTTTTGATCTTAGGCCGCCAGCTCTTTTTCGATTACTTCGACCAGTGTCGGAACATTAAAGGGTTTGGTCAGATAGGCCTTGAACCCGGCGGCCAACCCCTGGGCAATATCTTTTTCCATGGCCCGCGCACTGATGGCAATGACCGGGATATCCTTGGTTTTCTCATTTTTGTGCAATTCCTGCAATGCTTCAATACCGTTTAGGCCAGGCAGGTTGATGTCCATCAGGATCAGGTCCGGTTGGCGGTCTTCGGCGATCGACAGGCCCAGTTCCGCATTATGCGCCGGAATCATGGTTAAGCCGTCCAGTCTGTAGAAAATCGTCTCCATCAACTTCAGGTTGGCGGGGTTGTCCTCGATATAAAGGACGGTTGCATTACCGGACGGGCGGTCCGGATGTTTATCCGTTCTCAGGTTTGGATAAGATTCCGCAGTGGGCTTCGCCTCGCCCTCAACTCTTTGAAATTCGACCCAGAATGTGCTGCCCTGCCCGACTCCGCTTTCAAACCCCATCCGGCCTCCCATTGCGTCAACCAGTTGTTTGGTGATCGTCAGGCCAATACCCGTTCCTTCAATTTCCCCTGCTTCCCTGCCAAGACGGTTAAAGGGTTCGAACAGTCCGTCCTGCAGGTCGCTGGCGATCCCCTCTCCGGTGTCGGCAATCGATATTCTGGCCCGGTTGTCTGCGACATCTTCACAGCTCAGGCGAATTTCACCACCTTCATGGTTATATTTACAAGCATTGGACAGCAGGTTGAGCAGCACCTGCTTGATACGGGTGTAGTCAGCCTTGATGACACGGTTTTCACCCAGATCACAACTGACGGTCAGGTTGCGGACCTTGGCCAGCTTGTCGGTTAGCATCAGGCTCTCCTGACACACTTCTTCAAGCGAAACATCTTCGATGGACAGTAACATCTTTCCAGATTCGATCTTCGCCAGATCAAGCACCCGATCAATCAATTCGAGAAGATGCGTTCCCCCCCTCAGTATGTGTTCGACACAGCTTTTCTGGTTTTCCGTCAGGGGTTCGTTTGGATTGAAGTCCAGCATCTGTCCAAAGCCCAGGATGGCATTCATCGGCGTACGCAATTCATGACTCATGGTCGACAGGAATTCGGATTTTGCGTTGCTGGCGAGTTCCGCTTCTTCCTTGGCGGCCAACAGCTCCGTTTCCGTGCGTTTACGCTCGGTGATGTCCGTAAATGTGACGACACTGCCTTTTCCGACAATGGGGTTGGCGCGGTATTCAACGGGAAATGATGTGCCGTCGGCCCGCCGGAACACTTCATCGGTTGAATGGGCGCGTTCACCCCGTGTATGGACCTGGCAAATCACGCAGTTATCAATCGCGTTGGGGGAGCCACTGGCCTGTGTGTGATGCAGCACGGAATGCATGTCCCTGCCGATCAACGCATCTTTGGATTCAAAACCCAGAACCCGCAGGCAGGAAGGGTTGACAAACGTACACATGCCATTGCCATCGACCCCGTAGACGGCTTCACCCATGGAACCGAGAAGCAGTGTCAAACGTTCATCGTTTTGTTTCAGAGAATGATAGAGCCGCGCCTGTTCCCCGTGAATGTCATCGATGGCGGAACCCAGTTCGTCGATTTCATCCAGGGCTCCGTTTCTTGTTGGATTCAGCGGTGGGTTGAACTTGGCCGATGGCGTTTTTAAATCCAGATGGCGCACGTATTCCATCAGCAGGTTCAGGCGACGTGTGACCAGACCATGAAAGAAAATAAATACAAATCCCACCACCAGAAACGTCTTGAACGCATTACTCGCGAGAATGACCAGGGTCTTGTCCCACAGGCGCGTGTATACGGAGGAGAGGCTGGCCTTGACCTCAAGAACACCGATGGTCTGTTTCCGGCCATTGTACAGGACGCTGATCGGGAACGCGGTCGTCAGGACATCGCGGGACTTTTGATGCCCCGCCGACCATTGGGTTTCGCCATCAATGCTGATTTCCGCGTATTCCATGTCCGGCAGGTTCAGCATGCCCTCAAGTGCGATTTTGATCTGTTCAGAGTCAACGGTCCACAGGCTGTTGGTCAGGCCGTCAAGATAACTCGTCTTGATCAAAGTGAAATCGTTCTCAATGCCAGCCACGTCCCGCCTGTAGTCTGCGAACAACTGGATGCCGGTGGTCACCAGCGTAATCATCGAGCTGAACAGGACAAAAGCGACGATCAGCCGTTTGGCGATCACGCCCCGAAATGCGCCCTTGATCCATAAATGTTTCATCAGCAGTCCCGATTCTTTAGTTCGTCAGCAGTGGTTTGATCGCCTGATCAATGGTTCTTTGGAGGGTTCCGTCCGCCTTCATCTCCTGTAGTGTGGTTGCGGCCTTTACAGCCAGTTCACGGTGCTTTTTGTGTAGATAAAAATATTTATCCTTACGCGCCAGTGGCTGTTCCAGGACCTGAATTCCTTTCAGCCCGCGATCCTTGATAAGTTGCAGCCCGGATAATCGGGAAAAGATAACAAGGTCAACCCTGTCAAGATCAAGCAGCGAGAAAAGTTGCTCTGCATTACGCGCCTTGGTCAGGGATCGAGTGCCTTTGATGTTGCGTTCGAGAATTTTCCATCCGGTAATGATGCCTACCGTATAGGGTTTCAAGCTGTCCCAGCCGTTGAGTTGAATGTCCTTCTTGCGGGAAAACGCCACGTAATCGGTGGTCACAACGCTTTCGTCGATTTGAGTCAGGTTTTTATATTTTCCCGCCAAGCCACCGATTCTGGAGAGCGTGCCGTCATCGTACCCTTTATCAAGATTTACGAGGGTTCGCTCCGCCGGAAGAATGTTAAACGTAATTTCAATCCCGAGCCGCCGGAACATTTCCTTGGCAATCAGGTTTTCAAATCCGGTTCCGTCGCTCGTGGATATCGGTGGAAGAGATGAAGAGGTTATCGTCAGCGTTGTGGATGTTGCAGGTTCCGCTGCGGCGGTCCAGCAATAGAGTGACGTTAGGGCCGTTATGGAAAATGCGGCCGCTATTGTCCGTCGCGTCGTAAATCGTGTAGCTTGGCTGGATAGTGTTGACAATTTGACCATCGTATTTCTCCCGTCCTGGAAAATAGTATCTGGTTTGCGACCGTATCACGTGTGGCGCAATAGCCATCTGACATTAGCAATACCCCGTCGCAGGCGTATGAATATGAGATGAATACATTATTGCTATTGATTAATGATTTTGGGCCGATCTCATGCGCCCCGGTTCCTGTTGACTGGACGCCAATTCCTTTTCGATAACCTCAATCAGTTTCGGAACATTGAAGGGTTTGGTCAGGTAGGCTTTGAAGCCAGCCGCCAGTCCCTGCTCGATATCTTTTTTCATGGCCCGCGCGCTGATCGCGATGACGGGAATATCTCTGGTTTTGTCGATCTTCCCCAGCTCATGCAACGCCTCTAGTCCGTTCATGCCGGGCAGATTGATGTCCATCAGGATAAGATCGGGTTGCCGCTCTTCGGCGATTGAAAGCCCCAGTTCCGCACTGGCCGCGGGAATCAGGGACAGGCCATCCATTCTGTTGAAAATTGTCTCCATCAACTGCCGGTTGGCGGGATTATCTTCTATGTAAAGGATTGTCACACCATCGGGTGCTTGTTCCGAAGAGGCTTTTTCGGAAACGCCGGAATTTGCCGCCAAAACGGGAGTGGTATTCAGCATTCCAGGGAACTCCACCCAGAATGTACTGCCTGTACCCACCTCACTTTCAAACCCGACAACGCCGCCCATGGCTTCGGTTATCTGTCTGGTAATGGTCAGGCCGATCCCGGTGCCTTCAATTTCCCCCGCTTCTTTGCCGAGACGATTAAAAGGTTCAAACAATCCATCCTGCACCTCTTTGGCGATGCCTTCCCCCGTATCCGTGACGGATATCCTGACCCTGCCGCCTGGGCGATCGGTGCTGCTCAAAATAATCTCGCCGCCTTCGCGATTGTACTTGATGGCGTTGGATAGCAAGTTGAGGGCTACTTGCTTGATACGGGTGTAGTCGGCACTGATCATGCAAGGCGCCGCCAAATTGTTTTCAATGCTCAGGTTGCGGTCCGCCGCCATCTTTCCGACCAGCGTCAGGCATTCATCAAGGACTTCACCCAGCTCAATCTTTTCCATCGACAATGTGATTGTTCCGGTTTCGATCTTCGCCAGATCTAGTATTTGGTCAATCAGTTCTAGAAGATGATTGCCGCCGTCCATGATGTGATTGACGCAGGTTTTCTGCAGTTCTGTCAGGGGCTCCTCTTCTCCGAACTCGAGCATCTGGCCGAAACCGATAATGGCGTTCATGGGGGTCCGCAGTTCATGGCTCATCGACGACAGGAATTCGGATTTGGCATTGTTGGCCTTTTCGGCGACGTCCCTGGCTGTTTCCAGGCTGTTTTGGGCGTCAATTCTTTCTGTTATGTCACGAAAGATAACAATCAGGACTTGTTCATCGCCGATATGAAGGGCGGTTGCCGCAGTTTCGATCCAGGTTGTCCGACCATCATTTCCATGGTGCTGGAATTCAGCGAATTTAGCGGATTGTGCAAGCGCCTTGGGGTCAATATGGATATCTGACTCTATTGTCCCCGCGCTTGTCAGAAGGGTATCCAGCGGCTGTCCGGTTACGCCGGTGTCCAATGCGCGAAAAACCCGTTTTGCCGCCACATTGGCGGATTCAATCTTTCCGTCTTCGTTGCAGACCACAATGCCGTCGATAATGCGGCTCATTATGGCTTCGGTGCGATCCCTGCTATCCGCGAGCTCACTGGTCCGTTCTTCAACTTCTTTCTTCAGTTTCTGGTTAAATTTCTGAACGTGATCCGCCATCGAGTTGAAGGCGGTGCCGACGACCCCCAGTTCATTGGATGAATCCACTGACGCGCGATGCATGAGATCACCTGATTCGAATTTGCGGGCCGCATCCACCAGGTTCCCAACGGGTTTGGAAATGGCCCGACCGACCTGCTGCGCCAACAGGGCGCTGAGCAGAATCAGCAACATCGTCACGACGATCACGTCGTTGCTCACGGATTTCTTAAACTCAGTAATCTCGGTCAGATGAAGGGCGACGGATTTGCCCGCCGCAGTGTCGATCAGGTCGCTCCCCTGGTCCGCCGCCAACCAGGCGGCATCCAGAATTTTCAAGGTGGCCTGCCGTTTTCCCGCGGACTCGGCAAGGGTCGATAGAAAGACCAGCGCCGCTTCGTCCGCCGCTTGTTCGGAAATCAAGGTGTTCAATCGGGCCATTACCTCGTCGAAACGCTGTTTTACCACCTTTGGAAGCGCCGCCTGTCCGACTTTATCCATGTCGGAAAAAACGGCGAGCAACAGCATGGATTCGCGCATAATGGCGGACGTAACCGTTGCCGAGTCGCCGGCAAGGAATTCACCGAGTTGCCGGACCTGATCAATCATGTGTTGACGATGTTTTTCACTTTCCCGAAAAGTGGTGAACAGTTTTTGCGAGTTGGAGATGTATGATTTTATTGTCAAATCAATCATTTCATACAACGGTCGCTCGCCGGCATAAAAGTTGCCAGTTTTTTTGTGATAGTCTTTGACATTGTTCCAGTGAATCACCAGTCGCGCCGCGTGTTTTTCGAATTCTTCGGCATGTTCGGCGTGACCGAGAAGATAGGCGTTGTTATCATGCGCCATTAGCTGAACGCTGACGGCGATGCGGTCGAGTTCATTGATCACGCTGGCGATGTTACCCAGTTTGACGAAATCGGAATAGGTTTTGTAGGATGCCAGCAGAAAAAGTATGATCAGGACACCGAAGGCCGCCCAAATCTGCGCCCGAATTTTATTTTTAATCAAACCAAAAATGTTCATACTTCAATCACCCGGTGTAGAAACGACCCGTCGCAACGACTTGTTCAAGACTGAAGCCAACCTTCAGCAGTTTGTTGATAACGGTCATCTGTGAACGAGGAATGAATATGATATGACTACCTATTAATGTTAACTTTTGAGACGTACATTTTGCCCCTTAAATGTTAGAAGATTTACAATAACCTGATGTGGTGCAGGAATTTGTTATGGAAAAGATGAACTGGCGGGAGGCTTACGCCACCGGAATTCGGGTGATTGATGACGATCACAAGATGCTGTTCAGTATCGTCAACAATCTGGTTTCAGAGGTCAACGCCGAAACGGCCAGCGAGTCCCGTCAGATTGAATCCCTCCTTGAGGCGTTGGTTGAATATGTGGATAGCCATTTCGCCCGTGAAGAACTGTTTCTGGAACAGTACGGTTACCCCAGGCTGAATGAGCATCGTGACGGACACGACGCGCTCCGTCATCAGATTGACGCCATTTGCTACGACTACCATGCAGCGCCGGAAAAAATCGACCTTAAGAAAGTTTGCGCTTTTCTGATGACCTGGCTAAGTGAGCATATTCTGGAAAGCGATATGGATTACGTACCCTATCTGGTCGGCGAAAAAAAAGGCAAGGGCCCAGAGCTTCGGGGGGTGTCGCAGCAGATTACCGTGTCCGTTCCGGTGGGAACGGGACGCCTGATCCACGAATTGGCGCATGAATTGAGGCACGTCCAGGATGTTGACGCCGCGATCCGCCATTTCAGTGACTCGCATTTCAGCGGAGTCTACAAGAACCGCTCGTTTCGCAAGACATCTTCCTGAGCGGTCCGGCTAACCCGGACGGGGCGCTCAGCTCTCGTCCGGTTCCATCAGGCGGTGAAGATGGACAATGACGTATTTGGTCGAAGCTTCATCCACACGCGCCTGACTGGCCGCCCGCCAGGCGTCGAGAGCCTTGGCGTAATTGGGGAAAATGCCAACGATATCCAGGTCTTCGCAGCTGGTGAAGTCCAGGTTTTGTGGATCTTCCACGCTACCGCCAAAAACAAGGTGCAATAAGGGTTTGGTCATGCCAGTGTTCCATTTCGTGTTTTGCAGTCAGGCGACGCCCCTGTCTGCGTCAAAGTTCTGTCCACTAACGCCCTTGGGGTAATCAGGTGGATTGAGCGGCAGTTCATACACCGGGTTCGAGAGAAGGAAAAGACATGATCGATCTCTATACGTGGCCGACGCCGAATGGCCACAAAGTGCATATTATGCTGGAAGAAACGCAAACGCCGTGCAATGTTATCCCCATCGATATTTCCAGCGGCGATCAGTTTGACCCTGCGTTCCTTGAAATCAGTCCCAACAACAAGATGCCGGCGATTGTCGATCCGGATGGCCCGGGCGGAGAGCCCTATTCCGTATTCGAATCCGGGGCCATCCTGATGTATCTGTCCGAAAAAACTGGACAATTCATGCCCGGCGACATGCGTGAACGCTATGATGTCATTCAGTGGCTGATGTTCCAGATGGGCGGGGTCGGCCCGATGTTCGGTCAGGCCCATCATTTCCTGCATTATGCGCCCGAAGAAATCGAATATGCGCAGGACCGCTATACCAACGAAGCCGGTCGCCTGTATGGCGTGATGGAACGGAAACTGGAGGAAACCCGTTTTATCGCCGGCGATGAGTACACCATTGCCGACATGGCGGCCTTCCCCTGGGCTCTGAATCCGGGCCGAAAAGAGCAGAAACCGGTTGATTTTCCCAATGTCATGCGCTGGATCGGCGAAATCGAGAACCGCCCGGCGGTCAAGATCGCGATGCAGGTGCTGTCGGAAGAAAAGCGCGACCTGGCCAAGGGAATGGACGAGGAAACCCGCAAAAACCTGTTTGGCAGCGCCCAGTACGAAAATCGCTAAGGGCAAGCGATCACCCTATTCGTAGCGCTGCTGTGTCCTTGCTCAGGAATGGCGGAGTATACGGGCTTTCTGGCGGTTCCAGTCCTGTTTTTTCTGGGCCTCGCGTTTGTCATGATGCTGCTTGCCCTGGGCCAGCGCCAGTTCAACCTTGGCCCGTCCCTTGTCGTTGAAATAGATCGACAGCGGCACCAGGGTCTGGCCCTTGCGCTGGATGGCGTTCAGCAGTTTGGCGATTTCGCGTTTATGCAGCAACAGTTTGCGCGGATCACGCGGGCCGTGACCGAAGGTGCCACTGGAATATTCCGGGATATAGGCGTTCAGCAAATAAAGCGCCCCCTCCTTCTCATGGGCGTAGGCCTCGCCGATGCTGGCCCGGCCTTCGCGGAGCGACTTCACTTCCGTGCCTTTCAGCATGATCCCGGCTTCCACGGTCTCCAGAATGGCGTAGTTGTGCCGGGCGCGACGGTTCTGCGCCGCGATGTTGCTGACAGCCTTCTTTTTTTTCTTCTGGGCCACGGCCTTGGTCCTAGTTGAGCAGCCCCGCACCAACCATGGCGGCACGGACCTGTTCTTTGCTGGACTCGGCGATGGCCGCCAGCGGCAGGCGGGTTTCGGCGGAACTTAAATCAAGCAGACTGGCCGCATATTTAACCGGCCCCGGACTGCTTTCACAGAACATCGCCGCATGCAGCGGCGTCAGGCGGTCCTGTAGCGCCATGCAGGTATCTAAATCCCGTTCCTGCCAGGCGCGATGCATTTCCTTGCACTGTCTGGGCGCGATATTGGCGGTAACCGATATGCACCCGGCGCCACCCGCGGCCAGGAACGGCACGGCTGAAGCATCCTCGCCCGTTAACAGGCAGAAGTCACCATCGATGGCGAGGCGCGTCTGCTGGGGCCGCGACAGATCGGCGGTGGCGTCCTTGACGCCGACAATGTTCGGCAGTTTCGCCAGTTCCGCCATGGTTTCAACTGTCATATCGACGATCGAGCGTCCGGGAATGTTATAGATGACCAACGGCAGGTCAGCGGCATCATGCACGGCCTTGAAATGTTCATACAGGCCCGCCTGAGTGGGTTTGTTGTAATAAGGCGTGACCACCAGGGTCGCATCCGCACCCGCTTTTTTGGCGTGCTGCGCCAGACTGATGGACTCATCCGTGCTGTTGGACCCGGCCCCGGCGATCACCGGAACCCGGCCAGCCGCCACCTCGATGCACATTTCAGTCACATGCATGTGCTCTTCATGCGATAGCGTCGGCGATTCACCCGTTGTCCCGCAGGGCACCAGCCCGTCCGTGCCTTCACTGATCTGCCAGTCGACGAAGGATTTAAAGCGTTTCTCGTCAACCTTGCCATTTTCAAACGGGGTAATCAGGGCGACGAGGGATCCTTTAAACATCATACTCTCCTTCGGATCATGGAAAAATCAAGGAGCGGAACATACTCCGCCGCGGTCGGAGGGGCAAGGTGTTCGGTTGGGGTACGGTCAAACCGGCCCGCCAAGCGCCTATTTAGACGGGATGCGAGACTTATGGGATATCGTGTAATTGTGCAAAGGTGGTCCGCTATTATCCGGCTCGGGACTGATGGCGGGTTGGCTTTAATCCCGTCAATCGACCCAAAATTCTCGTTCAAATAAAACCAGCAGCGCCAGAACTTCCAGTCTTCCCGCCAGCATGGCGCAGGTCAGCACCCATTTGGCGGCATCGGGCAGGGACTGAAAAGTTCCAGAGGGGCCTATAATATCCCCCAACCCCGGCCCTACATTTGAAATCGCCGTCACGCTGGCCGAATATGCCGTAATAATGTCCAGATTGAGCAGCGATAGCGTAACGGTAAATACCGCGATCGTGGCGATGTACACTGCCAAAAAAGCCAGCACACCCAACGGCACGTCGTTTTGAAGTGTCCGGCCATTATATTTGAGCACGGCGATACGGTTGGGCGAAAACAGCTTCCTGATATGTGATCTGACGAATATCCAAAGGACTTGATAACGATAGATCTTGATTGCGCCTGCCGTGGAACCGGAACACCCGCCGACAAACATCAGCACCAGGAAAACTCCGACCGCCCCGTGTCCCCAGGCCGTGTAATCCGAAGTCGCGAATCCGGTCGTCGTAACAACGGATGTGATGTTGAACGATGTCAGTGTTATGGCCTCGAAGGCGCCAATATTCTGATGGTCCATGAGCCAGGCGGCCATTAAAACGCTGCTGATGATCAGGAAACCAAGGAATCCCCTCACCTGCTGGTCGGTGATCAGGGCGCGTATATTTCCCTGCGACGCCTTCAGGTAAAGTAAAAACGGGATTGCCCCGCTCGCCATGAATACGGTCGCGGCCCATTGCAATCTGAAATCCGTGAAAAACCCAAAAGACGCGTCATGAGTTGAGTACCCTCCGGTGGAAACCGTCGCCATCGCATGGGTTATGGCATCGAACGCACTCATGCCCAGGAGATAATACGTAGTCGCGCAAAGCGCGGTCAAGCCACAGTAAACACCGGATAACATTGACAGGGTTTTCAGCGTGAATCCCGCTTTTTCATCGGCGGTTCCGGAACTCTCAATTTTGAAAAACTGCATGCCGCCAATACGAAGAAACGGCAATATTAACACCGCAATAGCGATAATCCCGATGCCGCCGATCCATTGAAGGATCGCCCGCCATAACAGCAATCCCGGAGGCAAACTGTCCAGATCCGTCAATATGGTTGAGCCGGTGGTGGTTATCCCCGACATTGTTTCGAATACGGAATTTGTTAATCCGATGCCGTAACCAAGAAACGGGATCGCCCCAAACAACATGACAAACAACCAGCCAAGAATGATCAGGAGAAAAGCCTGTCGAAAGGTAAATCCTTTGGTTCCTGTGGACCCTGTCGCCAATATAATTGAAACGCCTGTGAAAACAGCAATCGCAGCCGCAATTCCAAAGCTTTCCCAATCTGCGCTATGATAGAAGAGGTCCGTTGTCATCGGGACCATAAGCATGATCCCGACCCAACCGGCGACCCAACCAAGCACATGAAAAACGCCGCGAATTTCAATTAACATTTAGGTGCCAGAAAATATATCAAATGAAGGACATCTCACTATACCGAAAGGCGAGGGAATTCAAGATTTTAGCGCATACCAGCTGGCGCGTTGGCCGCAGGGGCAATATGAACAGGACGCTTGCCTTTGGGGGTGCAGGTCCCCTGTTTCCGCAATGCCATCATTTTTTTCAGAAAAACCAAAGACCGCCATAAGATAACCACATTTGCCAGATAGAAGGGGCATTCCACGGATTTGGTCCGCTGGAGGTGCCGGTGCCTTCTCATGAGGGTGCTGATTGCCCTTGTGGAGAGTTCCCTGTTATCCGGCGGATGTGCTGGTGACGGGTTGCGTTGTTTGTAGATTCCAGAATTTGTGCGTCGCACGAAGCCGTCGGTGCCCTACTCTTGGCCCCTACCTGGCTCCCTCTACCCCCATTTTGACCTTGAAAACACCCGTTAAACGACCTGAATGCCTGGAAATATGGGGGCTTTAGAGGTTGTCAGGTGAAGGAAAATCGCGAAATTCTGCGGTTTTTCTCTCAAGTTTACCCCCGCTGACAAAAACATGGGGTTTTATGGGGATAAATGGGGGTAGCGGCTTGCGCCGCCTGTTTTCTTGCCTCCCCTGCCCGGTCGTGTGGCGGGGAACGGAAGTGAATGTTCACAATGTTGATGGCCGCACATACCAAAGAAATGTCCGGCGTTCTTGTCTCGTTAACCGATCGGCACTAGTCTTGCTTAGAATACAACCGACGGGACCGGAGAAACACACTGGGCGAAATCACATCAATCTTGCGTATCGTCGGGCGTCTTGCAGTCTTCGTGGCGGTCGGGATCACGCTCGCCGGGGGATCGGCACGGGCGCTGGACAAGCAGGACCGGCAGTACACGATCAAGGCTCTGCGCGCCATGGATCGCGGCAACTGGACGACGACGGGCCGGATGGCGCGTCAGGTTCGGGACCCGCTGGCGCGCAAATATCTGGCCTGGAATGTGCTGTCGAAAACCAACAATGTCGCCAAGTTTGAACTGATCACGGCGTTTTTACGCGAAAACCCCCATTGGCCGCATCAGCGTCAGCTACGAAAACGCGCCGAGGAAACCCTGGGGCTGAACATCGCGGTGAGTGAGGTTCTGGCGTATTTCGATAAAAACCCGCCCGTCAGCGCCACCGGTAAAAGCCGCCTTGCCGCAGCCCTGCTGGCGTCGGGACAGGTGGACGCGGCGCGGATTCTGGTCCGGAACACCTGGCTGACGGGAAATTTCCCGAAGGCCGAAGAACGGGATTTTTACCGGAACTTCCGAAAACTTCTGAGCCGCGACGATCATGTCAAACGTATGGACCGCCTGTTGTGGGAAGGGAAATACTGGCCGGCCCGACGCATGTTGCCCCGTGTTCCCAAGGGCTGGCAGGCGCTGGCCCAAGCCCGTTATTCGCTGCGCCGCCGCACCGGAAATGTCGATTTTTTGATCAGGCGGGTGCCGGAAAACCTGAAGAATGATCCGGGGCTGGCGTTCGAACGGTTGCGCTGGCGCCGCCGCAAGGGCATGGACAATGCCATTGATATTCTCAAATCTCCGCCTCCCGATCTGGTCAGACCGGATTTGTGGTGGAAGGAGCGGGCGACGATTGTCCGCCGCGTCCTGGCCAGAGGGGATGTGACCGACGCTTACCGGATCGTTTCGGACCATCGTCTCACGGCGGGGGCCGCTTTTGCTGACGCCGAATGGTTGTCGGGCTGGATAGCGCTGCGGTTTCTGAACGATTTCGGAGCCGCCGAGGGCCATTTCCGCAAAATGTTTGACGCCGTCAGGTACCCGATCAGCCGAGCCAGGGGCGCCTATTGGATCGGGCGGGCGATGGAGGCGGCGCAAAAGGCGGACGAAGCGAAGCCGTGGTACGAAAAAGCCGCCGCCTACCCGACCACCTATTACGGCCAACTCGCCTCGGCAAAGATCAGGCCGGGGCAAAGTCTGGTGCTGGTTGATGATCCCGTCGCCAATAATGATCAGCGTAAATCCTTTAATGTCCACGAACTCGTGAAGGTGGTGCGCCTGCTCAATGAGATTGGCGAACAGGACCGCATGCGGCCCTTCATTCGCCGCCTTTATGAATTGTCGCCTGATGTTGGCTGGCGCAAGCTGGTGGCGACACTGGCGCGTATGAACAATCGACCCGATCTGGCGATCTGGGTGGCCAAACGCTCAAGCCGGGATGGGCGCGAAATCATCAGTTCCGGTTTTCCGGCGCTGGAGCCTCCGGCCATCACGTCAGGCAACGGCCGCCCGCAGCCCGAATCTCCGTTCGTTCTCGCCCTGATCCGCCAGGAAAGCGCCTTTCGAATTGATGCCGTCAGTCCGGCCCGCGCCAAGGGGCTGATGCAGCTTATGCCGGCGACGGCGCGTATTGTTGCCAAGCGGTTGAAAATGCGCTATTCCAGCCTCAAACTGACCCGCGATGCGGATTACAATATGACGCTTGGGCAGCGTTACCTGGCCGATGTCCTTGGTAAATTTGATAATTCATACGTGCTTGCCCTAAGTGGCTATAACGCCGGTCCGCAACGGGTTAAGCGCTGGATCAGGGATTTCGGTGACCCCCGGGACAAGGATGTGGACGCCATCGACTGGGTCGAAATGATCCCCTTCGACGAAACCCGCAATTATGTTCAGCGTGTTCTGGAAAATCTTCAGGTCTACCGCACCCGCATGGCCGATACTGAAGTGGCGCTAAGTCTGGAAGACGACCTGCATCAGTGAGGTTTGGTTTCGCTGCTGTCCTCAAGGGCGAACTGCTTTAGCAACGGCAATTGCGTGAGGATAAACCCGAAGGTCACCCCCATCAGGCCGAACACTTTGAAATTAACCCAGAAATCCGTACTTTGCGTGCGCCACACCGTTTCGTTCAGCGCCGCCATGGTGAAAAAAAACAAGGCGAACCGTAACGTCAGCACCCGCCAACCCTGATCTGTGATGCGCCAGGCAGAACCCATTAGCGATTTCAAAAATAGCTTTTTCGCCAGTAGTCCACCAATCAGGATGGTGCCGAAGATGGCCTGAATTATGGTCGGCTTCATTTTGATAAATGTCTCGTCCTGCAACCACAATGTCAGCCCGCCAAAGACGCCAACGATAACCGCCGTGATCAACGGCATCATCGGGATACGGCGCTCGACAATATAAGAGATTGTCAACACCACGAGCGTCGCAACCATTATTGAAGCGGTCGCGACAAACAGCCCGCCACCGTAATAGGCGATAAAAAAAACGGCGATGGGGCCGTACTCTATGGTCGGGCGTAGCCAACCGGGCGCTTTCTGAATTTCTGACATGGTGTGGTTATGGGGAATTTAGGCGTCGATTTCAATGCTTGGATTTATTGAAAACCTCAGGCCCTGCCCAAGATCGATTTTATGGTTTGGCCCAGTAAGGAAGTGAACTGTTGGAATTTGCCGCCTGATCTCTCCTGATGCGCTCCGAAATCTCGAGTGTTCTCTACCCGTTGGTGCAGGCGCTCGACCAGCTCGCGGGCGTGACTGTTGCTCACGGCCTGTTGATTATTGTCCGTTAAATCGGTCGGGGATGAAAGCGCATTGCTACTAGGTGCCTGGGATTGTCTTAACCCGGCGAGCACGCCACCGAACAAAGATGTGATGCGGTTAACATCCTCCAGTGATTTTTCCAGGGCTATGTCAAAGGCCTTGCGGTCAGTTGTCGCGTCCGGAAGCGCGTCAGCCAACTGAGAAGCGCGCGCCAAGTTAACGGCCTTGGTGCCATCCGGGCTGATTTCAACGGTATCGTGAACAGTGCGTTTTGATGAGTGCTGGTTGTCAGCCGTACCGCCGGACTCTTGCCCTCGCGTCGAGGCCTGAGCCATCGTCAACGCACGCTGATACTCCGATGAAATCCTGATTGTATTGGCCATTTCGTTCTGTGGACCTGGACAGCCTTCTCACTGTTACACCTAACATTAGCAGCTAACCGACAAAAATGGAACTTGAAACCTTCGAAGGCTCATTTGGTAGTGGGAATGTTACGGCGCGTGTAACGTTACGATCGAAGGAGGCCGAATGAAATAGCGGTAAATTATTTTTGCGTAGGCCAGGAGTTAGGGGTTCCCCTATAATGCTTCTAGCCAAAACGACGGGTGGATTTGATGGCCATTTTTATAGAACCGGAGACTGTGCTCGGGCATATGTTTAATGCCTGTACGACCGACCAGATCGCTGAATTCATTCCGGAAAAGCGGGGTTTCAGGATTCATGGTCACAGCACGACAATACGGCTCGAGCTGGCATTCTGGACCGTCCTGGAAGAAATGGCCGCCAATGAAGGCCTCAGCATCCCTGATATGATTGAGGCCATTCATGATCAATGTCTGGTTGCCAATGACAAAAACCTCGCGTCATGCTTGCGCGTGATTTGCCTAAAATACATCAATATTTATTAATCTGAAGTTTTTTCCCGAGGCATCCCATTGCGATAGAAGACGAGCAGGCTGGAAATGTCTTCCGTGCTTAAAGGGTTCGCCAAGCTGGTCAAGGAGTCGCCACGTACGCCATTTAGCAGGCGCGCCGCGAATTCGTCCAATGACATCCGCCGCGCCTGTTTAAAAAGGTTGCGGGCGGGCAACGGGGTTTCTGGGTCGGGCGTGTCATGACACCCTGAACAGGCTTCATTATGAATGGCGTGCGCTCGGTTGAGCCGGTTCGGTTCCGGTTTGGCGCCACGTAGTGCGGAAAGATCGAGAGGATGGCGGGCGATTACCGCATCAAGAATATCGCTAAATCCAGTCCGGTCATTTTGTTCCAGCTTGTTTCGCAGACGATCAACCACCCCTGTTTTTGGGTCTCCGTCCTCACGCAACAATACCGGCAGGACGGATAGGCTTCCCTTGAGGCGCGATAGCAGACCCTGTTTGTGCAGTTTCGGAATTTCGGGATTTCCCAGCAGGCGGATATCGCCCCGCATGATTACAAGTTCGGCCGCCAGGCGCTGTCCAATACGGTCGTTCCCGCCATGAGCAACGGTCGCGGCACCTAATAGCGCCGCGACCGATAGACTAACCGAGATCAATCTGTACAAGATCACTCGAATTTCACATGTTGCTCCATCGGCAAGGATTTGTCGGCGCTCCATTCAACCATGGAGCCGTCGTACATCTTGGCTTTTTCGTTGCCCAACAGCTCATGTGACGCGAACCAGCCGAGAGATGCCCAGTGTCCGGTATTGCAGAAGCTGATTTGGTCACCAGTCGTCGGTACGCCAGCAGCGGAATATAACTTCTTGAGCGCTGCTGCGTTACGGAAAGTCCCCCCCCCGTTTTTGGTGAACCAGTTTTCGGGGACATTTTTTGCTCCAGGGATGGTGCCATAACGCTTGCCCTTACCGTGCTTGTTGACACCCACATACTGGTTGTTGGTGCGATTGTCGACCAGTGGCATGCCTGACTTGATGGCCGCCTGGACGTCGGATTTTGTCGCGATCATGTCCGTGCGGAGCGTCCCCTTGAATGACTTGGCTTGCGGTTTGATGGCGCCTTTTTCCAGCGGATTAATGGTTTTTTTTGTCTTGGGATCGACTTTGGCGTACGCCATCATACCTCCATTGAGGATCGACACGTTATCGTGCCCCAAAACCTTGAATGTCCAGTAAATCCGCGTTGATGTACCCATATCAAGGGCTTTACCGCCATTTGAAACGATGACGACATGGGTGTTATTGTCGATGCCTAGGCCACCAATAAGTTTCTCCAGCTTGGCGGTTGCTGGCAGCATCCCGACAGTGCCGTTCTTGTCCTTTGTACGCCATCCGTCTTTCAGGTAATTGGTATACACCGCGCCTGGAATATGGGCGCGCAGGTAGTCTGCCTTGGATTTTCCGCCTAATTTTCCTCGGACATCCAGGAACACCACATCAGCTTTACCGATGTTGTTCTTGACCCAATCCGCGTCGACAAGCGGCTGCCTTGCCTGGGCCAGTCCAGCCAGCCCGCTTAGGGCGATGGCGATAGCTAAAGTAAGAAACTTCCTCATTGATATACCTCCCAATTGTTGATCGTTGTTAAACAGCTCGTTTCACTAGAGTGTCACCACCAGATTGGCGGTCAAAACTTCTTTAACAGCGGCATCAAAAACCTCCGCCTCCGCATTCCCATAGACCTTGATGCTTTTGACATCGTCTTCTGGGCCTAAGGTTTCCAACGCTTCCTTGATGGTGTCGGCGTCGGGAAATAAGTTGATATTGAGTACCAAGATTTTCACAATATTTTTTCTCCTCTCTCACATGCTGATCACCCGGTCTGAAGTCCTAATCGCGTTGGCCAGGGCGTTAGCGTCGAGGAACTCGAGATCATCGGTCATTTCCACAACCGTTGTTTGCGGATTAATGTCGGAAAGCTCAAGCAGCTCGACCTGTTGAGCGTTTTCTTCTGTTTCCTCAACAACATCATTCATTAAAACAATGCGCACATGATGCCCAACAATGGTCAACCCGGCGGCCACCCGCATGGCTTCTGTATGATCGCGGCGGCCCAAGACGAGAATGTTTTTTAGCTCCATATCCGCTTCCCTAAAGACTGACAACCTGGTCGGCTTCGGCCATTAGGATGCTGTTTGTCGTTTGACTTCCCCGTTCCACGGGAATTTCCGCCTTTCCCATGTGGCGCTTCCATGAATGTTCGCAGACCACTGTCCTTTGTGCATCTTTCAAAACGGATCGTACGGCCTTATCAGCCAGAACCTTGACGCCATCGTTAGTCAGAAAACATGCCCACGAAACTCCAGCGCGATGGCAGGCTGCACCGAACCCAAGCAATAAAGGACCGGCGTTTTCGCCAGATAGGTGAAACAGGATATCCATCAGGTGGTTGTTCTCCTTCCGATAAGAAAGCCAAAGGCAGTCAATATTCCACCGATGGTCAACCCGGCGATGATCCCACCGAGCCCCCTTCCTCCATAATTTTCTCGCTTTGAAGGCGACGGCCGTACATTGCCCGTACGTTCGGGGTAGGTAACGCTGTCGGCGGGCAATGCGCCATTTGCCGCCCAGGCCGCCCAGCCGCCCGGGAAGACCCTGGCATCCACACCGGCACCGGCATGAAGCAGGGTAAAATATGCAATGCCTTGCTGTGCATTATGGCCGTACGCAATAGGTTCAGGGGCCAGGGGCAGAACGGCCGTTTGTGTACCAAGTTCCTTGCGAAGAAGATGGAGCGGAAGTGATGTCGCACCAGGTAAATGCCCGCCCCGAATTCCCCGGACGGTCGCTCCCCAGTATTCTTTTTCATTTCGACCATCAAGCAGCGATAGAGAAATCCTGTCATTGACCCATGTCGCCAGTTCATTGCGCAACACCAGATACCGGTCTCGCATCGGGGTTTGGAATATTTTTTCACGGGAGATTGAGCGTGAGGTCCCGCCTTGTGTCATTGCATTGGATTTGGGCGGGTCGGTCAAAATTTCGATCTGCGCCTGTCCAGCGAGATACAGGAGCCCGGCGACGAAGTCCCGTTCGACCCGATCATCGCCAATCACCAGGACACGTTCATCCCCCTTAAGCCCGACAGTACCGAATATCCACAGGATGTCGCGGAAGTTGGCGAGGCGTCCGTGTGGTCCAAGAAAGGTCTTGGCCGGCAAGCAGCGGGCGTTGGCGAGTGATGCGGTCTCGCATGTGGCCAAAGCCCGGGTGTCAATAACCGCCGCCGCGTCGGAGTTCGTGGTGTAGGTGAAGTCGGGATTAGCGGCGTAGGCTACCGGCATGAACATAAGCGACGACAGCGCCAGCAGGGCTCTCAAAATGTTCATGAACGGAAATTCCATGGCCTTCAGCAGCCGCCAAAATGCTGGACTCTTTTGGGCGCTGCGGTTCCTTCGCTTATCGGCTCGGGTGGGTTTTCGATATAATAGGTAACCAGGTCAGATACCGAAACCACCCCGAATTCGCCAAGGTCCAGGTCAGGAACCTCTTCTGCAGGGGTTGCGGTATGTGAAGCGGTGAGCACGTTGCTGGGTAACGATGCAAAGGGAAAGGCGATAGCGGCGACGAGCAGGCTGGCGACAATTACACCACTGCAAAACCAAAGGCTTGATGAGTTCATCTTCTCTCCCCTTTCTCTACTGGGAATCTTTGAGGAAACTGACGTACAGGATGTAGAAGGCGACTGCGAACATTATAATTTGGGCGATTGTTGGGATGCCTAAGGTCATACTTCACTCTCCTTTGTAATGCTGAACAAGAACCCGCAAGTCTATGGTTTCGCCGGTTTCCGGATTTACGACCGGAGGGGAAAAGTGAGGAACGCCATTCCTGTCGGTCAGCATGCTTTGTGGGGGGGCCACATAAACGTAGGCCAGTCCCAAGAGGCTTAACGCCGCGACCAGCAGCGAGAAGACACGCATTTGCAGGTACCCGTTCATCCCCGGTCAGTCTTTTCTGACGTAGATTTGCCAGCAATGATCGGCTTTTAACGTCGCCAAGTGCGTACAGCTGATCTCATCGCACATGGGAGGTATGGCTTCCATTGATGACGGATTGTCGATAACGACCTCTATAATGTCACCCGGGGCCGCTTCTTTTGCCGCCTTTTTGGTCATCAGTTGTGGCCGGGGGCAGGAATCACCAAGGCAATCAACACTTTGCTTGACGGCTAGGGTTTGTCCGTCATCCAAAACAACCTCCCGGACCTCAACAGGTGCCGGTTCTACTTTTTTCTTACTGAAAAATCCCATTCCTATTTCCTCTGATCTTATTGAGCTGCATCTACGACCACAGCCGGTTTGGCTGGGGGTGTCGTGGGTTTGCGTTCGGCCTTAACGGTTTCATGGTGCCGGGCTTGTGCGGTTTCTTTCCGCCGGATTGCCCGATAAATCAGAAACAGGACCAGCGCCTGAACCAAACCAAATACCACGGCCGGAACGCCGAATGTGTCCTGCAGCGTCTGAGCGTTGGCGAATCCCAGTTGCAGGGCTTCCAAATCAGGTTGCCCCGTCATACTGGAACTTGCGGGAGGCCAGTAGTTGACGGACCATACAAGAGAGAACAAAAACATGCCGATGAAGGTAAACAGCAACGCCCACATGGCACCAATATTGCCTTCCCCAGCCTTGACCCATGTTGAAACCGTGCAGGCCCCGGCCAAAACCATGCCGATACCAAACAGGAACAGGCCGGCCATGGTATTGAGACCAACATCGAAGCGCATGGGATTACCTTCACCAATCGAAATGAAAGTGGTGAAGGCAACAGTCAGAATTATCATCGCCACCAACAAGGCCTTGGTGTTGCGAAAGCTCTTGAACAAGATTGCATCCCGGATTGCGGCGGTATTGCAAAAGCGCGAACGTTGAACCAACAGGCCGACCGCGGAACCGAAAATAAAAGCGACGATGCATTCTCCGACTACGGACATTAAGTCACCCTTCCAGAATTTTTTTATAGATGAGAGAACCAACCCATGCGCCGGCGACAATGCCGCTGATCGCAAGATATCCCCCCAAATTCATCTCGGGCGTCAGACCGAAGAAGGTGCTGACGTTGCATACAAAGGCCAGTCGAATTCCGATGCCCATCAACAATCCGCCAATGGTAATGAGTATCCATTCCGATATTCGTCGTGGATAGCGGATGTAGAATTCTCCGCTGAGTACCGCGCCCACAATAGCGCCGGTCAACATACCCAGGCTGATGTAAATTTTCCAGTATCCGAAATCCGGTACAAAAACCAAATTCCAAAAGGGTATCCTGTTTAAGGCATCACCCATGAAAAATTTGGCGATCAATCCTGTCATCATGGTTTCGCCGCCGCCGACGGTCCACGCACCCACCAGCAAAAATAGAAAAATATCCAGTACAGCGATTGCCGCTAATGCGATGACCGGGTCGAGTGTTTTTTTGAAAAATTCCATACCCGAAGGAAACCCCCAAACAATAACGTTATTTTATATTTTTAAGCCATTTGGCATTTTATGGCAAAAGGGCGTTAACCGCAAAGCCGGGAACAGGGTAAAAGCGGTTTGCGATGGATAGGTAGTATTTATTGCAAACACGAAAACGAGGCAAATTAGCATGAATGGGTCCGTTCAACGGTTTCGGTGGGTTCCTGCTGTTCTGGCGTGTAAAATTGAATCCGCACTGCGGCAAGATCAAACGCTTGTGATCGACGTTGTTGTTGACCCCTCCCTGTTCGCTCCCAATAATACAGGCTGTTAATTTTCAGACGGGTGGGAGAAGAGTTAAGATGGCGGCGATGGAGAATATTGATGCTTGTGTGTTTGATGCCTATGGGACGCTGTTCGACGTCATCGCCGCGGCCAAGCATTGTCAGGACGATCTCGGGGACAACTGGGGTCCGTTAGCGCAAATCTGGCGTGACAAGCAGCTGCAGTACACCTGGCTTCGCAGTCTGATGGACGAATATGTTCCCTTTTGGCAGGTTACTCAGGATGGCCTCGACTACGCGCTTTCAACGCTGGAAATTGATGATCCTGATTTAAGAAAACGTCTGCTTGATATATATCTTCAGCTGGACGCCTACCCGGAAGTCAAGGATATGCTGACGGCGCTCAAGGCGGCTGGCCTGAAAACCGCAATCCTGTCCAATGGGTCCAGGGAGATGCTGGCGTCCGCCGTAAATAACGCGGGGATTGACGGTGTGCTGGATGGGGTTTTATCCGTCGAAGCGTTGGGTGTTTATAAACCTCATCCCAGCGTCTACCAGATGGCGGTTGACGACTTGGGCGTTGCCAAGGAACGCATCTGTTTCATGTCTTCGAACGCCTGGGATGCCTGTGCGGCGGCCAATTTCGGTTTCCGGGTGGTCTGGGTCAATCGGTTTGGGCAGGCAGAAGAACGCATTCCGGGGCAGCAGGAACAGGAAATTACCGATCTTTCCCAGCTGCCACCGTTGCTGGGACTCTAATCGGGCGTGACCGACCCTGGCTCCAGTGAATACGTCGAAGCGTTTGTCTCGACTGGCGATGGTTTGCGCCTTTATTACCGCGACTATGGAGATCACAACTCCCTCAAGATACCGGTTCTGTGCCTTTCCGGGTTGACCCGAAATTCCAAGGATTTCCACGGGCTGGCAAAATGGCTGGGTCGCGAGCGACGGGTTATCTCACTGGATTACAGAGGACGTGGACAATCCGAATACGATCCAAACTGGCAAAACTATCAGCCCGCCACATATGTCGGCGACGTGAGGCACCTTCTCGCCGCGCTCAATCTGCATCGGGTCTTCGTCGTTGGCACATCACTCGGCGGCATTGTCGCGATGGGGATGGGGGGCGCCATGCCGGGGGCTCTGGCCGGGGTTTTGCTGAATGACGTCGGGCCCGATATATCGCGGGAAGGCCTTCGCGCCATTCAGCGTTATATGGAAGCTGAAAAAGCCTTCTCCAACTGGCGGGAAGTGGCTGATCATCTGGCCCGTTTTTTTCCGGACCTCGGGTTTAACACGCCACAAGAGTGGGAGTTTATGGCCCGTCTAAGCTATCGGCAGCGCCAGGATGGAAAGATTGTACAGGAGTGGGACGCGAATCTGGTTCGCCCGTTGCAAAATTTTGATCCCGGTGGGATCGACCTTTGGCCGCTGTTTCGTTCGCTCAATCGCATTCCGCTCGTGACTTTACGCGGTGAAAAATCCAATATTCTGACGATGGAAACCTTTCAGCACATGGCCGACATGAATCCGCGCATGGTTGCCGTTACAGTTCCTGATGTCGGACACGTCCCATCGTTAGCTGAACCGCAATCCATTGAAGCCTTGACCGGAGCCCTTGCCCATGCCGACGCCACCCGTCATTCATGATCTTTATGCTGCAGCCGAACGGATCAAATCTCATATTCTGCCGACACCTTTATTGGAATCTCCTCATATCAACGAGATTTGCGGCGGACGGGTTCTGATTAAGGCGGAGCCTCTGCAGCGTACCGGATCGTTCAAATTTCGGGGGGCCTTCAATACCTTGGCGCAGCTTGATGATGAAGCCCGCGCCGGGGGCGTTGTCGCTTATTCTTCCGGCAACCATGCGCAAGGTGTGGCGGCTGCAGCTGAAATTCTTGGAATGCCAGCGGTCATCGTCATGCCGGAAGATGCTCCGGCGATCAAGGTTGCCAATACACGGTCCTATGGGGCGGAAGTCGTGATGTATGATCGCTACAGCGAAAACCGGGAAGAGATCGGCGCCAGAATTAGTGAAGAGCGTGACGCCACATTAATCAAACCTTATGACGATCCCCGGATTATTGCCGGTCAGGGCACAGTTGGACTGGAGATCGTCCGGCAAATGCGTGATCTCGATCTGGTCCCAGACGCAGTACTGGTGCCGTGCGGTGGTGGGGGCCTGATTTCCGGGGTGGGACTTGCCATTCACCACGGCTTGCCTGAAACAGAAATTTACAGTGTTGAGCCGGAAGGCTATGACGACACCCGTCAATCGCTTGATGCGGGTGAGCGCATGCAGGTCGATATCAGCATGCCTTCAATTTGCGACGCGCTTCTGGCGCCTACGCCGGGAGAGTTGACGTTTGCCATTAATCGGGACCTGTTGAGCGGCGGGCGAACCGTCAGCGACGACGACGCCAGGGACGCCATGCGTCAGGCCTTTTCGCGTTTGAAGCTGGTCGTGGAACCCGGAGGTTCCGTTGCTTTGGCTGCAGCCCTTAGCAAAAAATATGATTGCACCGGAAAGACGGTATGCGTCGTCTGTTCGGGAGGGAACGTCGACCGTCTGATGTATTCGGAAATACTGTCAACGGGGTGATCAGGCGGGCTTTGCCGCACGTGCCACCTCTGAACCTCCAGCGCCAACTGATGGCGCTTTGGCGTCTTTTTTGTCGTTTTCCGCAGGCTTTACCATTCGCTTGCAGTGACCTTCAAGAAAGGCCCCTGTTTCAATTGCCAAATCTTCGTGCATGATGTCACCGACCACATGCGCGGTTTTGAACAACAAAACAGAACGCGCCTTGATCTGGCCGTTGATGCGCCCATGAACACGAACACTGTCAGCGACTATTTCACCCTTGATATCCGCCTCTTCCCCAACAAGAAGGGTTTTGGTGCGAATATCGCCCTCAATCGTTCCGTCAACCTGAATCTCTCCCTCACTTTTGAGATCACCAACGACCGTAAGGTCGTGGCTGATCAGCGAAGGTGGTTCCTGTTTGACGGGTTGTGTCGGTTGTGTCGCCTGGGTTGCAGACCCCTTACTCTTCTTGGAAAACATAGCGTCCTGCCTTTAAAAATTTAAGTGGATTCATCAGTTTTCCATTAAAAACCGTCTCGTAATGAAGGTGCGCACCCGTGCTGCGTCCGGAGTTTCCAAGGAGGCCAATTTTTTCCCGGAACTTAACCTTCTGTCCCTTTTTAACGAAAATCTTGTTAAGATGAGCGTATTTGGTCTTGATGCCTGCGCCATGATCGATTTCGATCAGGCGACCGTATTTGGATCTCCATCCCGCAAAAACCACCTTGCCAGGAGCTGGGGCCAGGACCTTGGATTTGAATTTCCCACCAAAATCAAGCCCGTAATGGGCCGACCATTTTTTGTTGATGGGATCACGACGTTTGCCGAAATAACTGGTGATGTAATAGGTGTCCATCGGCGCGGCCAGCGGCAGGTTCTTCATCACGCCTTTCAGTGCGTTCCAGCGGCTCAACTGGCTGTCCAGGTTCGACAGCTTGTTTTTCAGGTTCTGACCTGGCAATTCATCGTGTTCGGCGGGAATAAATGGCCCGCCCTGACCGATTGGCATGGTCGCTGCGCCGCTGGCCTTCAGGACGTCATCAACTTTCAGGCCGGCCGTCTGGATGACCCGTTCCACGGATTCTATGGAAGACGAGGTCTGTGAGGTCAGGCGATCAACGGAGTCTTCCTGGTTTCTTTCCAGACCTTCAAGACGTGCCTGTAAGCGCTTGATTTCACGGCGCATTCCCGAACCCTTGAAAAGCGCCTTATTGCGTTCCGCCAAGGCGGTCTGCAAATCGTTTTCCACCGAGCTTAAATTCCCTTCCAAAGAAAAGGCCCGGCTGGCCGTCTGACTAAGTTTGTTTTCGATGTCATCCAGCTGCTGTTTCAGGACTTCTCGGGCCTGACGGACGGATTCGCGTTCCGTTTCAGTTGTAAACAGTTTTCTGGATACCGATTTGAGGCTTAGTTGCAGCGACGTGTTCTTTTCCACCAACCCCAACATCAGGGCGTGGTTGCTTTCGAGATCTTCGGTAATGGCGGTAAATTTGTTCTGATAGTCGGCGACTTCCCCCAACAGGCTGTGATAGGCAAGCCGGGCGTTGGTGATGTGCTGATTTTTTGCGGCAATCACCCTGCCATGTTCAACGAAACTCCAGCTGGCGAATGTCCCCCAGCCCAAAAGGCAGATCGCGAAAGCCGCCAAAACACATTGCAGTCGGGTCGAAAGCCGATAATAGGAAATATGACCATCCGTGCGAAGATGTATTTGACGCTCCGGGAACCATCGGCGCAGCCGTGCGCGCCATGTATCCGGGCGATCATCATTTTTCATTTGTGTTCCCTCAATGCTGGCCCCGTCAAACTTTCTCCCCCGCTCCGATTTTTAGTATATCGGATGTTGTTTTACCGAGGGCATGGCATAACAGCCCGAATGTTAGTCTCCGTCTACCTTGGAAATATCCTAAAAAAAACAAAGGCTTTCCAAGCCATCAATGCTGCCAGAGAAAATATCCGCTGCCTTGAACCCATGCAAGTCTATAATACTTGCCTGCGACGCGATTTCAGGCGAAAACGGCGGAAATCCAGTGCATGAGATCATACGGCACCGCGATCAGCACCAATTGAACGGATCACGTTATGGCTCCTAATGGCGAAAAACCGCCGAATCCCAGTCTCCTTAATCCCGGAATTCTGCTGGCGACCTGGTTTGGTGCCGGGTACCTGCCAAAAGCGCCTGGCACCTGGGGGTCGCTGGCGGCGCTGCCGTTCGCCTGGGGGATCGCCAGTGTGGCCGGATCGTTGGGTTTGATTGTCGCCAGTCTTGTGATCTTCATCATCGGCATCTGGGCGGCAAATGTCTATATCGGCCTCACGGGCGGCGATGATCCGGGGCCGGTGGTCATTGATGAAGTCGCCGGGATGTGGTTGACGCTGGCCCTGGTGCCAGCGGACCCGGTGCTCTATGCCATCGGCTTCGTGCTGTTTCGTATCGCCGACATCTTCAAACCCTGGCCGGCGGGGTGGGCCGACAGGAGCATAAAGGGCGGACTTGGGGTGATGGTCGATGACGTGCTGGCGGCAATCTATTCCGGGGCTATCGTGTTTGCTCTGTTCTACGGGAAGGTGATCTGAACATGTTCTCCGAAGCGTTGGAAAACCAGGCCGAACAATTACTGGCGCTGTGTCGCGGCAAGGGGCTTAGAATTGCCACAGCGGAATCCTGCACGGGCGGCCTGATCGCCGGGCTGCTAACCGCCGTGCCCGGATCATCGGACGTGGTTGAACGCGGTTTCGTGACCTATACCAACGCCGCCAAACAGCAGATGTTGGGGGTGCCCGAACGATTGTTCGAACAGGTTGGCGCGGTCAGTGAGCCAGTGGCGCGGGCCATGGCGGACGGCGCCCTGACTCGCTCAGAGGCCGACCTCGCCGTGTCGGTGACGGGGGTCGCCGGGCCCGGTGGCGGCACCGAGGCCAAACCCGTCGGGCTGGTTCATATGGCCGTCGCCGTCAAAGTTGGAGAAACCCGCCATCAGCGCCATATTTTTGAGGGTGACCGTAGTGCCGTGCGTCTGGCCAGTGTCGAAGCGGCCATCAGCATGTTGTCCGAGGCCGCCGCTTAATGCGCCTTCTTTCCCCCTAGAACGTTGTCGGCCCGGACTTCGAAGGCATTGATCATCTTGGTCACGGCTTCGTTGAAGACGACGCCGATGGCCTTTTGCAGCAAGCCCGAACGGAACTCGAAATCGACGTAAAAGTCGATCACACAGCCGCCGTTTTTGCCGTCTTCGAAGATCCAGTGATTGTTCAGATACCTGAAGGGACCGTTCAAGTATTCGACGTCGATGCGATGCGTTGGGTTGAGCGTTACCCGTGTGGTGAAGCTTTCGCGAAACATCTTGAAGCCGATGACCATGTCTGATGACAGGGTATTGCCATCGCGGTTGCGAACCCGAAGCGCCAGGCACCACGGCAGGAATTCCGGGTACTTTTCGATATCCGCCACCAGGTCGTAGAGGTCGGCGGGCGGATATGGCAGATAACGTTTTTCGGCGTGGGTCGGCATGATGGACCTAAACTAGCCGCTCGCCAGTTTCTTCAATCGCGCCGCGCGCAAGGCGTCGAAGTCCTTGTCGGCGTGATAGGACGAGCGGGTCAGCGGCGATGAGGCCACATGCAGGAATCCCTTGACCAGACCGATGCGTTTGTAATCTTCGAACTCGTCGGGGGTCACGAACCGGTCAATGGGCGCATGGCGCGGTGTCGGGGCGAGGTATTGGCCGATGGTCAGGAAATCCACATCGGCTGAGCGCAGGTCATCCATCACCTGTAAAACCTCCTCGCGGGCCTCACCGAGACCGACCATGATGCCGGATTTGGTGAAGATCGACGGGTCCTGGCGTTTGGCGTCGTGCAGGATGCGCAGGGAATGAAAGTACCGGGCACCGGGGCGGATCGTCTGATAGAGCCGCGGCACGGTTTCCATATTGTGGTTGAAGACATCGGGTTTGGCCGTCACCACGGCCTCCAGCGCCCCGTCCTTGTCGCGGAAATCCGGGGTCAGCACCTCAATCGTGGTGTCTGGTGAGGTTTCGCGAATGCGGGTGATGCAGTCAACGAACTGCCCTGCCCCGCCGTCCTCCAGATCATCGCGGTCCACCGACGTGATCACCAGATGGCGCATGCCCATTTCCTTGACCGAGGTCGCCAGGTTTTTCGGCTCATCCGCATCGACGCCGCCCGGTTTGCCAGTGGCGACATTGCAGAACGCGCAGGCCCGCGTGCAGATATCACCCAGGATCATCACGGTCGCATGTTTGGCCGACCAGCACTCGCCAATATTGGGGCACGCCGCCTCCTCACAGACCGTGTGGAGATTTTTGTCGCGCATCAGTTTGCGGGTCTCGCCATAGGCCTTCGACGTCGGCGCCTTGACCCGGATCCAGTCGGGCTTGCGCTGCACCGGATTGACCGGTTTGTTGTGCTTTTCCGGGTGGCGGTGTTTGCGGATATTTTCGACGGTGCTCATGGTCACGTCCATTAATTGAATTCGACCTTCAATATGGCGCAGCTCACCCGGTTTTTAAAGGTGGCTTGTGAGGTCCCGTCCGGTTGAATTGCCGTCAGGGAGGACGCAAAACCCCCATTTTCCCCCATAAACCCCCATGTTTTTGCGGGTACACACCCACCTGAGGGAATTAAGCGCGGATTTCTGCGGATTTCAATCGCCGGGCCTTCGGATTCACCCCCAATTTCCTCCATAAACCAACATCCGCTGGTGGTTTTCGAGTGTGTTTTTGGGTGCAGACGCGGCAATAGCGCTCCGCCAGAGCCTTCAATCCTGCCGCCAGCCCGTTCGACCGGCCATCAGAAAAATTCTTCAAAATGACAATCAGCGCCCACAATGGACACCAGCACATCCACCGAGGATGCCCCCTCGGGAAGGGGCTTTGATACAAGATGACTATGGTGATTTTAGGGCAGTGTTCAGTATTTCAGGAAAATAAAAGTATATAGTGATTTTAATGCTGTTTTTTCACTGTGTGCATGAAACCACCGAACCCTCTCCAATCCGTCATCATCGCCCAGGCCGCCATCAATCAGTCTCTGCGGGATTATATTTTTTCGTCCGTAAAATAAGGCGGACACCGGCGGCCAGTCCCAGCTTATTTCACTTACCGGGTCATGGCCGTTCATTCGTTTGCGCTGGGCTCAGGGAAGACTGTAAGCTCACCGGGCTTCAGCAGCCTTGCTGTCCCACGATTTTTCTGAGATTGGAAAGACATTGGACTCGCAAAAACATGCCGCTTCCCCACTCGTTGTCGTGGCAAGCGAAAAAGAGGGAATGGGGCTGGTAAAACGGCTCGGGTTGAGACGCGATCCAGAGATCAGATTACCGGGCCTGTGCCGAGAGAAAAATTCCGGACTGTATTGCGGAGACAAGCTGAATTTGGCGATTACGGGCGTCTACGAACACAACATGACAGCTGCGGTTTCCCTGGTTTTGCACCACGCCAACCGCAATCCCCTGTTCGTACTGAATTTCGGGGCCGCCGGATTGTACGCGCATCATCATGTAAACGCGGGCCTGACGATCGGTGACATGGTGCATGTCCAAAAAGTTTGCCGGTTTGATCTGGACGATAACGTTCACTGGGCTCCGTCGGTTGATCTACGCTGTTCAGATGCCTGCTTGCCAAAAGCGGTCTGCGTAACCGGGTCGCGCTATTCGACCGAAAATGACCGCCGCTCGCCATATTTCCCGAAAGACGGGCAGATTGAGGATATGGAACTGTACGGTTTGGCCGTCCTCCTTCAAACACATAAGATTCCTTTGATCAGCATCAAGGTTATCGCCAATCTGGTTGTTTCTGACGGACGTCAGCAAATGCGGAACAATCTATCCGCAATGATATCTGCGGCAGAAGAACGGATAATAAGCGCTATCGATCAAGAGGCAGCGGTGTAGGGAACAGATCGGTGAAATTTTTTTTATCGTTCAGTCATCACCGTCTAATCCACCCTCACCGCCCAGTCCGTCATCACACCAAGCTTTGACCCGGTGATCCACGCGGGCAGTGGAATGCGAAACTGGTAGTTTTGTAAGACTTTGTATTTACAGCAAAAACCGAATCCGATGCGGCAATGCATGGATACCCGTGTCAAGCACGGGCATGACGGGGGGGGGGGAGTGAAAGTCTTCCGGACGGGTCTATGTGCTTTTAGGGTTAAAGCCCCCTCCTCAACCCGGAGGTATCCAAATCTGTATCAAACCATGCCCGGAATTCGAAATAATCTTGCCCACGGAAAGCTCATGGTGATGACACCGAGTATGGCATTAAAGCCGATGGGAATGTGTTTTCGAATAATTGAAATTCTTTTCCCAAAATGTACATAGCCAGGTGCCATGAAAAGTTGCAGCACATGCTCCCTGTCTGATAGCTTGATGCTGCGCACTAAGGGGGAAACTGGCGAATGTCCATGAAGTTTGCAATCAAGCGGCTTACGAAATCAGACCTGACTTTCTTTGAATGGCAATTTCGAAATAGGAACGCTGGAAACCAGAAGTCCATCAATCTGAATGCCAGCGTTTTTATTGACCAGCTATATCCCGGCATCCCATCACTTGCTCATCTGACCGGGAATGAAATTCCCGTAGCCCTGAATTTGTTCGGGCCAGGATTGAAGGGCGAACACAAGGTTGCGCGCAAGATTACCAAGACAACAGACAGCTATAAGAACTGGCGTCTGAATGGTGAATTCGTTCACAATCCTGACGATGACAGGGACCGTTATAACATTCTGGAACCGGATGATATTGCCGTTCTTGCGTTTTCAGGCGAACCTAAGCCTGACAAAGTTTCCATCTTCTTTGTTTCAGAACACATTACCGAAGATGCCCCCTTACACGCATCGTTGAATAGCGTGCTTGGCATGGGTCCACGACAAAGCATGAGGGCATTGGATAAGGGACAGCTAGCTAAACTGATTTCCAATGCCAACCCTGACAGCGAACACCCCGTCAGGGCACTGCTCCTTGATCCGGAATATGACGAAGACCTGGAAGATGCTGTGTTAGGCGGCGAACACGGAACAACCAGGGTCCGAAAACGGAAGGCCGGATACATGTTGTCGCTACTTGAATTTGATAAGGCCAAAGCGGCAGCCAAGCAAACTGGCCGGGATGGTGAAGAATTGGTACACGCGATGCTTTTACAGCAAGTCCTTGATGGGGAATTGAAGACTGTAAAATGGAATGCGGACGAAAATCCAATTTCACCCTACGATTTTTCCGTACAAACAACTTCCGACGAAACTGTATACATTGAAGTTAAATCAACTAAGTGTCTGTCCGGGAAGTTAACTATATTTTATAGATATTTATGATTCAAAGGGCTTTTCCCTGATGGAGGAGAAGACCGATGTGGACGTCAGAGAACCGTGGTTCCTATGATCGTAGTAAACTT
>Ga0316204_10000411_pt1 | contig 162812 bp, 150 predicted proteins | sample 6monrhotite_MG_2_FD_205661 | JGI IMG/M metagenome (GOLD analysis project Ga0316204, IMG submission 205661) | Microbial mat bacterial communities from mineral coupon in-situ incubated in ocean water Damariscotta River, Maine, United States -... | ecosystem: Environmental > Aquatic > Marine >... | reverse complement strand
TGAGAGTTACCTCTTTAAAGTTTTAATGTTGAATAAGCACCAACATCAAAACCGGTAACTCTCATCCTTGCAACCCTTTTCGATCGCAACGAATGTCAGATCTAATCTGAACTAATATATATGAGGTGTAATAGCCCTACCCTCCTTTATAGTCTGGTTTTAGGTTTGCCCAAAAATTATTTGCAGAGCATTGTGTATCTCTTGGAGATATTTTTTTTCAAGTGTGCCCTGCTTATTATCAATTCTCGAAACATCTACAGCACGTAGTTGTTTCAGGTTAATATGCCTGTCCTTATCAAGCCCATTCGCTTTGCTCGGTTTGATATTCACAGCGAACGGCCATTGTTTATGATCTGGCAGAATGGGGGCAACAATAACGGTACGGGTACCCTTATTGACCAAATCAGCCTGTACGATCACACAAGGGCGTTTCTTCTGTGTTTCTGCGCCCTTAGTTGGCTCAAGGTCAATCCAATGTATATCTAACTGTTTATACACTACTTACTTAAACCGTCAGAAAGGGTTAAATCCCACGCTGAAAGCTCCTCCTGATATGTTGCGTCTTCTGCTTCTTCCTGATTGGCTTGCAATATTGCCTCTTCTAATGTTTTCTGCTTTTCTCTTTTAAGCAAATTATTAATATAGGCACTCTTATTTTTGCCGCCAACCATGTTAAGGAAAGCGAAATTTTCCTCTTCCAGTGAAAAAGTTGCTCGTTCTATCATTTGTAATACTCCTATCTCATACTATTTTATCATACCAATTAGTATGAGTCAATAGTTGGTGCCAGAGACACATGGTATGACCGATTAAAGTATTTAATATAACTAAAACAAAGGTGTGTGTGGGATGAAGAATAATCGACAATATTATTTCTTACGCCTAGGATTAAACTGATTCATGATTTCCAAATTTTGCCATACAAATTGCCATACAAATGACTTTTTTGAAAAAAATTTAATTCCTATTTTATTATATATATCAATAAGTTAAATATTTACCTAAAGTCAGTTCGCCGGACTTCCTCTCCGCCACTGACCTTACCCCCTAAAAGTGGACCGTTGCATGAGAGAGGATTTTGGCTTCATGGGGATCATAACCAAGATGGTCGGTCAATTCATCATTCAACGCCCGTTCAACTCGCGCCTTCTTCAGGGCTCTTGAAGTCCTTCAATAGTTCGTCAATAATTCCTTGCTTAATAGCCATAATATTTTCTCCCTTTCATGGAGTATAATATAACCACTTACACAGTTAATAGGATAGGCTCGATAAGACCATTCTCTCCCTGTGTATGATAATCCCGTTCCAGAGATAATAGGTATCTCTCGAAATGCCCAGTAACGGCAGGTCTTGCTAACATTCTTCGTTCCTTGCGCATGGGTAAGAATCTTCAACTTTCGGCGAATATCGTGTTCTTCTGTTCTCGTCATTTTTAAACCTCCATCAACATATATTTAATTTATAAAAATATGTCAGGCAAGGTCTCGAGAATCACACTTTAATGGAGAACGGCACCTCGTAGACAGGCCCATTTTTAAGAAATTTCGCTCAGGCGCTCTGACTGGGTGGCGGGTGCTTGTTGCGTAAAGCTTGAGTGACTAAGCAAAGTTTGAGTAGCCTTAAGTTCCTGTGACAATATCTTTTGACACCACCCTATAAAAATCCTTAATTGTTACTTAAGTATTTTCTAATATTATATTCTTGTAATTCTTGGGTACATTTCAATTTGAAATAGATATTTCCGTCAAAATGAAATGCACCCAAGAAATTAAGGAAGGATATAGTATACGTACGCAGGGTAACTTTTCATCAGAACCAGAAGTGGCAAAATTATGCAAGATTTTTGCCTATTTGTTTGATGTTGCTAAGGTGCGCTTAGCCTGAAATCTTGTCCGGGTTAGGTGATAGATATAATGCGCAACATAATTATTATTAAAAATCATATTTTTTGGGCGATAGTAATCAGTTTGGGATTTTGGTCTCTTGCATTCGATGCCCGAAAAGTCATGGCAGATGAACCCATTGTTCTGGCAACTGTGATGAATATGCCGTTTGTATCAGAGGCTGATAAAGATGGTTTTCTTAATCTGTTTGCCGAGGATATTTTTGTGCAAATTGGAAGGGAGGTTCAGATGGTTTAGCTGGCGGCTGATATTGAAGCCGTTGGCGGAACAAAGATCATATCTAAAATCGAAACAATGAAGTGTATTGTATGAGTAAGAATTTATTTTTTCGTAGTGAGTTTTATGCCGCCTTGTTTAACGGGAATGGGTTGGCGCGCCGTTTGGCGACATCCGTAATTTTATTCAGTTCGCTTTTTACCTTAATTATTACATTAGAGCAGGTGTATATGGATTACGCCGAGAATATGGACATCATTGAGGGTAATTTCCAGACTGTTGAAACGTCTCAATTGGCCTTAATGGCAAATAACGTTTGGTCTCAAGATGATCAACAAATTCAAATACAACTGGAGGGTCTTTTACAATTTCCAGATATGGAATATGCCGCCGTGAGTTTTGATGACAAAACCAAATGGTCCCGTGGCCAGAAAGTTTCAGATAATATTTTACAGCGTTTTCATCCCCTTGTGTATGAGCACCGGGGGCAGTTGCAGACAATCGGAACCCTGGAAATCAGCGTGAGTCTGGATAATGTATATAGCAGAATTGTGGGACATTTGGTTGTGCAGCTGATCAACAATGGCTTGAAAACATTTTTTGTGGCGTTGTTCATGTTGCTTATGTTTCAGATTATGATCACGCGGCATCTCTACCGGATCACCCGTTATGTCGACAATGTTGATTTTAGTGACCGAAAGCAAAAAGCCTTGGATCTTGGCCGAAATCTAAATTCGCATAAAGAGCTTGATGCCTTAGAACGGGTCGTGCGATCCATAAATACCACACGGGCTAAACTTATTTCTTCTTATGAGAACCTAAGAGAATCTGAAAAGCGACTTACCGAAAAAACATCCAATCTTGAAGGGGTAAATTGGGCACTGCAGCATGAGGTCGTTGAGCGAACCCGGATAGAGGAACAGCTTCGCCTTACATCAGCGGTCTTTGAGCATACCAGTGAAGCAATCATCATAACGGACGCCAATTCCAAGATCATTGATTGTAATCAGGCCTATACCGACGTAACCAGATATTCTTTGCAGGAAATCAGGGGCAGCAATCCCAATATTGCCAGTTCTGGCCATCATGATGAGGCCTTTTTTCAAGAGATGTGGCAGATGATTAATGACACAGGCAGCTGGCGCGGAGAGATATGGGACAGGCGTAAGAATGGGGAAATTTATCCGAAATGGCTATCGATTAACGCGGTGTTAAATGATGAAGGTGACGTCAGCCAATATGTCGGAGTTTTCACCGATATAACTAAGCAGAAAGAGACAGAGCGCAGGCTTGAAGAACTTGCCTTTACAGACCCGTTAACGGGTCTGGCAAATAGGCAGTTATTTCATGTTCGGTTACACCACGAGTTAACGCATGCGGCGCGCAAGGAAAGAAAACTGGCTTTGTTTTTCATTGACCTTGACCAGTTTAAGGAAGTGAATGATACCCTCGGTCATCACATTGGCGACGAGATATTGCAGGAGGTTGCGCGAAGACTACAAGAAAATGTACGGAAAAATGATACCGTATCACGGCTTGGAGGAGATGAATTTACCATTATTCTCACTGATCTGGATTCATATAAAGAGGTCTCCAATATTGCCCATAAAATTATTGATATGATCAAAGAGCCGATTATCCTACAGGGCGTTGAACATATCATGGGGTCAAGTATCGGTATAAGTCTTTATCCTGATGATAGTATTGATGCGGAGCTACTCATTCGCAATGCGGATGTGGCCATGTATCATGCTAAAGAGAAGGGACGAGGAAATTTTCAATTCTTCAGTGAAAAGATTAACCAACGCAATCAACAACGTCGCTTGATGGTAAATAGTTTGCGGCGGGCAATTAATGAGGATGAGTTTGAACTCTATTATCAGCCGCAAATTGACCTTTTAACCGGAAAAATGATTGGTTCGGAAGCGTTGGTTCGCTGGAATGATCCACAAAGTGGTATGATACAGCCCATGGATTTTATCCCACTAGCCGAAGAGACCGGCCTGATACTGGAGATAGGAACTTGGGTATTTAAACAGGCCTGCAAACAACTGCGCCATTGCTTTGATACTGGTGGAACTCCGGTACGCATCGCCATTAACCTCTCTGCCGTACAATTTAGGGACGGTAATCTGATAGAGATGATCAGTTCTGCTCTCAATCATGAGAAACTTGCCCCAGAATGGATAGAGTTAGAGATTACCGAAAGTGCAATTATGGAGAATGCCGATGATGCCGTATTGATTTTAGAGCAGCTGAGTGCCCTTGGCATCAGAATTTCAATTGATGATTTTGGTACGGGTTATTCTTCCCTTTATTATCTGAAAAAACTTCCCGTTGATAAATTAAAGATAGACAAAGCGTTCATTGATGGTCTGCCGGACAATAAAAATGACGTGATTCTGACCAGCGCTATGATCAAGCTTGCGAGCAACCTTGCTATTGATGTTCTGGCTGAGGGCGTTGAAACCAAAGAGCAAGCTGCGTTTTTAAAACAGAACGGTTGCCGCTTTGTTCAAGGGTATTATTATTCCAAACCACTTCCTGCAGATGAATTTGTAAAGATATTGTCTTCTATTGACCATTTTGAAATGCACGGTTGAACTGCTAATTTGTCACAATTTAATCCGTTAGGTAAAAAAGAACCCTGATAGTAATTTATTTAATTAATTAATGGCCTCAGAATCCTGTTGTAGAGACGATCATAGGTGCCATCTTTTTTGGCCTCTGCCAGTGCTGCTGCCAGTTTTGGCACCAGATGTGCGTGACGTTTATTTAGATACATATAGTTATTACGGGTGACAAAAGGAGGTTCTATAACCGAAACGGCAATATCGTTTTTATGACTATTGTAAAGTCCTGTTACCCGGGTCGCCATGACGATATCCACCCGGTTATTTTTTAGTAAAGTGAGTAACAAATTTATGTTGCGGACATCTATTCGCTTTGCAACGCCTGTGACATTTTTCTCATAAATTTTCCATCCCCTGATAATACCAACTATATAAGGCTCTAAACTGCGCCAGCTGACATCGGGCGTGGAACGGTTCCTGTTGGCAAGTGGAATATGGTTTCTAGGTTTAGTGAAACCAACAAAATCAACAGATATGAATGGTTCGGGCACCATGATCAAATTTGGATAGATTTTTTCCAGTCCGGAAACCCGGTTTAATTCACCATCTTCGATACCATTGTTGGCATTCATTATGGAACGTTCCGCCGGTAATATTTCTATTTGTACTTCTAATCCAATTCGCTTGAAAATATCCTCTGCAAGCAGGGTCAAAAAACCATCTTTATCACCCTCTGATACATAAGGCATGCCAAATGAAGTTGATAACACAATGGGTTGATCTGCTGATGCGTTTGGGACAAAGGCTAAAGAAAATAAGATGCTCAAACAGATTGCGCTGACAAAGATAATGAATGGTTTAACGGTCATTTTATGCATAATCTCTAGCATCTATTTTTTTAGAATTTAACATCTAATGATACCCCCCACATACGCTGGCCAACGTCACTTGTTTGACACCCCCAATTTACATTGCCCGGTAAGGACGCCGGTAAATATTGGCATGATTTTTCTTCTGTCAGGTTATCCCCCCAAATGGCAACGGAATAGCGCGAACCATATTCAAAATTATAGGAAATGCGGGCATCTAGCCAATCATGAGAATCACTGAGGGCACGCTTTGTATGCTGCGCGCCAGCAATGAAGAAAGAGCGGCCCTGATAACGATAAGTAACCTGTAATATAATTTCACTAGAGGCTAATGAAATTGTATATGTTGCCAGCAGGTTAACTGAGGTTTTAGGAGAATTTGTTACCTTATTTCCAACGAGAATACCCATGCTTGCCGGTAATCCCGTTACATCTTTAATTTCTGAATCACTTACCGCCATGGCGGCTTGCAGAAATATGGCTTCTGTTGGAGCCCATTGAAGCTCTATTTCAAGGCCCTTTAATGTTGTTTTTGGAATGTTTACTTGTACGGGCCCACCATTATCATCCAGACCAAATATCTGCAAATCTTTCCAGTTATAAAGGTAGGCGGCGGCATTAAGGCGCAGCGTTTCCGACAGCAGATCCGATTTAAAACCAATTTCAAAGGCTGTTAAAAATTCGGGGTCAACAGGGCTGGACCCATTATCCAGAGCACGGTTGTCATAGCCGCCGCCTTTGAAGCCTTCTGATATGTTACCATAAATCATTATCCTTTCATTATACTGCCAAGCTAGGCCTGTTTTCCAGCCTAATTCGGACAATTTTTGCGTTGGCGTGCTATCAAACAATGACGCAGATATATCAAGGCAGTTATCGAAACGATAGTCTCTGTCGTAAGTCCAGGTACCCTTAAAGGTCGGCCCATTATGTTGCCCTGGCAGGCAGACCCATTTCTGCGTTCTGCCCTTCAGCTTATCATCGGTATATTGCATTCCTGCAGTGAGGGACAGGCTGCTGGTGAGATCATAGTCAATCTGGCCATAAACAGATATATTCCTATATTCAGAATCAATGAGAATACCGGGCCCAATACCATTGCCGCCGGCTACGGCGGGATCTGACCTGAATACCCAAGTATCTTCTTCTGAATTATGCGCGCTGTAATATAGGCCCACCAACCACCGGAAAGCTAAATCATCCAATGAAGATAATCTTGCTTCATGTTGCCATACGCCAAATTCACCGCCTTGGGCAGCGATAAAACCGGCAAGGTCCGTTGAATATGAATTTAACACATAGGTTTTGTCATATGCGGATAACAGGGTCAGCTGACCAAATTCAAAATCATGAATAAATTTTATGCGAAAGTTATCGAACTCGGTAGTGTAAAAATTGGAGGGATCCATATAAGTATGTCCCCAGTCGGCAGAGTAATTGACCAAATAAGGCGATGTCACATTGGTCAAGGGGTTCGGGTTGGTAATTAACAAGTCTGTGTTGCCTGCGTTAAGTTGGCTGGTAAGATAATCGTTACCATTTATCATTTTCTGGGTAATTGCTGTCCAGCAATCATTACGTCCCGATGTGAAGGCGCTCTCGCCTCCATTAACAAATGCGTCACATGCGGTCGCGCCATCCGCATTCACATTGCCGATACTACGGGCGATCAGGCCATCGCCGTCCGCTTTGCCCTTGGAATAGGTAAATTCTGCGGTACTATTCTCAGTCATTTTCCAAAGTAGATTGAAGCGCCCGCCTTTTTTATCCTCTCTTCCCACCGCCTTGCCATCAACAATGTTTTTGAATAGACCGTCAAATGATCGGGTCATCAATGCCACACGGGCCGCAACAGTTTCCGCAAGTTTAAAACCGACAGCGCCTTCGAATTCCCTCAGCCCCCCATTGCCGGCCCTGATATTGGCCCGGCCATTAAAACCGTCTTCTATACGGGCTTTTCGCGTATGAAAAGCGATAACACCTCCGATGGTGTTGCGACCATATAGAATATTCTGCGGGCCACGTAGAATCTCAACGCGATCCATATCAAAGACACTGATGGCACTGACAAAAGGGGATACGGCAAGCACATCATCTATATTGGTTCCTATGGATTGCTGGCTTGAAATATGGACATTATTTGTCCCCACACCGCGAATGGTAAAACCGGAATTAATGGCTGAAGTGTTGTTGCTGCTTATATTGGGGAAGTGTTTTTCAATGTCATCCGTATTGTTAATACCAAGATTATTAAAGAGACTGCCAGAGAGGACATTAATGGTTTGGGGTACATTTTGTATGGATTCCGCCCGCTTTTGTGCTGTGACGACTATCTCCTCAAGCGCCGCGTGGGACAATTCAGGTAATGTCAACCCTATGATAAACGTCAGGTTGAATAAACCGGGTACGGTTTTTTTTGAAAACACCACTAAACACTACTCCAAACTAAGGCAGTGATATCGGCAGAAATGATTATAAAATTCCAGATGTCGAAAATGGGAAAACCACGATCACGCCTATTATAAATGACAATTAAGGAATAGCTTATTTATCTTAAATTTTAATTAATTTCCCCCCACGTATACGCGGCGGAATTAAATTAATAGATTTACAATGGAAAAAGCTAATATTGCCACAATTTTGGCACAGTCGGGAGCGACATTTAGCGATTGACAGCGACATACAGAAACATTAAGCTATTGATATAATTGTAAAAATACAATAAAATCAATGTGTCATATCACTCTCCGAAGGCAGAGGTCACTGGTTCGAATCCAGTCGGGTGCACCATTTTTTGATTGTTTCCGCGCCGCTCAGCCCCTTGTTTGTTATTTAAGGCCGGTGTTGGGGGCTGTGCTCACATGAAACGCGCTCAAGGGTGCGGCGTTCAAACTTTCTCCCTGCGGGCACCCCATTCTAAAACTTTAGGCACTATTGGCCTCTAGGAAATTGAAGATATTTTCGTAAAACTCTACTCAACAAGACATGCGGCCTTGATAAACATGATGGGTTAGATGATCAATCATTAACAGACCACAATCTTGAACTTCAGCATCTGCCGGGTCGGTAAAGAACACAAAGTCAACATCATAAATCATATGGCTTCCGTAACGATCAACCAAATATAAACGGCTGCCGCCAATACCTTCGATGGCCGGAATGTTAAGCTCCATAGGGCCGGCATCACTTGCTACCGCTTGGCCCCCATTGGCTAAGGCATGTTTGTAAGCCACTGTCGCATTTTTCACGCGCAGAGGTTATGGAATGTTATGCAGTGGTTGGGAATTACGATTATATGCTGATGGTGATGGTGCCCAATGTTGAGGATTATGAAATCTTTCTGTCCCGCCACTTGCTCAGCCATCACCTGGTGGCCTCATCAAATTCAAGCTTCACCCTCCGGCGCGTTAAATATACCACGGCCCATTGGATGAAATAGCTGTCAGAATATTTTACAGTTTTTACTGCATCTGTTTTTACATGGTAATCCATTGATATTTAACAGTTAAATTATTACCCATGGGCATATGAATGACCACATGCTACTATTCCGGTTCAATTCTGTCAGGATACCTTACACTTGTTATCCGCCAAATTCGGTGGTCTTTCTGAATAAGTCTTTGGGATAAAAGAAAAATACAATTATGGCGTGAATATTGCATGATAATTTCTAATAGTTATAAAAAAACATGTTTTTGCAGATTATCTTTATATCGCAGATTATCTTTATATCGCAGATTATCTTTATATCAAGGACTGACATCCTGTTCAGAAAGAGGCATAAAATGAATTTTATTAATTTGAATAAAGCCATTACCACGGCGCTGATTTGCGGCATGACATTCTTTGCGGCAACTGTTGCCCGTGCCGTGCCCGTGGTTGGGTCAATCTCAACGGTGGAATTCGGGGACGGCAACTCTCCGGATAACTGGATTGTCGATACGATTGACGTTGCAGGTGGCTCCATAGAAATTGGGATTAAGGCCAAGAACCGATTTGTCGGGGATATTGTCCCCACTGCCGGATTTGTTTATCAGGCTGAGCTTGGCAATTCCCCGACACCTGATCCTGGTCTGGCCAGATGGAATTTTGAGTGGAGTGCCATTTTTACCGACCTGGATCCTGATGATTTTGTTGTCATGCTGGGCATTGACTTCAAACCCAATGATCCGGACCTTGCCAACCGCCTGTTCTCTGACGTAACAAGTGTACCGGAGCTTGTTGCCGGTGTTTTTCAAGGTTCACAGAATGTCGGCTTTAACTTCTGGCCTGTTCTTTTTCCTGGTCATCCGGCAATCATGCCCATTGATCCCTTTGCAGCGGGTATCTATCAATTCAGCCTTGAGCTTTTTGAAGTGCAAGGCCCTAGCCTGTCCCGTATTGATATGACCGTTCAGGTTCAGGTGCTACCGGAGCCTGGAATAGTTGTCCTTTTCAGCATTGGTCTTTTAGGCCTTATGGCTTTCAGACGGCGCAGGGTTAGCTAAAGAAAGCCCTCATGGTGGTCACAAAGCCTGATTTTCATCATCTGTCTGTGCCCCGATGGTAATGCACAGTACGCCTGCCAGATTATAATACCAACAGGCCGGACAATGATGCCTTTTGAGCGTAAGCATTTATCGGCGGCAACAGATTGTTCCGCCCGCCCAGACCATAAGCTTTGGGAAATATGCGGGTGACGATGATATTTTCCAAGCCATGGTCAACCACAGATTTAAACCAGCATCACGCCAACCGTATCGATGGTGATGAGGTAAGCAATGAAGCCATATTGGCAATAGATAACCTCATCTGCGTCGGTGGCATAGGCTTTTGCCAAAAGAAAAAACTTTGCAGAAATTTACCTCAATTCATGCCCAGCCTTACAACCATTTTAATGAAGAATGACACCTCGTAACCAGGCAAACATTTAAGAAATTTCGTTCAGATGTGATGGCTGAGTGCCCGTCTCTTATGGCATAATGACTAACCACTCTCGGTCACTTTTACGCTATCCCAGTTTCTTTTGACAGAGCTGCCCAGATAGCCAATTCTCGAAATAACGCATAACCTAATACCATTTTAACGAACGGTATAGAGAGGATATAACGTCCGCAAGAGCGATTTATTTCAGCCTTTCCTGAAGCCTCAGGGCGTGTTGCATGACGTGAAAGATGTAATTTTGTTCCACAACGCCTTGAAGCAGATATGCGCCGGGGCCATCGGCATAAATGGCGACATCCTCACCGGCGTGGGTTTCAGATTTAGTCGGAACCAATGCCTGTTGTATAAAGTCCTTTGCTTCCGTATCAACATCGGTCAGGTTTGACCTCCCGGGTGTTTTCTGAGCCCCTCTGCCGTTATAATAGCCCAATGTGGTATAAGGACCACCATCATGCGCCAGCGTTTCATAGTCTTGTTTCTTACCATCGCGTTTACTGTTGCTAACGACTTTACCCAAAATTGGATTACCCCGTGTCGGATACCCGGTCATGACAAAACCATGGGAATGGTCGGCAGTCACAATAATCATTGTCTCCTGAGCATTGGTCAGGTCTTTTGCAATCTCGACGGCCTTTGCCAGGGCAACACCGTCATGCAACGCGCGGTAAGCATTGCCCTTATGATGACCATGGTCGATACGGCCCGCCTCAACCAGCAGGAAAAAACCGCTGTCTTTCTTCTGCAAAATCTTGATGGCCTTAGCCGTCATATCTACCAGAGAGGGCTCCCCCGTTTTGTCCACAACCCTATCGGCTTCATAGGCCATATGACTGGAATTGAACAGGCCCAAGACAGGTCCGCTTTTGGTCAGGTTCAACGTGTCAAAGCCCTTGTTATTCTGAACATATTGAGCCTTCTTATGGCGTTTCTTCCATTCTGCAACCAAATTACGGCCATCTGTTCTTTCACCGCCATCGTCGGTTGGCAGAAAATGTTTACGACCACCGCCAAAAGCAACGTCAATACCATTGCCGGAAGAAAATTCCAGAAATTGCAAGGCGATGTCCTTGCAGCCGTATGGTCTTTCCCGCAAGGGAATTTCACTGTCATTTTCCCAAGCTCTATCAGGGCTATGGGCGTAGGCGGCGGCCGGCGTCGCATGGGTCAACCGAGTGGTCGTCACAATGCCTGTACCAAGACCGGCTTTTTCAGACAACTCAAGTATCGTATCAAGATGATTGCCCTCTACGGCCTTGCAATTCCCTCGCGGGACAAGTTGATTAAGACCGATAATCCCGGCTTTTGTTTTAGCTCCGGATAAAAAGGCCGTGGCCGTTCCCGCAGAATCCGGTACCTGCTGATTGGTGTTATAGGTCTTCGCAAGGGCGGTATAAGGAAATGTCTCCCAGGACAGAACATGTTCTTCTCCGGTCCCGCCCTTAAGCTGACCCGCCAGAATGCGGGTCGCCGTTACGGTGCTGACCCCCATACCATCGCCAACGAAAAGAATAATATTTTTCGCGGGCGTCGTAATCGGCTGCCGCGCCAAATTCCGGGACAGCAATTGCTGCCCCGCCAGGTAATAAGAGTCTGAAACTTTAGGAATACCGGCGGCACGCGCCGCGATCGTCTGCGACAGTGTAAAAGTGACCCCCAGCATAAATAGAAAGATCTTACCTGATATGTTTGTCATCGTGTTTTCTCATATTTTATGATGAATATCCTTCGCGGTGACTTGGCCGAAGCCTATGAGGCGCCTGTTCTGGGTATTCGACCAGAACATATCATTGTTACAACAGAAATCAAAGGCAGCTGGGCTGTTTCTGTACAATTTTCCGAACGGCTGGGTTCCGAAACCTATGTCCATAGCATACATAATAATGGACAGAAACTTGTTGTGAGGGTGCCTGGCGACTATACAGTTGAACCGGGCAATCGCCTATCTGTGATCCCAGACAGAAATCACCTGCATATGTTTGATGCCAACGGTCGCCGACGTCACGAACCCCGATCAAGTAACAAGCAATGCAGATAGTCTCGCGGAGCGACTTGGAAAAATTGACATTCTGATATGTAATGCAGGGATCGCGCGCAGAGAAACACCAGCTGAATTGGTAGAGGACGAGCTTTGGAAAAATGTGATTGATGTCAACCTGAATGGCGTTTTCTGGAGTTGCCGTGCGTTTGGCAGCAAAATGCTTCAATCCGGCGGCGGAACTATTGTCAATGTCGGCTCCATGTCTGGTTTGATTGTCAATAAACCGCAGCCACAAGCCTATTACAACGCCTCAAAAGCTGCCGTACATCAGCTTACCAAATCTCTGGCTGTTGAAGCGGGGCATTCGCGTTAATGCCGTTGCGCCAACCTATATTAATACGCCGTTAAATGCCTTCGTGTATGAAAAACCAGATATGTATTCGGCCTGGATTGGCGGCACACCAATGGCCCGGATGGGAGAAGTTGAAGACGTCGCTTCAGTTGTCTTGTTTTTGGCTTCCGATGCGTCTAGTCTAATGACCGGCAGCATCGTTGTCGTTGATGGAGGTTACACAGCCTGGTAATGATAAAAAACAATTCACCTGTTATCCTCTCATGTGGGGAAGCCCTGATAGACCTGTTGGCCCAGCCGATGGGGAAGGACTCAGGTATGACGTTAAATGCCGTGGTTGGCGGTTCTCCCCTTAATGTCGCCATCGGGCTTGCGCGGCTAGGCATTCCCTCGGGGTTTCTCGGCGGTATTTCCCGCGATTCTTTTGGTGATTTTCTGGCAACGGCTATGAATAGAGAGACTGTCGCTGATCCATATGTTGTGCGGCTCACTGCGAAGACCGCCTTGTCACTTGTCGACCAAAATATCGAGCCGCCAAAATATAGTTTTTACGGTGAGAATTCTGCAGACATAAGCTATGGCCTGTCCGACCTGCCCGCCAGACTTTCCGATACAATTACCTGTATCAATTTCGGATCATACACACTTGTCGTCGAACCTTGCGGTGCTGCCCTTCGAGCATTGATGGCACGCGAATCGTCAAAGCGTGTTATCAGCTATGATATTAATGTTCGTCCGTCAATTGAACCCGATATGGAACGGTGGCGCGTCGTTGTCGAAGCGGCCATTCGTCATGTCGATATTATCAAAGCCAGTAACGAGGATATCTCATTGCTCTATCCTCAAATGGATCCGGCCACAATAGTTAAGAAATGGCACGCACGGGGCGCCGCCATTGCCATCATCACCCTTGGCAGTGATGGCGTGATTGCCTGTAGCAAGGCCGGCATCGTTCAGCAGGCTGCAACACCCGTAACGGTTGTTGATACTGTCGGTGCAGGCGATTCATTTCAATCAGCATTTCTGGCCTCGCTCAGCATGGCAAATGTTTTGACAAAACCAGAAATTAAATCCATTTCCCAATCATGCCTTGTTCAATCTCTACAAAATGCTGCAGCAGCCGCAGCGGAAACCTGTCGCCGGCAAGGCGCCAATCTACCAAAATTAAGTGATTTACCGTCATTCCATTCAAAAGGAAGTGAGGATCTCCAACAGTCAGAATATTGACTGATCAGTCAAGGAAAAAGCCTGATTACCAGCCTATTTTCAGGCATTCATTTTAACGCGGATAGGTCGCCCCAGACATCGGCGCAGCCATGGCTGAAGATTTTCATATGAAGAAAAATCATACCCGGATTTCATCGCATACTCCAGCATAGCCGACACGTTAAGGTCAGCCAGGGTAAAGCGCGCGCCCACCAGATATTTGTTGCCCGATAGGGTGTTGTCCAGAACCTTCAAATGAGGAATAAGGCCTTCTTCCGCGGCCTTTAATTTTGCGGGGTCGCGCATTGCTTTTGGTAAGACAATCTGATGAAGCACAGAATCGATACACAATTTATCCAGATTCACGATACCGAATATCGACCATTGCATAATTAAGGCTTCTTCCTGAGGGTCATCAGACCATAAGGTGTGACCGCCATTATTCTTAGCCAAATAAAAATTGATCGCCATAGTTTCCCAAAGCGTGAAGCCATCTTCTTCTAATGTGGGAACTAAACCATTGGGATTGATTGCCAAATATCCCGGCATTCTGGTGTCGCCCGTCAGGGGATTAACCGGATTATTTTCATAGTCCAGTCCCATCTCTTCCATGGCCCAAATAATGTAATTTGTTCTGGCAAAGGGGGCTCCGTGAATAACGCGCATGTTTTTTTCCTCTTTTAAAATCATACTCATTCTTAAAGTTATTTAATCACAACAACAAGGGCCAAATTCACCCTGTATATATTTCTTTAAAATGAGTATGATATACATATGCACAAAATAATACTGTTGTTTCTGTTACTTATTCTTACCACATCGGCCACTCAGGCCGAACAACTCACGCTTTTAAAGCAACTCAAAAAATCATCCCGGCAACAGGTTATTGAGGTTATCGATGGTAATACCGTCATTTTAAAAGATCAGACATATGTCCGTCTTGTGGGTATTCAAACCCCCAAATTACCTCTTTCCCGGAAAAAACGCACAGAATGGCCGCTCGCCGCAGAAGCACAAAAACGGCTGTCCGACCTTATTTTAAATCGGTATGCCACGCTTTATTTTGGTGGTCAAAAAGCTGACCGATACGGCAGGGCGCTCGCCCATCTTGTTCGCGAAGACGGGGTATGGATTCAAGGTGAAATGTTAAAAAATGGCCTGGCCCAGGTCTTTACTTTTCCGGATAATAACGCCGTCGTTCCTGAAATGATGGCCCTTGAAATGACGGCACGCCAAAAAAAGCGCGGCATCTGGGCGCTGGACTATTATCAGCCGAAAGACCATCAGATGTCTGGCCCCCACCGTAATAGTTTTCAATTAGTCACCGGCATTCCCCGGAATGTCACAAAAGTTCGGGGCACTTATTACGTTAATTTTGGCGATAACTGGCGTAAGGACTTTACCATTGTTATTAAATCAAGGGCCGCGCGAAAGTTCATAAAGTCCGGAATACCGCCTGAAAGTCTCAAAGGAAAAAAAATTGAAGTCAGAGGCTGGTTGAAATCATATAATGGTCCTATGATTGAAGCCACGCACCCGGAGCAGATTACCATCACCCAATGAAGGATCCATCATGGCAAAATATAACGTAAAATTTATCTATAAAAAAATAAAAAACGGCGCGCTGTTCTCAGGCGTTATAATTTTACCTCTTTTGTTGTCAAGCTGCACGACGATAAACCCGGCAACAGGCCGGTCTGACTTTACCCCATTCATGAGTCCCGCCAGAGAAGTTTCTATTGGTAAGGAACAGCACCCCCTCGTCATGGCTCAACACGGCGGCGTTTTGGATGCGCCCGATCTGGCCGGATATGTTGCTGTTGTCGGCGGACGGCTTGCCGCCGCCTCAGAAATGCCCCGCACCCCTTTCACCTTCACGGTATTAAATTCACCCATCGTTAACGCCTTTGCTTTGCCTGGCGGCTATATTTACGTGACCCGCGGCATATTAGCCCTGTTTAACAGCGAGGCCGAGATGGCTTCAGTGCTTGGTCATGAAATCGGCCATGTGACGGCACGGCACTCAGCAAAAAGATACAATCAACAACTTTTTACAGGCCTTGGGGTCACGCTTCTTGGCGCTGCGCTTAAGGATAAGGGTTTGAGTGATGCGCTGGGTTATGGATCACAAATTTACCTGAAAAGCTATTCCCGAAGCAATGAGTATGAATCCGATCAACTCGGCGTGCGCTATTCCACACGCGCGGGATTTGATCCTTACGCCGCAGCGGATATGTTAAAATCACTGGATGCGGCAAGTCGTCTGCAGGATAAAATCGCCAACCGGACTGGCCAGCAAAGGCCGCCGGAATTTTTCTCCACACATCCCAATACCAAAGACAGGGTCAGTCGCGCCTTTGCCGCCGCCCAAAAAACCGGACTGGCACAAAATAGCCGCAGCCGCGGGCAAGGGCGTTATCTGAATGCTATTGATGGCATGATATACGGCGATGATCCGGCGCAAGGTCTGATCAAGAAATCAGAATTCCGCCATGGCCCCCTGCGCCTAACTTTCCGGGCACCAGGCCATTACCGCCTGATCAACAGCCCTGAGGCCGTCTATGGCCGGGGGACAGGGCCGTCGGAGGGCGGCATCTTTGTTTTTGCCGGCGGTGCGCTTAAAGGGCGTAACATCATTGAATATACCTATCAGACATGGAAAAGATTTATGGAAAAAGAAGCCCTTCAAGGGCTTGAGGAATTAACCATTAACGGCATGGCAGCGGTCACAGGCTGGAATAATATGGCGGTAAATAAAATTCAATCACAGGTTCGCGTTGTCGCCATTAAACATTCTCGGGACAAGGCTTATTTTTTCCTGATTGTTACGCCTTTGAATAAACTTTATGGCATCAAGAATGACTTAGAACGCATGATCTACAGTTTTAAAAAGCTGACGACGGGCCAAGCCAAAAGAATAAAGGGGAAAATCATCCGGGTCATTACCGTTCAAAAGGGCGACACCATAAAAAGTCTTGCTCACCATATGGCCTTTAACACGTATAAACTTGATCGTTTTTTACTCTTGAATGGTCTAAGTGCTGACGAAAAATTAGCCCCTGGTCGGCGCCTAAAAATTGTTATTCATGACAAATAGGCCGGTTTAAGGGCGATTATTTTCTTATTCAGCAAGTTCCGGGGCCGCAGGTTCCGGCAATATTTTTTTTAATTCCCAGCCCATCATATCATATATGCGGTCTCTTACCTGTGACATCAGAATATAAAGCACCGGCACCAGAATGAGCGTTACTGTCGTGGCAAATAAAACACCAAAAGCCAGCGACACAACCGTCGGGATCAGGAATTGGGCTTGTACGCTTGTCTCCATCATCAAAGGCAACAAACCTATGAAGGTGGTAAAAGAGGTCAGGAATATAGGACGAAACCGCTCCTCTGCCGATATCTCAATGGCCTGAACCACGTCATAACCCTTATCCCTAAGGCGACAAATATAATCAACCAAAACCAGATTATCATTGACCACAACGCCCATGGCCGCCGCGATCCCCATGATGGAAAAAATGCTGATGTCCATTCCTAAAATCAGATGGCCGATCACAGCCCCCATATAGCCAAAAGGCAGGGCCGTAAAAATAATGATGGGCTTGAAATAAGACTTAAACGCTATGGCAAACAGAATATAGATAATCAGCAAGCCAAAAGCGAAATTGACCGTGATGGATTGCATAAATTCTTCCTGCCCCTCATCACCACCCCCAAACCGACGCTTGACAGTGTCATATTTTTCATCCCATGCCGGGAAAAAATTTTCCTTCAAATCATCTTTGATTTTCTGAATTTCTGCCTCTTTGCCTTCTTCTAGTGACGCAATGATAGAAATCGTTCTTTCGCGGTCTGTCCGGCGTATAGAGGTATAGGCAGGACGATAATCTACAGAAGCCACAGAGCCAAAGGGTACCTCTGCTCCGGTTCCCGAACGCACCCGCAACTTATCCAAGCTATCAAATGATTTGCGATCCTGTTCAGGAAACCGCACCATCACTTTGACATCATCAATACCGCGCGGGACACGCTGGACTTCTTCGCCGTAAAACGCCTGCCTTACCTGCCCGCCTAGATCACGCAAGGAAATACCCAGATTTTCTGCGCTGGGGATCAACGACAACACCGCTTCGGATTGCGCAGAATCTGCCGTATCGGTGACATAATAGATGGCATCATATGTGCCAAGCCTGGCCTTTAATTCCGCAGCGGCCGCTTCAATATCATCCATGTTACCGGACGACAGCCGAATACGCATACCTTTGCTGTTATTATTGAAGGTATTATCAAACTTTATTTCCTTGGCATCTGGAAAGAACGGCGTCTTTTCCCGCCACATTTTTGTAATATCTTCGGTAGAGACAGGCCGATCTTCACCCGGTTCCAGAACAAGAAACGCCCGCGCGCCCCGGCCACTGGCAAAAGACATCGTTGCCTTGAAAATCTTGGCATCCGGATAGGCCGTTTCCAACTCTTTCACCACCTCATAGGCCGAATTTTCAAGTTCTCTCGTCGCCTCTCTCACTGTGTTATACGGCACACCGCTGGGGAACGTATATTCCGCCCGAATAAAGTCCTGCGAAATTGAGGGCTGAAAAGAAAAACCAACATGACCCCCTTTTTGAATGCCGACCGTGACAATAATCAGCATGCCAATGAAAACACTTAACGTCACACCGGTGCGGCGCAGGCATTTGTCCAGGAAAGGTTTATAATATCTGGAGATGGCCACCTCTAAAAAACGGTCCGCCTTGGCTCTTAAGATATTCACGACCCTTGTCAAACCCATTTTGGTACATAGTTTGGCCAAAAATCCAGGCTTCCCTTCCCCACCGTGACGTAAATGCGCCGGCAAAATCAATAGGCTTTCGATGAGGGAAAAAATTAATGTCAAAATAACAACAACAGCAATGACCGTCGTGAATTGACGGGTTTCTCCCGGCACCATGGCCAAGGGTGTGAAGAAAATCATGGTGGTCAGGGCCGAGAATATAACAGGTTTAGCCACCTTCGTGCCGCCAAGGACTGATGCCTTGACTCCCTTGGTGCCGCGCTGATTTTCCCGATGAATATTTTCACCGACAATAATCGCATCATCCACCACAATCCCCAGGATGAGGATAAAGGCAAACATGGCTATCATATTCAGACTCTCGCCGGTCATGGGCAGAAACATAAATGTCCCCATAAAGGATACCATAATCCCAACCACAACCCAGGCTGCAAGCCTTGGTGTGAGAAATAACATCAAGCCAAAAAACACCAGAACAAGACCGCCCAGTCCATTGGTAATCAACGTATTTGCCCGGCTTTTAAAACCTTTTGACCGGTCATCCCAAATCACCGCCTCAACCCCTTCGGGCAAGCCGGGTCTAAGCGTGTTTTCAACATAATCTGTGACAGCCTTGCTGATCGCAACCACATTGGGTGCCTCACCCGCATTAACATTCAAAAGAACGGCATTCTTACGGTTAATATGGGCCTCAAATCTTTCATCAGAGAATCCATCAATGACATTGGCAACATCCTTGAGCAACACACGCGTACCGTCCTCACTGCGGATGACAACAATATTCTCGAAATCTTCACCTTTATAACTTTGCCCGCGGGTCATGATTTGAATAATACCCGCCTCATTATCCACTTTACCGGCCGGCATATTGATGGATCTCCGGGAAATAGCTTGCGCAACATCATCAAAACTCAGGCCATATTTCTGTAAGTTATACTCATCAATTTCAATAGAGATTTCATAGGGCCTTATGGCACTAAGTTCGACCCGGCTAACCCCTTTCAGGGCGGCGATCTCATTGCGAACCCGGCGGCCCATTTCTTTCAACTCAGCTTCGGGAAGATCGGCGGCAAGTGCCATCCGAACAACGGGATTATTAAAGATTGGCTGACTGATATTGGGCCGCTCCGAAAGCCGTGGAAAAGTATTAATAGAGTCCACCCGGGACTTCACATCATTGAGCAGTCTTTGCATGTCATACCCATCAACAGCTTCAATGGTAACAAGCCCGACCCCCTCCCTGGCAACAGAGCGCAGACGTTTTACGCCTTCCAGATCATATACGGCTTCTTCAATCCGAATGACAATACGCTCTTCCACCTCTTCAGGTCCGGCCCCCAGATACGCAACAGAGACTTCAATCTGATTGGGGCGAATATTGGGGAAGCTTTCTTTACTCACCTGTTGAAGGCCAACTAATCCCCCGATAATCAACAGAAACATCAGCAGATTTGCGGCCACTGGATTATGAACGAACCATTTCATAATACCGCTCATGATTGTCCTCCAGCCCCAAGTTCATGTTGAACCAGAAGACCATCAACATGCACCCCAAGCTGTGATTCACAGACAATATCACCTTCTTTCAGTCCCTCTGAAATCACCACAAACTCTCTATTAGACTCAACAACAGTCACCATCCGGGTGCGTAATGTATTATCTTTATCAACCACAAGAACCTGATTGCCCTGGCGCAATACGGCGCGCGGCAATTTAAAAACCTTATCAAAGGCCCGGCCTTCAACCTCGGCGGCGACAAATTGTCCGATACTGATTGGATATTTTTCATTCACAGACAATAATTGATCCCCACTGAGCTGCGCGACCACATACATAATACGGGTTTTTGTGTCAAACAGTCCTTCGGTGCGAACAATCTTGCCTTTCCAGCGGCTTTCCTGATCAGCAAAACGGCCTGTCAAGGTTACATCAGGCTGGGTTTTTCCCGTTTTCAAACCCGCAAAATCAAATTGGGCCAAATCCTTGCTTGACATGGGCAAACGCACTTCCACCATATCCGTTGAATATAGTTTGCCCACATTGGTTCCGTTGTTTAGGAATTGTCCAAGATCAACATTTTTTGATGACAGCAATCCATTGAATGGGGCGCGTATTTCTGTGCGCTCCAGCGCGAGCTTTACCACATTATAATTCGCCTCTGCCGCCTCCAGTTTAGCTTCCGCATCCGCAAGCTGCGGCTTGCGCAGAGTCAGATCCGATGCTTCGCCCTGACCAAGCTGCGCCCATTCTGTTCGGGCAAGATCGGCCTCTGCGCGTTCCCGAACCAGAACCTGGCGGCTTTCCGTCACCCGTGCCTGGGCGGATGTTACCGCATATTGATAATCACGAGGATCCAGACGTAAGATCACGTCGCCTTTTGTGAAAATTCCGCCGGCAACAAACTGCTCTGACACATAGACCACCTGCCCGGAAACCTGAGGCACCAGGTCAATAGCCTGCCTTGCTTCTACGGTTCCTTGGGTTTTAACCGTCAGGGCAATAGGTCCCTCATGCGCCTTAACGACACGGATATGACGCGCGAGCTCTTTGACTTCTTTTTTCTCCGGTTCCGGCTTGGCCATAACCAATATGATGCTGATACCCACAGCACCAATAACAATTAAAACAGGAATCAAAAAAGTAAAAATTTTCTTGAATTTATCAGGCCTTTCTATCGCTAAACTCATAGCCTATCTCCTTCAGCGACATCATTTCCCGTTTGGGTCAGACGATCTTTTTGTCGTGTAAAGTCACCGCCCAGGGCCAAATGCAAGGCAATTCTATTATTAATACGCTGTTTCCTAATTGATAAAAGTTGGCTCTGCTGCGCCAGACTTTGCCGTTGCGATTCCAGCAGAACCGAGATTCTTATCAAACCACGACTATATTGATCGAGAGCAACATTTTCAGCGGCAACCGCGTTTTCAGCAGCGATTTTCGTGTGCCTGACCTGTTCTTTCAACGATCTTTCACTGGATAATGCATCTTCCACCTCTTGAAATGCCGCCAGTAATATTCGGGCAAAAGTCTGCTTTTCCGCCGCAAATAACGCCGCTTGCGATTTTGCAGCATAACGCAATTTACCGCCCTGAAAAATAGGTTGGGTCACATTGCCCACCAGAGTCCAGAAAATATTGTCAAATCTTAACAAGTCACTGAAATTTGAAGAGCTGTTGTTACCACTTGCGGTGATGGAAAAACGGGGCAGCAAATCTTTATCCGCAGCCTGACTATTATAACCTGCTGATAACAGTCTTGCTCTGGCAGACTGTAAATCCGGGCGGCGCTCCAGTATATTGACGGGCAGGCCAACCGGAACATCGGCCTTAAGGTCGGGCATGGTACCGGCGGCCAATATTGTAGCAGACGGATAGCGTCCCGCCAAAATTTCAAGACTGCGCTTCTGCCGGTTCAACTGATCCTGCCGGCGGCTCAGACTAGCGCGGGAAGCCTCAGAACTGCTGACGATCAGGCGTAAATCAAGCCCCGTACTCAACCCCCGACTAAACCGTTTTTCAACTATATTCACAGCGCGTTCAAAGCTTTCCACCGTTTTATGGGCCAAATTCACTTGAGCCTGCGCTTCCATAACATCAAACCAGGCTTGTGATACTTGCGCGACCAGAGACAATCGCGCGCCGGCATAGTCTGCACTGGCCACCCTGTAGTCTGCGTCCGCCGCTGCCGCCCTCGCAGATAGCCGGCCCCAAATATCTGCCTCCCAACGCGCATCAAAGCCCAATGAAAGTCTATTACTGGTCAGAGATGGATTGCTGATGCGCTGACGACTTGCCCCAAGACCTGCCTCTAAAGTGGGCCATAAATCTGCCCTTGAAATCGCCGCGCCATATCCAGACGCTTCCAGCCGATGGGCGGTCGCCCTGAAATCCGGATTATTGACCAATACCTCATCAACAAAGCGTGATAAGCCATCCATTTCAAGATCGTCCAGCCAGCCATTGCGAACAGCACCCACATCAGATGACGCATTTTTGCTGTTATTTTGGCTTTCTGACCATTCTTCTGCTATTCTTACATTCGCTATTTCCGGGGCCGCCATTTCCGGGGACGCCATTTCCGGGGTTAAAAGATTCTTATCCATGACAGCGGCGCCGCTGCAAGAAGCCAACGCTATCACCGCAACGCAAAGGACCAAATATTTGGCACTTTTCATCTTATATATCCTTTAGCCCGTATTCTGGCTTTAGCTCTACAGGCACCGTAGTTCACAATTTTATATTACGATATCTTCCGATTACCAATATACCGGAAAAAAAACTAAAAGCGATATAGTAACGTAAAGTTGATCTCAAAATAATGTTTTTTTTGTCGCAGGAAATGTTGCAATGAAATGACATGCCGTTGAAAAGATGCTGATATAACTAGACAAACAGATGATCTACCACATCACCTTCCGGTGAAAAACACACCGCATTCAGTTCTCCGCCCCGTCCACTGCCGCCGTCCAATGTCGCTGTATGAGGATTATTCAAACGCAGCCCGCCATTGGCATGATCATAACCGCGAATAATACGCGAAAATCCATTGTAAGGCCCAACGATATCGTCAAAACGGCCATTATCCCACCAAAAATTATCCTTTTGCATATTCAATGGCCGGGAAATATCTACAGAAGCATGAACAAATAATATCTTCCCTTCACGGGTAAAAGCCGCACGGCGCAGGCTGTTAAGCAATTCATAATGCCCCGGATAATTATTTATGCTACGGCGAAGACTGCCTGTCCATTTAGAAATTGAGACGGTACTCTCTCTTGCTATGGCCCGCGCCACATGTTCCGGCGTCCCATAACATTCTATCACAGGCCCCAGATGATGACCCAATAACCAGTCCATAACTTCTGCCGGATTTGGCGCAAACTGCAATTGCAAAAGCTTGGTCAGCATTTCTTCCCGTGCACCGCGCAAATATACAAAACAATTTGTTTTTGACGTATCATTGACTGCCATTAATTTGCGGCGGGACAGCAACAGCTCATCAAGCGTTTCTATGGCCGTATTACGGTTACCAAAGTAATTCCCCAGATATACCAGTCTATCACCGCCCTGAAAGCAGGGAATGAGTTTCTGATGCAAGGCCTTCAAGGCGTCCGCTTCTCCGTGAATGGCTCCCACAGCCCATATTCGCTTTGCCTGATCAAGGCAGCCAAATTTTTCCATATCCATATTTGAAAGGTCAGTCATGTCTATAGACAATCAAATCACCTGTAATATTATTAAGTCAATTCCAGGACATAACCATAGCAGAAAAATCTGGTCGCATGAACCGTTAAAGTTATCTTGAACCAAGATAATAAAAAATGAGCCTGAACAAAATCAGGCCCATATTATTCTATAGATTCAGACAATAACCTAGGCCGCTGTCAAGACTTCTGCCAGTTTGATCATCGCATCTTTTTCGGCAATTTCTTCTACAGCAGCCACTTCACGGGCCAGACGGCTAATGGCTGATTCATAAATTTGACGTTCACTATAGGATTGTTCGGTCTGGTCACCCCCCCGGTGTAGATCGCGAACAACTTCTGCCAAATGAACCAGATTGCCTGAATTTATTTTAGCCTCATATTCCTGCGCGCGGCGGCTCCACATGGTACGCTTCACGCGGGCGCGGCCTTTCAGTGTGGTATATGCCTTATCCATAACAACGGAACTTGATAAACCCCGCATTCCTGAAGGTTCTGCTTTGCTCGTGGGAACCCGAAGTGTCATTTTCTCACTCTCGAAACGAATCACGTAAAGTTCCAGTTTCATGCCTGAAATTTCCTGTTCCCCGATTTCAGTGATAACGCCCACCCCATGTTTGGGATAAACGATATGCTCATCAACAGCAAATGCCAATTTTCTTTCCTTAACCATATTAAAAATATAACTCCATACTATTCACAATAGTTCGAACTCATTGCGTAAATTTTCAATCATTATTCATCGGCTATATAGCCGCTATTTGGCTGCGCATTGCATAATTTAACATCCTGATCCATCGTAATGAACAAACACGAAAAATCATGGTTAACAAGTTCTTACAAAAAACAAAGCACGCAAAAAAAACTATATCAGCTCCTCGTGGAACTGATATAAAAAAAGCCCTTAGCCAAGATTTATTATTTGAAACAAAATTCTATACTGCGGACATTATAACATATTTTTAAAATAAAAAATACCCGCAAATATCCTGGCAAATATTCTGACATGTATCCTAACATGTATCCTGGCCCATAAACCGTAAATGTTAGGACATACATATCATATCGGGATAGTCATGAACTTTAAAGTCTCTTTAAGGTTTGACTTATGTGCCCGCACCGGGCTTTTCACTTAGAGAAGCAAGCTTGCCTTCTTCGCTCATGACATCATCAGCACCTGGCAACGGATCAATTTTTTCTGTGATATTTGGCCATACCGCCGAATATTTTTCATTGATCTCAAACCATTTTTCCAGATCATCTTCAGTGTCCGCCACAATAGCTTCCGCGGGACATTCAGGTTCACAAACACCGCAATCAATACATTCATCCGGGTTAATCACCAGCATATTTTCACCTTCGTAAAAACAATCAACCGGACAAACTTCCACACAATCTGTATATTTACATTTAATACATGCCTCAGTGACCAAATATGTCATAGAGTTCTCCTTATTCTTTTTAATCCTCCTGCGGCCCATAACATGGCCTTGCTCATGCATATAACATCTATGAAACAGGATACAACCAAAAAAGTTATCCGGGCTTTATTTTACGGAAAAATATAGCCTTAGCTTACGATAAAATAGTCATCACACAATATCTCAGGAAATATTATTTTGGGCCTTTTTACGAATCTGGCCACTTCTTTTATCAGAGATATAAAGCAGCCCCGTCACGCGCCGCATCAAATTGCTTTCGTAGGGATCTTCTACGCCGTCCACAAAAACGACTTCCCATAGAAGCTCCAGAATATGTTCCCGGCCCGCCTCATCGAAGTGATCTTTTATTTTCCGGGTGAAGCTGAGCATATGATTAGAATCGCCCTGCGCGGCAAGGGCCTCGACAAAAAGCTCAAGCGCATCGGCTGAAGACAATCCCAGTTTATTTTCCAGAAGATGCAGGATATGCTCTCGTTCAAGACGTGAAAACTGGCCATCATGACTGGCGACTTCCACCATCAGGGCGGCCGCTGCGAGCTTTTCATCACTGGCCTGCCGGGTTTTTGTCTGACCTGAGGCAGCAGGAGGGCTTTCGAGCAGACGGCTCAATTTTTTTAGTATCGACACAATAATATTTCCTTATTTTATCAACGACATGCTGAAAATTTTTGTAACCTGTTCGGCGATCTGATGCTTTTGCCCCAACGTCATTAAATGATCATTTTTAATATGCGCCATCAATGATTGATTCATGAGTAATACGGACAGGCCATGCACCATAGACCAGGCCGAGAACTGTGCCACTTCCGGATCAATATCCCGCGCATTAGGCAGCGCAAGACATTCAAGAACCGTTTTCCGAAGATACTGGAAACTACGGTCAGAAATATCATGCAGCGAACCGTATTTTTCGTAGTCAGCCAGATCATATTCAAACATAACTTTAAAATGTGCCGGGCAGGATTCTGAAAATTCGACATAACGCATCCCCAGTTTCTGAAGACGATCAATGGGCGAGATTTCCAGCGCCATCACTTCCATCATGCTATCACCCAATTTACGCATACCTTCTTCTTTAAGTACGGCAATCAGGGCCTCTTTATCTGCAAAGTGACGATATGGTGCCGTTTGGGACACGCCGGCTTTACGGGCCAGGGCCCTCAGACTCAAATCATCCAACGTCCCCTCATTTAATATTTCAAGAGCGGATTCAACAAGCGTTTCACGAAGATTGCCATGATGATAAGATTTTTTGTCTAGAGGACAAGCTATTTTAGTCAAACAAAATTCCTGCACAGTGTCGTATATTCAATATCTATTTTTAAGGGGGTGTAATTATCGACTTTAATGTTTACGCTGTCAATATATTAAGGTTGAAAATTAATAAATTTTATGGATTCAGAATAAGCTGCCGGTTTTCCACCTTGAAACCAGATAATCTGCTGAGAAAATTCATGCCAAGAAGTGAGACATCCATCTGCCCTTGCTGTGAGACCGACGCTAATATATCCGACATTTTTATCGCCTCCAGAGATATATGGTCAATCTTGACAATAGCTTTACGGGTTAATCCATTGGCCGTTTTAAAGACTCTGTCATAATTTAAAATTTCGGGGTCTATGCCCGCATTTTTGGCATCCCGGTAGCTAAGAGAAATATGACTGGCCCCCGTATCTACAACAAAGCGAACCGGCGTGCCGTTCACATCAATATTCACCCAATAATGACCATCACGCGCCATAGGGACATGAATAGCACTGTTATGCGCCGCCATGACGGTTTTTTCATAGACCAGTTCATTCGATGACTTATGGGCGACCTCCTTCAGGCTTTCGCCCGCCTTATTGAACAGCGCAACAAATCGATCCCCAAAATACGCTGTAAAGGCGGCAACACACATGGCGAGCAATAATAATTTTGATGGACTGGTCATTATAGATCCCGTCAGTTATCCCCAACAGTTGATCATAGTATACAGCCAATAAATTTAAGAAATTTAAATTATAGATAGATTTCTACCTATTTCGTTACCGCCGCCATATGGCAACAGACCCATAGATCACTCGGGAAATATATTTTTCAGCCTGTCAGTGGCGCGTCTCTGGTTTTTCGTGGGGCGGCCCGTCCCCCTGTCCCGGCGGGCAACTCGTTCTTTTTCAATCTTCCTGGTTTCTTCGGGCGGGGGAGTCATGTCTTCGTATAACCTCTGAGCTTCCGGTGCCGGGCCACGCCGGTAATTGAAGGCCCGAACCCTGGCAATTCTCATTTTTTTCTCTTGGGCAAAGGTCAAGACGTCGCCCACAACCACCGGCGTTTGGGCCTTAGTGATTTTAAGGCCATTGATGCGAACCTTGCCCGCCCGGCAGATTTTACTGGATAAGGAACGTGTTTTAAAGAAACGCGCATGCCAGAGCCAGATGTCTACTCTTTGTTTTAAGACGGTAGCTTCTGTCATGCTGTTTTTCTTCTCACATCATTTTTTTGATTGAAGCCGGTCCTTCAATCCTGCCAGCGTCGCAAATGGGCTATGAGGATCAGCCACCGGTGTCTTGCGTTTTATATGATTGCCCGCAGGTTTTTTGCCAAAAGATTTGTTATCAATAGATTTTTTTGGCCCTTCGGCCTTGGTTTTTAGAGCGCTTTTGCCCCCGTTTTTCCTGTCCAGGGCCTTATAAACAATTTTTCTGCCTTCCGGTGTTCTCTCAACATTTTGATCTTTTACGCCGGCTCGCGCCGACTTTCTCGGCCCATGCTTCGGTGATTTTTGATAGGGTTGATGACTGAACAGGAATATCTTTTCCGGCGCAGCGTCTTCTTTTAACCCAGCTTCTGCGGCGCCGTCCTCTAACCCGGTTTCTGCCGGATTTTCTTCTGCCTTCACCTCGTCCGCAACAACCATAACCACTTTAGCCGGCGTTTCGTCTGATGGTGGCTCTGATTTTTCAACAGTCGTCGTATCTGCCGGCACGTCCTTCTCTGAATCCGTTTTTTCTTCTTGATCCGGCACAGTTTTAACGGCGCGGGCCGTGATTATTTTTGCGGCGTCCTCCTGACTATACTCTTTATACACATAGCCCAAAGTGGCCATGATCTCGACAAAATCATCGCCGCTGGTGCCCACCAGACTCATAAGATCAGGATCAGCGGGAAAAGGGCCCTTCAGGGAAGTTTCACGGGCCGCATTGGCCAGCCGCTCCAACATATCAAGGCGCACAGCATTTGTGCCCACAACACGATAACCGGACATTTCGTAAAAACTGCGCGGCGCATTTTGATCAATGGAAATGGTACATAATCCCGCCACAGGAACATCCGGCAATTTGTCCATATCATTAAATAACGCCCATAGGAACAAACGTAACCGGGCCGGTGCCGGCTTCAAAAGGCTGGGGATATACAGGCTGGCCGAGCCAAGCCAAATGCCCAATTGTTTCATCTGGAAGCGGCCTTCGCGTTCCACGCCCCGAAAATCCCGGGCAATCATGCCGCGCGGAATGGTGCCAAGCTTTTCAAGCATCTGAAAGGCGATACCGCGGGCCATACCATCGATCACATCCTTGCCTTCGGTATCTTTGGCCCCATTTACCGCTTCTTGCAGAGCCAAAAGCGGCGCCAATATTTCTCCCACATGGTCGGCAAGCCAACGGTCAAGGCGGGCCTGAACCTGCGCCAAAATGTCACCTTGCAACATGGGCGTAGGATTCACCACGGCTTTAGGGGCCAATATGCCAGCCCCCTTCTCAACACGGGCGATGGCGATGCCGCGCCAGTTAATGGTTGACCGTGTCATCGGATTGCCGAGAATCAGGCTCATTTCACCGCCTTCTGCCTGGGCAAATTCGTCAGCCTTTTTCTTGATTTCCGCGCTCAAAACCTTATCGGCCGCCGCGCGAAGAATCTTGCTGTCTTCACCAAAGGCACCCGCGTCCTCTTTAAACTGGAACCCTTCCAGGGTACCGATAAAATGGCCTTCCGCAAAAACACTGCCATCATCATCAATATTTGCCATTAAACTTCCTTTTTGGCGTAATTCTCTCATCAAAAGCGATATACGTCGATCCACAAACCGATGTGTTAGACGTTCATGTAGCGCATCTGATAGGCGATTTTCAATATCTCTTGTTAATTCCTGCCAATATTTTGCATCATCGAACCATCGCCTGCGGTGCGAGATGTAGGTCCATGTCCTTATATGAGCGATACGCGAAGACAGCTCATCCACATCACCTTTCAGCTTATCCAGAGGCATGATCTGATGGACGAGCCAATCCGGGTCAAGCACACCATTATCCTGAGAAGTCTGCCGATATACATGAGATAATAGCCTGATATGCTCATCGTCTGACACCTTACGAAAATCGGGTATCTGGCAGACTTCCCACAGGCTTTTCAGGGCCGCCGGACCGCCAAGAAGGGGCCGAATATCCGCCATATTGATCAGTTGACGTAATGACGTCAAATCAATATTCTCCTGGATACGGGTCAGCCCTTTTCGTTCAGGCGATGCGTCAAGAGAGCGAATCAGTGCCGTTGGATGACTATAATCCAATAATGTATTACGCCATTCCAAAATGGGCAGCGGCGCAAATTCATGATTTTCCACCGCATAGATCACGCCATCATCCAGAGCGGGCCGCCCGCCGTCCCCGTCCAAAAGACAGCCAAAAGTCCCATCATTCATATATCTGCCCGCACGGCCGGCGATTTGCCCGACCTCGGCCGCGGTCAGACTGCGCATGCGGCGACCATCAAATTTTGCCGTTCCGGCAAAACACAAATGATCAATATCCATATTCAGCCCCATACCAATAGCATCTGTCGCCACCAGATAATCCACGTCGCCGTTCTGATAAAGTGCCACCTGTTTGTTACGGGTACGGGGACTTAAAGACCCCATCACCACCGCAACGCCGCCCTTGGCACGGCGCAGCATTTCCGCATAACCATAAACATTATGGGCCGAAAAAGTCACCAACGCCGTTCGCCGTTGCAGGCGGCTGAGTTTCTTCGGTTCGGTATAAATCAGCTGCGAGAAACGCGGGCGGGTAACAAATTCCACATCCGGCACAAAACGATGTATCAGCGGCGCCATGGTTTCGGCACCTAAAAACATCGTCTCCTCCGTGCCCCTTGCCCGCAGCAGGCGATCAGTAAAAACATGACCCCGCGCAGGGTCAGCGGCCAGTTGAATTTCATCAACCGCGAGGAAAGCCACGGTTTTCTCCACCGGCATACTTTCCACGGTACAGACCCAGAAGCGCGGATTGCGGGGAATGATTTTTTCTTCGCCGGTGATCAGGGCAACGGTATTTTTACCCGCCGGATTTTGCGGCGAATTCACAATACGATCATATATCTCCCGCGCCAGTAACCGCAGCGGCAGCCCGATCATGCCCGATGCATGACCCATCATGCGTTCAACCGCCAGATGTGTTTTACCCGTATTGGTCGGACCGAGTATCGCCCGCACCCGACTTGAAGTTTGCACGGCTCTGTTGGAAATATTTTTCATGAAAAAGGGGTAACATAAACAAGTAAAAAGGTCACGAATGGAATATCCGTGACCTTAAAATATTATAGAGTTGCTCTGGATAATATTATAGAGCTGCTTTGGAAATAAATCTTATTTCTCAGCATAAATCGACGTGATTTTTCCTTGAGTAAGCCGGACGTTATATTTTAAACTCTCATCATCGGGCTTAAGCGCAAGGGCGGCGGTAAAATCCTTTTGTGCCTGCTCATATCGATCAAGACCGAAATGGGCGGTGCCGCGATTATTGATCGCAAGCCAGTTATTTGCCGATATCTTTAGCGCCTTATTGCTATATTTCAGGGCTGTTTCATATTCTTCCCGCCCATTATGGATAACGCTAAGGTTGATATAGGCGATAAGCCTGTCATTCTCGCGCATGGTGGTCTTTAGGGCCTTGCGGTATAGCCGTTTGGCCTGATCCGGCTTTTCAGCTTCGAGCCTTCTACCCGCTTTAACCACAAGCTCTGACTTGCCCACGGACCAGTAGAATTCTTTTTGCCCCGCAATGTCGAGCTGACGGGCATTCGCCGTCTGGCCGATGGCAAGGGTTATATAAGTAAAAATAATGGCATTTGCCAATCTTTTGATAATGAATATTTTTGTCATGATCTTTCTCCTATATTGGTTACCCTCTTAAGGTAGCCATAGAAAAATGAATTTGAAATAGTAGATATTCTATGATACCTATTCATTAATGAATGGATAAAGGAAGGCGATCATGGATTGGAATGCGTTAAAAGTTTTTCTGGCCATTGCGGAATGCGGCAGCCTGACGGCGGCGGCCCGAAAGCTGAAAATCAGCCAGCCGACCTTAAGCCGCAAGCTTGTTAATCTTGAAAAAAGTATCAACAGTCAGTTATTTCAGCGGCTGCCCCGGGGACTTATTCTTACCCAGGCTGGTGAGAGCATTATGAAAAATGTCCGGCAGATGGACGATCAAGTTCTTGATGTCGAAAAGAAGCTGACGGGTCAGAACCTGCGGCTAGAGGGCAATGTGCGGCTCACCACAACGGAATATATTGGGAATTTCTGGGTTCCAGAGATTCTGTGGGACTTTCAGGATTTATATCCGGGAATAAGCGTTAATCTTCAGGTGGATATGAATGTGATTAATCTGGTCCGCAGAGAAGCCGACATCGCCGTGCGCCTTGGCCGGCCTGATCAACCGGATCTTATCGCCAGGAAATTGGGCAGCTTTGTCGGTTACCTTGCCGCCAGTGAGGCTTATCTGGAGAAATATGGCACGCCGGAATCTTTCGAGGATTTAAAAGATCATATTGCCATCGGCTATAGCCCCGACATAGCCCCAAACATATATACCCAGAAATTATATAGCCATTTTCTCCGGGGAAATATCCTCTTTACCAGCAACAGCCTTAACACCACCTATGAAGCCATTAATAAAGGCCTCGGCATTGGTATTTTGCCCGATATTGCGGCACCTAAATATCCCGATATTCGTTATTTGTTTACAAGCGATCATTATATGACCCTCGATGTCTGGCTTGTCACCCACGCCGAAATCCAACATAACGCCCGCATCCGCGCCCTCTATGACTTCCTCGCGGAAGGCCTGTCTAAACGGTTAAAGGATGTGGTAATGGATTAACATCTTGTCATGAGTGATAGCTCATAGTTGTAAAAAATCCTGACACAATATCACCTTTTTTTACAATGATTAGCGATTTCTAATATTTAAGGTATTGTTTTTTAAAGATATTATTATTGGCACATATATTGCTTATAATTCCCTAAATTTTAACAAAAGGGGGCATTTAAATGCGTTTACTTCCAGCTATTTTTATTTTCTCAACAATTCTTCCAAATATTACCCAGGCAGCACCGGTCGAATATAGATATTCCGGAACAATCATAACAGCAACCACCCTAGTTTTGCCACCAGGCAACCCTGACATTGGTGCCATTACTGATGTCATTCCCGATGGTACCACATACTCCGGATCATTTTTCTATGATTCCGATCCCTCTTCATACACCATTCCTTTAGACGGCAACGACCACGTATCCTTCGCTTTTGATGAATTTGCTATTGGACGAGCCAATATAAATCTTAATCTTGTGAGTGGTCCCGCAACCATCAATTATTTGGGGCATCGGCAAAGTGGCCCATGTGAAAGCTTTCATGCCTCTGGCGTAGTTAGCACAAATGGTGGCCTAACCTCGACCACCGACGTAGCGGATGCGTTCGGCTTAGGAGTTGGTTGGCCCCCTCCTGGGGGACGGACATGTGCAGATTTTGATATAACCGGATTAACGACTGGAGACTTTATGCCAACGGGTTTTGCATTTCTTTTCGTAGAACTAGGTGCTAGTAATCCTGATTTAATTATTGATAATAACATATTGCCTGATGACCTGCTTCGATTGTCCAATGATGCCCCAATAAATGTAATTAATATTTATTTTGACGAACTTGACAATGCGGGAAATATTATAGATCCTACAAGACAAGCAATTCTGATAGGGACCCTAGATATTGAAAGGGTTGCTGTCCCGGAGCCTATGCCTTTTGCCCTTTTCGGGCTTGGGTTGCTTGGCTTTGGGGCGATACGGAAATATCACCGTAAATAATCTTTCACCTACAATCACAAACTTATAATGAAGACGGCCATTGGCCGTCTTTTCTTATCTAGAGCAACATAAATATAAAGTATAACTAACCCTCAAACCCTCGTCTCAAGCTCGAGCCTTAACTTCTCCACCACATCATAAATCAGAGTCAATTCCTGAATGGTTTTTTCAATCCGTGTGATGTCAGTTAGGTTGGAGAAGGCACTGCCGCCTTCGAAGCTGCCGCCGGATTTTTTGATGGCGAGCAGTAAGCGGCCCTTGTCGAAGGCAAGTTGCAGATTGCCCGCGCCGACCATATGGTTCAGGCGGCGGGTGCGTTCCATGAAGGCGGGGGTGAGCAGGTATCGGCTTTCTACTTGATCGGTGCCGTAGACCTCAAACATACGTTCAAATTCTGGATCTTCTAATTTTATCCGCTCGCCCATCTTGCCATATTTGGCAAAGAAGTTGCCGAATTTAGTATGGTCCCTGGTGATGATGGTGGTGCCGGCGAAATTCTTGTGAAAATCAAATTCACATAGCAAGCCGCGAAAAACCGTTGTGCGCCTCGTCCGGCCCTTGCTATCGCGGGTTTTACGGATCAGTTTGGCTTCAAACAAATCAAAACCCACACCGCGCACGTCCCCCGAAATCTGATCTTCGAGCTTTTTTTCATTATAGGACGGGATCAAGTCCAGCTCCCCCAATCGCCCAAGGGAGACATTCTTCGGCTGCAAACGATAACTTAGGCCCAGAAACCGGCATAGGCTGGTCATGGTGCGGATTTTGGCATCTTGCTGCAATTTTCTTAAGGGGCGATAGGCCATAAAGCCGGCCCAAATGACAATAATTCCAATGACAAGCAAAAATTGCGGATTGATTTGCGTCATGGTCAGCAGGATCAGAGCGGCTGTCAGCCCCGCCGCAACTGCCGCGCCCGAAATCAGGTAAAAGGCTTTTAGCTTTGCGGGCCGTTCCCGTTCCAGCGCAAAAAGTTCAGCCTTAAGATCGCGCTCATAAAATCGCTGAAAGCTACCCATCGTAGGCGATTCTTGGGTAGAAAATTCTTGGGTAGAAAATTCTTGGGTAGAAAATTCTTGGGTAGAAAATTCTTGGGTAGAAAATTCTTGGGTAGAAAATTCTTGGGTAGGCGCATCTTGATGAGCGTTCTTCCTGCCCCATGGGGATGGCTCTGTCATGACGGTGCCTCCTACAAGAAATCAGCCGCATCAACCGGCTTTTTCTCAGCCTCTGCCATCTCGAAATAGGGCATACTGGTAATTTTCGCTATATTTGCGATGATATTGCCGGGGAAAATCTGCACCGCATTGTTAAGCGATGTGACGGCAGAATTATAAAAGCGGCGCGCGGCTGAGATATGACCCTCAACTTCCTCAAATGTTGCCTGCGCGCGGACCATATTCTGATTGGATTTCAGGTCAGGATAATTTTCCGCCACGGCAAAAAACTGCATCATAGCCGATTGCAACCCGCTTTCCGCATTCAAATGACCCGATATCTCATCAGGATTATTACGATCATACCCCTTGCCCGCCAAAGCCCTCATTTCAGTGACTTTGCTCATGATGTCTTTTTCATGATCCATGAATTTCTTGGCAATCTTCAGGATATTCGGCAGAAGATCATGACGTTTTTTTAGCTGCACATCAATGGATGATAACGCCTCAAGCGCAGTATTTTTCTTGCCCACAAGCGATACATACCAAAAATACCCGATCAGGATTAATCCGCCTAAAACACCCAATGTAATCATGATAATTCCTTTTATTCACCGCCCATAAGCAAAATATGCGTTATCCCATAAATACATATGAATCATAGCCCGCCAAGTCTGCTCAGCCCCTACCCCGCAAAGCCGTTATTTAAAAAGGTCACCGAGCTTTTTCTTCACATCATTCAAGCCCTTACCGACCATATCCTTTGTGACGAGCTTGCCGAGACCTTTATTGATCGCCCCAAAAACAGCGGTGCCAACCTCGCCTGCGGTAGCCCCCTTATCTTCTGAACCGATATTCTTAAGATGAATATCCGGCAATGTCAGCCCCGCGCCCTTGCCGCCCAAAAGATCGGTCGCCACTTTCACCCTGGTGCCGGTAATATAGATATGATCAACAATAAATTTGGCAGAACTATCACTCTTTGATGCGAGGCCAAGGCTTTCGCTATAGGCCTCAATATTTTTCTGAATCCTGCCAATATTATTACCCTTGGTGCCAATTTCATAAATCATATCCGCCCCGTCAATACGCACCTCTTTGATACGAATAACATCGCGGGTTAATGATTTTAAATCAATTTGGATCGCCATATTCCCTAATTTAAAGGCATGATCCGACTTGAAACCCTTTGGATTGCCAATGCTCAAATCAGACAAGCCCGCGCGGCCGCCAAGCAACGATACGCTGACGTTATCAAGGGATACATCAGCCCCTGTGGCCTTGGGGGCATAATTCAGCACGGCCTCGCGAATAAGCGTTTCAGACTGTGATGCGGCATATACCGCAATGCCCGCCACAATAAGTACTATCACCGCAAGGCCAACAAACAATTTCTTCATGATCAATCCCCTGTCATAATTTAATAATTAAGTTTGAGGGTAAGTTTCCCTGATTGCACAGCCTATTGCAACTGTTAAATCAGAGGCACCCCTTAAATTAGGAAAAAATTCGCGGCATCATTTACGGCATCATTTACTGCGGCCAGTCATCTTTTCCACACTGCGCAATGTTCCAAGGCCAAGTAAAGCCAGGACAAGCTCCATCATATTGTCCGTGACAATGGCGGGGGCCGTAATACCAAAGCCGCGGATCAACACTACCCATTCAAACAACGGGTGCAACAGAAAGGCCCATAAAAAACCAACGCCGCAGACCCAACCAATGAAGGGCCGCCAACCCGCCACAAAAAGCGATCGATGGCCCGCCTCCACCCGATTGATTTCTGCTTGCAATAATTGCGGTTTCTGACGGATTTTAGCCATGAGGATGGCGGCCTGCGCCTTTTCCTCGTCACTGGTGAATAATTGATCGACCACATTACCCACCGCCGATACTGCATCAATGGCCGGCCCACCGAATATTTTAGAAAAAAAATTCATATTAAAACACCTTCTATATCTTAAAATTCCACATAATGAGTACCGTCATAAATCAGGCACTGTTTTCGGTTTTCATTCACCCTGTAGGCGCAATGGACCCACCCGCTATTCGGGTCCGCCTGTTGGTGAAATTCCAGAATCAGCTGATCAAAATCCAGGTTATGCTTGATCCATTCCGCCAGCGCGCGATTGGAAACAGCCGAAATCTCAAAATCAGCTGCCTGCCCCATAATATGTTGGGAGGTCGGCTTTGAACCGGCCAGACGGTTTACCTCCGGCGCGCGAAAACAACTGGACGGGCTATAGGGAATCCCGAAATTTTGCCGCACCGGCTCCAGAATATGTCTAGCAAGTTGGGTTAAGTTCTCTACCTCCTGCGCGCCGGGAATATTAAGAATATTATGGCGTAAGGCGATGGCACTGCGGGTAAGCTCCCAAAGGCTGAAATGCGCACTTATCCTATAATTTGATTTATTCATGAAGAATTATCCTATTTATACCTATTGACTGGATGTGAAAAACCACCATAAAGGGCTAAGGCGGCCTGAAGATGTCCCTTGGCCCAGCCTTTTCGCTTACCCCATTTTCGATCAACTGCACTAAGGGACATTTCATCAATGATAATGTCCAATATCGGCCCCGCCTGAAGACGCTGCTCCGTCATTCTATCCATCCAGTTACAATAATGATTTTTGATTTTAATCTCATAATCACTTTCTGTCTCACCCTCAAAGGGATTTGACTGCACCACCGTATCCGTAAAGTGGGACGTGCGCACCTGAGTGCCGTCTGTGATAATTCTTATAGCCCGCCTGATACGTTGAAAAGCCCATATTTGTGCCTCATTCAGGATATTTCTCTTGGCAAATACAACCAATGGATCCGCCATTAATTTAGCCTGGGTTTCCGGCGTCGGGCCAGGGCATGTTTTTTCCACCAAGGCTTTTTTTTCTCCTGAAACCTGTAACGCAAGTGCTTTTTCAATATTACGTTTCTGGCGGGCTTTCCGGCGGGCTATTCGAATTTTTTTAAATGACTTTATCTTGACCTTACCGCCGCGAGTAGCTACCTCACTTACAATGGATTCTGCATTCGCTATTGCTATTTTATTTTGATAAACTGACATTTCACAAGACCTTTTATAATGACCTACTCCCTATCGCCTGACGACTCAGGCTTGCCTATAATAGGAATAAATAAGTATTAATCAAGAATATTCGGTGAAATTTACCGAAGCAATTCCATTAAGGATTGAATTTCATGCCGTTCAGCAGGCAAAACATACCTTGACCTTTCCCCCACAAAACGCAACAATCCTGTCTTAAGTATAATAAGGGGCAGGAGAAAATAATGGGTGTCTTATCCTATGCGGGCGGCTTGGGGCTAATTTCCTTGACGGTATATATTATGGTCATTGGCCGAGACCTGATGGTGCCTTTCATGATCAGTATTGTGATTTGGTATTTAATCAATATTCTGTCCGATTATTACCATAAAATTCCCATTGGAAAATGGTATGTTCCCAAGACAGTGAGCTATATCGCATCGCTCCTGACCATTGCCTTGATTCTGAACTTCCTCATTGGCATGATCAGCAATAATATTATCGAGGTCAAAGAGGCCGCGCCGCTCTATCAGGAAAATTTCATCAAGCTGACGGCAAAGGTCTTCACCATGGTCGGTATTGAGGAGGAACCAAATTTTGCCCAATTACTGCATCAGGTAAATTTGACACCCTTCATAACCAATATTGCCGGCACACTTGCCTCTCTGGCAGGCAGTGCCAGTCTGATTCTGATCTATGTGTTATTTTTAATGCTGGAACAAAAATATTTTAATGTCAAATTAGCCCGGCTTTTGGAAGGCTCTCAGCATCGGGAAACCGTATTTAATATACTCGAACATATTTCCGGTGATGTGAAAACCTATATTGGTGTCAAAACTTTCGTCAGCGCCCTGACCGGCGGGGCCTGTTATATCGTCCTGGTGACGGTCGGGGTGAATAATGCCAGCTTCTGGGCCTTTTTTATCTTTCTGCTTAATTTTATCCCGACGGTTGGTTCTATGCTCGCGGTTTTATTTCCCGCCCTGCTGAGCCTTGTGCAATTTGATAGCTTCACCCCATTCCTGATTGTGATTACCTCACTGGTGGCCATTCAACTGGCCATCGGGAACATTCTGGAGCCAAAATTAATGGGCAATAGTCTCAATCTCAGCCCGCTCGTAGTCATGTTGTCTCTGGCCGTTTGGGGCAGCATCTGGGGCATCGCCGGCATGTTCTTAAGCGTGCCTTTCACCGTAATCCTGATGATCATCTTCTCCCAATTCCCCAAAACCAAGCCCGTCGCCATCCTCCTCTCCCAAGACGGCAACATCCGCCCGAGGGATAGCATCCTGACGGAGGATTAAGTTTTTTATTTGTTGTAAGTAATCCCACTCCATCGATTGAAAGAAATACAAATGCCTCAAATGCCTGCCATATGCAACAATTGTGGAACAATGTTTGGTTCTGGGATTGTGCTGGAAAACTGTGTAAATATCACGTTAAGTGGAAATACGGCAGGACCATGCCCCAATTGCGGAGGAATAGGACGCATTCCAGATGGCATATTTATACCGTAGGCAACGCAATAAAGTTAATTTCTAGGGCCACCACGTCGGCGTATGAATTGAATAAATTGTCTCTATTATTATCCAACGCCCAAAAAGAAAACGTGTCTGCAAAACAAGTAGAGAGAAAAATAACACAAGATTTGCCAGAACTGTCTTCCCTAGCTTCAGTGTTACCACAAACACGCATGGAGCTTTATACTGTCATCGGTCTAATTTTAACTGCAATCTATTTTATGTTAACAGAATTTCCAAATAAAAAATCTCTCTCAGAAGAAGACATTGAAGCTATAGCAGAAAAAACCATACAAAGGTCAATATCCAAGCCAAATATAAAAGGGCAACTCAATAAATCTTCGCCGAATAGTAAAGAGAAAAAAAAGAAAATCGGTAGAAATGAGCTTTGTGCTTGTGATAGTGGCATTAAATATAAGAAATGCTGTTTACAATCAATATAAAAAGATCCAAAAACAGTTAATTTCTCAGGCCCTATTACACAAAATTTTTTTGGTTATTGTGCTAACCTTACATCGTCTCTCCGAACAGTTCCCGTCCGATGAGCATCCGCCGGATTTCGCTGGTGCCGGCGCCGATTTCGTAAAGTTTGGCATCGCGCAGTAATCGTCCTGTGGGAAATTCATTGATATAGCCATTGCCGCCGAGGGCCTGAATGGCCTGCAGGGCCATTTGGGTGGCTTTCTCAGCAGAATATAATATGCAGCCGGCGGCATCTTTGCGGGCAGTCTCACCCCGGTCGCAAGCCGACGCCACCGCATAGACATAGGCCCGGCAGGCGGCTAGTTCCGTGTACATATCGGCGATCTTGCCCTGCATCAACTGAAATTCCCCGATGGCCGTGCCAAACTGCGTGCGGTCATGGATGTAGGGCAGCACCACATCAAGGCAGGCCTGCATAATACCAAGCGGCCCGCCGGACAAGACGACCCTCTCATAATCAAGGCCGGACATCAAAACCCGAACGCCCCCGTCACGCTGGCCAAGAACATTTTCTTCAGGCACTTCGCAATCCTCAAATACCAGTTCGCAGGTGTTAGAGCCGCGCATCCCAAGCTTGTCGAGCTTTTGCGCCGTGGAAAATCCCGTAAAACTTTTTTCAATGATAAAAGCGGTGATGCCCCGCGGGCCGGCGGCCATGTCGGTTTTGGCATAGACAACCAGAGTATCCGCATCCGGGCCATTGGTAATCCACATTTTATTGCCGTTCAGAATATAACGGTCGCCCTGTTTTTCCGCCCTCAGTTTCATGCTGACCACATCGGATCCCGCGCCTGTCTCGCTCATGGCAAGGGCGCCTACATGGTCGCCGCTGATCAACTTTGGCAGATATTTTCGTTTCTGGGCCTCATTGCCGTTGCGATTAATCTGGTTGACACAGAGATTAGAATGCGCGCCGTAGCTAAGGCCAACACTGGCCGAGGCGCGGGAAATTTCCTCCATACAGATCGCATGCGCCAGATACCCCATATCGGCACCGCCATATTCTTCGCCCACGGTCACACCCAGAATGCCAAGGTCACCCATTTTGCGCCAGAAACCAGCCGGGAATTCATTTCTGGCATCAATCTCCCCGGCCAAGGGGGCCAGCTCCTTGGCCGCAAAACCCGCCACCGTATCCCTCAGCATATCAATATCTTCGCCCAGATTAAAATTCAATGACGGATAGGAAATCATCTTAATGTCCTTTTCTATGTGTTTTTATGAAGGGCCCGTGCGACCTTGGAGGCCGGTGGCCGGCCCAGAGAATCAGAAATATACCAAGCAGCCTCAATGATTTTATCAAGATCAACGCCGGTCTCAATACCCATGCCATTCAGCATATAAAGCACGTCTTCAGTCGCAACATTGCCCGCCGCAGCCCCGGATTTATTGCCGGCGTAAGGGCAACCGCCAAGGCCCGCAACCGAACTGTCGATCACTGAAATGCCCATCTCAAGTCCCGCCAGAATATTCGCCAGAGCCTGACCATAGGTATCATGACAATGCAGCGCCAGTTTTGGCATCGGCACGCGGGTCATAACCGCACGTAACATATTCCGAATATCTTTCGGTGTGCCGCGACCGATGGTATCACCCAGTGAAATTTCATAGCAGCCCATTGCCATCATTTTTTCCGCTATATCGGCAACCACCTGCGGGTCAGTGGGGCCAGCATAAGGGCAGGCAATAACGCAAGAAACATAACCCCGCACAGGAATATTTTCAGCCCTGGCTCTTTCCATTACCGGCCGGAAACGATCAAGACTTTCTGCCACAGAACAATTGATATTCTTCTGGCTGAAGCTTTCCGATGCCGCACCAAAAACAGCAACTTCCTGCGCGCCCGCGGCGGCAGCGGCCTCAAAACCCTTCAGGTTAGGTACCAGAACGGGATAAACGCCCTTAAGCAGGGAAATTCCGGCCATAACTTCGGCGTTATCGCCCATTTGCGGTATCCATTTGGGGGATACAAAACTGGTGGCTTCAATCTTGCCAAGACCGGCCTCGGTCAATATCTTGATCAGCTTGATTTTAACCTCTGCCGGGACAAGCTGTGGCTCATTTTGAAGACCATCGCGCGGGCCAACTTCGTAGAGGCGGACTTTTTCAGGGACCGTCATTCCTGATCTCCAATAATGCGGACAAGAATTTCACCATCCGAAACCTGATCACCAACGGCAAGGCTAAAGTCTTCGACCTTGCCGCTGATTTGCGCCGTTATCGTATGCTCCATTTTCATGGCCTCAAGGATCATCAGTGGCTGTCCTTGTTCCACATAATCTGTAGCCTTAATCATAACCTGTGTTACCTTGCCCGGCATCGGGGTGACAATAACCCCGCTGCCGCCACTTTCATCTTCACCCTCCGCACCGGCCAGATAATGATGAAGGTAAGATACCCCGCCGTCATAAAACAAGGTGAAGTCCTGACCGTCCTGAACAACCTTCGCCGAAACCTTATGGCCATCCACCATGATATCAAGATTGACATCCCTATCTGAGTCCTGATTTCGGGGCGGCAATATCTTCACCGCCAGGGTGATGCCCTCAATGATCAGATAAAAAGTCCCCGCGCCATAGGTGACATTCACCTCACGCTTTTCACCTTGATCTATGAAGGTCACTGTGGTTTTCAGATCAATATTCATCCGCCAGCCATCGGTAAAATCCCATGGATCCCGGCCCATACTATGGGGGCTGAGCTCTGCCATGGTGCCCAAGGCCAGAATTGTATGATCCGCCTTTTTATCTTTCGGCAATAAGTCATTTTTAAAGCGTTCAAGGAAGCCCGTGTCCAGATCCACCGCCGCAAAGGCCGGATGACGGATGATATTTCCCAGAAATCCAAGGTTGCATTTAAGGCCAGCCACGGCAGTTAAGGCCAGGGCACGGCGCATTTGACGCAGGGCAGCGGCACGGTCTTTATCCCAGACGATCAGTTTCGCGATCATCGGATCATAATAGATGCTCACCTCGTCACCCTCTTCAACGCCTGTATCAATGCGAAAATGACTGTCCTGAACCGGGCTGGAAAAATGCGTGATCCTACCGGTTTGCGGCATGAAGTTATTGTCCGGGTCTTCCGCGTATAACCGTACTTCAAACGCATGACCCATCAGCGGAATATCCGCTTGTTTCAAAGGTAGTGGCTCCCCTGCCGCAATGCGCAATTGCCACGCCACAAGATCCTGCCCGGTGATTAATTCAGTCACCGGATGTTCCACCTGAAGCCGTGTATTCATTTCCATAAAATAAAAGGGCGCATCTTCGAGCCCATTTTGCACATCGACGATAAATTCAATCGTTCCGGCGCCCGCGTAGCCAATGGCTTTAGCCGCCTTTACCGCCGCATCGCCCATGGCGGTGCGCATTTTTTCAGACATACCAGGCGCCGGGGCCTCCTCAACCACTTTTTGATGGCGGCGCTGCAGGGAACAATCCCGCTCATACAGATAAACCGCATCACCGTAAGTATCGCCAAAGACCTGCACTTCAATATGGCGCGGCCGGATCAGATATTTTTCAATTAATATATGGGCATTACCGAAGGATGCCGCGGCCTCGCGCTGGCAGCTTTCAAGGGCGGGCATAAAATCACCCGAATTTTCCACCAGCCGCATCCCCTTGCCGCCGCCGCCCGCGACGGCCTTGATCAATATGGGGTAACCAACCTGATCGGCGTGCTTTTGTAGCTTTGAGGGGGTTTGATCTTCGCCCTGATAGCCCGGCACCACAGCTACGCCGGCTTTATCCATAATTTCTTTGGCCTTGTCTTTCAGGCCCATGGCCCGAATGCTCTGTCCACCTGGGCCAATGAAAATTATCCCCGCCTTGGCGCAGGCATCAGAAAATTCTGCATTTTCTGACAAAAACCCATACCCCGGATGAATGGCCTCAACGCCTGTACGAATAGCAACCTCCAGAATAACGTCCCCCCGAAGGTAACTGTCTTTTGCCGCGGCCCCGCCAATATGATACGCCTCATCCGCGCACCGAACATGCCGGGCATTACGATCCGCGTCAGAATAGACCGCAACGGTCCGAATAGCATTTTTCTGCGCGGTTTTAATCACACGGCAAGCAATTTCGCCCCGGTTGGCAATGAGTATTTTTCTGAACATCAGTCGCTATCCTCATCACGGTCATTATGGCAGATTTCTCGGTCCGAATTTGTTTTTTCCCGGCCAGGATTTGTTTTCTCCGGGCCAGGATTTCTTTTTTCCCAGCCCGGATTTCTTTTTTCCAGAAAGGCTGACACCCCCTCCTTCGCTTCTGGCCTAGATCGCAGGGCGGCAATACGTTCGGCTGAATCCGCCATTATTTTCGAACTTAAAGGCTGTCCCGCATAATCCAGAATCAACCGCTTTGCCTCACGCATGGCAAGAGGACCATTGGCGCGGACATGATCAAGCATGGCATTTAACTTCTGCTGCCCTTCTTCTTCGGACGTGGTCAACTCATGAACCAGACCCAGATCATAGGCCCGCTGCCCGTTAAATTTCTCGCCCGTCTGGAAATAACGCCGCGCATTTCGCGGGCCCATGGCGGATAAGACATAAGGCGAAATCGTCGCCGGAATCAAACCAATTTTTACCTCGGATAAAGCAAATGTTGTCTTAATATCCGCAATCACAAGGTCACAGCAGGATATCAAGCCAATACCGCCGCCCATAACCGCGCCCTTGACACAGGCAATGGTCAATTTATTCAGGCTGTACAGGCTATTGAGCATCGCCGCCAGATGTTCCGCATCGGCCAGATTTTGATTATGAGAGAAATCCGCCGCCCGCTTCATCCAGCCAAGATCAGCCCCCGCAGAGAAGCTTTTACCGGCGCCGCGCAAGACCACCACCCGGCAATGATTGTCTTCTTCCAACATATGAAAAATCTCGCGAAGCCTGGTAATCATCATTTCATCAAAGGCGTTATGTACCTCCGGCCGATTTAACGTGACCCAGGCAATGCCCGCGTCATCCTGTTCAAGAACCACTGTATTATTCGTCATCTGTTTTCCTTTTACCAGGGCCTACATTCTGAAGACGCCGTAAGTGGTTGCCCCAAACGGCGCATTCAAACTGGCCGATAAGCCAAGGCCCAAAACCCGGCGCGTATCCACAGGATCAATCACGCCGTCATCCCAGAGGCGTGCTGAAGCATAATAGGGATGGCCCTGGGTCTCATATTGTTCTTCAATCGGCTTTTTAAACGCCTCTTCTTCCTCAGGGCTCCATGTTTCGCCGCGCCGTTCGATGCCGTCACGCTTGATAGTGGATAAAACATTCGCCGCCTGCGCGCCGCCCATAACAGATACCCGCGCATTGGGCCAAATCCACAGAAAGCGCGGATTAAACGCCCGGCCACACATGCCGTAATTTCCCGCCCCGAACGAGCCGCCAATGATAACCGTGAATTTTGGCACCTGGGCACAAGAAACCGCTGTCACCAATTTTGCCCCATCCCGGGCAATGCCGCCGGCTTCATACTTCTGGCCCACCATGAAACCTGTGACATTCTGCAAGAAGATCAGCGGAATACCCCGATGATTACAGAGCTCCACAAAATGCGCGGCTTTCAAAGCGGATTCAGAAAAAATCACGCCGTTATTGGCCACAATTCCGACAGGCATGCCATAAATATGCGCAAAACCACAAACTATTGTTGTCCCGTAACGTTTCTTAAATTCATCAAATTCACTCCCATCTGTAATACGGGCAATGACGTCACGCACGTCATAAGGCGTTTTCAGGTCAGGCGGCACAATCCCATACAATTCAGACGGATCATACATAGGCTCCCGGCTTTCTTTCATGGCCAGTTGATTGGTTTTTTTGCGGTTCATATTCGCCACAATCCGGCGGGCAATTTCAAGACCATGATGATCATCCTGCGCCAAATGGTCCACCACCCCGGATATGCGGGTATGCACATCGCCGCCGCCCAGCTCTTCGGCGGATACGACTTCGCCTGTCGCGGCCTTGACCAGGGGAGGCCCCGCCAGGAAAATCGTGCCTTGCTCTTTAACAATGACATTTTCATCGCTCATGGCCGGGACATAAGCACCGCCCGCCGTGCAGGACCCCATGACGACCGCCACTTGCGGGATGCCTTTTGCAGACATATTGGCCTGATTATAAAAAATCCGGCCAAAATGGTTTTTATCCGGGAAGACCTCATCCTGGGCCGGCAGGTAAGCCCCGCCGCTATCGACCAGGTAAATACACGGCAGGTTATTTTGCGCGGCAATCTCTTGCGCGCGCAGATGTTTTTTCACGCTCATGGGAAAATAGGTGCCGCCTTTGACAGTGGCATCATTACAGATAATGACGCATTCCTGACCTGAAATTCTGCCTATGCCCGTGATCAGCCCTGCAGCCGCCACATCCTTGCTATACATATCATAGGCGGCAAGCTGAGAAAACTCCAGAAAGGCCGAACCCTTGTCCAGCAAGCGGTTAACGCGGTCCCTTGGCAGAAGCTTACCCCGGTCAAGATGACGGCGGCAATATTTCTCGCCCCCGCCGCCTTCGATCACCGCCAGCTTATCCCTCAAATCACCAACGATATCCACCATAGCCTTTTGATAAGATAAATATTCCGGCGACTTCCGGTCAATAGTTGATTGAATAACCGCCATGAATTTTTCGCATCCTTATATCAATTTTTCCTGAGCCACCGTAAAATCAACTATAGCTTAAGAACCCACATAGATAAAATCACTAATATTAATCCGTTCCATAGACAGTATCTATTAATCAGGCTATCTCTTGCCCAAATCTATACTGGTATATTTTTCCCATACCCCCGTAGCTCATCTATATTTCCAGCAACCTTGTCAAAGGCTGCCAAAACATCGTCGATATCATTTTCCGTTAAGGAAGGTTGCATATATTCATGGGTAATAATATTTGCGTGGGCCATTTCCGTCTCGGGGCATATGCCGGCCTGATAATTCACCTCGCCCTTGTAGTGGGGGCATTTAAAGGGGCAGCCAAGTTCACCGTAAGCAATTTGCTTTTGAAACATCGGATACAAATATATCGGCTTGACATAACCGCCGCCAATGAGGGGGCCATGACCTTTACGCATTTTGGTTTCCGGCAATTCCGCATGCAGGGCCTTAATCAATAGAGAACGGGGAATGCCCACCGCTTCCGCATCATAATTTAAGACCCCCGCGTAATAGGAATGTTCCACATAATCTGCGGCAGGCGAAATGGTAAGACCGGCTATTTCAGGTAAATTCCGGTTAAAATAAGCCATATTTTTCCGGCGGCGGCCCACAAGTTCCGGTGCCTTGGCAAGCTGAACACGCGCAATAGCGGCTTCAATCTCGCCGAGACGGAAATTAAAACCGACCATATTGACCAGGCTGTCAATCTCGCGGCCTGCCACCACGGCTTCAGCATGATTGCGGATCAAGGCAAGTCGATCCGCCAGATTATCATCATTGGTGACGATAATGCCGCCCTCGCCTGAATGAATATGCTTATGATAATTAAGAGAGAAAACCCCCATATGACCAAGCGTTCCCACCGGACGTCCTTTATAAGTCGCGCAAGGCGCCTGCGCGCAATCTTCGATCACCGTAATATTATGGGCATTGGCAATGGCCATAATCTCATCCATATCCGCCGGATGACCGAACAGATGCACCACGATGATGGCCTTGGTCCTGCGCGTGATTTTCGCCCGTATGCTTGCGGGGCTGAGACAAAAATTCTTGGGATCAATATCGGCAAAGACCGGCACCGCATTAAACGCCACAGCGGCTGTAACAGAAGCCGCCATGGTATAAGGCGAAACGATAACCTCATCACCAGGCCCCGCCCCCGCTGCGCCAACCGCCGCATAAAGACCGCTGGTGCAGCTATTGACAGAAATTCCGTGCGTTGCCTGATAGCTTGCCGCCCACTCCCGCTCGAACGCGCGCACCTCGTCTCCGCCGTAAAAATCATCATGCCACACCCCGAGGAACCGGGACAAGACGCCGCTCTCCATAACCGACAAAACTTTTTTCTTTTCCGCCTCACCAATAAAATTATGGGCGGGGAATTCTTCGCTTCTGACGGGCGTACCGCCCAATAATGCCAATTTTGTCATTTTATTAACCATCGCTTCTGTAATATTTTCATGGTGGGAGTTTATCATTATTCTACATATGTTTACAGATAATATTAATGGCGTATAATCAATCCCTAAATCCATGAACGAACCCATGAATAAGCGGAACCCCTAAACGTGAATAAAAGCTTTCAAATCGGAAATCATACTATTGGGGCGGGACATGCGCCCTATATCATTGCGGAGATGTCCGGCAATCATAATCATGATTTGAGCCGTGCGCTCCGTATCATAGATGCCGCCAGGCAGGCCGGAGTCCATGCGGTAAAGATTCAGACATATACGGCCGATACAATTACCCTTGATCACGACGGCGATGAATTTCTGATCAAGGAAGGTTTGTGGACGGGCCGAAATCTTTACGCGCTTTATGAAGAAGCCCATACCCCATGGGATTGGCATAAAAAAATGTTTGACCATGCCGCGCAACAAGGCATCACTCTGTTTAGTTCGCCTTTTGATAAGACGGCCATTGATTTTCTGGAAGACCTGAACGCCCCGGCCTATAAAATTGCCTCCTTTGAGCTTATTGATCTGCCGCTGATCCGCTATGCGGCACAAACCGGAAAGCCGCTCATCATGTCTACCGGCCTTGCCACGAAAGAGGAAATTTCTGAAGCCGTCGAAGCCGTCCAGGAAAGTGGCAATCAAAATCTGGTGGTTCTGCATTGCGTGAGTGGTTATCCGAGCGAACCTTCGGAAGCAAACCTTGCGACCATGGTGGATATTGCCCGTGAATTTGACCTGCTTACCGGCCTGTCCGACCATAGCCACGGCATTGCCGTACCCGTGGCCGCAACGGCGCTCGGCGCATCTGTTATTGAAAAACATATCACGCTCAGCCGGGCAGAGGGCGGAGTGGACAGCGCTTTTTCCCTTGAACCACAGGAATTTACCGACCTCGTTTCCACTTGCCAAATGGCTCATTCAGCCCTCGGGGAAGTTAATTATGACCTGAAAGATAGTGAGCGCGAGAATCAACAGTTCCGCCGCAGTCTCTATGTGGTTGCTGATATCGCCAAGGGAGAAAAGTTGACCGCTGAGAATATTCGATCCATCCGCCCCGGACTTGGCCTGAAACCAAAATATTTCGACGCGCTGATCGGCAGAACGGCGGCTCAGGACATTCCGCGCGGCCAGCCCTTATCATGGGATATGCTGGAATAGGAAAATAAATATGCCCTCAGCCATCAATGCCTTAAAAGAAAAATTATCCTGTGCGTTTGGCTATGATCACGTGGTTATGTTGGGCCGCGCCCGTTCAGGTTACGCGGCTTTGGTTGAAATTTTGAGCATGGATATGGACAGCCCCCTTCCCGTTTTGATCCCTGAAAATATTTGCCCGGCTGTGGCCACGGCCATTCGGGCGGGCGGCGGACGGCCCGTGACGGTGCCCGTATCAGCCCAGAGTGGCCTCCCCGATGATGATGTTTTTGCCCATGTCTTAAAGGGCATTAATCAAACTGGAATTTTCAGTCCCGCTCATCTTTATGGCTTTCAGGGCGATTATCCAAAGACCCTTAAACTTGCCCACGAAAAAGGCTGGTTCATCCTTGAAAATGATAGCAATGCCATTCGCATGAATTGCACCGAAACCGCATTTGGCGACGGACTTTTGGTCAGCTTTGGCTATGCCAAACCCATTGAGGCCGGCAGTGGAGGCGTGTTTTTTACCAACGATCCGGCGCTGGCACAGGACATGACTGCCAAGGTAGCAGATTATAAAATGCTCGATGACACGGCCCACGCGCAAGAAGAAGGCTGCATGCTTCAAAGGCGCAAGCTAAGGCATAAGATGGACGTAAATTCACCTGAACTACGCCATCTCTGCAAACATGAAGAAAGCCTGTCCCGCTTTAGCTTTAATGAGAGCCAGTGTGACATACTCATGAAAAAATTATCCGAATTTCCCATAGAAAGAAATCGGCGCCTTGCCTTACGTCATATGTGGGATCAGGCCTTGAAGCCCTTAAATGACATATTCTGCCCAGTGCCCTTAAAACAGCCTGTACCCTGGCGGCTCATTCGGTCCCTTGCCCAAAAGCGTGATATATATGCGGATATTTTGCGCCAAGGCAATATTGACGCGGGTATAAATTATCGCTCCCTCTGGCGGGAGCTGCCGGCGGATTATTTATCCGGGCAGCCTACTTTACCAGATTTATGGGGGGATCGGGTATTGAATCTCTGGTTAACAGATGATTATGATTCCCGGAAAATTGAAAAAGCCGCTAATTTCCTAGAAAAGGCCGCATATGACTTATAAATCAGAAAATACGCCAACAGAAACACATTGGGAGGGGCTGTATAAAGATGGCATAGGGTCACCCAAATACCCCAATGGCCATGTGGCGCGCTGGCTATTTCGGCATTTCCCGCGCCAATCCGCCGGAGAATTTCAGATGCTTGATATGGGCTGCGGCGCAGGCCGTCATACCCTGATGATGGCCCGCGAAGGCTATCAGGTCAGAGCATCTGATCATTCTGAAAATGCCCTTGCCCAGGCCCGCAATTGGGCCAGGGAAGAAGCACTGAATATTGATTTGCGCCAAGCCTCCGCAGAAAGTCAGCCCTTTAAGGATGCCAGCTTTGACGGCATATTGAGCTATGCGGTATTATATTATTTACCCCGATTAAAAATGGAAATGGCCTTTGATGAAATTTATCGCCTACTGAAAAATGGTGGCAAGGCCTTTATCATGGTCAAAAACCATCGGGACATTCGCGCTGAAAAAGGCGATGAAGTCGCCCCCCATGAATATTTAATCACCCAAACTGACGAAGGCATGCCGTGGAATAATGAACAAAATATGCAATTGACCCTGCTGCCCCGCGCCGAAATACAAAATATTTGCCGGAAATTCTCCCACATCATGATTGATGAAATGACCTGTAGCCACGAGAATGGTTTATATAGGGAAGCAGCATGGCTGATATATCTCGTAAAATAATCGTCTTTATCCGGCTCGATGCCAACCATCATGTGGGGCTCGGCCATGCCGCACGGATGGCCCAATTGCTGGGCGAGGTGAAAAATCCCATTGAGGCTCATATTTTCGGCATAGGGGATCAATTGGGCATTTTCTTTCATAATGGCGAAATATTGCATAGGCAGACCCAGGAAAAATCAGAGGCAGAAAGAGCCGCCGAATTCATCGCCCTGGCCCAGGAACATCAAGCGGATATTCTTATGATTGATCAGCATGACCAGACCCCGGGAACCTGGGATGCCTATGCTCGAAGCGCCATACCCGTAATTTCCATTGATGATTATGGCGGTAATGTTCAGGCAAATTTGATCATCAATGGGACGATATTACATAAATATCATCATTATCCGATGATGGATGATTTATCATCAGTCTATTGCGGCGCTGAATATGCCCTGATCAATCCGGTCTTTGGTAAAGTCAATTGGTCTGAAACCACAGATAACAGCTTGCTGATCGTCATTGGCGGCGGCGCGCGCGCCGTCCAATGGGCCTTTGCCCTAACCGGCGCAAAAAGTCCATTCGCAGAAGCCGCCTATGATCGGATCACCATGGTTATTGGCGGCAGCTTCCCTGAAAGTGACAAGCTCCGCGCCCCATGCGAAAACCTGGGCATTCGCCTTCTGCAAAATATTTCTCAAAATACGCTTGCCAATTTATTGGGTGAGCATTCACAGGCCCTGATTACGGGCGGAATGATTGTATATGAAACTTTGGCCAGTGGCTGCCCGGCCATCATTTTTCCTCAGGAACAAAACCTTGTCCAGGAGGCTGAGTTTTTCGCTGAAAAAAATGCGGCCATAAATTTGGGCTATGAGGGCGGAATGGATATGACAAAAGTCACGCAGGCTTTGCATAAGCCAATCAAAAACACGGCCATCCCAATCATTGACGGGCCAATCATTGACGGGCCAATCATTGACGGCCAAGGCATCCTTCGCGCCGCAAAGATTATTGATCAATTCATTGAGAAAGGCAAACAAACATGAGGATTTGCGCCCATCAGCCCACCTATCTGCCGAGTCTGCATCTACTCAATAAAATTTCCTTTTGCGATACGTTCATTCTGCTTGGCCATTGTCAATTTGTTAAACAAAGCTGGCATGTGCGTAACAATATTAGAAGCGGCAAGGATAGTATGCGCCTAACAGTACCCATAAGAAAGACGGGACCCATAAGAAAGGGCGATAAATTTGGCCAAAATATTGCCAATACACCCATTGATGGTGATCATTGGAAAAGAAAGCATCTGCGGGCTATTGCGGAAAATTATGGCAAACGACCCTATTTTAAGGACTATTATCCAGAGATAGAGGCCATCATACAGCAGCCCCATGAGAGCCTCGCCCAGTTAAATAATGCGCTCTTATTAAAATTCATGGCTTGGTGCGCGCTGGCCCCCAAGGTCTATTACAGCGAAGATTATAATATTGAAGGGCAGAAAAATCAGATGCTGATTAATCTATGCCAAGAATTCGGGGCAAATGAATATGTCTCTAACCCGGGCGCGCGGAGCTATCTGGATGAGCCTCTCTTCAAAAAGCATAATATTCAGCATTTCTGGCAGGAATTTACCCATCCCACCTATGATCAGGGCAAAGCATTCATCCCTAATCTCAGCGTCATCGACTTGCTCTTTAATATGGGCCCCGCAAGCGGTGAATTAGTCAGGAACGCGGGTCATCTGGTCGCGAGTGCGTAAATTTAACGACTTGCCTCGGCACTATTAATAGATGTAGTCTATCAATTACTCCAATTAAATAGGTTTTATCTATGCTTGAGTTCTATCAACTGAAATATTTTCTGGCCGTTGTGGAAACAGGTAGTTTTACCAAGGCGGCCAGGCGGGTTTATGTCACCCAACCGACCCTGTCTGCGGGCATTAAAAAGCTTGAGACAACCCTTGGAACACAGCTTTTTGACCGATCCGCCAAACGGGTTTTCCTGACCGAGAACGGCGCAAGATTTGTCGAACGGGCAAAGGCGGTAATGCATCAGCTCAATCTGGCAGAAGCCGCGATGAAGACGGAAAATACCCCAAAGCTGCTCAGGCTTGGGATATTAATGACCATCCCGTCCCATTCCATTCGCCGGATCCTGGAACCTTTTCAGCAGCAAAAAATCGGCTTGATCACGGAATTATTCGAGGGCACCGAACAGGAGATTCAGAACCGCATGGATGAGGGCCGCATTGATCTGGCCATGACAATATTGCGGCCCGGCAATAAAGGCGGTACAAAGAACAAAGCCATTCCCCTTTACCGCGAGTCATATACGCTGGCCATTGCCAGTGATCACCCCCTGGCCCGTAAAAAATCCGTTAAACCTATTGAACTTGCCAATGAACCGACCATCATACGCAGCCGTTGTGAGCTTCTAAGTGAAACCAGTCGATTTTTCACCGATCACAATGTGCGGCCAAGGCTGGTCTATCGAACGGCTCAGGATGAACGGGCGCTGGCCATGGTCGCCGCAGGGGTTGGCTTCACCACCATGCCGAGCCATTACCGCACCAAAGGTGTCAGCCGTATTCCCATGGAAGGCTATGATTTTGACCGCGAGATCGGATTTATCCTCAGTCAACATCACATGAGCCAGGAAAAATCGGCATTCTTGGATCACTTTATCGCCCTGACCCAAAACAGCCTGCCGGATATGGCCTATTCCCAATGAGTGCCCCTAGAGCAATATCAGGCCTATTAGCCCAGGCATTTATAGTCTATGTCATTATTATTCTGTGTCACTATCCGGCACAGCGATGAAAAGCGCAACCATTCCTATAGCACCAATATAATAAGCCGCGTGGGACAAGTATTTTATGCTAAATTCTGAGGGTGGGCCGGCATCAAAAACACCGTCCGCCATCACGAAGAAGCCGAAAAAAAACGTCGCTATGCCAACGCCGCATCCGGCTAGAATTCTAGATTTTGCCCCATTGAATGTCACCGGGTTTTTCCGTGCGGCCCAAAGTTTCAATGTCCCGAGCGCGGCAAGAATACCCACCGCATATTTTCCAAGATAAATGAACGCAAAGCCAAGGGTGAACATTATGGGAGATGATATGGCCCGCAGCGAGTCCTGTCCCTCCACCGTCATGACGGTGGATATCGGGTAAAGGCTATAATAAACAAGGTTCATCGTTCCTGAAATCACGCCCCAGAGCGCGACAGACAAAGCGAGTGAAATTTTAACATATCGTAATAACATAGTTTTTTTTTCAGCCTTTTAAATTATAGTTTCCCGAATGTTATAGCGTAGCTACGTCCTGATTCCTACCGTAGTTTCCCCGAAACAACCGATTTTAAACAAAAGGCCTCCGCCGGCCACCGTCAAGGACAGCGCAAAAAAATACCCGCAACTATATGTGCGGGTATTTCTATTGAGTATAGCCTGTTACAACGGCCCAATTTATAGCCTAAGCCTATATTTTAGAAATTATAGGACACCTTGCCGTACAAGAACGTGCCGTTGAAACCCCATGGTGCCTCCGGCGCATATTTTATGCCGTGGATACCTGAGATGAACTCATCGCTAACATCTTTTGGTCGCTTGTTAAGGATATTGGTCGCCCCGACAGCAAGCTCAACCTCATCCGTAAAGCTATAGCCAACTTCCAGGTCAACCGTCATTGCGGCACCGGCCTCCAGATAATGTGTTGTAAATAATTGCGTTGTTGAATCACCATAATAATTGGCTCTGATCAAACCGCGCCATTCATCCATGGTATGATTAAACGTCAGACTACCTTTAAATTCCGGCAGGCTTTCTTCCAGCGCCCGTATCTGATGAGGACCTGTCAAAGATGTGTTTTTCGTTACTTCGGTTGTATTCCAGTTACCGGCAAACAGGATATTGCTGGATCCCTCGCCGATTTCAAACGGTACAGTAATAATCAGATCAGCACCCTGGGTCTTTGTATCAAAATCATTGGTGAAGAACTGAACATTGAACAGAGTATCCGTCCCGACCAGACCTTGCGCTGCGAGGGCGGCGCGATCAGCATCATCAATATCGAAACGAGTAGAACGGGTCAACCTGTCTTTTAACTTGATATGATAATAATCAAAAGTCACACTGAAACTGTCATGCTCATAAACCAGACCAACACTAAAGTTAGTTGAGGATTCAGGCGCGCTAGGCACAGCGCCGAATGACTGTGCAACCGTATTATCCACCGGGATAATGCCAGACTTAACCAACTCTCCGTTACTAACAACCGTCACCGAATAATTCATCTCCTGTTGTGCCGGGGTCGGTGCATGGAAACCTGTGGAAAAAGTCCCTCTGATACCCAATTCCTCTGTGATATGCCACAAGGCAGATAATTTGGTGGTAACTTTATCGCCAAGATCCGTGAAATTCTCATAGCGGACAGCGGCCCCGAGAACAAGGCCTTCGGCAATTTCGCCTTCCATGTCAAGATAAGCTGCGACATTACTACGATCGAAGCTGCCTACGGAAGAAGGGCCATAACCGATATAACCATCGACCGCGCTTCTAAAGCCTTGATCAAACAGGGGACCTTCATCCCAGGTTTCCACGTCACCAAGCGTTACGCTCCACTCTTCTTTATGCCATTCCAAACCAACGGCAACGTTAAGCGGGGAATAAGCACCGATCTCAACCTCTTTCGACGCATCAAGATTAAAGGTCAGTTCTTCCTGCGTTCTTCCCCCCATCTCGAATGCCGTCTCTACGTCAGGTCTGCCGAAACTGGGAGCGGCAACATTTTCATGGTAAAAATTCATCTCATGCTTACCGTAAACCCCGCTGACATCCCAGTTAATACCGCTTTCAGTTTCGCCGCGGAAACCTATTGCCAAAGAATTATCCTGCAGGTTGCTGCCGAATACCGGTGAAAAACCACCAGGGAAAGCATTGGCCCAGGTAAAGCAATTGGGGTCTGCCGCCGCCGCCGCAATCACGGCCTGATCCGCCGCATTGCCATTCGCCGCAACCAAGCCGCCGCCGTCAACCGTGCCCGCACAGAAATTACCATCATCAGGCGTCAAGTCACCAACCAGACGGGTTCTGGTGCCCGCAACCATGCGTGTGAAAGTTTCATTTCGGTTATTCGCGCTGCGATAAAAGAAGTTACCACGGGTCTCTCTTTCTGCATAGCTGCCGAATGAATAAAATTCAGCATTATCACCGGCTTCTACGGCCATATTCATGAAAAGCTTGAGATTGTCATCAATTGTCGGTGCACCCCATATTGTCCGTTCCGCAATAGCGTCAGTGTTGCCGCCATTAACAAGTGCCTGAATAGAATTTTGCAGCGCGTCTCTGGAACGATCTGTTGGGTTGCTTTCGGAATATTCACCGCTCAAGACCATGAAGCCATCATTGCCGAGTTCAAAGCCATAGGAGGCTGCAATGGAATATGTTCCGCCATCACCTTCGCTATATTGACCGTATTTGGCATTAATTCGTCCGCCATCCGGGTTATCATTCAGAATGAAGTTCATCACCCCGGCGATGGCATCCGCACCATATTGCGCGGCGGCACCATCCCGCAGAACCTCGACACTTTTTAGGGCAATTGTTGGGATTGATCCCAGATCCGGGCCTTGCGAACCAATCATCAATGCACTACCAAAGGTCGGAATATCTGCTGATCTGTGACGGCGTTTACCATTGACTAGAATCAGGATATGATCCGGTGACAAGCCCCGCAGGTTAGCCGGCCGAATTGACGATGCCGTTCCACTGATTGGCTGTCCACTGACGTTGAAAGAGGGCACCGCCGCGCGGATCAGATCAGAAATATTTGTTGCGCCCTGATTGGCCAATTGACTGACATCAATAACATCAACCGGTGCCGGAATGTCGGAAGGCGACCGCACCTTACGGCGTGATCCTGTTACTGTTAACTCTTCCAGAACCGCTATTTCGCTTTCCGCCTCAGCCGCATAAGCCGGCGTTTCAAAAAGCAGCAGGCTCGCCGTTGTCGCCATGGCTATACCGTAATAAGCCAGGGAAGAACACCCACCCCTGACCATGGCCTTATGTGATTTTCGTTTTGTCTTGGTCGTCATTTTATTTTGCCTCACCTTTATATATAATTTAATTATTCATATTTAAAATTCTAATTTACGGGCTTTTTCATTGCCTTCTCATTCATTGTTATCTCACCGAAAAATTCAAGAAATTAGTGGCGCTACTGTTGTTTTAAGTCATAAATTTATAAATACTGGATTTTATATTTCAGGGTTTTCCCGCCACCGCCCTATGTCGGGGCCATCGCAACGGCGCCAACAATCTGTCAAAACAGAATTTGAGGAATATTAATTCCTGACCTTCGTCAGAAATAACTGAATCCATGTCCGACATGGCTTCACACATTAAACCGCCCCTTTTATATAAATCGTCAAATATCCACGTATGTTATTATTGTATACTGTACACAGTGTACAATAATAACATAAGAAAAGTTGTCAAGATGTATTTTAGGGAAAATCAAAAAAAGTCTGAAAATAACACACAACCTATTGTTTTTGCTGAATAATTATAGCATGTAAGATCGTGTTCAAACTAAATAACTATATATCTTAAGAATCAGATCACCTTAAGATGTCCATCGTAGACTATATATGCAATTATACAATGTCAAGAAATACCGATATACCAAGTCAAAGAACACCAAGAAGAAATTTTAATCGATCATCGGTCTTTGAAGGTGTGATTTCAATAATTTCCGCCCTTACACTATTTTCGGCCACAGACGGGTCATTATTCATCCTGGTTTGCAGGTCCGGCAGTGAAGCGTTATGCACCATAATCCCACCGCTCATATTGAGTTTAAAGCTACCAGCCAATAAAAAAGCGCCCTCATCAAAACCATGATTGAGTCATTACTTTATGACTTCTTTGGCTTTATGACCTCTTCGAAAACCCCAAAAAAGCCTCTATATAGACCAACAGTACGCTAGGAGGATCGATTGCCTCGGCGATTAAGATGATAGGTTAACGCCATGCGAATACAGGCTTCCAATTCATTTCTGGGAAGGGGTTGCATCGGATCAAGAATAATGGCTCTATTTTTTTCATACTGCAAGTAATCACCAAAAATATCACGGAAGCTACTGACAAGCGTTGTTTGACAATGAAAGAGAAGAGCAACCTTATCATTATCAAAGCGGTCAATTCTGATGGTCGTGCCCGATTTTGTTTCCGATGTAATATAGCTGGCCTGTCCCCATTTTAAGGTTTCTTCAATGTGACCTACGCCATCTGTATGTTGTGCTGTTTCAAAGATCAATGCCCTCAGCGCCCCTAAATAATCCCTGACAGCCTTAGGATAGGTTGAAAACAGTGCTTTTGCTTCCGGTAAGATGTCTTCTGTCATAAACGGCGATACCTTGAAATTATTCTGGCCTTAGTTTCTGAATGAAATCTGGTAAAATATGTCGATAGCAAGGATAATGGGAAAGCCGTCTTTTCAATTACCTGTTTATCGCCGCCGCCCCATTTCCCCAAACCCCCTAAACACGATCACCGACAAAGGGGTTGCTGGCGCGTTCAGCACCGAAGGTGGAGATGCCGCCGTGGCCGGAGATGAATTTTGTCTCATTACCGAGCGGCCAGAGCTGTTCCTTAATGGATTTAATCAGCGTGGCATAGTCGCCGCGCGGAAAGTCTGTACGGCCGATAGAGCCTTGAAACAAGACATCCCCGACAAAGGCATAGCCCGCATTTTTCTCATGAAAAATCACATGGCCCGGCGTATGGCCTGGACAGAAGTAAACATCCAGAGTGATATTACCGAAAGATACCTTGTCTCCGCCTTCAAGCCATTGATCGGGATCGAATGAGCGTCCCTCAGGCAGGCCGTAATTACGGCAATTTTCAGGGATCTGGTCAATCCAGAATTTATCTTCTTTTTGCGGGCCAATGATCGGAATGTGCAGTTTTTCAGCAAGTTCCGCCGCCCCGCCCGCATGATCCAGATGACCATGCGTAATCAGGATCTTTTCCACATCAACGCCCTGTTGTTTAATGCCGGCAAGAATATGGTCCACATCGCCGCCCGCATCAATAACCGCGCCCTTCATGGTTTCATCACACCAGACAAGGCTGCAATTCTGCTGAAACGGGGTAACGGGAATAATCTTGACTTTTAACATGGCTTTTACTCTTCTGCTATTTCTTTCAAGCGCTCATTCTTCAGGAGATCTCGCATCAATGGACAAGGCATGAATTGGCCCAGCCATTTCATCTTTCAAAATACGGTAGATTTCCCGCTGACGGGCAACACGTGTTTTCCCGGTAAAGTCAGGGGAGGTGATGGCCAATTGAAAATGACTTTCGCCGCCTTCGGGCGCACCAGCATGGCCCGCATGCTTATGGGACTCATCAACCACCGTCATTGATGTGATCTTCAAACCCGCCCGTAATTTTTGTTCAATGGTTTCTGCAACGCTCATATATATACTTCCATAAAATTAGCCTTAAGACTTGACGAAACTGCCACAATGAACGACATAAAGAAAGTATATAAGTAAAAATGGACCAATAATTATGACCTCCGCATCAGCGAAAAATTCACAGACCGGCATTCCAGACATAAAAATAAATGTCCGGGAAGTTTTCGGAATTGACAGTGAAATAGAGGCTCCTGGCTTTTCCGAGGCCAACGAACATGTCCCGGAAATAGACACGAGCTACATCTTTGACCATGAGACGACCTTGGCCGTTTTAGCCGGCTTTGCCTATAATCGCCGCGTTATGGTTCAGGGGTATCACGGCACCGGGAAATCAACTCATATTGAACAGATTGCCGCACGCCTTAACTGGCCCTGCGTTCGGGTTAATCTGGACAGCCATATCAGCCGTATTGACCTTGTGGGTAAGGACGCTATCGTCCTCAAAGACGGCGTACAGGTTACCGAATTTCAGGAAGGCATATTGCCGTGGGCCCTGCAATCACCTACTGCACTAGTTTTTGATGAATATGATGCCGGACGGCCTGACGTCATGTTTGTTATTCAGCGGGTGCTGGAGGTTGCCGGGAAAATGACCCTTTTGGATCAAAATAAAGTCATCCATCCCCATCCTTCATTCCGCTTGTTTTCCACCACCAATACCATCGGCCTTGGGGATACATCCGGTCTGTATCACGGCACGCAGCAGATCAATCAGGGCCAGATGGATCGATGGAATATTGTCACCACACTTAATTATCTGCCCCATAATATTGAAGAAGACATCGTTCTTGCCAAATTACCAGTTCTGCAAAATAAAGAAGGCATGGCATTGATCAAACAAATGGTACAAGTCGCCGACTTAAGCCGCAGCGGGTTTATCAACGGCGATATTTCCACGGTCATGTCGCCGCGCACCGTACTTACCTGGGCGCAGAATGCCGAAATATTTAAGGATGTGGCCTTCGCTTTCAGAGTGACCTTCCTCAATAAGTGTGACGAATTGGAACGGCCCGTTGTTGCGGAATATTATCAGCGTTGCTTTGGCACTGAACTGCCGGAATCTGCAATTTCGCCGATAACCCAGCCTGAATAACATGCCCAAGCCCCCCCCCCGGAAACTGGATAAATTCAAACATGCCATCGAAGCCACCGCGCGGGCCATGGCAGAAAAACCTGATCTTGCGGTAAGTTTCGGGGCCGAGAATATTGACATTTCCGGCACATCAGGACGCCTACCACTCCTATCCGTTAATTTAACCGAAGATGACGTCGCCAAGGCGCGGGGAATGGCTGATTCCTACGCCTTACGATTGCGGTATCATGATCCCGTTATTCATGAAAAACTGGCCCCCGATCTGCCCGTGGCGCGAGACGCTTATGACGTTATGGAACAAGCCCGCGCCGAAGCCATTGGCGCAACCAAAATGCCCGGAGTGGCCCAAAATCTGGCGGCAACGCTCAAGGCCCATTACGCGAAAAACCACCTTACCCTGTCCGAAGAAACGCAGGAACCACCGCTTTCCGATATTTTACGGCTTTTGGTACGTGAGAGATTGACCCACGCCCATCCGCCAGAACTCACCCATGATATCGTTAACCAATTCCGCAGCCAGATCGAAGCCAAAGCCGCCCTTCACCTTGATGCGCTCATCAATAATATGGCTGATCAGGAATCTTTCGGCCGCATAAGCCGAAAAATCATTGCGGACCTTGACCTGGCCAATGATTTGGATGCGGATGATGAGAATATCGCGCCCGATACAGAAGATAGTCCAGAAGATCAGGATGGCATAGATGAGGCGGGAAATGCAGATAACGGCGCAGACGGCGACACCCCGGAAGAAGATCAAAATAATGACGGCAGCAGCGATGGATCACCTGACGCCAGCGATATGGGCGCCGATCTTACCGAAGATATGATCAATGATATGATGGCCGAAGAAGCCAGGGCAATGGCCCACATCGACCCCAATGGCCGCGCCGCCGATCAGACTAAAGGGCCGAACTATTCGATCTATACAACAGATTTTGATGAAACAATCACCGCTGAAGAGCTTTGCGATAGCACAGAGCTGGCCTTCCTGCGGCGAAACCTGGATCAGCAGCTCAGCGGCCTACACGGGGTGGTTTCCAAACTGGCCAACCGCTTGCAAAGAATGCTTATGGCCCAACAAAGACGGTCATGGGATTTTGATCTGGAAGAGGGTATGCTTGATAGCAGCCGTTTAACCCGTGTGGTGACCAACCCTTTACATGCCCTGTCTTTTAAAGTGGAGAACGAAACAGATTTCAAGGATACGGTCGTCACGCTACTGATTGATAATTCAGGGTCCATGCGCGGGCGGCCCATCACCATTGCTGCCATGTGCGCCGATATTCTTGCGCGCACCCTTGAACGCTGCGGCGTTAAGGTAGAGATCCTCGGCTTCACCACCAAGGCCTGGAAAGGCGGGCAAAGTCGCCTCAAATGGCTGGATGATGGCAAAGCGCCCAAACCGGGCAGACTGAATGATCTGCGTCATATCATCTATAAAACCGGCGACAACCCCTGGCGGCGTACGCGCAATAATCTGGGGCTGATGCTCAAAGAAGGTCTGTTGAAAGAAAATATTGACGGCGAATCTCTGCTTTGGGCCCATAGCCGCCTGATCAACAGAACTGAGGAGAGACGCATATTGATGGTCATTTCCGACGGCGCACCAGTAGATGACAGCACCCTATCCACAAATAGCGCCAATTATCTGGAAGATCATCTTCGCGGTGTCATTGACTGGATTGAAAAAAGATCGCCAGTGGAACTACTGGCCATCGGGATCGGCCATGACGTCACCCGCTATTACCAGAATGCCATAACCGTTATGGACGCAGATCAATTGGGTGAGGCAATCACAGAGCAGTTAGCCGACTTATTTGATACAAAAGCCCAAAAAAGAAAATAATTTCAAACAGGCCTACATAGAGCGAATCCAGGATTTAAGCTGATTGACCTGATTACTGATCAATTTATCATTTCCGGTTGCTTCCGCCATAACAGAAATGCCATGGATTGCACTGATCAGACGCTCCGGTAAATCCGTAACGCCCTCTACCCGCATTATCGATACAAATTGTTCGTTAATCCATTTCAATTGATTTTGCAGTATCTTTGCCACATGATCCGAAAGCACACTATCTTCCCGTTTCACATCAAAATATAAATTGGTCAATGGGCAACCACACCTGGTAATTAAATCTGCATTTTTAACGAGATCATCCAAAAAAAGGCTAAGGCGCATACGCGGATTACCATTCTCATTTATTCTATCGAATTGACGCGATTGATTTTCCAAATGACAGTCAATGACCAGATAGCAGATTTCTTCAGTTGTCGAAAAATAACTTTGGGCTGTTTTAAGGGACATACCGGCACCTTTGGCAATATGCGGAAGGCTTGTCTTCGAAAATCCCTGTTCATGGAACAGCCGCAGGGCGACCTGCACCAAAATATATTTCTGTTGCTCATCATCACATGTTGCAAAATCTTCACCTTGATCGGTCTCCGTACGGCCTGTTTTCTCTGCTAGCACTTTATTTTCTTCTTTAATTTAATTTTTTTCTGGTATGAAAATCTTGTTGGAATGCATATAATGTCACATTATTCTTAACATATTCTTATGAAAAACTCTTTAAAACACAAAATATATTCATGTGAATAATGCGCGGAAACGCTGGAGAAATATGGCAAAACCATATAAGAAATATATCAATTTTTATGGGATTATGACCCTGATCATAATATCCGTAATGACAGCTGCACATGCTGATTCTATGAAATCAGGCCATGATCAAACGCTGAATAAATTTGCCATTCCTTTAACGGCAAAGCCTATCCCTTTAAACCATCTGGATACATCCATCACAGCAATCGGCAGTTTGCACTATTTGGGCGGACTGAAGATTACCAGTCCCAAGCGTCAGTTTGGCGGCATTTCCAGTTTTATTATCAGCCCCGATGGTAGGCAGATTTTGGGAATCTCCGACAGCAGCCAATGGCTGGTAGCAGACCTGGTTTACGGCCAAAATAATCACTTGATTGACATTAGAAATGCCTATATGGCGCCGATAAAAAACCTGGCCGACCCAAGAGAGTCAAATGCCCTGGATGCCGAGGCGATAACCGCCATTGATGGCGCGGGCTTTGTGGTATCTTTCGAAAGCCCTCACACACTGCGTTATTTTCAAGCCCGCCGTTCCCTGGATTATAATTCCTTATTTGCCGCAAACGCCCAGAAAGTCAATTTTGCGCCGGAGCTGCCCGCCACCTATGCCTCTTTACCTAAAAACCTGGGAATTGAGGCACTGACCACCCTGCCTGATGGACGTATGCTTGCCTTTTCAGAAGAAACAACAAGCCATAGGGATTTTGAACGGGCAAAGGGATGGATCATCGGACATGGTAAAATAGAATCTCTGGAATATGAGACCAGCTCTTCTTATCGGCCAACAGATATGGCGACCCTGCCTAATGGTGACATACTTGTGCTTGAACGGCATTTTTCACTGGAAAAAGGTATGGCCGCCCGGCTTACCAAACTTCCCGCCTTGTCGATCAGGGCCGGGAATTCCATCAAAGGTGATATCATTGCCGATCTGGCCTTCCCGTTTAATCTGGACAATATGGAAGCGTTGGCCGTTCGGCAAAATCAGTTTGGGGAAACCATTATCTATATTATGTCCGACAATAATTTTAATCGGTTGCAACGGAATATTTTAATGATGTTTAGAATAGATTCCCCCATAAAAAAAGCCGCTGATAACATCAACGGCCTTAATAGGGTTCTGGCAGGAAACAATTAAGCCGCCATAGCCGTCAATTTCTTTTTCACCAGTTTCTTCAAACGACGCGCTTTCAAAGACAGGTTAATATCTTTCGCTTTTAGCAGGAAATTATCCAAACCACCATTATGCTCAACGGTGCGTAAGGCACTTGTTGAAATTCTCATGGCAACAGATTGACCCAGCACATCGCTCAACAATTTGGCCCTGATCAGATTAGGACGGAATACCCGGCGGGTTCTGTTAAGAGCGTGGCTCACATTGTTACCGCTCATTACGGCCTTACCGCTCAATTCACATACGCGTGACATAATCTTGTCCTTAAGTTATAATCTCTTATTATCTATTTCAGCCCATCACCATAATGATTGTCAGAATCAACGGGAGGCACCCTAAAATATGAAGCGGTGTATATGACATTGACAGGAACAGGTCAAGAGCTTTAACGGGTTTTTACCGGATAAATATCCCATGCAGCCCAGGGGAACAGGCCGCCGGCCCACATACTCAGCTTATATTTATGCAAGGAAGTCTTTTAAGAGAAAACGTGCCGCTGCCGTAGGCGGTGTTGTGCCGGTCAATACCTGCTGTTCCATGTCGGCAATGCCCACCAGATGACGGTGCTTAAACGCTTCCATCAATTGATCATGAATTTCAGACCACATCCATGCCCTGGCCTGCTGCGCCCGGATTTTTTCCAATTGGCCGCTGTCCTTCATGGCCGCCTCGAAAGCTTGTATTTTTTCCCAGATTTCCACCAGGCCTTGGCCTTTCAGGGCCGAAGCCAATATCACATCTGCTGTCCAGAAACTTTGTTTGGGCCGCATCAGATGCAGGGCGGATTTATAGTCTCCCGCGGCCCGCATCGCCGCCTTTTTCAAATCCCCGTCGGCCTTATTGACAATCACCAGATCGGCAAGCTCCATAATACCGCGCTTGATACCCTGCAGATCATCACCGCCGCCCGGCGATAACATCAGCAGGAACATATCAACCATTTCAGAGACCGCTATTTCCGACTGCCCAACCCCCACGGTTTCGATCAGAACCACATCATAGCCCGATGCCTCACACAGTAACATCGCTTCGCGCGTGCGCCGCGCCACACCGCCAAGCGTGCCGCCGGACGGCGTTGGCCGGATGAAAGCATTTGGGTCTTTGGATAATAGCTCCATACGGGTCTTGTCGCCTAATATGGAGCCGCCGGTCCGGGTTGAAGACGGATCAACCGCCAAGACCGCAACCTTATGGCCCTGTTTGGTCAGGGAAAGCCCGAAGGCCTCAATAAAAGTAGATTTCCCCACCCCGGGCGTGCCGGTTATGCCGAGCCGAATGGATTTTCCCGTATGAGAAAGAATATCCGCCAACAGTTCCTGCGCCTGGGCCTGATGATCGACGCGGCTGCTTTCCACCAGCGTAATGGCCTTCGCCAACGCACGCCGCTGCCCCTTGAGAAGGTCGTCTTTAAGCCTATCCAAATTCGTCATTTATCCCGTCTCTTACCCATCACAGCAAACCATTTCCGGCATCTTACTGGATTCCGGCCTTCGTGGGAATGATGAAAATAAGATGAGTGGTTATACTTCGCGCGTTTTCTTCGGCGCGGTATTCATCACCACATAATTACCTTCGTAATCCACGGCGATACCGTAGGCGGGATCTTTTATGACGGAGACTTCGACAATCTTTCGGGCTTTGCTCAGCAACCGCCGACAATCCGCACTGAGGTGACGCAGGTGAAGCTTTTTACCAGCCGCTTCATATTTAACCGCCAAAGCATCAATAGCCTGCAGCCCGGAATGATCCAGCACCCGGGAATCCAGAAAATCCACGATCACATCATCAGGGTCATTCGTAAGATCAAATAATTCAGAAAAGCTGGCCACAGAACCAAAGAACAAAGGGCCGGACAATTTGTATATTTTGGAGCCATTTTCATCAATAGTCTTGGTCGCATAGGTACGCTTTGCCGTTTCCCAGGCAAAAACCAGAGCCGAAATAATCACCCCCGCCACCACCGCAACGGCCAAGTCATATGCCACGGTAATACCGGTCACAAAGATAATGACAAAGATATCATGGCGCGGAATTTTTCCCATTAATTTTAAGCTATTCCACGCGAAGGTGCCAATCACCACCATGAACATAACCCCGATCAGGGCCGCTAGCGGTATCTGTTCAATCAGGCTGGAAGCAAAAAGAATAAAGGCCAGCAGGCTTAAAGCAGCGACAAGACCACTGAGCCGCGTACGGCCACCGGACTTTACATTGATCATACTTTGACCAATCATGGCACAGCCGCCCATGCCGCCAAAGAAACCAGTCACCAGATTGGCCGCGCCCTGCGCCGCACATTCCCGGCTGGCGCCGCCGCCGTGGGTATCGGTCATCTCGCTGACCAGATTGAGCGTCAACAGGGATTCTATCAGGCCAATCGCCGACAGAATAATCGCATAGGGCAGAATGATCATCAGGCTATCCCAGGTGAAGGGCATGTCCGGGATATGAAACTGCGGCAGCCCACCGGCGATCGAGGCCAGATCGCCCACACGCGGGCTATCCAGATTAAGCCCAACCACCAGAAATGTCACCACAAGGATCGCCGCCAGTGGCCCGGGAACCGCCTTGGTTATTTTCGGCATAATATAAATCACTGCCATGGTCAGCGCCACCAGGCCAAGCATCAGATAAAGCGAAATGCCCACAAGCCATGCTCCGGAGCTGTCCTTGAACTGGCCCAATTGCGCCAGAAAAATCACGATCGCCAGACCATTGACAAAGCCCAGCATCACCGGATGGGGCACCATGCGGATGAATTTACCCAGATGGGTTATACCGGCGATGATTTGGATGATCCCCATCAAGACCACGGTGCCAAACAGATATTCAACACCGTGATTAACAACAAGACTGACCATTACCACGGCCAAGGCCCCGGTCGCGCCGGAAATCATGCCGGGCCGCCCGCCAAATAATGCTGTGATCAAACCAACAATAAAGGCGGCATAAAGCCCGACCAACGGATTAACCTGAGCGACAAAAGCAAAGGCCACCGCCTCCGGCACGAGCGCCAATGCCACAGTCAGGCCTGAGAAGGTCTCTATTCTAGCACGATTGAAAGAGGTCAGTCCAAATTCTTCGACCAATTTGGCGGCTCTGCTTTTCGCCGCTGGCGTCACCGGTTCACTCATTTCATTTGTCCTGATTTTATGGCCTGATTATATGACCTGATTATATGACCTGATTTTTGTGATACCTTTATCGGCATCCTATAAAAAAGACCCGCATCCATATTGAACACGGGCCCCTGATTTAGCCCCGCTGATAAAGCATGACCGGGTTTTATGCAAGTTTATTTATAAACACCGGCATTTGGCAAGCCTAGCCTTAACCAAAATTTCAAGTCCTGATGGCATGGATGAGATGCGTGGGATACTTGGCATACTTGAGATGCCTGATTACCTAAACCAAAATAATAGAGGAAGAAAAAACACGACAAAAACTGACCACAGAGAATAAATGGGTAAATAATTAGCAATTGTACTGACTAAGAAATCTCCGTCATTTATTGATTTATACTGCCTTAGATATGCCCTCAAAATCTCTATCAAATGCCCGAAAATCAATAAATTCACGCCCAAAGCAGCTATCCTATTAGGCGTAACGCCAAATTCAACGAAACGAAATGATAGGGCCGCCAGGGCGATAATGTTAATGATCAAGGTAACCCCAACAAGGGCAATATTCACAGGATCCGTTATTCTGGGGAAAAAAGAATATTTCCGGCCGATAATAGATAAAGCCGTAATACCCCAAACGACAATCAATAATCCATTTAATGTAACCAGAAAATCCCGATCAGAAAAAGGGCTTTTTTGTGTGTAGGCCATCATCAACAAATATCCAATGACAATGATAAGCACAAGTGGGGCAAAAATATTAGCAAATAACGTTGTAAGACGGCTGTCACGATTTAAAATCGTATCATAAACATACGTCGCCACGAGTGGCGCGGAAACCAGTCCCCAAACGACAACATAGTCACCATACCAATCTATGGACAGATTAATTAAATTAAATAAACTGTAGGTTAGTAATGATAAAATAATCCCGCCAATAACGATCAATATCGCATAAATCAAGACTTCTCCAATAAAACGAATATAACGCACTCTCGCTTCCGGGTTTTTCCATTCATCCGCCATATAAAGCATGGCCAAAAGGGAAAACAAGACCAACGGCAAATGAATTTTAGACATCGTCAGGGAGGCGGATTGAGGCATTTCAGGCATCAATCCCATGACCACAATACAGCCCATAAACCCCACCGCTGTGCGAAACTTAAGAGACAATGATGCCATTGAAAAACAGATAAAATATACAAAAACGGAACCGATTACGATTAAAATCTCAAACCTCGTGTCAAACCAGCTCTCATTGATAGGGGTAAAATCGGGAAGTTTTATAAGAAACAAAGCGGCCAAAGATATGAATATTACGGTGACAAGTCTTCTGATGCTTGCCTGATGTGTCTCCCTTTCACCATAACTCAGCCTGGCCCGCCAAGTTTTTAACACGTCAGAATCAGGACATTCCTGTACGGCTTCCTGAAACCAGCCATGAAAGTTTCTTGTATCATGACGATATAATTCTTCCAAAATCTCCGGGTTATCAAGATTGCGCAATATTCTATTCTGTGTCATCGCGCGGAAAGGCTCTCTGATGGTCCAATATGCTTTTTCAGGAACGCGCCCACGGCGGTAAGTTCCCTGATGCGGGAGGCTTCGGTGTCAAGATGATGATCGCCGTCCTCCAAAGTCACCAGGGTGACATCTTTTTTAAGTTTTTTAAGTTTTTTCGCCATTGCTTCGGCTTGAGAATACCGAACTCTATGATCATCTTTGGCATGAATAATCAGCATCGGCACCTTAATCTCGTCAGCCCGATGATAGGGCGATACTGTTTTTGGATCCTCGCCTTTCAACCCCATTGATTTTGTCCAAACACGTCCCCCAATGAATTTCTTGTCAAAGCCTATTATCCTGGGAATATTCATAACCCCATTGGTACTGATACCGCATTGAAACAAGTTCGGCGTCTTGATCAACCCCATCGCAGCGGCGTATCCCCCATAAGAACTGCCGACGATACAGACTCTCTGTGGATCCGCAATGCCCTGCTCAATCAACCATTTTGTGCCATCGGTCACATCATCCTGCATTACGCCGCCCCATTGGAGGTCTCCGGCATCCTCAAACGCCGCGCCATATCCTGTGGATCCCCGAAAATTCGGTTGCAGGACAGCGTAACCCCGGCTGGCCAGGAATTGTACGGTATAATTGAACATTTGATTATCTCGTGCATTGGGCCCGCCATGCACGAGAATAACCGTTGGTAAATTCCTGGCTTCCTTATCCTTTGGCACCGTCAAATAGGCTGGAATATCAACAGCATCCCGAGCTTTATAACTCACCGCTTGCACAGGGGACATATCTTCAGGAACAATTCCCGGCATTGTTTCCGATATAAAATCAAGATTTTTACGTACCATATCCAAAAGATAATAGACCCCCGGCTCCACATCACTTTGGGCATAAATCAAATATTGTTTTTTATTAGGCTCGATACTGACAATATCATTCACGGTGTCCTTCAGGGCGTTATCCACCGTTTTTTGAATATTTCGTAATTTCTGATCAAAATAGACGGTTTTTGGTTTATCGACCGTATATTGTACGCCGACAGCGTTATCCGTGATCGGATGATCAACAATCCGGTCATAATCAACCTTGTCATGAGAAAAGACCGGGCTTAAAATTGTATCCTTTTCAAGGTCAACTTGATAAATAGCCTGCCGGCCATGCTCATTCTCTCCTTTTACATAGATAATTTTCGGATCAGGGCTAAAGGAGATAAGCTCGAACCCCTTCTGCCCCCATGACGTTTTCTCTATATCCCGCCATTTGTTGGTTATCGGCGATTTATATATCTGCCGAAACTTGGTTTTATCATAACCCCAGGCAAAACGAAGCTCATTCTGTTGATCGGTTCTGTAATGTTGTATGCCATGTTTACCCCATACGATCTCTTTATACCTTCCCGTATTGATATTCACCCGCCGCACTTCACTTCTTCCATCCTGGTCCCCATCAAGAGTAAGCAAAATATGATCAGGATCATCTGACAAGACATCTATAATCCTTGGTCTTTGTGCGGGCCGTTCTTCAATCCCAAACCTTACAGCAGAGTTCTTCTTTTTCCTGGGTTTAACAATATTTATAAGATTCTTCCCATTCGCATCAACGCCGAAAAGCCGTATTTCCCGGGTGGTTAGGGTATAGCGCTGGCCGGTATAGGCATAGGCCAAGATAATCCGATTCTTATTAGCCCAGAAAAACCATGAAATTTCCGCATCTTCCGCAGGCGGAATAAAGACGGGCTCTCCCGCCCCAACCGGTTTGATAGCCAGCCATTCGCGGCCTTGATAAGGGACCAAATGAGCGATCCGCGTACCATCCGGTGAAAACCTTAAGGCCCGGACAGATTTTAGTTGAGCAAAAGCCTTAATGGAAATTTCTGATGGTTTTTGGTCTGATGGTTTTTGGGCCGCGCCCGACTGCGCGCCCAGCACCAGAATAGATAACGCCACAAAAAATCTAAAACCCTGGTAAAGCATAGGCTTTCCCCCATATGTTATCATGATTATCTCTTTAAAAAAAAGGTTACAGCACAAGTTTAAAAAACTCAAGTGATTGTCATTTATTAGGAAAAAATGAATTAAAAAAGGCTTCTCCGAAAATTCAGGGAAGCCTTTTTTAGGTAAATTACCGGTATATGTAAATTACCGGTTAGTTAAGCGACAGGTTGGCATGTTAATTCTTTGTCTTATCCACCAATTGATTTTCGCTCAGCCAGGGCATCATGGCGCGCAGTCTTTCGCCGACTTCCTCGATGGGATGGGCGGCACCTTTCGCGCGCGCGGCTTTTAATTTGACCTGCCCCACTTTATTATCAAGCATGAAATCATTAACAAAACGCCCTTCCTGAATATCTGCAAGAACGCGCTTCATTTCTGCCTTGGTTTCCTGGGTGATGATCCGTGATCCAGTCATATAGTCCCCATATTCCGCCGTGTTGGATATGGAATAACGCATATTGGCAATACCGCCTTCATACATCAAATCAACAATCAGTTTCAGCTCATGCAAACATTCAAAATAAGCCATTTCAGGGGCATAACCAGCTTCGGTCAAAACCTCGAAACCGCATTGAACAAGAGCAGAAGCCCCGCCGCACAGCACAACCTGTTCGCCGAACAGGTCAGTTTCACATTCTTCCTTGAAGGTCGTTTCAATGATCCCTGCCCGTCCGCCGCCATTGGCAGAGGCATAGGAAAGACCAATTTCCTGAGCATTACCAGACGCATCCTGATGCACCGCAATCAAGGTTGGTACGCCCCCGCCTTTAAGATATTCTGACCGCACCGTATGGCCGGGGCCTTTTGGGGCAATCATGAACACATCAAGGTCAGTCCGTGGTTCAATCAATTTAAAATGAATATTCAGGCCATGGGCAAAAACCAGTGCCGCACCCGGTTTCATATTAGCCACAAGATCATCCTGATAGAGATCCGCCTGCAATTCATCAGGGACCAGAACCATGATAACATCACCCCACGCAGCCGCCTCAGCCGCCGTCATGACCTTAAAGCCCGCAGCTTCTGCCTTTGCCCGGCTTGATGAGCCTTCACGAAGCGCAACAGCAATATCCTTCACGCCGCTATCTTTCAAGTTGGCCGCATGGGCATGGCCCTGGCTGCCGTAACCCACGATAACAACTTTTTTGGTCTTGATCAGATTTACATCCGCATCGCGGTCATAATATACGCGCATTTTTAATTCCTTTAATTTTCCAATAATAATTTTACGATTTTGGCGCCAGGGCCATCATTCGGTAATTCTGCCCTATTATCTACCTATAGGGCCTTTGCCCCCCGGGTCAGCGCGGCAACACCTGTGCGTACGGCCTCGACCAATCCGGAATTTTCCATCAATTTAATGAAAGCTCTTATTTTATCCGTTTTTCCCGTCACCTCAAAAATGTAACTGTCTAAGCTGCTGTCAACGATTTTAGCACGGAAAGCCTCGGCAATACGCAAAGCCGTCTGTTGTTCCCCACTATTGCAATGCACCTTGATCAGAGCCAGTTCCCTCTCCACATAAGGGCCATGTTCTGCCAGGTCAGCCACACGGTGCACCGGAACCAGGCGATCCAACTGCGCTTTAATCTGCTCAACAACATGAAGCGTGCCCACCGTCACCACTGTAATGCGGGACTCATGCCCCTCCAGATCGACCGGGGCCACTGTCAGATGTTCAATATTATAGCCCCGTCCCGCAAACAGGCCGATGACCCGCGCCAAGACACCTGCTTCATTATCCACGATGACGGACAGGGTATGACGGGTGGAAAGTTCAATTTCTTGATGGGTATGATACATAATTTTTCTCCTGCGGCTGGCTATACCAATGCCGCGCCCCCATTAAATTCCTGCCTGTCTTCTTCGTCATCAGGCAATATCATTTCGTTATGGGCCGCGCCGCTGGGCACCATGGGGAAGCAATTGGCCATTTTTTCAACCCGGCAATCAACGATAACCAATCCCTTCGTTTCAATCATTTCCTTAATCGCGCCATCAAGATCGGCAGGCTTATCAACAACAATCCCGTGACCACCGTAAGCCTTGGCCAGCGCAACAAAATCCGGCAGGCTATCGGAATAGGACTGAGCATAACGCCCGCCGTGGTTTAATTCCTGCCATTGGCGCACCATGCCCATATATTCATTATTCAGGATGAATATTTTTACCGGCAGATTATATTGAATAGCCGTCCCCAGCTCCTGAATATTCATCTGGATTGAGGCTTCCCCCGCCACATCAATGACCAATGCGTCCGGATGCGCAATCTGCGCCCCAATAGCCGCCGGGAAGCCATATCCCATCGTGCCAAGCCCGCCTGATGTCATCCATCGGTTCGGCTCTTCCAATTTTAGAAATTGCGCGGCCCACATCTGGTGCTGCCCAACCTCTGTGGTGAAATAGGTATCTTTGTCTTTAGTCAATTCCTGCAGGCGTTCCAGCGCATATTGCGGCATGATGACATCGTCTGATTGCTTATACTTTAAGCAATCCCGCGCACGCCATCTTTCAATATCAGCCCACCAGTCATCATAAGACTGGCTGCCGTTTTCTAGAGTTGCCGCCTTCCAGACTTTGAGCATATCTTCCAGAACATGAGCCACATCACCAACAATCGGCACATCCACCCGCACCGTCTTGTTAATAGATGAGCGATCAATATCAATATGGATTTTTTTGGAATTCGGGGAAAAGGCATCCAAACGTCCGGTCACCCGATCATCAAAGCGCGCGCCGACACAAATCATCACATCACAGTCATGCATGGCGTGATTTGCCTCATACGTGCCATGCATTCCGAGCATGCCCAGAAACTGCCTGTCTGAAGCCGGATACGCGCCAAGACCCATCAGGGTACTGGTAATGGGCGCGCCTGTTAATTGAACCATTTCCCGCAGTAATTGTGCCGCCGCGGGGCCGGAATTAATCACCCCGCCGCCCGTATAAAAGATCGGTTTTTTGGCCGTAGCCATGATCTTAACGGCTTGTTTGATGCTGTCAATATCGCCTTTAACTTCTGGTTGGTAGCTGCTGCGTTTTATGGCACCCGTATGACTGTTGGCGCTGGTAAAGATCTGAAGATCTTTTGGAATATCAATGACCACTGGCCCGGGCCGGCCACTGGTGGCCACATAGAAAGCCTCATGAACGATCCGTGATAGTTGATCTACATCATTAACCAAATAATTATGTTTGGTACAATGGCGGGTAATACCAACCGTATCAGCCTCCTGAAAAGCGTCGCTGCCAATTAAATGTGACGGCACTTGTCCTGTAAAACAAACAATCGGAATTGAATCCAGCATGGCATCGGTCAGGCCGGTAACGGCATTGGTCGCGCCCGGCCCGGATGTCACCAATACAACGCCCGGTTTTCCGCTCGACCGCGCATATCCCTCAGCCGCGTGAACAGCGGCCTGCTCATGACGTACCAGAATATGGCGAATTTTATCTTGACCAAAAAGTGCGTCATAGAGGGGAAGTACCGCGCCACCGGGATAGCCGAAAATAACTTCGACACCCAAATCCACAAGTGAATTTATGATGATTTCTGCACCGCTGAACTCTTTGCCGGACATAACGACCCTTTCTTAATACTATTCCTTAATTTTAGCACCGATAATTTATTGTCACAAATTACCAGTAAAAGCCCACAAAAAATACCTTAGCAACAAAATTATATTTCTACTTAATGCAGGCATAAGAAAAAAAAGCAACATATATCCCTTTCTTGCATCAAAGGCAAACAAAAGGTCACATGAATTACTTCAATAGGTAGCGGACAATAATATTATTTAATTTCCCAGTCAAGCTATATTTTTGTAATAAAAATACAAAATAATGCCTAAATTCTGTATTAATATTACAATATCACCTGATTCCAATCCCCGCATTGATTTCGAAACCACGTCATTTGTCTTTTTGCAAATTGCCGGGTTGCGATCTGACTTAGACTGATGGCCTCATCCAGTGAAATTTCCTCACGCAGATAACGGGCGATTTGCGGTACACCCAGGGATTTCATCACCGGTAAAGTTGGCGCATAATTCATATCCATCAAACCCTGAACCTCCGCAAGGGCGCGGCCTTCTTCAACCATCAAACGAAACCGGCTGTTGCATCTTTCATATAATGCCGCGCGGGCCATAACCGTGACATTCGGTTCTATGGTCACATCACGACGATCAAGAAGGCCCCCCGTGGGCGGAATATCCTGCCAGTATTTCAAAGATTTCCCCGTAGATAAAATAACCTCTAAGGCGCGCGAAATACGCTGACTATCACCGGGGGCTAAACTGTCCGCCATATGAGGGTCAAGGCCTCGCAGTCTCTCATGGGCGACCGGCGCGTTTTCAGAGGTTACCGTCTCCCGTATTTCCCGCCGGATATCCGGGTCTATTTCCGGAACGGGTGACAGCCCCTGGGTAAGGCTTTTGAAATACAGGCCCGTGCCGCCCACCACAATGGGGATGCCGCCGCGCTGCCAGATATCCTCGATCACTACTCTGGCCTTTTCGCGCCATAATTCCGCCGAACAGGGGGTATCGCCCTTCAAAAGACCATATAGATGGTGGGGGCAGGTGGCTTCTTCTTCAGCCGAAGGTCTGGCCGTCAGGCAGGAAAGTTCAGCATATACCTGCATACTGTCAGCATTAACAATTTCCCCACCACACGTCTTCGCCCAGCCAAGAGCGGTCGCCGATTTTCCGCTGGCGGTTGGCCCGGCCAGTAAAATTATTTTTTTCATGCTTTTTTTCATAATATTGACCTATATATAGCATGTTCACACTAACATCAAAAACAGGCTCAAACTTTATGCATAATATTCTCACATTGATTTCAAATCCGGCGGTTCCCAGCTTAACAGACGACATTGTGACCAAATACACCGCCAGACTTGATGGGGTTACAGCCGTATCATGGCTATCAGAAGGCGGGGCAGTTGATCTGTTTTTTGACGGTGACCTTACAAAAGCAAAAGAAACCCTCAGCGGTGATCTATTGATGGAAAATTTCGACCATGGGTTCCAGGAAGCGAAAAGCCGGGTTAAAAAACTGTTGGTTGCCGATATGGACAGCACCATCATCCAATGTGAATGTATTGATGAATTGGCCGACTATGCCGGGCTAAAATCAAAAGTCTCCGCCATAACCGAAGCTGCCATGAAAGGCGAACTGGATTTTGAACAGGCCCTCAGAGAGCGCGTCACTCTTTTATCAGGCATGGAGGAAAGCATATTGGAGACCGTCTATGAAGAACGGGTGAAATTAATGCCAGGGGCCAAAGCTCTGGTTAAAACTATGAGTGCGAAGGGAGCCAATACGGTTCTAGTTTCCGGTGGCTTTACTTTCTTTACCTCGCGCATTGCAAATGTTACCGGATTTCACGTCAATCGCGGTAATATTCTGGACATAAAGGACGGAAAATTAACCGGCAATGTCCTGTCGCCCGTTGTAGACAGCACAACCAAACGTGACAGCCTGCTTGAGTTTATGAACAAGGCGGGCCTATCCAACAGTGAAACTATGGCCATCGGTGATGGTGCCAATGACATCCCCATGATCCGGGAAGCCGGACTGGGTATTGCCTATCACCCCAAACCCGCCGCTGCTGACGCCGCCGACATCGTCATCCGCCATTCTGACCTAACCGCATTACTTTATCTGCAGGGCTATTCGGACGCTGAATTTGTAACGGAATAATAAAGCGCGAAACCATTCTGCGATCGCTCACAACTATTCCTTCACTATGCTAATGCCGGGTTCTGACAATATTGGCATATCTTTCAAATACAAAGAAATCATATATTTTAATATTCTGAATGATGGTTCACCATAAAATCCTGCAATAAATGTTGACTGGTCCTTTTGCCGATATGTCAAAGAATACATGGTGTCCATGGGGAAATCTTCGGGCTTCTCGATCATATCCTCAATGTCAGCTACAAAATGCACCAAAAAATAAGATATATCTTCCCCACCATTAACAGTTGCAACATAATGAATTTTTGTTTCACCTCTGACCTGATGATAATACAGGCTGACTTTTTTATCCATGACATCAAAAGCCTCCAACAGGCAATAAGCCCCATTATTTGACTCTTCCGGCGGGGCCTCTTTTTCGAAGGGATCAAGAATTGACAGTACCGCACCCATGATTGACATCGCCACAGAATTATGAAGGACATACAGCTTGTCCCCCATATAATCACGGGAACAAATCTTTAGAGTCTGTGCCTGAGTCTGTGTCTGGGCCAATGAGATGACAATAATTAAACCTATCAATAAACTTAAAATAGTAGTTATTCTTTTCACGACTACGCCCCCTTTGCCATTTTTATGCCCTGTACCGGCCACGGAAAATTCTTAATAAATTGAAAGATCTTTTTACGAGACGTTTTGCCTTGGTTATCATCAAAAGTAGCTCTGATCTTGATATACCAATCATCAAATTTTATCAGCCACATTCCTGACTGAACTTCGCCTTTACCGTAATTTGTTGCATATAAAACATACCGACCCTCTGATTTAGACCCGGGTATTTTAAATGTCCCGTTATCTCTCAACTCCACCCAATCCATATGTTTTTTTATATCCATATCATAAGAAGAAAAAATCTTATCCAGTGACTGATTTTCAAAATAAGTCAGATACACACTTATCGTAAGTTGTTGACCGTCATTTAACCCCGCATAATAATTTACCCCAACATCCAAACCAGTATCTTTAAAAGCCACAACCACTTTTCTGTCAAACTCCCCCAATTTTTCTGAGAAATTAATCCCAGTAAATTTGTGACGGTAAATATCTTTAGTTGGTTCAATTTGCCAGAATTTAGGATTAGTGGAATAATAACCCCATAATTTTTTCATATACCTTACATTACCTGCTCGGTCATTTGCCGCATGCGCCACCTTCATAGCAAACTTTATAATATTCATCAGCTGTGGCCGGGACACTGCGATTTGTTTTTCCAGCACATAAATCGCCTGGTCAAGATTTTCAAGAGCCAGATGATATTGCTCTTCATTAAAATAGGTTGCGCCAATATAACTATAGGCACGCGCTTTTTGTTCGTCTGTAAGATTCAGCTTGAGTGCATTCTGATATAGCTCTCGGACTAAAGGCCATTCCCGGTCACCCAGGGCTTTGCGGGCGAATTTATCTGTTGTCCGCCATTCAGACTCCCGGTCCAGCTTGCCTTTAACATCAATTTTTCGTTTATCCGCATGAACATTCGAGAAGAAGGAAACAAAAAAAAATCCGGCGACTATTACAAACACTCTTATCACTTTAAGCATAATGCTCCCTTTGTTTTACCGAACTATACAAGTGTAAAATAAGAACTATCAACGATGCAAGAAATTTTAAAATATTGTGACCCGCAACAGATATAAAGAAACAACCAAACCAAAAAAGGCCATGACCCGAAAGTCATGACCTTTTACAATTGCGGCTAAAATACGAATTAGCTTTTCAGGTAAGCCAGCATCGTGTTCGCATCGGATACTTCAAATGGGTCAGATGGGCAATTGTCACTGAAGCCGTCTTCCACAAACATTTTTGTGATCTCGCCGTCTTCCACAACCATGGAATAGCGCCAGCTCCGGTAGCCAAAGCCCACATTGTCTTTGTCAACAAGCATACCCATTTTGCGGGAGAATTCGCCGCTACCATCAGGAAGCAGGGAGACATTCTTTGCATTCTGGGCCTTGCCCCAGTTATACATAACAAAGGCATCATTGACCGACAGACAAACAATTGAGTCAACGCCCAATGCTTTAAATTCATCATAATGCTCTTCATAACCAGGAAGATGGGTTGTGGAACAGGTCGGCGTATAGGCCCCCGGCAGCGCGAACAGGACAACTTTCTTGCCTTTAAAAATATCATCGGAAGTTACATTTTTCCACTCAAATGGATTTGGGCCGCCCAAGGCATCATTACGAACGCGGGTTTTAAAGGTTACGTCAGGTACTCTGGTCATGGTATTTTCCTTATGTCTAGAATGTTGAACATTAAAATAGGGGTCAAGAGTCGAAATTTATCCTGTTTTATAAAGCAGGCGCCATAAAAGTGCAAATTAGAATCATTAAAATTTATAAAATAACCTACTATTTTTTCATAAAGTATAGAGGGCAGTTGCTCATCCTGCCTTACAAAACACCCCATCAAAATACGCGCGCCTTCGACCCATCATTCAAAAGAAGCATTATACAGCACTTACAAGGGCTGCAAATAAAAACGGCCCGTCATCAGACGTTTGACATACCTCGATGTCCAAAGGCCTGCTAGAGCAATATCAGTCCTATTTGACTCATTTGCCCGTACGCCGCATCGCTCGGCATAACGCGCCTGCCCGTAAAACCCGTCAGCGACATCAAATTGAGTCAGCTTGAGCTGATTTTGCTCTAGTTTTCAGGGTCAAATTTTATCGTCACAAAGGCCGTATTGCCCTGGCGAATAATTTTCAGTAAAATGCTCTTACGTCCCTTAGTGCGCAATTCTTCAATTCTTGCAAGCACCTCATCCACTGTTTTTACTTCCTGCTGGGTTATCGAAACAATAACATCGCCTCTGCGCAAACCCTTTTCACCAGCAGGACTATGGCGCTCAACAGACGAAACCAACACGCCTCCCACATTTTCTTCCAGCTTCAGGGCCGCGCGTAATTTATCCGTGATAGGCTCCAGGCCCATACCCAGAACTTCTTTAATATCCTGCTTCTCCTCTGACGAAACCTTGTCTTCAGCAACCTGATTTTCAGGAAGCTCGTCAATCATCAGGGTCAAGGTTTTTCTTTTTCCCTTGCGCAGAACAACAAGCTTCGCTTTCTTGCCGATTTCAGTATTGGCAACCCAGATCGGCAGCTCGTTTCGTTCTTTGATGGTTTTACCTTCAAATTCAACGATTATATCACCGACTTCTATCCCCGCCTTATCCGCGGGGCCACCTGCGACAACGGATGACACCAACGCGCCGTGACCTTCTTTCATGCCCAGGCTTTCTGCAATTTCATCCGTTACGGCCTGAAAGCTGATTCCAATACGGCCGCGTTTGGTATGGCCAAACTCTCTCAATTGGCTAATCACATGCTGAGCCTGATTAGACGGAATGGCAAAACCAATGCCAATATTCCCGCCCGAAGGCGAAAAAATTGCCGTATTGATACCGATGACTTCGCCAGCCATGTTGAACATTGGCCCGCCGCTATTGCCCCGGTTAATAGAGGCATCAGTCTGAATATATTTATCGTATGGGCCGGATTGAATATCACGGTTACGGGCGGAAATTATACCTGCCGTCAACGTTCCGCCAAGGGAATAAGGATTGCCAATAGCCAATACCCAGTCACCAATACGCGACTTGCTATCATCCCCAAACTTCACAAAGGGCAGCGGCTTGTCAGCGTGGACTTTCAATACTGCAATATCCAGCTTATCATCTTTCCCAATGACACTGGCCTTTAATTCACGGCCATCATGCATTTTGATCATCACTTCATCAGCCTTGTCAATCACATGATTATTCGTGACAATGATGCCTGAAGGATCAATGATAAAACCTGAACCCAACGATTGGCGTTGCCGGGTTAAGGGGCGCTGTTCACCATTTTTCTCCTGGCTTTCCGCATCACCGTCTTCCGGTTTATTCCTCCTGTCGTTGCCTGGCCCAAAGCGGCGAAAAAAATCTTCCATGCCGGGGATTGTTGGCATAGTCCGGCGATTAATCTTAATAGTTTGCGTTGTATTGACATTAACAACGGCCGGCAATAGTTGCTCGGCAAGGTCCGCAAAACTATCCGGCGCAGCTTTTGCCATAGCCACAACAGGCTGGGCCACCACAAATGATGCGACAATTAGCGCACCGATAAAAGATTTCTTTATTTTGTTCATGCCAATTCCTGATATCTTATAATAAGTCGATCATTGTTATTTTTTTAGTCCTTCCCCATCATTACCATAGTTTGTGACGAAATTAAGAAGCCTAAAATCATTTGGTCGTATTTTTCACTTACTTTAACGCATAAATGATCCAAATTCCAGTCATGGCCCCCAAAACGGAATAACGAATATTGATTTCGAATATTCACCTCAGGCATTTTTAATCAGCGGACCGATCATCTCTAGCATGGTCTCTGGAAAGAGGGTATGAAATACAACCCTCAACCAGAGAACCATATGCAGATGCAGATGCAGATGCAGAAAATATATCCTGAATCCGACTTATTTTTTCTTACTATTTACGCCCGTCATATCACCAAAATACTTAAAGAAATCGCCTTTTGGAGACAAGACCATCGTCGTATTATTCATTTTAAACGCTTCCGTATAGGCAATCATAGAACGATAAAAGGCATAAAATTCCGGATCTTTATTATAGGCATCCGCAAAGATCTTTGCAGCTTGAGCATCACCCTCACCGCGTAATTTTTGTGCTTCACGCTCGGCTTCAGCAAGAAGTATCGTCTTGTCACGTTCAGCCTTTGATTTGATGCGAATCGCCATTTCTTCACCGCGCGCCCGAATCTCCCGGGCCACCTGCTCACGTTCAGCAATCATGCTGTCGAAAATTGGCTTGCTGTTTTCGGCAGGCAGATCAGTTCTTTTAATCCGCACATCCACCACTTTAATACCAAGTGCTTCTGCCTCGTCTTTGACAGAATCCGTGATCTTCTTGCGAAGTTCTTTACGTTCCCCGGACAGCGCACTTTTAAATTTTTGCTCGCCGAAAACCTTACGAAGGTTTGAATTGATGGTAATAGACAGACGGGATTCAGCGCCTCTCACATCACGTACCGCCTGATAAACTTTCAACGGATCTTCAATTTTAAATTCCGAAAAAGCATCAACAATAATCCGTTTCTGGTCTTCGGTAATCACAATCAATTCCGGCGTATCAAGCAGCAATATGCGTTTATCAAAATAAACCACATCCTGGACAAAAGGCTTTTTAAAATGAAGGCCGGCTTCTTTCTCGGTTTTCACCCATTTACCGAGCTGTAGAACCAAGGCCTGTTCGGTTTCCTTGACCGTATATACTGACGCGCCAAGGACAATAATGCCCGCGCCCAGAATGACCAATCCAATTAGAGTTTTTATATTATTCATTGTCTTATTTCATCCTATCTCTGTTTTTTAATTTCAGGCAGTGGCAGATACGGCAACACACCATTCCCATCACCTTCGAGGATAACTTTATCCGTATTGCTCAAAATTCTTTCCATGGTTTCAAGATATAGTCGCCGACGGGTTACATCTTTTGCCAAATCATATTGTGTGTAAACAGATAAGAAACGCGCGCTTTCCCCTTGTGCTTTTGTAATCGCCTGCGCTTTATAGGCCTCTGCTTCCTGATGCATTCTTTCCGCCTGCCCGCGCGCTGTTGGCACAATCTTATTTTGATATTTCTTCGCTTCATTGATGGTCTTATCGCGATCAGCCTCGGCCTTCTGAACATCATTAAAAGCTTCTGAAACCTGACCAGGCGGCGATACAGTATCCATCTTGATCTGGGTAATCTCGATACCGGCCTCGTAACTGTCCAAAACGAACTGCATGATACCGCGTACTTCAATCTCAATATCAAGTCGCTCAGATGTCATAATCTGCTGAATGGCCGTTTTTGCTACAACTTCACGCATGGCGCTTTCTGAAATTGATTTGATAGACTGTTCCTTCTGGTCAAGATTGAACAGGAAACGAGCCGGATCCTTAATCCGCCAAAGAATTGAATATTTCACATCAACGATATTTTCGTCTCCGGTCAACATCTGGCGCTCTTTCGTGCTGCCACCAAAGCCCACATCAATTTTGTTAACGGCGGTTACTTTTGGCTTATAAACCTTGTCGATAGGCGGGAAATGGAAATGAAGCCCGGTATCCTTGGTATCAATATATTTGCCAAAGCGCAATACAACGCCGGCTTCATCAGGTTGAATCTTATAAAAAGCCGCATAAAGATAACCACAAACCAAGGCCAGCCCGATCAATGAGATCAATCCCTTGTTCACGCCCTTTCCGCCGCCGCCGCCGCCAAATGCATTTCGGAATTTATCCTGGCCTTTACGGATCAACTCGTCAATGTCCGGTGCCTCCTGCCCGCCGCCGCCGGGCCCACTGCCCCATGGTCCGCGGTCTTTACCGCCATTATTATTTTGCCACGACATAGAAAACTCCTTCGAAGAATAAAATATCAACATGTTATAGGAAAAAAGAATATTTCCCCTATTAAAAAAAAAAGATTAGACCCTATATATTCCAAGTCTTAATATAGAACAATAGTTATCGGCCAATATTCAAATCAAACATACGTCCAACCACCAAGAACAGTTACATAGATAGGGTTATAATGCCACAAATCAAGCGTGAACAAATTTTGGATATCCTGAAGACCATCCATCATCCCGGCAAAAAAGGCGATATTGTATCCCTCGGAATACTGCAAGGGCTGGTCATCAATGAGCGGGACGTGGGATTCGCCCTCAATATCGATCCCGCCGAAGCCGATATGATGGAGCAGATTCGCAAAAGCTGCGATGCAAAACTCATGGACATTCCCAGCATTGATAAGGTCACCTCCGTATTAACAGCAGAACGCAGCCCGGACAAGGAAATGCCCACAATGCCGCCAGCACAAAAAGCTTCCGGGCCCCTGCAAAATGCCCGCAAGATACCCGGCGTCAAGCATGTGATCGCCGTCGCCAGCGGCAAAGGCGGCGTTGGTAAATCCACAACCGCCGTGAATTTGGCACTCGCGCTGCAATCTTTGGGCTTAAAGACAGGCATTTTTGACGTGGATATTTACGGCCCCTCTATCCCGACACTGTTAGGAGTCACGGACAAGCCCACACAAAACGAAGATAAAAAAATCATTCCCATCATAAAATATGGTCTGGTCTCCATGTCACTGGGCTATTTAATGCAACAGGATACCGCCACTATCTGGCGCGGCCCCATGGTGATGGGCGCGGTCAAACAAATGACAGATGATACCAAATGGGATGTGGACGGCGAATTGGACGTGCTTGTCCTTGACTTGCCGCCGGGCACAGGCGATGTTCAATTGACCCTTGCCCAAACCATTGATGTGGACGGTGCTATCGTGGTCTCCACCCCGCAGGATATCGCGTTGATCGACACCCGCAAGGGATTGGATATGTTTGAAAAAACCAACACGGACGTATTCGGCATCATTGAAAATATGAGCTATTTTCACTGCCCCTCCTGTGGTCACAGGTCAGATATTTTCGGCCATGGCGGTGCCCGGGAAACATCCGAGAAACTCGGCATTGACTTCCTTGGCGAAATTCCGCTTCATATGGATATCAGAAGCACGTCCGACAACGGCACGCCGATTGTCATAGATCAGCCGACCGGACCCCATGCCGCAATTTATATCGACATTGCCAAAAAAATCGCCGCAAAACTATAACGGATATACCCATTTCAAAGAAATTCTGCCCAAAGAACTAACTGAGCTGACCCTAAGAGATGGGATGGTGAGAGATGGGCAGGATTACAGCGATGTTAAACCACGGGTTTTTTCGAGGTGGTGCCATATAATTTATGGCCCAGTGATTGATAAAAAGTGATTGATAAAAAGAGATTTATTACAGGTGATTTATTACGGGCACATACAGATTAAACATATTGCGCTATAGGCCATAATGTTTAATCCATGTCATCTGCCTTTATTTAAATATTTTTTAAATTGCCGGCCTGCGCCAAAGTCTTCATCCAGGGAGAATTTCAATTGACTCATATAAATAGCCTGCGCATCCAGAATTTTTGATAATGTTTTACCTTCTGACTCCAAAATAACTTTTTTGACCTGTTTGCGCAGATCGTTTTCATAAAAGCGAAGACGCATGTCCCCCTGTTCGCCGCCCTCAGTACTTTGCGCCAGAACAGCGCCTGATACATCAAGAACCACTTCATCGGCCGCACAGTCCAATGACGGAAATATGCTGGAGACAATATCCATAACATCTGCAACCAGATCCTGATCGTCGGGTAATATCTCCCTAACCAATGCCGCCATTGCGCTGTCAAACACAGATTTATAGCTGCGTAAAACCTTAACCGCGAATAATGTATTGAGCTTTTCAAATTCCAGGTTGATCAGTCTGGTGAAATTCTCATCCCTGGCAAAGTAAGCTTCAATTCCCCCTGAGCTATCAAACCATTCCTGTTGTGACAGAAGATCAAATTCATCCCAGAATTGCTGTAATTTTTCTTCGACCTCTTCAGGGAAAACCCCGTCTATGGGCATCATCATTTTCTTTAAAACACTGGTCGGACAACCGCCTTTGGACTGCAATAGAGTAAACAACGGCTTATAAACTTCCGAATTCCAGCAGAAATCAATCAGGAAATGAAGTTTGCGCAGATAAAATAAGTCTTCCTCGCTCATGGTCGTGGTGGCGCGCAGACTTTCCTCATATTCAAAGGAGCGTATTTCTTTTCCGTCCGAAGTTTTATATATTCCCGCATCACCATGAATTAATCTGAAACGTGTTTTAAAGTTAAATTTCTCCCGGCATTCCCGGGAATTCGTCTCCGCCCCGGCAAGCAGGCGCATATTATGATTACAAATGGTATCAACCCCGAGCGCCATCAATTTCGCGACACCCGCAATATGGCTGTCCATCGTTTCTGCTGGCAGCGGCACAATCACATCCGAATAGGTTTTGCTGCCCAAGGCCTGAAACCTGGCATGATATTCTGCATAAGTATCAAACGAGATATTTGAGCGTTTGATATTTTTTAAAACCTGCTCATCCATACTTTGGACGGCCATAACGGGCACCGCCATATCGCCCAGAATTTCACCGATTTCCAGATTCCTGTCCGTGGTATTTTTAGCCGTCCAGACATGGCATTGCAGCGGAAATCCTGTTGTGTCTTTTACATGACGAATGGCCTCTGCCAATTCAACGTCCCGTTTCAAAATACCAAAATTAGCATCACATACAATCCAGTTGATGGCCTTTGATCGCGCCCCGATATAGGCAATTTCTTCCAAGGCACGCTGATGGTCAAATCGCCGAACAAGGTCCTGTGAGGCCATACCCCACGCGCAGAAAGTGCAGCTAAAGGGGCAGCCACGATTGGTCTCCAGCATCGGGACCATACCACGGGAAATAAAATCATCCAGATAACCCTCCAGATAGGGTGATGGAATATTCTCGATAATCTTTTTAAGGGGTCTTTCCGGCGTGCTCTGTAATAGCCCCCCTTCGAGCCAGATCAAATTCCTGGGCAAATTCCTGGGCAAATTCCTGGGCAGGGCGTCTTTATTGCCGCCGGCACCCTGATTTTCACTGGCACCCTGATTTTCACTGGCATCCCGCCGCCATTTGACCAATTCAGCAAAGGGTTCTTCCCCGCCCTGAATAATGACAAAATCAAGAAAATTAAAGGCCTTCAGAAAATCTGTTCGGGCGTCATCCTCCCCATCAATATTGGGGCCACCCGCAACCATAAGCGCATCGGGTAAAACTTCACGAATATACGCGCCTATTTTCTGGTTCAGATCACGGTTCCAGCCATAATTGGCAAAACCCACAATATCCGGTTTATCTTCGCCGATGCGGGATAAAACCTCTTTTGGATGTTTGAACAGCATAACATCGACATCATCGCCCATTTCCTGTTTCAAATAGGCCTTGATATAACCAATCCCAAGCGGAACGGTTAAGGAGCTATCCGTCACTGAATATGTATGCGCCAGGTCGAGAAGATATATCTTCATATTTTACCCTTTAAACGAAGGCAGTAAAAAGGCTCTGAATAATAGCCAGCCCTTATCCCGTAATAATTCTTAAAACTCTACAAAAAGAGTATCCCAATTTACCCCCGCCTTCAAATGATAATACCAAAGGACTCAACCGCAGCTTTCCAGCATAAGAGAAATCTCTGTTTGGTCTTTTTTAGAGAAACCAATCCGCCTGACATCACCAAAATCCAATAGTGGCCTTTTAATCATCGCGGGATATTCCAGAAGCAGGTCAATGACCTCTGTCTCTGTCAAATCCTCTTTCTGATCATCGGGAAGCTTGCGCCATGTGGTGCCCCGCTTGTTGAGCAGAATATCAAGCCCCAGCTCTTTGGCCCAGTTTTCCAGCTGATCTCTGATCAAACCATCTTTACGGAAATCATGAAACCTATGATCAATGCCATTGGCCTCAAACCATTTCAAAGTTTTTTTTACAGTGTCGCAGTTTTTAATGCCGTAAATAATGATCATTATTGCCCTACTCCGTATATGAGACGACTTCCATATGGTCTTCCGGGTCCGCATGAATCAGAACTTCGGCTTCTTTAAATTCTGCCATAATTTCTGCCTCCACATCATCGCAGATGTGATGCGCCGCACTCAGGGAAATCGCCCCATCCATTTCCATATGAAACTGAATGAATAAATGCATACCTGATTTGCGGGTTTTCATATCATGTACGCCGCATACTTCGGGATGTTTTTTTATAATTTCGATAATTCTGGCTTTATCGGCCCCATCCATTTCCCGATCCATCAACATATCAATGGAACTATAGGCGATTTGCTTGACATTATATACCAGATAGCCCGCGACGATAATCCCGATGATAGGATCCGCAAAATAGAGCTGCATAAATCCCCCAAGGAATAACGCCGCCAACACACCGACATTCATCAGAATATCGCCGGAATAATGTAAATTATCCGCCGCAATGGCGACCGATCCTGTCTTGCGGACGACATAACGCTGATATGCCACCAATGCCAACGTCAAAATAATGGCAACGATAGTGACCATAATACTTTCATCGGCACGCAAAATAGGTTCAGGATTTGCCAGTTTCTTGACCGCCTCCACCATAAGGAACAGAGCAGACAACGAAACAACCATGGCCTGAACCAGTCCGGCAATGGCTTCGGCCTTGCCGTGGCCAAACCGATGATCATCATCAGCGGGCACCACAGCAAAACGTATGGCCACCAAATTCACCAGTGAGGCCAGAATGTCCATCAGGGAATCCAGTAAAGATCCGAGCATGGAAACAGCGCCGCTAATGCCGTATGCCCAGCTTTTAATCAGAATCAGTGTGAAAGCAACCGCAACCGCCGCATTGGCGGCACGCATCATCAGCCGGGAGGTCTCCGCGTTTTTTTCTTTTTTTTGCATGTCAAGACTCATGGATAAACTTCTCTCATCATCCAGATATTTTTGTCATCTTTCTCATATATATGTCTCATATGAAGACGGAACTTTCGATCTTCCCAAAATTCAATGCGGCTTGGCATAATACGAAAACCGGACCAGAAAGGTGGGCGCGGCACCTCTCCAATCATATATTTTGCGGTATATTTGGCGATGGCGGCCTCAAATTCGAAGTGGCCCACCATAGGGCGGCTTTGTTTCGATGCCCATGCCCCAATCTGGCTATCTTTATTGCGGGTGGCAAAATAGGCATCTGCCTCTGCGTCGCTGACCCTGACAACGGCCCCCTCAACTCTGATTTGCCTCTTTTGTGATTTCCAATGAAAACATAGCGCGGCGAATGAATTTTCTGCAATCTCATTGCTCTTTCGGCTGCCCAGATTAGTGTAGAAGGTAAAACCCCGCTCATCAACATCTTTCAACAACACCATCCTTGCCGAAGGACGGCCCCTTTCATCGGCTGTAGCCAGAGCTACAGCGTCAGCAAGCTCTTCCCCCTTGCCCGCTTTTTCAAACCATTTTTTAAATAAGTCGATAGGATCTGTCACTTTTAGCCTCTTCACGCCGTCATACAATAGCCAAATTCATTATTAGAATATATAATGTAAATGATATATAATGGTAAACCACACTGAATACAATCTCTTGAATCGAAAGCTTTATACATGCCAACTAACATTACATCACGCCGAACGGCAAGAGCCGCAGCATCACTGTTCGCCGCACTTTCCCTGATATTGGCCTCTTGCACAAAAGAAGACAGCGGAACCCTGCTCGGCGCGATTGGCGGTGCCGTAGTCGGATCTGCCATTGGCGGCAAAGGCGGCGGAACGGGCAAGGTCATTGCCGTTGCAGCCGGAACCCTGGCCGGGGCCTATATTGGTAAAGAAATTGGCAAATCCCTGGACAAGGCCGATCGCCAGGCAATGCAGCAACAAACACAATATTCTCTGGAAAATACCCGGTCCGGCGAAGCAACAACATGGCATAACCCCGACAGCGGGAATTCCGGCAGCATCACACCGCAGCCCGCCTATACCAACACGACCGAAGAATATTGCCGGGAATATCAGCAAACGGTTACTGTGGCGGGGAAAACGGAAACCGCATATGGGACGGCCTGCCGCCAGGAAGATGGGACTTGGAAAATTACCAATCAATGACTACATTAGAGCCAGGAATAATAACACAAGTTGATTTGATACTATGAAAGACCCATATAGCGTATTAGGTGTCCCCAAATCGTCCAGCGATGCGGAGCTGAAAAAGACCTATCGCACATTGGCCAAAAAACTGCATCCCGATATCAATTCAGGCGATGAGAAAATTGCTGAGCGCTTTAAGGAAGTCTCGGCAGCCTATGCCCTTCTGCGCGATAAAGAATTACGGGCTAGATATGATCGCGGGGAAATTAATCCCGACGGATCTGAGAAAGGCTTTGCCGGCGGCGGTTTTAATCCACGTTCCGGGGGCATGAACAGCGGGCGCTTTGGCGATGGTTTTGACCCCGAGGAAATTTTTGCCTCTATCTTCGGCGGCGGCCGCAGACCGCAGCAGCCACGCCCGAGAAAGGGACAGGACAGGGCTTATCTGTTAAAGGTCGATTTTCTGGACGCGGTGAAAGGCGGTAAAAAACCCTTAACCCTTGCCAACAATAAAAGCCTCAATGTGACCATTCCGAAGAATGTCAAAGAAGGCCAGAAAATTCGTCTTAAAGGTCAGGGTGAAGACGGGATGAATGGGGGACCGGCCGGGGATGCCATTATTGAAATTTCCATTAATAAACACGCCTTTTTCCGGTGCGAAGGAAATGATATTCATCTGGATTTACCCATAACACTGAAAGAGGCCGTTCTGGGGGAAAAGGTTAATATTCCAACCATTGATGGCAAAGTGGCCATGACCATCCCCAAAGGATCCAGTTCCGGGCGTATGATGCGACTGAAAGGTAAAGGGGCCGCAGATCCCAAAGGCGGCACGCAGGGCGATCAATATGTAAAGCTACAAATCATGCTGCCGGATGAGCCTGACGAAGCCCTGGAAAAGGCCATAAAAAAATGGGCAAAAAATAACCAGAATGTCCGACCACATATGGCCTAAGGCACCAAAAATCCATGAAAGAAATATTCAGAAAATTCCGTTTTCTATTAGATGCCCTGATAAATTTTACCAAACATGATGGTATGGTTATGGCTGGGCATTTGGCCTTCTTGACGATGCTTGCGCTCTTTCCCTTCATTATTTTCCTGGTCTCTCTTGCCGGATTTTTTGGTCAGTCAGATGCCGGGGCCCTTGCCCTCGTACAAATGTTCGAGCATATGCCCGAAGATGTGGGTAATGTCTTGCATGGTCCCATTGAGAAAATGATTCAAACGACGGACAAAAGCATCATGACCTTTAGTATTTTAGGGGCCATGTGGATTTCTTCCTCCGCCATTGACGCCGCAAGACTTGCCATCGTCCGTGCCTTTGGAACCGTGAGCCGAAGATCCTATGCCCGGCGCCGCGCAGAAGGGCTCCTTCTGGTCATTTTATCCGCCAGCAGTATCATCACTGGCATGACCATATTGGTGCTTGGGCCTGTGGCCTGGAAAATACTCATCAGCTTTATACCACTCGAAGCCAACTGGAAACTGATCTGGAATCTGGTGCGTATATCCGCCAGCATCAGCCTTATATTTGGCGCATTATGCCTGTCCTATTATATACTGAAACCGCGCAGGCTTGATGGGCAGACACCTGTTATAGCCGGCGCGGTGACCACCCTTTCCCTTTGGATGATCATCGGCAGTGGTTTTTCCATATATTTGAAATATTTCGGCAATTATGATGTCACTTACGGCAGTTTGGCCGGCGCGATCATCGCCTTAATGTTCTTTTATTTTATCGGCGCATCCTATATTTTAGGCGCAGAAGTGAATGCGGCGCTATATCATCAAAGGTTAAAAAATATACCTAAAAAAGATACAAGAATTTGAATTTCATACAAAAATGTGTAGGATCACTCATAATGTATGATGTAAATAAAACCAATAAATGAGTCATAAACTCAGAGGAATAATAATGACACAGAATAATGGCCTCCTCGCCGGCAAACGCGGCATCGTTATGGGGGTAGCAAATAATCGTTCCATCGCCTGGGGCATCGCCCGCAAAGCCGCCGAACAGGGCGCAGAACTTGCCTTCACCTTTCAGGGGGAGGCATTGGAAAAGCGCGTTCGCCCACTCGCGGAATCTGTCGGCTCTGACATTATTCTGCCCTGTGATGTCACCGACGGTGATTCCATAGATGCCGTCTTCGCACAATTGGAAGAACATTGGGGTAAAATCGACTTTCTGGTTCATGCCATCGCCTATTCAGATAAAACAGAACTGACCGGACGGTATGTAGATACCACGCCCGAGAATTTTGCCATGAGCCTGAATATTTCCTGTTATTCCTTCACTGCTGTGGCCCAGCGTGCTGAAAAGCTGATGACAGACGGCGGCAGTATGATCACGCTCAGCTATTACGGCGCGGAAAAAGTCATTCCCCATTATAATATCATGGGTGTCGCCAAGGCAGCCCTCGAGGCCAGCGTCAAATACCTGGCCCGTGATTTGGGGCCTAAAAATATTCGAATCAATAGCCTGTCTGCCGGGCCGATCAAAACGCTGGCGGCGGCGGGCATTGGTGATTTCCGTTATATTTTAAAGTGGAACGAGCTCAATTCACCGCTTGGCCGTAATGTCACCACCGATGAGGTGGGTAATAGCGCTGTTTATCTGTTAAGTGATTTATCGAGCGGTGTTACCGGTGAAAACCATCATGTGGACAGCGGCTATCATATCATGGGTATGAAACGCGAAGATGCGCCGGACTTAAGCCTCACCTAAGGATTAAACCCAAGAATTTAGCCAGGAAACTTAGCCAGGAAATCAAGAAAGAAAAATTATGTCATACAACAGCTTCGGCCACATCTTTCGGGTGACGACCTGGGGGGAAAGCCACGGCCCGGCCATCGGCTGTGTTATTGATGGTGTGCCAAGTATGTTGCCCATTGACGCGGCAGAAATTCAACATTTTCTGGATCAAAGAAAACCCGGACAAAATCGTTTTATGACCCAGCGACAAGAGGCCGATCAGGTGAAAATTCTGTCGGGTATTTTTGAAGGCCTGACCACAGGAACCCCAATCAGCCTGATGATTGAGAATACCGACCAAAGGTCAAAAGATTACGGCGATATCAAGGATAAATTCCGGCCTGGTCATGCTGATTTCACCTATATGGAGAAATATTCTATTCGAGATTACCGGGGCGGCGGACGCTCGTCTGCGCGAGAAACCGCCAGCCGGGTTGCAGCCGGTGCCCTGGCCCGAAAAATACTGGGCATAGGCATTCAGGTAAAGGCTGCCCTCGTTCAAATCGGTGAACATAAAATAAACCCCGACAATTGGGATTGGGATGAAGTGAACAACAATCCTTTCTGGTGCCCTGATAAGAAAATGGTCCCAATATGGGAAAAATATCTTGATGGCATCCGAAAGAAAGGCAGCTCTATCGGCGCTGTCATCGAAGTGCATGGCATTGGCGTACCCGCAGGGATTGGTGCGCCGATCTATGCCAAGCTTGATAGCGATCTGGCCGCCGCCATGATGACCATCAATGCGGTAAAGGGCGTTGAGATTGGCGAAGGCTTTAACGCCGCCCGCCTTACCGGCGAAGAAAATGCGGATGAAATGTATATAGATCAAGACGGAAAAGCGGCTATTCGAACCAATCATGCCGGCGGGATTTTAGGCGGGATTTCTTCCGGCAAAGATATTGTCTGCCGATTTGCCGTCAAACCAACCTCATCAATTCTTACCCCGCGCAAAACCGTGGATAAACATGGTAAGGAAACCGAAATTGTCACCAGGGGCCGTCATGACCCTTGTGTCGGGATTCGCGCCGTGCCAGTTGGGGAAGCCATGATGGCCTGCGTCCTCGCCGACCACCTCCTGCTGCATAGGGCGCAGCAGGGATAACCCACAATATTCATATGGCGCGATGATCCGTCATTAATACTTTTTCTGGTACAATTCTCTGGTATAATTATCCCAGTTAACTTGAGTTAAATAGGACTGACATTACTCTAACATGCAATTTGGCTGTTATCATCGTCATCAAAACCCCGAATTCATATTCTTTACTTCAAACTGTCCACATAGACCAATATGGCCTGGATGCGATGGGCGCCTTCGATTTGCGCGCGATCACCGCCGTGAAGGATGACATTTTCCTGTTTGGTCCGCCAGAGCGCAACATAATCCTTTTTCTTATGACTAAAGGATTTACTTTCCACTGTTGCATCCGGTGAGAGCGTATCCAGGTTTATTTCCGGCTGAAAACTTAAATTTATGTGATCATCATAACTGATAGCACCGGCTTTATACAGCTGGCTGCTTAAGGAAATGATGTCACGCGGGGATGCATCTCTTACATCAATATCCTGAGCAACCCGGTGCCAGATATCTGATATAGAAACATTATCCGTAACGGATGCCTCATGTACTTTTGATGCCTTATTTTTTTCAGCATCCGGCTTTTTAATGTGCACTTTTTCCCACTCTGCCTGATTGAGATTATCGCGATGAAAAAGCCCTTCTGTACCAACTTGCAATTTGCCAATATTCATTATGCATCCTTCATTATATACTTTCTTTGCCTCTATTACTCAGCAAGTAGCATGCCAAAATCCATATTTCAGAAATTGGCTGAATTCTGCGGCCATAGGTTAACGCATTATTAATAAACGCATATTTACGTTTTATTAACCAAAATATTAAGGCATTTTTTGCCCTGATGAGAGTATATTGCCGATTACCTTAAGGGGGCATGAATAACTGCGGAAGATTTTATGTTATTTGATGAATATGTGGATCTTTTTTAATGTTAGGGTTGGGTTTTTTTAATATCAGGGTCGACGTTTGAATTCCGCAATGACCTCGATATGAGGCGAATAAAGAAATTGATCCACAGGCAATATATCCCCCATGATAAATCCCGCATCAACCAGGGCCCGCGCATCCCGCGCAAAAGTCGCCGGATTACAGGATATCATCACAAGACTTTCAACAGAGGCGTTAATGATTTCCTCGACCTGATCCTTTGCACCGGCCCTCGGCGGATCAAGTACCAGCCCATCATATTTTTTTAATTCATGAGGCAATAGAGGCCGCAGAAATAAGTCTCTGACCTCTGTGGTTAACGCCCGTATTTTACCCATTTGATGGGCACTGTTTTTCAGGGCCGTCACCATTTTCAGATTGCCATCAACCGCATGAACGGCATGATCTCCGATCAGGGCCATCGTGAAGGTCCCGCAGCCGGCAAAGATATCGGCCACTTTACCCACATCTTTAAGCGCTTCTTTCATGTAATGGCTAAGAGCCGCCTCGCCTTGTCTGGTTGCCTGCAGGAAGGCCCCCGGCGGCGGAAAAACCTGCCGTCCGGCAAAGGTGACGGATGGTTTGCGCCGCTCACACAGAATTTCATGAGACGGTTTTTTCAGCTTGGTATCCAACCAGCAAATACGCGCAATATCCTGCATCTCAGCAAAAGCCGCAATATCCATGCGCAGGTCAAGATCAGGCTCTCCCGCCGTTTCCAGAATCACATCCAAACCATTATCAGCCAAATTAATTTGAACCTTCATTTTTTGGCGTTTTTTTAACTGACCGCCCAGGAATTTTCTTAAAGGTGCCAGGAATGCCACAATCTTGGGCTCCATAACCGGACATTCCAAAATATTAATCGTCATATGGCTCGCCCGTTCAGAAAAACCAATCACGGCATTCCCCTGACCTTGGCCCATCACCGCGAAAGTTGCCCGCCGCCGGCTGCCTTTTGGACTTATTTCCACGGGCAAAATATTGGCATCCTCAAACCCCCTGTGGCTCATGGCTATTCTGACCTGTTGTTGTTTCCAGCGGGTATAATATTCTGCCGTCACATGCTGCAGGGAACAACCGCCGCAACGGCCAAAATGTTTGCAGATTGGTGCCGTACGATCCGGGGAGGCAGAGTGAATATGCGTGATGCGGCCCTTCTTACCTGAAAGCTTAATCTCAACCTCATCACCCTCCACAGCAAAAGGGGTATAAACCGCCTCGCCCGCATGATATGCGACGCCATCACCGCCCGCACCGATATGATCTATTGTTACCCGTAAAGTCATTTTTTCAATTCCGCTACAATCAGGAATTCGATGTTCCCTTCCGGCCCCTTAATCGGGCTCGTCGTCTGGCCAATCACTGTCCATCCGGGCATATCATCCGTGATCCAATTTTTAATTTTCAAGCAAACTTGTTCATGTAATTCCGTGTCCCGAACCACGCCGCCCTTGCCAACGTTTCCCTTGCCCACCTCAAACTGCGGTTTAATCAGTGCCACAAGAATGCACCCATCAGCAGCCAAAGACATGGGCGCCGGCAATATAGTCTGCAAGCCAATGAAGCTTGCATCACAAACAATCATGTGCGCAAGCTCTGAAATCTGTTCCTTTGATAAATAGCGCGCATTGGTTTTTTCCAGAACCACAACCCGCTCATCGTTACGTAATTTCCAGGCAAGCTGGCCATGCCCCACATCAACGGCATAAACTTTCGCCGCCCCATGATGCAAACAGACATCGGTAAAGCCGCCTGTGGAGGCCCCCACATCAATGACGCATTTCCCGGAAAGATCAAGGGAGAATTCTTCGATCGCCTGAATGAGTTTTAGTCCGCCCCGGCTAACCCAGGGATGTTCTTTTGTGCGCACGTCCAGCGGGGCGTCTTCCGCCAGTTGCGTGCCGGATTTATCTATTCTTTTATCACCGCTAAAGACAGCACCCGCCATGATATAGGCCTGTGCCTTGGCACGGCTTTGCGCGAGACCCCGCTCGACAACAAGCTGGTCAACACGTTTTTTCCTGGCCATTTTAATTACGCCATTGAAGAAGCGTTGGTGTCATTCCGGCGCAAGGCTTTAAGGGAGACTTCCGTGATATCTCTGGCGCAGAGACCTGCCTGCTTATACATGGCTTCCGGGCTATCCTGATCCTGAAATATGTCGGGCAAATGCAAGGTTCTGACCTTAAGACCATTCTCAAGCAGACCTTCATTACTCAAATAATCCAGAACATGGCTTCCGAATCCACCAATTGAGCCTTCTTCAATCGTCACCAGAACCTCATGGCTCGATGCCAGGTCGCGGATCATCTTCAGATCAAGCGGTTTCGCAAAACGGGCATCGGCTACTGTCGTGGTCAATCCATGCGCCTTTAAGGCTTCCGCCGCCGCCAAGGCTTCCTGCAATCTCGTCCCCAGTGACAATATGGCAATATGATCCCCCTTCTGCACAATACGGCCCTTGCCAATTTCAAGTATTTCACCTTTTTCCGGCAAATCAATGCCAATGCCTTCGCCCCGTGGATAGCGAACCGCAGAAGGCCCCGTATCAAGTGCCGAAGAAGTGGCCACCATATTCATGAGTTCCCGCTCATCGGCCGCGGCCATAACCACAAAATTCGGCAGGCTTGCAAGATAGGTAATATCAAAAGAACCCGCATGGGTCGGCCCATCAGCACCGACCAACCCCGCGCGGTCTATGGCAAAACGTACGGGTAAATTCTGTACCGCCACATCATGCACCACCTGATCATAAGCCCGCTGCAGGAATGTGGAATAAATGGCAATAAATGGCTTAAAACCTTCTGTTGCCATGCCCGCGGCAAATGTCACAGCATGCTGTTCCGCGATACCCACATCGAAACAACGATCCGGGAAATTTTCGGCAAATTTATCCAGCCCGGTACCGCACGGCATCGCCGCCGTGACCGCGACAATTTTATCGTCCGCGACGGCTTCAGCTATCAGGGCTTTGGCAAAAACACCCGTGTAGCTCGGGGCTTTTGGCGGCGATTTGCTTTGTGTCCCCGTAACCACATTGAATTTTGACACACCATGATATTTATCAGCGGCCTCTTCCGCATAACGATAGCCTTTCCCCTTTTGCGTGACGACATGAATAAGGACAGGCCCCAGACCTGCGTCCCGAACATTTTCCAGTACGGGCAACAGGTGATCCATATTATGCCCATCAACCGGCCCGACATAATAGAAGCCCATTTCTTCAAATAACGTCCCCCCCGTTGCCATGCCCCGCGCGTATTCCTCGGCTTTTTTGGCTTTTTCACCAATTGTGCGCGGAAAATGTTTAACAATATTCTTGGCAAAACTCCGAAGGTTTAAAAAAGATCGGGATGAGATTAAACGGGCAAGATAAGCGCTCATGGCTCCCACAGGCGGCGCAATAGACATGTCATTATCATTCAGGATCACAATCAGGCGCGACTTCAGAGCCCCGGCGTTATTCATGGCCTCGTAAGCCATTCCTGCGCTCATGGCCCCGTCACCAATAACGGCCACTATACTTTCATCACTACCGCGCAAATCACGGCTAACGGCCATACCAAGACCTGCGGAAATTGACGTTGAACTATGGCCTGCGCCAAAAGGATCATATTCACTTTCCTTACGCTTGGTAAATCCTGCAAGACCGCCGCCTTGACGAATAGACTTCATTCGGTCCCGCCGCCCGGTTAAAATTTTATGGGGATAACATTGATGGCCCACATCCCAAATCAATTTATCCACAGGCATATTAAACACATGATGAAGGGCAACCGTAAGCTCCACCACACCAAGGCCCGCGCCCAGATGGCCGCCCGTCTGAGAGACCGTATGAATCATATCAGCCCGAACTTCGTCTGCGAGCTGATGAAGCTGACTATGATCAAGTTTACTCACATCATCAGAAGATCTAATTTGATCAAGTAATTCTGTTACTGGTTTTATACCCAAACGACAATACCTTTTAACTTCACTTTTAACTTTAACTTGTGCGATTAATAATGAATTTAGCGAGAATACGCAAGTTTTCCGCTTTCCCCCCAAAAACATCCAAATGTTTTAGGGCCTGATCTATCAGCATACCCGCCTGCATACGGGCCTGTTCTGACCCGCTTAACGATACCAAAGTGGCTTTGCCGGCCACGGCATCCTTACCGGGGGTTTTGCCAATTTCTGCCGTGTGGCCCTCCTCATCCAGGAGATCATCCACGATCTGAAACGCCAGCCCTATATCATTGCAATAGCCTTTAATGGCCTGACGCCTTTTCTCCTCGGCCTTGCCAAGAATAGCCCCCGCTTTACCGGAAAAAACAATCAATGCCCCGGTTTTCATACGTTGAAGACGGGTGATACGAATTTTATCTAGCGTCTGGTTTTCGGCCAAAAGATCAAACATCTGCCCGCCGACCATGCCATTCACGCCCAATGCCTTCGCCATGAAACTAATCAATTCACAGCGCACCCGCGCGTCGGCATGGGTTTTTTCATCGGCCAATATTTCAAAGGCCAACGTCAATAAGGCATCACCGGCCAGAACCGCCGTCGCTTCATCAAACTGTTTATGAACAGAGGGCCGCCCACGGCGCATATCATCATCATCCATACATGGCAGATCATCATGAATCAGGGAATAAGTATGGACGCATTCCACAGCCGTCGCCGCGCGCAGGGCCGAACTTTGCCCAACCCCGAATAATTTCGCGCATTCTATGGCCAAAAATGGCCTGATCCGCTTACCACCCGCCATAAAGGCATATTCCATGGCATCAATGACCTGCTGCTCCAGATCAACGGCTTTCGGTAAAAGTTTTAAAAATTGACCTTCAACTTTTTCCGCCGCATGGGACAACGCAGCCATGGCCAGATCATTATTTGTCTTCGTCATAAGCTACTTTCTTATATATAACGCGTGAAGAAACACCTATTCCCCATCCAATGCCGATAGCGTAAGGCCGCCATTTTGCAATTTTGTAATTTTATCAATGCGCGCAGTGGCATCTTTCAGCTTTTGATCACAATGCCGACGGAGTTGGGTTCCCCGCGTATAGATATCAATGGATTCTTCTAAAGAAACCTGCCCGCTTTCCAGGTTTTTAACAATTTCCTCAAGCGCCGCGAGGGCGTCTTCAAAGTTCATTGCGCTTACATCAGCCGGGAGAGCCGTAGGTTGGTCGCTATTATTTGACACGATAGATCCTCTTATCCTTAAATTACTTTTGCCCCTTTATATCCGGAAAGCGCGTCAACGCATCAATGCCGAAACATGACTCGCAACACTTGCCCCTAAGACGTTTAAATTATAACCCCCTTCAAGGCAAGATACCAGTCTGCCGTCACATTGTTTTTCTGCAATCTTTTTTATCTCGCCGGTGAGCCAAAAGAAATCATCCTCGACCAGGTTTAATTCCGCGAGAGGATCCATAGTATGGCCATCAAAACCCGCAGATACCAGAATAAAGTCAGGATTGAATTTTTCAAGCGCCGGCAATATTCTTTCTTTATAGGACAGACGAAAAGCCCGCCCGTCGCTCCCCGCAGCCAATGGAGAATTAATGATCACGCCCTGATTATGAATATGGCCCTGGTCATGAATATGACCTGTTCCGGGATAAAGCGGGGATTGATGAGTCGAGGCATAAAACAGCCCCTTATGCTGCGCGGCGACGGTTTGCGTGCCATTGCCGTGATGAACATCAAAATCAATGATCGCAACACGATGGCAGGCATGTTTTTTCTGAGCATATACCGCCCCGATAGCCACATTGTTAAACAGGCAAAACCCCATGGCCTGATCCGGTTCGGCATGATGGCCAGGCGGGCGAGTGGCGCAAAAAGCATTGGTTAGTTGCCCGGACATGACATCATCGATGGCCTGACACGTGGCCCCGGCGGCATGCAACGCGGCATCCAATGATCCGGGCGAAAGATATGTATCCCCATCAAGACCATAATGGCCGCGCTCAGGTATATGGTCGATCACCCGGCGGATATATTCATCTGTATGCACCAGAGCAATAACGTCCAGATCAGCCGCTTCGGCGGCTATCGTAAGCAGCGCGCTAAAGTCCGGATGCGCCAATTGATCCATGATGACGGATAGCCTTTCCCTGGCCTCGGGATGACCTTCCGGCGTGTGATGCCCCAGACAGTCGTCATGATAAAATAAGCCCGTAGACAATTTATGTCTCTCCCACTTTACTCTAAAGCCATTGCTAACTGGTGGCTTTACTGAGCTCATATTTGGCTTTTTCTTCAGCCACCAGTTCTTTTTTAGACAATTTACCAATCATGGTTCTCGGCAGCTCGGCTCTAAATTCGATATGCTTTGGGCGCTCATGCTTACCTAGTTTCTCCTTAATAAAGGCCATCAATTCATTCTCGGTAAGATTTTCATCGGGGTTCTTCAGGGTAACAAAAGCCTTGGGCAGCTCACCCAGATAATCATCAGGGATGCCAATAACCGTTACCTCATGAACCGCGGGATGCTCATAAATTGCTTCCTCGACCACTCTTGGGTATACATTAAACCCGCCGACCAGAATTAAATCCTTATCCCTGTCAATGATATAGGTATATCCCTCTTCATCCATATATCCCACATCACCAGTATGGAACATGTCGTTTAGCATGGCCTCTTTCGTGGCTTCGGGGCGTTTCCAATAGCCCTTCATCACTTGTGGCCCCCGAATGCAGATTTCGCCTTTTTCCCCTAAGGGTATAACTTTTGTCCGATCCTCACGGTCAACAATAATAATTTCTGTATTTGGCATCGGCAGGCCAATGGAACCATAACGGTTTTCCCGGTCCTGAGGATTTGACGAACATACGGGAGATGTCTCGGTCAGGCCATACCCCTCTGAAATTGACACGTTAAGTTTATTCTTAAAAGCCTGCCCCAATTCAACAGGTAACGGCGCACCGCCGGACAGGCACATTTTCACATTTTCCAGACCGACATTCGGCATATCCTTATGATTTAAGATAGCCGTAAGCATGGTAGGTACCCCGGCAAAAACACTGGGCTTAATCTTTTTCATCAGCTTGATCGCATCTTCAAGCACAAATTTTGGCTGGATAACCACTTTCGCGCCCACATAAATACCGAGATTCATCACGGTCGTCATGGCAAAAACATGGAAAAAGGGTAAAAACCCGGGTACTATCTCCTTGCCAAATTCCAGGTCGACAACCCAATCAACTGTTTGCAGAACATTAATATAAAGATTGGCATGCGTGAGCATAGCCCCCTTTGGCACACCCGTTGTCCCCCCCGTATATTGAATGACAGCCACATCCGTTTCCGGTTTAATGTCAACCGGGGCATATTGGCCGTCATTATCCAGGAGTTGTTTATACCCAACATAATATTCATCCTGAACCGGTTTTGTCGTGGCCTTATTATAAAATAATCCAAACATTATGGCTTTGTGGCATGGCATGGCATGGCTAAATTTATCCACCACTAAATGCTTCAGGCGGCTCTTATGTGCGACGTCTTGGATAGTGCTATAGAGTGAGGCCAAATCCAACGTAATCATCACATCCGTTTCAGAATCCTCCACCTGCCCTATTAATTCAGACACAGAATAGAGCGGGCTGTAATTAACCACGGTGCCCCCGGCCTTTAAAATGCCGAAATAAGCGACAACAAACTGCGGGCAATTGGGCATAAAAATACCCACGTGACTTCCTTTACCAATCCCTAAGCCTTGCAATCCCCTGGCCATGCGGTCCACCTGATCCAAAAGATCGCTGTAAGTGATCTCTTTCCCCATAAAACTATAGGCAACAGCGTTTGGAAATTTTCGCTGCGCATCATCGACCAACGTAAATAACGGTTTACCCGTATAATGTTTGGCCCAATCGACATGTTTCGGATAAGTGGATAACCAGGGATGTTGTTGTGTCATATTTTTCCATCTTAACAATTTTAAGCGGCATTATTCAGGCCGAATATTACCTCATACTTATATTATCCCATATTTTCAGAAGATATAGCAAAGAACAAATCATCCCCAGCCATAATTGTGTCTTTAAGGCCGGTAGCTGTCGGCACAATCTGTTCCGCATAAAAGCGGGTGGTAATAATTTTTGCCGTCAAAAAATCTGTTTCCTGGTCGCCCTCGTTCAATCTGGCACGTGCCGCCAATGCCCCTTTGGCCAACAAATAACCCCCAACAGTCACACTAAAAAGCCGCAGAAAAGGCACAGACCCCGCAAGGGCCGAGCGCATATTATCGGTATGTTGCGCCAAGATCCACTCGGCGCATTCACCGGTGGTCACCGTGCTGTTTAAAAGGTTTTCCCGGATAGATCCAAATTCCGCCGTATCCGGCAGCCTTGCTATAAAGTCTGAAATTTCTGTCAGGAATGCCCGCCAATGCGCCCCGCCTTTCATGCCAATCTTCCGGCCGACCAGGTCCATAGCCTGCACCCCGTTGGTGCCTTCATAAATAGGATTGATTCGGGAATCCCGAAAAATTTGTGCAATACCCGTCTCTTCGACAAAGCCCATACCCCCATGCACCTGAAGGGCGAGCGAGGCATTTTCAACCCCGGTGTCAGAGCCATAAGCCTTGGATAGAGGCGTAAGCAAATCGGCAAGGCCAGAATATTTCTCCCGCATTTGCGCATCAGGATGATGCCCGCCAAGATCCAATGCCTTGGCATTTAACATGGTGATGGCACGGGCGGCCTCAGTCGTGGATTTAATGGTCATGAGCATCCGGCGCACATCCGCATGCTCAATTATGGCACTGGGGCCTGGTTTTGTTGCCCCAACGGCAACACCCTGCCGTCTTTCCTGTGCATAAAGAACAGCCATCTGCCACGCACGTTCAGCGCAGGCAACACCTTGAATACCCACATTAAGCCGCGCATTATTCATCATGGTGAACATGGCGGCCATACCCTTATTTTCTGCCCCCAGCATATAACCGACGCAGTTTTTCTCTTCACCAAAAGCCATGACGCAGGTCGGGCTGCCGTGAATACCGAGCTTATGTTCAAGGGATACGCATTTGGCATCATTTCGCGCGCCGAGCGATCCATCCTCATTAATCAGGAATTTCGGCACGATAAAGAGAGAAATCCCCCGCGTCCCCGCCGGGCTACCCGGCGTTCGGGCCAGCACAAGGTGAATGATATTTTCCGTCATATCATGATCACCCCAGGTAATGAAAATCTTCTGCCCGCTAATGCGGTAGGTACCGTCACCATACGGCGTGGCTTTACTGCGAAGTGCGCCAACATCGGTGCCCGCGTCGGACTCAGTCAAATTCATGGACCCGGCCCATTCGCCGGAAATCATTTTTTCCAGATAAGTATTTTTCTGCTCTTCTGATCCATGATCCAAAATGGCTTCGATAGCCCCTATCGTCAACATGTTACACAGGCCGAATGCCATGTTCGACGCATCAACAAATTCATAAACAGCAGAGGCCAGTGTTATTGGCAATCCCTGACCACCATGCTCTAAGTCACCACTAACGCTGGCCCAGCCATTTTCAGCATAAGACGCATAGGCTTCCTTGAAACCGGGGGATGAGATAACACCCTGCGGTGTCAGGGCCGCCCCCTCCCGGTCGCCTACAACATTCAAGGGCGACAAAATTTCCCCGCAAAATTTCCCGGCCTCTTCCAATACGGCATCAATGATATCTTCACTCGCATCCTGAAATCTATCCAATTCTGAAATTTCAGCCATCTCAATGACATGCTTTAGAACAAATTTCATTTCACGCGTTGGGGCAACATATTCAGCCACAGAAAAACTCCCATATTATTTATTTTATTTTGATCGCAAACCGTTCAATATTATATTATAAATATAACAAATTATCATAACATAAACCGCATGAATTAAAACAGTCGTTTAAGAATAGACCTTACATGAGTTAGCGCGCAATAACAAGAGGTCGGCTATCACAGATTTTTGGATGTAACCTCATAAAATTTTTACCCGCAGGATCATAACATAACACATGCCCTCGAATGAAACAAAGACACTATATAAGAAAATAATGCCCGCTGTTCCGGCCAATCTTAATCTGGCTGGCAAATATCTGTTGCAGGGCAAGCTTGTCTCTTTTCCAACGGAAACGGTCTATGGCCTGGGAGCAGATGCAACCAATGATCAAGCGGTAGCCCGTATTTTTGCAGCCAAGAAACGACCCGGGTTCAATCCCTTGATCATACATCTTCCCTCACTTGCCGAAGCAGAAAAATATGTGGAATTTGACATGGTCTCCCGCAAGATGGCGGCGGCTTTCTGGCCCGGGCCTTTCACACTTGTGCTGAAGAAAAAGCCCGGCGGCAAGCTATCCCCCCTCGTGTCTGCGGGCCTTGATACGGTAGCTGTCCGCGTGCCGGAACATCCTGTAATCAGAGAGCTCCTGCAAATTTTTAAATATCCCATCGCGGCACCCAGCGCCAATATTTCCGGTAAGCTTAGCCCCACCCAACCTATGCATGTGGCCCGCATGTTATCTTCCAAAGTGGCCATGATCCTGGATGGCCCGCCCTGCCGGAATGGTATTGAATCAACCATTGCCCAAGTTTCCGGCAGCGAAATCAGGCTGCTACGTCCCGGCAGCATCACCAAAAGAGAGATTGAAGAGCTTACCGGTCTGCGTGTAACTTATTATGAAGACAGTGAAAATCCCGCCGCGCCCGGCCAACTCAAAAGCCATTATGCCCCCAATAAAAAATTGCGGCTAAATGCCAAGACCATTTATCCGGGGGAAGCCCTGCTTGCTTTTGGCAGCCTTTATCCCAAAGATGCCCAAACCCTGAGGAACCTCAGTCCGAAAGGCAGCCTGCTGGAAGCCGCGGCCAATCTATTCTCCATGCTGCACGAGCTTGACAATACAGACTGTACCGTCATCGCGGTCAGCCCTGTTCCCAATAAAGGGATCGGCATCGCCATCAATGACCGCCTTAATCGCGCCGCCGCCATACCAGAGATTAAATAATAACCTTGGAGATTAAGCAATAACCCCGGAGTTAAACGATAACGATGACCATCGCGCCTATCCATATTGAAAAGTTAAAAGAAATTTCGGGGCCAAAAGGCTGGATTGATGACCCGGACGACATGCACCCCTATCTAAGAGAACCCCGTGACAAATATCAGGGCAACACACCATTGATATTACTGCCCGGCAGCACGGACAAAATAGCCGAGATTGTCCGCTATTGCGCACAGCATAAAATTCCTGTTGTCCCTCAGGGCGGCAATAGCGGTCTTGTGGGCGGCGGCATCCCGACCCGTGAAATATTGCTTAGCCTGAAACGGCTTAACGCCGTTCGGGAAAAGGATGCCCATAACTTTACTATGACCGTTGAGGCCGGATGTATTCTGTCCCATATTCAGGATTTGGCACAAGAAATGGATTGCCTGTTTCCTTTAAGCCTCGCCGCGGAAGGGTCCTGTATGATTGGCGGAAATATCTCAACCAATGCCGGCGGCGTAAATGTCCTGCATTACGGAAATATGCGAAACCTTGTCCTGGGGTTGGAAGTGGTGCTGCCGAATGGTGAAATATGGCAGGGGCTTGGCGGTCTGCGTAAAGACAATACAGGCTACGACCTTAAACAGATATTTATCGGCGCCGAAGGCAGTTTAGGTATCATCACCGCCGCCACCTTAAAATTATCCCCCTATCCCCATGAAAAACAAACCGCCCTTGTCGCCGTCCCAGACCCTAAGGCCGCGATAAATCTATTGACCATCGCCCGTGACATCAGCGGCAATTGCATCACAGCCTTTGAATTAATGCCGCGCCTTGGCATTGAAATGGTTACCGACAATATACCAAATTCGAAAGACCCCATGACGCCGGCATATGACTGGTATATTCTGCTCGAATGCACATCATCCATAAGCCGTGACTTGCTTAATCTTGAAGCCGTTATGGAAAATATTCTGTCAAAAGGCCTTGATGACGGTTTAATATTGGACGGTGTCATTGCCAAAAATCACACGGAAAGTGACAAATTATGGCAATTGCGCGAGGCTCTGCCAGAAGCCCAAAAATTTGAAGGCGGCAGCATCAAACATGATATTTCCGTCCCCATTTCTGCCATCCCGGATTTCCTGACAGAAGCCGGGAAAATAGTGGAAGACACCATAGCCGGTGCCAGACCGGTGCCCTTCGGCCATCTGGGAGACGGCAACATCCATTACAATGTCAGCCAGCCGGGAAATATGCGTAAACAGGATTTTCTCGACCAATGGGAAAATCTTAACCGGCGCATCCATGATGTGGTTCATAAATTTAACGGCAGTTTTAGCGCGGAACATGGCATTGGCCGTATGAAAACCGATGATATGCTGCGCTATAAATCTAAAATCGAAATAGACATGATGACCAAAATAAAAAACGCCCTTGACCCGGATAATATTATGAACCCCGGCGTCATCATAAAGAAATAAATCCACACGCATCTGGGAAACAGCCAATGATCAACAACAACGACGGCTATCAGGAAAAATACTATTACAGTCATGATGGGCTCAAGCTTTATTACCGGGATTATAACGCGAAACAGTCCCATAAAACGCCCCTGCTTTGCCTGCATGGTTTAACCCGTAATTCAAAAGACTTTCACCGACTGGCCGTGCATTTCTCAAAGGACCGAAGGGTGGTAAGTCTGGATATTCGCGGGCGCGGGAAATCCGAATATGATCCCAATTATGTAAATTACCAAATTCCCACCTATGTTCAGGATGTTCTGGGGTTTCTCGCCCATGAAAATATTCCTCAGGTAACGGCGGTCGGCACCTCCATGGGTGGCCTTATTGCCATGGCCATCGGTGCCATAAACCCGAATATTTTCAATGGCATAATTTTAAATGATATTGGCCCGGAAATAGACCAGAAAGGTATTGAACGCATATCAAAACTTGTGAGCAACACCCGCATATTAAAAGACTGGGCACAAACCATAAGCGGTGTGAGCATTTTGAACACCGCCCTATTTCCCGATTATAGCAATCAGGAATGGGAAAGATTCGTCCGAAACAGCTTCCGGGAACAGGATGACGGCACCATTGTCGCGGATTACGACCAGGCTATTGGCAGAGCCATGACCGAAAGCAGCAATAACGGCGTTCCCGTTGATCTATGGCCAATGTATCGCGCGCTGCATAATATCCCGATCCTGACACTGCGCGGGGAAAATAGTGATATTTTGTCATCTGAAACATTACGTAAAATGGCCGAGAGCCATCCCAAATTCACTGCCCTTACCGTGCCCAACCGTGCCCACGTCCCTGATTTGAACGAAGAAATATCACTTCAGGCAATCAGCACATTTATTAATAGCCTTTGAGGCTGCTCTAGAATAAATCATACTGGCTTCCTCTGGCGGCTTCAATAGATTGCGGCCCGTCATTTCGGACATTATTGACATAATTACTTACTTCAAAAAGCTTTAACGCCCCCTCGGTTTTCACGGACAGCCGCCGAAAAATATTGGGATCGGGCGGATCCATGGGCCGAAGCCACAGATCGTAATCCTCAGGGTCCAGAATAACCGGACTGCGATGATGAATGGTTTTCATAAGGGGCGTGGCCACCTTTGTTATCAAAGATACTGTTTCCAGCCAATCTTCGCCATAAGGCCCCATCCAGATTTCCCAGATGCCCGCAAAGGCAAAGGCGCGCTTTTTTGATAGGCAGGAATAATAAGGTACCGGCGATGCCTCAGGTACATTAGCCCTTTTCCATTCGTAAAAACCATCCGCAGGCACCAAACATTTCCGCCGCCTGAAGGGACCTCGGAATGACGGTTTGGCCGCAATCGTTTCACTGCGTGCATTGATCATGGGACGGCCAACGGTCACGGCCTTCGCCCATGATGGCACAAGCCCCCATTGCATCAAGGCCACTTCCTTTTCCGGCAATGGTCCATCCGGCATGATGGGCTGATCCTTGTCCGAGCCTTGCAGCCTGATGACCGGCACTGGCTGGGACGGCGCGATGTTAAACCGGTCAGGTGCCCGACCCAAAGCAGAATCCGTGGGGCCGGGCGCCACGGAATCCAGAAATTTTTCGTAGGCCGCCGATGTCAGAGAATATCTTCCACACATATCTTTCTTGCCAATCATTCAGAAAACATTATCTTGTAGCAGAATAATGAGGCTTACATAAAATGAAAAGGGATTATCCCGACAGACCCATTCTGGCCGTTGGCGTTGTTGTCATTAAGGGCGATACAATATTACTGATCAAACGATCAAAGGCCCCAAAGCCAGACCAATGGAGCATCCCGGGTGGCATGCAGGAGCTTGGCGAAACCACGTGCGACGCCGCCATCCGCGAAGTTTTTGAAGAAACCAACATCACCATCACAGAACCACATTTTTTAAAGGTCGTTGATTTTATAGAGCGCGATGAAGACAACAACATAAAACATCATTATACCTTGATCGATTATATGGCAACATACCAGACAGGCAGCCCTAGTCCCGGCGACGATGCCATTGATGTACAATGGGTGCCCATTGATCAAATTTCACGATTTAAGCTTTGGTCAGAAACGGAAAGTATAATATATACAGCTATAGAAAAAATAAAAACGCGGCCTGATGAAAAACAAGACAGCCTGATAAGACATAAGACAGATGATAGATAAGGGATCAAACCGACTATTGACATCAGTTAAAGGCCATTTACGGGTGGCCTTGATCGCCGTGGTTTTCGGGCTGACGGCATATGGGCTTATCCGAATGCTCGTATGGGCGGTACGTACCGCTGAAAATTTATAAAGAAAGTTAAAGTGATGCGGAAATTATTTGGATATTTTTTTGGGCTTATCATTTTACTGATATACATTCTTCTTATCCTACGCCTTAGTGACGCCATTTTTCCCATGCATGCTGCCGTAGAAATGGTATTTTATGCAGTGACAGGCATCATCTGGATTTTCCCGGCCATGTGGTTCATTCGCTGGTGGTACAAACCAAAAGAAACAAATAATTCATAGAGGGCATAATGCACATATTCTTGAAAAGTTTTTTAATCATATTTGGGCTTATTCTTGGCGGCTGCAGTAATAAGACTGTTGCGCCCACAGAATCGCTGCAACATCGGCAAAATCTGGACGAGACCAATTACGCCAATACTTATGATGAAAAATCCGTGATGAATGCCGCATCTGACTTTCTGGGCGGCGGATCAGAAGCTATTGCAAAGGTGATCGAAAAGGCGTTTAAGGATCACGGACGACCCAACGGCTACATCATCGGGACCGAAGGCAGCGCCGCATTGGTGGTCGGCCTTCGATATGGCGATGGCACCTTATCCCATAAGATCGAGGGCAACAGCCGCCTCTATTGGAAAGGGCCGAGCATCGGATTTGATGTGGGGGCCAATGGCTCACGGGTTTTTGCTCTTGTGTATAATTTACATGACGCTGAAGAATTATATCAACGTTTTCCAGCTGTTGAAGGCAGCATCTATTACATTGGCGGCGTAGGTATGAATTACCAGCAACGGGGTGACATCATCATTGCCCCTATCCGCGTCGGCATTGGCCTGCGGGCAGGTGTCAATCTGGGCTACCTGCATTTCACCAAAAAGAGAAGCTGGATTCCTTTTTAAGACATAAATACTGTTTTAGGATCGGGACAATTAAACTGGGAAAACCAAAGGGAAACTGGGGAAACCGGAGAGGACCCACGGTTAAGCCATCATCCGGTGAAATTCCAACTTGCTTTGAGTTGACAATGACGGCTGAAATTTATAGCCCCCAAGATCAAAATCTTTTAATTGCTGTGGATCGTCTATACGGTTCTGGATGATATATCGGGTCATCATACCCCGGGCTTTTTTGGCAAACATACCGAGAATCCGGGCGTGACCGTCTTTCACTTCTTTAAAGACCGGCGTGATGACCAACCCCGCCAGCTTTTTCTCGTCAATAGCCTTGAAATATTCCTGAGAGGCACAATTGATCAGAATATCGGTCTTTTGTTCTTTCATAATACGGCTTAATTCATCGGTCAGATCATCGCCCCAGAATTCATACAGATTTCGGCCCCGGTCAGTCGTGATTTTTTTACCCATTTCCAACCGGTAAGGCTGCATTAAATCCAGAGGCCTCAGCAAACCATAAAGGCCCGATAAAATGCGGTAATGATCTTGGGCATAATCAAGGTCAGCTTCGCTTAAAGTTTCTGCCTGCAGACCCACATAAGTATCCCCGGTAAAGGAAAAAACCGCGCGGCGGGCATTCGCCGGTGTGAAAGGCGTGACAAATGAACGGTAACGATTATAATTCAGATCTGCCAGCTTATCACTGATTTTCATTAATTTGGCAAGCTCTGACCTTGTCAGTTTTTTCGCCGCCGCGATCAATTTTTCACTGTCATCAAGAAAAGTCGGAACAGACCAGCCAGACCGGGTCACATCTTCCGAAAAATCGAGCTTTTTAGCCGGTGACGTAACAATCAGCATATAGAACTTCCTCTATTAATTTTGACATATTGCCCTCATCATAACAAGCCCGCCGCCAAAAAGACAGCCCACTCATTCACGAATAGGAAATCTGTTGGCACGAATAGGAAATCTATTGGTCTGCTATTGACAGCGGTGCCCTTTATGTTCATCTATGCTAATGACTAAACTTTATAAGGAATGCGCCGCCACTTGTCCCTTTTGCACCAAAAAAATCAAGAAAATCAGAAAAATCAGAGAAAGAATCCTCATGTTGACCTGACCACAGGCCCGGTTTACAAGCATCTGATCCGCATGGCACTGCCCATGACGGTTGGTATTGCCGCCTCCATGGGATTTATTCTGGCAGATACTTTTTTTATCGGCAAGCTCGGACCCGATGAATTGGCCGCCATTGGATTTGCCGGGCCAATTGCCATGATCATTATCGCCGCCTCAATCGGCCTTAGCGCGGGAACATCATCGGTTCTGGCCCGCGCCGTAGGCAGCGGTGATCAACAGGGCATGGTCAAGCTCGCCACGCACAGTTTTATCCTCTCGGTATTGATCGCTGTGATCTTCACGCTGGTTGGTTTATTAACGATCGACCCCCTATTCACAATGATGGGCGCAGATGAAAATACCCTGCCCCTGGTCCGCGAATATATGCTGATCTGGTATTGGTCGCCCCTGTTTATCATTATCCCAATGGTCTCTATGGGTGTCATGCGGGCTATGGGGGATACATCTTTGCAGGGCAAAATAATGATTCTGGCGGCGTTGGCCAATGTGATTCTTGACCCTATCATGATTTTTGGTCTTTTTGGCTTTCCCCGTTTGGAGCTGGCCGGCGCAGCCTATGCCACCTTAATAACCCGAGCCGTCAGTTCTGTTGCCGTCATCTATTATCTGACCTATCGCTTCCAGGTGATTAATTTCAATATGGAAATCATGCGTAGTTTCAGAAGTTCCTTATCCAAAATCATGCATGTCGGCATTCCCGCCATGGGCACCAACATGATCATCCCCATCGCCGGCGGCATCATTATCGCGATCATTGCCACATTTGGGAATGATGCGGTTGCCGGCACCCATGTGGCCATGCGTATTGAATCAGTCATTATCATCTTTTTCTATGCCCTTTCTGCCGTCATTGGGCCGTTTGTCGGGCAAAATGTCGGGGCAGGAAAACACGATCGGGTAGAAGATGCTCTAAAGCAATGTGCGCTCTTTACGCTCATATGGGGGGGCATTCTGACAGGGGTCGTTGCCATCATTGCCCCTGTCATCACGCGGCAGTTCAGTGACGTTATCGCCATACAGGATTACGCCAACTGGTATCTGTATATTATACCGATTTCATATGGGGCCTATGGTTTCGTGATGACGGCCAATGCCACCTTTAATGGTATTGGCTACCCCATCCCCGGCATGATTGTCTCTACTTTAAGGGTAGCGCTGTTCCAGTTTCCATTGGTCTTGATTGCAACCTTCTTCATTGGTGATATGCAATATGTTTACGCCGCATCCAGCCTGTCCAACCTATTGGCCGGCATCATCGCCTATATCTGGGTGATGCGCACCGTGCGGAATATGACGCCACGTTCACCTGTGAAACACCCCTGATAAAGTCCGCCCGACAGCTTGCACTAAATACTGCTGATATGTTTCTGCCAGAGTTTCTGGCTCAGCTTTTCCGCCTGTTCAACGGTTTCCGCCCGGCCGGTGAGATATAGAGCTTGCGCGGCCGTACCAATAATCATGGTGTTGGCATAGTCATTACGTACCGTGCCCTGCCAAACGCCTGCCAGATAATCAACCGTTACCGGACAATCCTGTTTTCCCGTTTCTTTCGCATATACAGGCCAATTTGTGACCTGCTCTTGTTTTTCCTTAAGCTGATACAGCTTAATGGGCTTTTGGATATTGCGTTCAGCTTCGCCGCCGCCGCCTTTAATAACGCCAAGGGCGGGCTGATCCAGAAGGCGTCCCGCCGCAATATTCAAGGCAATATAGGCCGGATGGAAAATACCCAGAAATATGAGATTAGCCCCCAGAGGGTTGACCAGCTTCACCGCCGTATTCACGATGGAGCGCACCCCCAGAACCTGCCTTATTTCCAATAATTCCTGTAATTTTGGACAAAAGTTCCGCAAGGGCAAATAACAGAAATTATCCGCCGCCAGTTTTTTCCGGGCATCGGCAAGCGAAAGGGCCGGCACCTCCCCCACCGCGGAGAGGCATTCTTCCGTGAGCCGGCCATTTTCCAGATGGCTATTGAACCCATGCATGAAAATCTTAATGCCATTTTCTGCCAATAATTTTGCGGACAACAAGAACCACGGCAATCGCCGGCTTTTCCCAGATGAGTAGCTGGGCCAATCTATGAAATCGCCATTGATTCCAGTGACATCAGGGCTGATGTAATCCCGCATAGCCGACACAATACCCGCCAATTCTTCCGGGCTTTCGCTGCGGTATCTCAGCAGTAATAGCAACGCGCCGATCTGCATATCCGCCATCTCTCCCGACAATATGCCGCTAAAGGCAAAATATGCCTCTTCTTGCGTTAAGTGGCGGGATTTCGTCGGCCCCCGGCCCAATATTCTGATATATTCCGCATAAGGATCGTTCATTGACACCTCGGCACAAGACCATTAAAATACATAAATGACCCTAGCATATATTCATAATATTTTATAAATGAATATCTCTTTGCATGATATCATCTGGGCTGGTGTCCAATAGTTTTCCTCCTTCAAATAAAATTTGTCAAAGCAAATAATTTTAATTAATCAATTTATAACTATTGTATTTTAGTATTTAAACTAACATATAAAAGATGTCCTTACATATTGCGACTAACGCAAGAAATAGAGGAGGAAAGTCGCGTAAATAGTTGATTTTCCTTGATAAATATGGACACAGTGAGTTTACGGCGCTTCCCTTCTGACCTAATGTCAGAACAGAATTCGGACAGCCTGAACACCCCCGGCAAAAGTCCTTATCTGAGCTGACATATATATTCAAAACCTTATAACAAGGAGTTGTTCTATGTCCGCTGCAGAAAATATCTTTGATCTCTATACCGACCAATATGAAGCCCAGAAAGAATCCGAGCTGTCTTTGAGGGAATATCTCAAGGGATGCCGTGAGGATCCGATGATGTATTCCACCGCTGCCGAGCGCATGATCCATGCGATAGGGGAGCCGGAAATGTTCGACACCTCGCGCGATGAACGCTTTGGTCGCATCTTTATGAATCGAACCATCAAACGCTATAAAGGGTTCGAAGAATTTTATGGCATGGAAGAAACCATTGAACGTATGGTTGGCTTTTTCAAACATGCCTCACAAGGTTTGGAAGAAAGAAAACAGGTTCTCTATCTGCTTGGGCCCGTAGGCGGCGGCAAATCATCCCTGGCGGAACAACTCAAAGCCATCATGGAGAAAGAGCCCATTTATATCCTAAAAGCTGGTGATGATATTAGTCCGATTTTTGAATCACCACTCGGCTTATTTAATCCAGAAACCATGGGCGAGGTTTTACAGGAAAAATATGGCATTGCGCGCCATCGCCTGACCGGTTTAATGTCGCCTTGGGCCTTAAAAAGACTGGATGAATTTGGCGGAGATATATCAAAATTCAGTGTTGTCAAAATGCATCCCTCCAAGCTGAGGCAAATATGCATTTCCAAAACAGAGCCCGGTGACGAGAATAATCAGGATATTTCAACGCTGGTGGGTAAAGTGGATATCCGCAAGCTTGAATATTTTTCCCAGAGTGATACCGATGCCTATTCCTACAGCGGCGGCCTGAATACAGCGACTCAGGGTATTCTGGAATTTGTCGAAATGTTTAAAGCGCCCATAAAAATGCTGCATCCCTTACTAACCGCCACACAAGAAGGTAATTATATCGGCACTGAAAATATGGGGTCCATTCCGTTTCAGGGCATAATTCTCGCCCATTCAAACGAGTCCGAATGGCAGACCTTTAAAAACAACAAGAACAACGAGGCCTTCATTGATCGCGTCTATGTCATCAAGGTGCCCTACTGCCTTCGCGCCGATGAAGAGGGCCAAATTTACGAAAAACTGCTCAAAACATCGGAGCTGGATAAAACCCATTGTGCGCCCGGCACATTGGATATGATGGCCCGCTTCAGTATCCTTACCCGACTGAAAGAACATGAAAACTCAAATCTTTATTCTAAAATGCGGGTCTATAACGGCGAAAACTTAAAAGATGTCGATCCCAAAGCCAAGCCCATGCAGGAATATAAGGATGCCGCCGGAGTTAATGAGGGGATGACGGGAATATCTACCCGTTTTGCCTTTAAGATCCTGGCAGAAACCTTTAATTATGATACCGATGAAGTGGCCGCAGACCCCGTTCATTTGATGTATGTTCTGGAACAGGCCCTCCTGCGCGAACAGCTGCCGGAAGAAGAAGAAAAAAAATATCTCAATTTCATCAAAGCAGAGCTTGCCCCCCGCTATGCTGAATTCATCGGTAATGAAATACAAAAGGCTTACCTTGAATCTTATGGCGATTTTGGCCAAAATCTCTTTGACCGTTATATTTCCTATGCGGATTCCTGGATCGAAGGTCATGATTTTAAAGACCCCGATACCGGGCAGATGCTTGATGCCAAGATATTGGATCAGGAATTGTCACAAATTGAAAAACCGGCGGGCATTTCAAATCCGAAAGATTTCCGTAACGAAGTTGTAAAATTTGCCCTGCGGGCCCGGGCCAATAATGCCGGAAGAAATCCAAAATGGACATCCTATGAGAAATTACGTCAAGTCATCGAAAAACGCATGTTCAGTAGTGTAGAAGACTTGCTGCCGATCATCAGCTTTGGCTCCAAGAAGGATAAAAACACCGAAAGCAAACATCATGACTTTGTCTCCAGACTAACCGAGCGCGGCTATAGCGAGAGACAAGTCCACCGGCTCGTTGAATGGTATATGCGAGTCAATAAGGCCGGTTAGGTCACGGCATTATAAGTTAAGGAGTATACGTAACTGACGTAATATTTTGAAAGTCTAATATCATGATGCATATAATCGACAGAAGGTTAAACCCAAAAGGAAAAAGCCTGTCTAATCGCCAACGCTTCATTGATCGCGCCAAAAAGCAGATCAAAAAAGCGGTCGATGATGCCATCACAAACCGTAAAATAAGCAACGCTGATAGCGGCGAGCGAATAAAAATACCTTCTGATGGCCTTCATGAACCCCGTTTTATCGGGGATGCGGAAAAGGGCACGCAAAACAGAGTAATGCCCGGCAACAAAGACTTCATGCCCGGCGATAAAATCAAACGTCCGCCGCCAAAAGGCCAGGGACAGGGACAGGGACAGGGCGGCCGCGAAGCCAGCGCGGACGGCGAAGGGGAGGATGGCTTTCATTTTACCCTGACCCGCGATGAATTTCTCGATATTTTCTTTGAAAATATGGCGCTTCCTGATTTCATAAAAAAGTCTATTAAAGAGGAAGTCACCCATGAATATACGCGGGCGGGATACAAACGGCAAGGCTCGCCCAGCAACCTCAACCTGAAACTTACCATGCGCAACAGCCTGGCGCGCCGTCTGTGCCTGCACCGTCCCCGCGATGAAGAAATTTTAAGGCTGGAGGAGAAAATCACCGCGCTGCGCAATAAAAAGAAACATACCGTCAAAGAACAGAATAAAATTATCTCCCTACTTGAAGAATTGGAAGTTAAAAAACGCCGCCGCCGGGTCGTGCCCTATATTGATCCTTTGGATGTGCGCTATACCAGTTTTACTGAGGTAGAAAAACCCAATACCCATGCGGTCATGTTCTGTCTGATGGATGTGTCGGGCTCCATGGGGGAAACCCATAAGGAACTGGCCAAGCGTTTTTTCATGCTGCTTCATCTGTTTCTGATACGACAATATACAAAGGTGGACGTGATTTTTATCCGCCATACACATCTTGCCAACGAGGTGGACGAAGAAACATTTTTTCATGCCCGGGAAACCGGCGGCACCATCGTTTCAACGGCGCTCGAAGTCATGCAAAAAATCATCAAGAACCGTTATCCACCAGAAGACTGGAACATCTATGCCGCTCAGGCATCGGACGGCGATAATCTGAATAGTGATAACGCCCATTGCCAACGTATTTTATCCCGGGATATTTTGCCCATCTGCCAATATTTCGCCTATGTGGAAGTATGGGATAGCCATGAAGCAGAATTATTCTCGGATGACAGCAATATCACCCGTCTATGGCAGGCTTATGAGGAACTCAAAAGTCTTCACCAGAATTTTGCCTTAAAAAGAGTGACCAAGGCCGAAGATATATTCCCGGTTCTCCATGATCTTTTTGCCAAAAACAAACAAAGTGAGGTGGCAAAATGACCGCATCAGGAACCCGGAAAAAAGCGGCACCTAAAAAGAATGTATCCGCCGCCAGAAAATCCACCTCTCTCATTTACGAGGGCGCTGAATGGGATTATGAGAAGGTGGATAACTGCTTTCAGGCTATTCAGAAAATCGCCGTAAAAGAAATGGGTCTCAATGTCTATCCGACGCAAATTGAAATCATTACTTCTGAACAGATGCTGGATGCCTATTCCTCGGTTGGCATGCCTTTGATGTATAGTCACTGGTCGTTTGGCAAAAGCTTTCTGCGCGATGAAACCAATTATCGCAAAGGCTTCAGCGGCCTAGCTTATGAAATTGTGATCAATTCAAACCCTTGCATCTGTTATATTATGGAAGAAAATTCCATGACAATGCAAACATTGGTCATGGCCCATGCGGCCTTTGGCCATAATCACTTTTTCAAAAACAACCATCTGTTCAAACAATGGACTGATGCCAATGCTATTCTGGATTATCTGCAATTCGCCAAAAAATATATTGCCAAATGCGAAGAAAGATATGGCCAGAAAGAGGTGGAAAAGATATTGGATTCAGCCCATGCTCTTCGGGATCAAGGGGTTGATAAATTCACCCGCCGTCAGAAGCTTGATGTCGCCGCCTTGCGCCAGAGGGACTTGGCGCGCCAAAAGCATGAACAGTCTCAATATAGCGAATTATGGCGCACGCTGCCGGAAACAGCCTCTAAAGATGACCATGAAATTGACGTGATTGAGAAGGCCCTGGCTCAGAAGCTCGGACTGCCGGAAGCCAACCTTCTGTATTTTCTTGAAAAACACAGCCCGGTTCTGGAAAATTGGCAGCGGGAGATTTTGCGTATTGTCCGCTCCATGGCGCAATATTTCTATCCCCAGCGACAAACCAAAATGATGAATGAAGGCTGCGCATGTTTCGTCCATTATCACATCATGAACAAACTATTTGATACCGGACAGATCACCGAAGGGGCCATGCTGGAATTTATTGATTTTCATACCCGCGTTGTGGCACAGCAGGATTTTGACAGCTCATATTTTTCCGGCATTAACCCTTATGCTTTGGGTTTTGCCATGATGAAGGATATTGAAAGAATTTGCGAGCAGCCGACAGATGAGGATCGTGAATGGTTCCCGGACTTCGCCGGCAATAACCAGGCCATTAGAACCTTGAAAGAGGCCTGGGAAAATTTCCGGGATGAAAGCTTCATTCTGCAATATCTCAGCCCCCACCTCATGCGGGAATTGCGCCTGTTTAACCTGAATGATGATAAATCAAAGTCCTTTTATCTGGTCAATGCTATTCATAACAAGCAGGGTTATACCGCCATCAGATCCGCACTCGCCGCGCAATATTCTGTCGCTAACCTCGATCTGGATATTCAGGTTACCAATGTTGACCTTCATGGTAATCGCTCTATGGTGCTCACCCACAGTATGACCAATGGCGTGACGCTGGATGAAGAACAGATCAATATGGTCATCCCTCATATTCAGCGGCTTTGGGGGTATGATGTTTCTGTGAATTCTGTTGAACCAGATACCGGTAAGGTTAAGAAAACATATTCTGCCTAAGAAAGTCACAGGATGAGAAAGTTACAGGTTCTGTCTGAGAAAGCTACAGGCAACCTGACAAGCGGCTAGGGCCGAATATGCCGGCGCGTGAAACGTAGATAACAGATGCTCACAAGCATAAGAAAAATGACCATTGCCCGCAGAGAAGACGCCATATTATCATGGAAAAAATTAAGGCCGGCGCTGGTGATCATTAAAACGCCCAGTATGCCGCCACCTGCGAGTGCAAAGCGCGGCATTGTCAACATCAAACCAGCTGTACATTCCAAAACCCCAACCACGACCAATGAACCTGCCATAAGGCCAAGCGCTTCAAATCGGGCGATCTCATGAGGGGCGCCCATAATTTTATTAACCCCGTTATAAAAGAAGACAAGCGCGAGAATAAAGCTCAGTACCCATAAAGCAACTTCAATAAATCGGTCCCCGTCCATAACATACCACCCTATCAATCAAATTCCCTGAACTTGACAAATTCCCTAAACTCGGCAAATTCCCGGAACTTGGCCATATTTTAGTACATGGTAGCAACAAACGGCCCTAAAAATCAAATTTATCCTTTAATGACCTTTAATTACTTAGGGATGACCTTAAATTACTCAGAAATTGCAATAATAAAATACCCCTAAAAAGCTTGAATATAACCGCAAGGCCTGCCGCGTCAACTCGCCTGCCCCATCAAACCAAAGACAGGCGTCAAAACAGACGGCCTGTAAATACGCCCCAAATGATTAATCTATTTTTGTCGGATGCGGTAACATTCTACGCAGGACATCATCTTTACGGACATAATGATGAAACAACGCCGCCGCCACATGAACAACAAACAGAACAATCAAAACAATCGCCGTGATTTCATGGACCTCATGAATGATACCCTGCATCGCCTTGTCCTTGCCGGCCAGCGCGGGAATCTCAAGCCCGAAAAACTTCACCGAATGCCCCCCCAGTGAACTCATCAACCAGCCCGACAATGGCTGGACGAACATGACGATATACAGCATAATATGCATGGCGTGAGCACTACATGCTTCAATCTTGCTCAAGCTGCCCGGCATTTTTGGCGGCGGGTTAAATATACGCCAACCCAATCGCAGAACCACCAGAAGCAGCACCAAAATGCCAAATGACTTATGCCAACCATATAAGCCGAATTTATACCCCCTCTGTTCCGGCGTCTCTGCCGGTAACCCATACATATAATAGCCAATGATAACCACTCCCACAAGCAGGAGAAACATAATCCAGTGAAACGCCTTGGCAACATTACCATATGAGCTGCCTGTATTTTTAATGTCCATTTTTGCTACTTCCCTATATACAATGAATAATATTTGGATTATTATTTGCGTTTGAATTTATCTTTAATGTAGGCGATATTCATCAAAGTCCATACCGGCACGACGATGATTGCGCCAAGGAGGATATACTTCCCGCCCCATTCAAGAATTCCGATGACAGCATCCACAATATTACCTATCGTTTCCGGAATATCATGGATAAGGTCCGTAGGGCTGATACCAAAGAAATCCAGCACCAAGCCCACAAGAAGGGAAGCTATAAGCAGTTTCCATACAACATGCATTGTCGATTTATTCACCGATCACTCCTGCCTTTCCCGCTTGCGAAATAGTTCCTCTTCCATATCAAATCGTAATTGTTTAGACAGAAGGTCAACGGCAATCTGTTGCTCTTTGCTCAACCGCCGCGTCGCCGACAAAAGTGCCAGCTTATTCATAACTAACTGATATTGAAGCGCCCTGGCCTCTTTCACAATTTGTTCTACATGTTCCTGTAATTCCGGTCTTTCGCCGCGGAAACTATTTATCAAGCGATCTTCTGTTGTTTCTTTTCGAACTTCGTTCTGATCACTGCACGATGAAATAATACCGGCCATAACCATCGCCATGGCTCCCACCATAACTATTTTAATCATTTTCCCATACATACTCAACCCATCAGAAATTTACGAAGCTTGAGACAGACTATAGAAAATGTCAAAGAAAAACAATCCCCGGCAACATCACACCGCCAGGGGTGAAATCTCAAGGATTGAAAATATCAGATATATTGCCGACTTTGGACCAAAAGTCGGCGTTTCGCCTCAGGGCTGCCATCATACGCTAAAGCTTCTACCGCCGTGCTGAAAAGTTCACACATGCCACCGCATAATATCATAGACGCATAATATCATAGAGGATAGCTTCTTTTAACGGATAATAATGATATCGCCAATTTCACAGAAGACAATTGGGAGCCAAGTAAACGCATGAGTAAACACATGATCGGGGCGATCATGCCAAACAAGAATTCCAGATTTATGCCAAATTTATACCAGATTTATTCTGGGGTACCCAAACCAATTTTATCTGCATGGTTTTTTAATTTAAGGTCCTCACCAACCAAGAGAACAAGGCCATAAAAAGGACGATTTACCCAAGCCACTTCCACAGCATATTCATTTAATTCCTGCACATCGAGCAAAAACTGACTTTTATGCGCGATCTCTTTATCCAGCTTCATCAAAACGCCCGCTGTGGAGACATTGGCAACTTTACACGGATATTCAACATCATCAATAATTGCGACCGCATCCCATAATACATCAAGGCGATCGTCAACGCGCTTACGGCCCTCTTCAGCTTCTTTAAACATCCATTTTTCCTATGTTTACACGGGTTAGTGTTTATCGGCTGTATCCTTTGATACCACTTAAATATACCCTAGGGTAAACTTATTACCAAATTACAAATTTTTTATTTGAAAGCTTCAGCTTTTATTTTTTACGCCCTCTGTCACGAGCAGCAGCACCTGCCGGACAAGTTCTTCATGATTTAGTTTCCCCTCATCCCGGTACCATGCTGAAATGCCATTCAGGGCATCAAACAACAATATGGCAATGATCGTTGAATTACAATTTTGAATGGAGCCATCTGCCATACCTTTGATGATAATTTTTCGCACCCGCTGTTCAATACCCCTGTGCATTTTCAGGCTCGCATTACGGGCCAGCTCGCCTTCACGCTGTCCCCTGTGGCGAATATGACAACGAATAATATCATCGGTAACAATTTCAACATAACCCTTGATAAAATCCTCCAGCTGAGCAAAACCACTTTGCGGCCCCGCCGTCACCTGATCCAATAGGCCGTTAATGCGAATGCTGGCCACATCTTCGCATTTTATCAAAATATCTTCTTTATTTTTAACATAATAATAAAGCGTCGGCTTGGTCACGCTATATCGCCGCGCAATATCATCAAGAGAGGTCTTATAATATCCCTTTTCCATGAATGCTGCCGCCGCATGACGTAAGATGGCATCCAGTTTAAGCTGCCTCTTTTCCTCGCGATTCAGGGGGGATTTTATTAATTTTACTTTTTTGATATTTTTTCCCATCTTGCTTATATCATATCTCAAGGCTATGTTGTTACCCATGAGTAACGTAAAATCGGACATATTCCTAGGAGAAAATGAAAATGATTACCCAAAATCCGGACCCCATTGTCATCACAGGTATGTCTCGCACACCCATGGGCGGCTTTCAAGGCGATTTTAATGACCTTACCGCATCGGAACTGGGAAGCGTTGCCATCACAGGGGCTTTGAATAACGCCGGACTTGGCGGCGCAGACATTGATGAAGCCTTCATCGGCTGCGTCCTTCCTGCGGGCCAGGGGCAAGCGCCGGCGCGCCAAGCCATTCTGGGCGCGGGCCTGCCACAAAATATCCCCTGTACCACCGTCAATAAAATGTGTGGCTCCGGCATGCAGACGGTCATGATGGCCCATGATGCCCTTCTGGCAGGAACGGCGGATATTATGGTGGCCGGCGGCATGGAAAGTATGAGCAACGCCCCTTACCTGTTATCAAAAATGCGCGGCGGCGCGCGGCTCGGACACGGCGAAGTTAAAGACAGCATGTTTCTTGATGGCCTTGAAGATGCTTATGACAAGGGAAAGCTCATGGGCGTATTCGCCGAACAAACCGCCCGGCATTATCAATTCACCCGCGAAGAACAGGATCTTTACGCCATCTCATCCTTAAGACGTGCCAATGCCGCCATTGAAAAAGGCTATTTCAAAAATGAAATATCGCCCGTGACCATCAAATCCCGAAAAGGTAATGTTGTTTATGACACGGATGAGCAGCCGGGCAAGGCCCGCATAGAGAAAATCCCGGGCCTGCGTCCGGCATTTGCCAAAGACGGAACCGTCACCGCCGCAAATTCAAGTTCAATTTCCGATGGTGCCGCCGCCCTGATCTTAATGAGACAATCCACAGCGATCCGCCGCGGCCTAACCCCGCTGGCCAGAATTGCCGGTCATACCAGCCATGCACAAAAACCGGAATGGTTCTCCACCGCCCCTATCGGTGCCATAAAAAAACTCTATCAAAAAACCAGCTGGACTGACGAAGATGTGGATCTATATGAAATTAATGAAGCCTTTGCGGTCGTCACTATGGCCGCCATGCGGGATCTTGGGCTTGATCATGAAAAGGTCAATATTCACGGCGGGGCCTGCGCTATGGGTCATCCTATCGGTGCGTCAGGCGCAAGAATATTGGTCACGTTACTTTCAGCCTTGAAAACCCATGGCAAGACACGCGGTATTGCCGCGCTGTGTATTGGCGGCGGCGAGGCGACAGCCATAGCTATAGAGATATATTAACAGGCAGAAATCAGAATTTTAAGCGCGTCAATATCCTGAAGACAGAAAAAAATAAATGATGCTTTAAATTTCGCCTTATTTATTCATATAATGGTGTCCAGAGCGACAATCAGTTAGAAATCGTATATGCCATCAGATATTTCTCTATCCCCGGAAAAAATTACCGCGCAGCTTGATCATATTCTGGCCAGTGAAACATTCAGGAATAAAAACCGTATTCATCGGTTCCTATGCTATGTGGTGGAAGAATATATCGCAGGCCGCGGGCCGCTTATCAAAGGTTACAGCTTGGGGCTTGAAGTTTTTGACAAGGACGAGACCTTCGATCCGCAGACAGATGCTATTGTACGTGTCGAGGCCGGGCGGCTAAGAAGGCTGCTTGAACATTACTATATGGACGAAGGTTCCGGTCAACCCCTCAGCATCTCCCTGCCCAAGGGGAGCTATGTCCCGAAGATTGAAACGCGTCAGGCCGCCGCCCCGGGCCTGAAAAAAGATCCCATATTTTCTGCCGCGGCGGCCCCGCCCACGGGACCGGCCATTGCCGTTCTGCCCTTTGAGAATCTCAGCGGTGTGCCCTCACAAGAAATTTTCTGCGACGGCATCACCGAAGAAATCATAAATCATCTGTCTCTCAGCCCGTCTTTATATGTCATATCCCGGCGCACGACCTCTCAATATAAAGGTAAAACCATAGACATCCGGCGACTTGCCGAGGAATTGGAGGCCCATTATATTCTGGAAGGCAGCATTCGTACAGCAGGAGACCACTTACGGGTTTCCGCTCAACTGCTCAACGCCGCCACAGCCGCCGTCATATGGTCGGAAAATTACGACCGGAAATTAACCCCTGAAAATCTGATTGATGTTCAGGATGAAATCGCCGCCCATGTGGCCGCGACCATCGGTGATACATATGGGGCCGTCATGCGCACCAGTGCCGTTGATATGAAACGTAGCAGCACTGAATATATGGAAGCTTATGAGAGCATGCTACTGCTCCATGATTATCTGTTTGAATTATCCCCTGAAACCCATCTCAAAGCCCGCGACAGCCTGGAAGAAGCTGTTAAAATTGATCCCAATTATCCCGATGCCTGGGCGGGGCTTGCTTTTCTTACCCTTGATGAATATAGGTTCAGTTTTAATGTTCGCGCCGATGATCCGCTGGAACTGGCCCGGACATATGCCGAGAAATCTATCGGACTTAGCGCTAAATTTTCGATTGCCATCTATGCCATGACCATCATTCATTTTCACAAGGGCGACAGTGATAAATTCGAAGATAACATCCGCATGGGCTTAAGCATCGCCCCAAATAGCCCGGCGGTCCTTGCCGACAGCGGTGTATATCTCTGCCTGCTTGGCAAGTTGGACGAAGGCTTGTCATTGGTTAAAAAAGCTATGGATTTAAACCCTCAGCATCCCGGGTGGTGCCGCTTCGCCCTCTGCCATGATCATTATCTTCGCGGCGACTATCGTAAGGCCATTGAACAGGTGCGCTTCATCGAAACCCCGGACTGGTTCTGGCCCCATGCCCTGCAGGCGATCCTCTATGCCAAACTCGGCCATAAAAAAGAAGCCGCAACCTCACGTGAGAACGTGCTCAGACTATATCCGGAATTTCCGAATAATGCAGAGCAGGAATGCCGCAAATGGTTCCGGCGCGAAGAAGATCTTGCCAAATATCTGGACGGCCTAAAGGATGCCGGACTTGTGAATTAAACCCCAGCCGATGTCCCGGCCGATGTCCCAGTCGATGTCCCAGTCGATGTCCCAGTCGATGTCATTGTGGGAAGGGATACGGCGCAAGCGGTTATCAGCGCTGCTAAAGTTTATGGGAATTATCTGACCCTATATCAGATGTTTATGCGATAAATCTGTGTAACCTGCTCATAGCAATCGGTATTGAAAGAACATATTATGGACTCGAAAGACTTCCGAAAAAATGCCCATAAGTTTGTCGACTGGATGGCGGATTATATGGAGAATATCGAAAGATACCCCGTTAAGTCTAGGGAAAAACCAGGAGAAATACTGGCCCAGTTGCCCGAGCATGCCCCCATAAATCCTGAACCAATGGATGATATTTTTCAAGATTTTCAGGACATTATCATGCCCGGCATGACCCATTGGCAACATCCGGGTTTCATGGCCTATTTCCCGGCTAACGCCAGCCCGCCGTCTATATTAGCCGAAATGTTGACCAGCACATTGGCCGCCCAATGTATGAGCTGGCAGACGTCTCCCGCAGCCACAGAATTAGAAGAGCGGGTCATGGAATGGTTAAAGGCCGCCATTGGCCTGCCGAAAGAATTTCACGGGGTTATCCATGATACGGCCTCCACCGCCATGCTGTCTGCCTTTCTGATCGCGCGCGAGCGGCTTAATGGTTTCAAGACCAACCATAGCGGCCTGAATAATGCTGGTCTGCATTGTTGTTATGCTTCTGCTGAGGTTCATAGCTCAACGGATAAAGGCATTCGCATGGCGGGGCTTGGTTCAGATAATTTGCGGAAAATTCCCCTTGATGAGAATTTTTCCATGATCCCAGAGACCTTGGAAAAAGCCATTCAAGCGGATTTAGACGCCGGACATAAACCAACCTGCGTCATTGCAACATTGGGTAGTACTAGTCTTTCCGCCATTGATCCATTGCAGGCTATTGGTGAAATCTGTAAAAAATTTGGAATTTGGCTTCATGTGGATGCGGCTTGGGCCGGAAGCGCTCTTATACTGCCAGAATTTAGGTGGATGATCACAGGGATTGAAAATGTGGATAGTTTTGTTTTTAACCCCCATAAATGGCTGCTGACACAATTTGATTGCTCGGCCTTTTATGTCAAGGACAAGGCCGCCCTGATACAAACATTTGAAATTTTGCCGGAATATCTCAAAACCCGTGAGGGCGATCAAGTCAATAATTATCGGGATTGGGGCCCACAGCTTGGGCGGCGTTTTCGGGCCTTAAAGCTGTGGTTTGTCATTCGCTCATATGGCATTTCTGGATTGCAGGATCATATCAGGCGGCATATTAACATGGCCCATCAGCTCGCAGACGTGGTACGGCAAGAGCCTAATTTTGAATTGCTAGAGCAATATCAGATCAATTAGGTTTATATCCAGCGTGAGCGAAATAGTTCTGGCATTCATTTGGGGGGAATTCATCCAGCAAGTTGGCTATGGTGCTCCATAAGCCCTCAATTGTTCGCTCAGATGCTTTTCGCAGTAGTGCTTTGAGTTTTGAAAACATCATTTCGATGGGGTTAAGATCGGGGGAATATGGCGGCAAATACATAAGTTTTGCTCCCACTTCTTCAATGGCCTGTTTGATCCCCGTAACTTTATGTGCAGGTAGATTATCCATGATAACAACATCGCCCGCCTTGAGGGTTGGCACCAGGAATTGCGCCACATAAGCTTTAAACACCGTACCATTCATCGGGCCATCCAGTACCAGCGGCGCAGTGATACCATCATGACGTAGACCGGCGAGAAAGGTTGTCGTTTTCCAGTGGCCATGCGGCACACTGGCAATGAGGCGTTCGCCCCGTATTGCCCGGCCCCGCGTTCTGGCCATTTTGGTGGATGCCCCTGTCTCATCAAGGAAGACCAGCTTGCGGGGGTCCAGACTTTTCTGCATGACCCGCCAAACCGAGCGGGCTTCTGCTACGTCCGGGCGTCCCTGTTCGGCAGCATGGGCTGTCTTTTTTTATATGTTAAATCGTTACGGTTCAATAAATTCCAAACAGCCCCATAACTGGCCACAACACCATGCTCCCTGAGCAAACCCTGAAGCTCGGCAATGGTGATGTCAACCTGCTCTTCCACAGCACCAAGAATAAACCCTGCATGTTGCTCAAGATCATGGGACCTGCGATCGCCGCCCATCGGTTTCGGGACAAGCCTGCCTGTGGAACGCCATGCCGATACCCAGCGAATGGCACTGGAAGCCGAAACGCCAAACCGTCGAGCGGCTTCACGACAGGACAAACCCTCGCGAACAACCGCAACAACTCGCTCACGAAGATCAATAGATAGTGATTTTACCATAGAGGCTGGCCTCCTTTCCCAGCTTCTATCTTGAATCACATTATGACCTCTTTGGGAATCCCTAAAATGATCCTATTTGATCTGATAGTGCTCTAGCGCCCAATCCGTTAGCCTTATTTTGTTTTCGTTACCACCCCGAAGGCCTTTCCGAAAATCAGCTTGATGCATTAAATGAAAGAATATTTGAGGCCATAAATAATACGGGCGAAATTTATTTGACTCAGACATGCATTAACGGAAAATACGCCATTCGTTTTGTCAGCGGTGCACCGGCAACGTAGCAGCGTCATATAGATAAAGTATGGCAAATCATAAAAAAAGTTGCCATAATGACAAAATAACTTTTCTTTACTGAGTTTATGCCGAATTGTTGCCTTAAATAATTGGCATCTTATCGGGGAATATATGAAGATCGAAAGCCATCGGCAATGACTAAAAAAGCACTCCTGATTACCGGTCAGGAATCCGAAACCATAAGCACATTGGCCCAAAACCTCATTCACGTAGGCGGCCTCAGTCTCTTTGCGCGCCAGATGAAACAGATGAAAGCCATCGGCGTTAATGAAATGCATGTCATCACCGACTGGTTCGTCCAGGATTTTGAGAAAGAAATCTTAAGTTGCCCCGCCCGCCCCGAAAGAATTTTCATTCATGCCACCAAAGATGCGCCGCTGCGGCTACTTGAACATAATAGTGAGGGCAATTGCTGGCTTCTTATCCAAGAAGCCGTCCTTTTGGATGATCGCATCATTGCGCAAACCCTGCGTCATCCTGCCTCAACGGTAATCAGTTTTATTGGACAGAATGAGTTTCTATCCGCCCATACGGCAAACGGACTACCTCTTCACCTAGGCGAGAATGAGGGCTTTTTTGGCGGCATAGCAAAACTCTCAAGTCAGACGTTATCCGCCAACGTACGTAAGCTCAATAACCTAGAGGGTCTGCCAAGTGTCCTGAAAGCTATCGCCAAAACAGAGGGGCCCAGAACAGAAGAGCCCAAAACCAAAGAATGCGCGATTGCCAAGGTCACCGAGATTCCGCTTCTTCTCACCCGCGAGCGCCGGGATGTTGATCTGATATGGTTTCCCCTATCACGGCGCGAAGATGGTGATACGGCCACAAACATCCTTCTTGAGCATAGCCAGAAAGGCCTCTTGGACTGGCCCGCAAAATTCCTTCATCGGCCCATTGAAAACCTGATTGTCAAATATCTCTGTAAATTCCCGATCAGCCCGAACCAAATCACCATAATGAACGGCCTTTTGGGTTTTTACGCCCTGTTTCTTTTTGCCAGCGGCCATATGTGGCCGGCATTGCTCCTAGCCTATATCGTGGGAATATTGGCCGGTGTGGACGGCAAACTGGCCCGGGTAAAAATATTACAGTCGCGCATTGGCCGCTATGAATATATTCTTACCGGATTGATTGAATATGGCTGGTATTTTGCCCTTGCAGCCGCCTTATATGACCCCTTTGGCCTCGCGCCTTTGATCATGGCCGCGGCTCTTGTGTTATTTCAAATTGCCGATCACATTCAGACTGAATTTTTTCGCCGGATGACGAACAGGCCCCTTTTCAGCCTGGCAGCATTTGATCGGCGGTTTCAGCTGATCGCGGGGGGACGCAATAACCACATGTGGGCACTTCTGCCCTTTGCCCTGTTTAATCAATGGTTTATGGCATTGGGGTTTATTTGTTCATACGGTATCATAACTTTCTTTGTACATCAGATAAGACTTGTGTATCATCTCAAAAATATCATGATTGATGGCAGCGAAAACTTTGCTGAAAACGTCAATAAAACCAAGAGTCCATAGAAAACATACCATGACTGATTCAGTAAAACGTACCAATGAAATTGAAGAATTCACCAATCTTTATATCATCCACCCTATCAGCAGCTGGCTTGTCCCAAAATTCGCAGCACTTAAAATTGCCCCCAATACGGTCTCTCTTTGCGGGATGCTATTTGGCATATTTGCGGGTATCGCTTATTTCCACTATCAGAATCCTTATATGGCGGCGGCGGGTTTTTTAAGTATGTTTATGTGGCATATTATGGACGGTGCCGACGGGCAGCTTGCGCGGCTGACCAAAAGCTATTCTGAAATTGGCAAAATTCTTGATGGGGTCTGTGATTATGTGACATTCATCAGTGTCTATGTGGGGCTTGGGCTTATCCTGTCTGATCAAACAGATACGCAAATCTGGTATATTGTTCTATTGTCAGGGGCGCTTCACGCAATACAATCCAGCGCTTATGAACTACAGCGCGGAGAATATGATTTCTGGGGGCATGGCAAAGAATCCCAAGGTCTGCCGGAAATTAAACACATGATTGCTGACCTTGACGGCAAAGGCCCTCTGGCTTATGTGATGAGTCAATTTCACATCGGTTATGTCAGAATGCAGCGCCGAACATCAGGCATTGATTCAAAATTCCGCGCAACATTAAAAGATATATTGGCGGCCAATCCCGAAAGAAAAGATGATATCAGGGCATTATATCGGGACGTTTTTGCCCCCGGCGTACGGGGCTGGTCTATCATGTGCGCCAATTACCGCACCATTGCCATCTTCATTGCCGCCATAGCAGGACAGCCCATATATTTCTTCTGGTTTGAGATCGCCATATTAACGCCAATATTGGTTTTACTGGTACAAAAACAAAGGATCCTTAACCAGCTCTTCACATCACGGCTGAAAGAAATCATTTAATCCATGAAAAAGGCTAAAGAAAAACCATGACCGACCAGGACGCGCTGACCACAGAACAACAGGCTGAAATACTGACATCTTACCGGGACAGTATTGATAATATTGATGCGGCACTGATTCATATGTTGGCCGAACGTTTTAAAGTCACCAAGAACGTCGGTGAATTTAAAGCCAAATATGATCTTGCCCCCGCTGATAAAAGCCGGGAACAAAAACAAATAGATCGCCTGCGCTCTTTATCCGAAACGGCCAAACTGGACCCTGACTTCTCAGAGAAATTCCTCCATTTCATCATAACAGAGGTCATCCGGCATCATGAAAAATGCCGGAAAGAAAACGGGGAATAATCCCTATCGCGGCCTCACAAGCTAATGATACAGGGCGGATGACTCTGGTTGATGAATCTGGCGAATGACTCTGGCCCCCATGCAGCCTTCTAAGCTACCACAGCTATAGACTTTTTCCCATCTGGTTTTTCATGGTGACGACTTCTGCTTTAAGCTCCGAGATGATGCCGATAAGATTCTTCATGTCTTTTTGCTGATCGCGCAAGCTCACCTCGTTACGTTGCATACGTTCTTCCTCCATAACGCTTACGATAATCCCAATCACCATATTTAAGAAAACAAAGGTCGTAAGAAAAATAAACGAGAGATAAAACATCCAGCTAAAGGGCATAACATCCATGGTTTCATAGAGAATGTCCGTCCAATCCTCTAAGGTCATAATGCGGAATAACGTCAGCATACAAAGGCTAATATTGCCCCAAAGTGCCGGATTAATATCGCCAAACAGGAAATTTCCAATGGCCCCATAAATATAAAAAATAATAAACATCAACAGAATAACATAACCAAATTGGGGCATGGCTTTAAAAAGCGAGGATATTATCAACCGTAGTTCCGGCACCACACTGATCAAGCGCAGCACGCGGAAAACCCTTATTAACCTGCCCACAATCGCCACCTGAGAATACTCAAGCGGCATCAAACTCACCAAAACAATCGTTAAATCGAAAATATTCCAACCAGACTTGAAAAAATTCGGCTTATTTTTCTCTGCCAAAAATCTGAAGGTTATCTCTATCAGGAAGAATAGTGAGACACCATAATCAAAAACCCCCATCATATCCCTGAAACCAGGCGAAAGCTCAAATGTCTCCGCCCCAATGCCAAGAGCGGAAATGATAATCACAATAATAATAAAAATTTCAAATGCCGTTGTGTGAACCAGTTTGGAAATTCTGGTCTGCATCAATTCATACATAATAACCTCTTCTCATATACGGCTGCGACGCTATTTTTCGGCACAACCATAACTTCATCTCAATGGCTCTTATTTATATGAAATTCCAAAAGAACAATAGGGAAAACCCCTGAAAAAGAAATTCAGGATAAAATGACCCATGGCCTGAGAGAAAAGACGGAAAATCAGGGGAGGTAAGGGACGAATTTACCAGATGTTTTAACCGCCCATACGTGCGGCCAAATCCCCATATGATACGCCCCAATTCTTAAAGGGATTAACAGATAGATTGGCGTTATAGAATTTTTGAAAGCCGGTGACTTCAGGGCCGACCCAGCTTGGCACAGTGACTTTCTCCCGTTCCGACGATAGTTCCACCTCCGCAATGATCAAACCCTTATTCGCACCGCCGAAAATATCCACTTCCCAGACATGATCCCCAATCAGGTAAATTTCGCGTATTTTCTCAATTGGCTTCTGGGCGCAGGAATCAAAAAGAACCCGGGCTTCAGCGGCCCCTATATTTGTTTCGATTTCGTAACGACCCGTGCCTTTGGCGGGTGTTTTGACAGAGAGAATATAGCGGTCATCCTGCTGGCGGATGCGCACAATATTACCGCCGTCGCGGGCGACATAACCTTGACGTATCTTATGGCTACGCGCGAATTTTATCTCAGGTTTTGACGTTATAAGGAACTTGCGTTCAATCTCCACATTCACTTTCGATCCTATGCCAAACAGCGCCTTGATCATCGACATTTCTCCAACGCAGAAAAGAGCCTTTCCACATCATCCTGATCATTATATACATGAGGGGCCACCCGAATACTGCTCCCCCGGATACTGACAAATATATTTCGTTTCGATAGCGTAATGTCAAGCCCCTCCGGCATAGAACCCTGAAAATCAAGGCCAATCAAATGCGGCGAACGGTGCGCTTTATCCGCAACCTTCAGCCCCATATTCACGGCCCGTTCGGCAATTAAATCTGTCAATCCTGCCAGATAATTCGCAATATTTTCCGCGCCCCATTCATTAAGCTGCATCAAACTCTGAAGGGCAATGGGAGTCAACATAAAATTACTGCGCTCACCGACATTGAACCGTCCCGCGCCCTGTTGATATTCCGCCTGATAATCCACGAGCCGGGCAAAATTCTCGGATCCTTTGCGGGCAATCCAGTTTTCTTCAAGCGGCCTGCCATTCTGGTGGCGGGGTGCCACATAAATGAAGCCGTAGCTATAGGGGCCGAGCAGCCATTTATAGCTGGCCGATACCATAAAGTCCGGATCCACATCCCGGATAGAAAAAGGCATCACACCCAGAGATTGGGTTAAGTCAAGCACAAGGGCCGCGCCGTTACGACGGGCCATTTTCCCGACCCTGACCAAATCAATCCGGCTGCCATCGGTCCAATGGGCCTGCGCGCAAGCGACAATCGCGGTATCCTGGTCTATCGCCGCACATAGGGGCGTGGTCCAATCACCATTCTCTGGGCGCGGAATTGTTACCAGCTCCCCACCCCGCATTTTAGCCATTTCCTGCCATGGATAGACATTGGACGGGAATTGATCTGCCAACACAATAATTTTCTGGCCTTTGGATAGAGTCAAATTTCTAACCGCAATGGCCATACCGTATGATACTGCCGGAATCAGGGCAATATCATTCGCAGCTGCATCGATCATTTCTGCCATGACCTCGCAGGCCTGTTTAGGCGGGTCAAAGAAATTTGAAAAATCCATGGCCCAAGGCTGCAATTTTCCTGCGACCGCCTGCTGGCCAAGGGCAGCCGCCTCTTTCAATATGGGCGACATATAGGCGGCATTGAGATAGGTTATATCCGAGGGAATATCAAAAAGATGTTTTTGGCAGGTAAAGTCAGTCATATATTCTGTTGCCTCAATGTTGCGCACTTAACATCGCCAAGGTTAGCCATCAATCTTCACAAAGCCAAACTTTTTTCCCTTTTACGGTTCTTTTTTGATAAGATCGCCTATAAAATATCAGGAGGATCAGATTGATGAGCGTACTTTACCCCATGGGCCTATTGGCCATTTTCACCCTACTCTATTCATCCATATTGATTACCAGACGGAAACGGGCCATCAATTCAGGGGAACTCAAACCAAGCTATTTCAAGGAATATAATAACGATACCCCGCCGGGCTACGTGCAAAAAGCCACCCGGCACTGGGCCAACCTGTATGAAGTGCCAGTGTTATTCTATGCGGTTTGTACAGCAATCCTTGCTTTGGGAATGAATGACATTATTTTCACCTATCTGGCCTATAGTTTTTTTGGTTTTCGCCTTGTTCAGGCCTTCATCCATTCGACCTACAACAATGTTTATCATCGGTTATTGATCTTTTCCTGCGGCCTTGTCATCGTCCTTGCCATGTGGATCCGGCTACTCTTAATGGCATAATAGCTTCAAAAAAAATTAAGGCATCAGCCTTAGAAAAAACCGGGTTTGCTGATGAACAAGGCCCGTGTGATATGGCCTGTCAATCTGTGCAATGGCACACATTCGTGGGTCTGAATATGTAGGAGAACCGTGGCACGATATATACCGCCTGCACCGCAGAATGGTTATTGGCCCGTAAATTCAGGTTTTCTTTTTTCCTTAAAAGCAGATACGCCTTCACGATAGTCATCTGAGCCGAATGTCTTGACCGCAAGCTTATCACTTTCTGCAAGAATTTCAGGAGATAATGGAAATGTTGCGGTAATATCTGATATTTGTTTTTTCAATCCGGTGATCGTTAAGGGCGCCAACTGTGTTATGTTGCGGGCCATATCATCGACGTAACTCTCGATATCATCAGAAGAAATGACGTGATTGATCACGCCTTGCGCATAAAGCCTGGAAGCATCCATCCTTACGGCGCAAAAAAGCATTTCTTTGGCGAGATTGGGCCCAAGACGGCCGACAATCGTACATAGCCCTTCCATCACATAAGTCACGCCCAATTTGGCAGGTGTAATGGCAAATGTTGCCTCAGGCACGGCCACGATCACGTCACAGGAGAAGACAACTTCGCAGCCATAGCCCCAGACACTACCCTCTATCATGGCAATGACAGGGACCGGGAATTCCCGAATAACGCGCCCCAAGGCAACCATCTGCGTCTGCCATCCGTCCATGTCATGTGCGCCGGCAGGTACGCTTTCTATATCCCTGCCCGCAGACCATACCTTGGCCCCCTTCTCTGCCCGCAAAATAACCACACGGACATCGTTTTTTTGCAATGATCCAAATGCCGTTATGATTTCACCGATAAAAGGGTCATCAAAAGCATTCATATTACCCGGCCGGCATAACGTGATTGTCCCAATGCCGTTTTTATTTTCTGTCCTAAGATTACTCATAAAATATTCTTTCAACGATCCTCTTGGTAAAGATTTTCATAATATTGCTTGAGTATGTTTTTTTGCACCTTCCCCATGGCGTTTCGCTGTAACTGATCGACAAATATTACCTTTTTGGGACATTTATACTTGGCAAGCCTGGCCGTCAGAATTTCCTGCAAGGCCACCTCACTGAGCTTACCTTCCTTGGTCAGAACAACCACCGCAGAAACAGCTTCGCCAAAATCCGGGTGCGGCACACCAAAAACAGCACTTTCCACCACAGCCTCTAACGCGTCTATTTCTGTTTCCACCTCCTTGGGGTAAACATTATAACCGCCGGTAATGACCATATCCTTATCGCGCCCGACAATATAAAGGTAACCGTCTTCGTCAAATTTTCCCAGATCACCGGTCATGAAATACCCATCGGCGCGCATTTCTTCTGCCGTCTTTTCAGGGTTTTTCCAATAGCCTTTAAACAGGCCCGGCCCACGAACCTCAATCTTACCAATCATATTCGCCTTAGGCAATTCATCTCCAGTTTCAATATCAACAAGGCGAACGTCAACATCGCTAACCGGCAGGCCAACAGAGCCTTGTATTGCCTTTCCATTATACGGATTTGCCGTAACGATCAGCGTTTCCGTAAGGCCATAACGTTCAAGTATGGTACAGCCGGATTTTTCTCTGAAGGCATCAAGCGTTTCAAGCATAATAGGTGCCGAACCCGAAATAGCCAATCGAAGATTTTGGCACGCAGTCTCAGAAAAACCCGGATGCTTCAACAGGCGCATATACATGGTAGGCACCCCCATGAAAACGGTCGCATCCGGCAGGCAGCGAATAACCTCGTCAATATCAAAACGTTTGGTGAAAATCATCCCCGCACCAGCAAAAAGAACGGTATTCGCCGCAATGAAAAGACCGTGACCATGAAATACCGGCAAGACATGCAGCAAAATATCGTCGGATGTAAAATGCCATGCGGCGGCTAATGTTTTGGCGCAATGAGCCAATGCACCGCGCGTGATCATCGCGCCTTTTGAGCGACCCGTCGTTCCGGATGTATAGAGCAAGGCGGCAACTTCGGATGAGCTGCCCTTAAAGGACATAAAACCATCAGGACGGCATTTCATCGCACTATCAATGAATGTGCCTTCCCCGTTAACACCAAGGGAACGAATTGCCCGCACATTGAATTTCTCCGCAACCGGCGTTATTTCATCCAGAGATTTCGGCTGGCAGACCAACAGGCCCGGTTCAGAATCTTTGATAAAATATTCTATTTCAGTTCTTGAGTATGCCGTGTTTAACGGCACATATATGACCCCCATACGAAGGCAGGCTAAATAGAGCATGAAGCCTTCCGGCGATTTATCTATCTGAGCGGCAACACGATCCCCCACGGCAATACCGCACTGGGTAAGATAGGTCGCAAAGCGACCTGAAATATCTGTAACCTCCCCATAACTGTAAGATCTTTCGCCAGGTGTTTCCATAAATAGGCGATCAGGGTCCGATTGCGCAACAGATTCCAGCCAGAGAGCAGGGTTGTCCCCCGCTCCAGAAACATCAATACTCATACTCATATCCTTAAAAAATAAAATCGTGTCTGCGCAAACCACACAAAATGTCTAACCGCATGCCCCCTCACAGGCTGATCAATGTTCAAAGTCCAGTGTCATCATACCAACACCCATTGCCTTGAGTTCATCACGCATTTTCTCATGATCAGGATGCGCGTTATAAAGGCGATGCGCAGCCTTGTCTGCATAAGTCATAATGACGCCATAATCATATCCGTGGCTGGTATCTTTATGATTTTTACCAGCCACGATATCAATAACCGAAGGAATGCTCTTCATTTGCAGAATTTTCTCTATCAGCTCTTCCATTTCTACGTGGGTGGCACCCTCAGGTGTCTTGAGCCAAACCATATGCTGTACTGTCATAGATATAATTCCTATTTAAAAAAAAGAAGCATTCCTTCACGCTTACAATCTACACCGATTAATATTTGTAACTCAGGCGAGCGCCATATGTTACTGGCATAGCCGCCGTCCTGGTCAAAGCATCAATTTCACGTGTTACCTGTGTCCAATAGAATTTGTTTGTCAGGTTATTACCGTAAATCTCGGCGCGCCAACTCCCATCTTCTGATTCAATACCAGCTCTTAGATCAAGCAAGAAATAGCTCTCAATACCGAGGATGGGATTCGTTCCAAAAGCGGCTTTTGTGGAAGATCTGTAACTTGGGCTAATGCCTAAATAGCCTTCCATATCATCACCAACAGGGAGACGATATTCGATATCTCCGCTAAACTGCCATGTCGGCGCCATTGGAAATTCTTCGCCGTTAATATTGAAGATTTCGCTCAACGGGTCAGGTGTATTAAAATCCTCTGTTACTTGTGTATCAATGTAATTAACCGCGCCGCTTACCTGCACGTCTTCTGACACCAGGGCTGTCACTTCGGTCTCAAAACCCCATGCCCGGGATTTAGGCACATTCACGAGCGCCGGCACATTCTCGAATGGAGGTCCAACATTAAGAAAGCCGCGCACCTGTTTATCATTATAATTATAATAATAGGCGGCAGTGTTAAGCTGCACACGATTATCGGCGAGTGTCTTCTTCAGACCAATCTCATAGGCCAGAACAGACTCTTGCGTGGCAGGGATGAACTGGTCATCAAAGACACCGGGAACCAGTGGGAATGACCCGGATTTATAGCCTTTACTCGCGGTCAAATAAACAAGCGTGTCATCATCAGCCTTATAGTTCAAACTCGCGCGCCAGGAGAAGTTATCCTCCGACAGAGTATCCGTCACAAGACCACCAACTGGTAAATTGGTATCAGAATCAAGCGTCACGCAACTGCCAGGCGCAATGAAAAGCGGCGGGTTAATGGGTGGCGGAGCAATGCCATTTCTTATGTTAGAGATAACGCCAATCAATCCAGAAAGACCGCCATTACCATCATCCTGCGCACAGCCGCTGAAATGACGATCTTCAGTTGTGTATCGTGCAGAGACCAAAATATCAAATTTCTCATCCAACGGCACTTCAACGCTCGCAAACACGGCTTTGGATGTCACATCCTGAGCACTCCGTGAAATCAAGCTATCAAAACCAGCACTATTAGTAGAGCCCAAAACACTCAATTGAACTTCTTGTGAATCCGATTTCTGATAATTGCCCCCAAGCATCCAGATCACACCATTGTCAAGCTCGCCACTCGCCCGCAGTTCCTGATTGAAGGAATCGATTTGTGTGTCGCCAACAACCGTTAAATCCGTATAGGCCATGCCGTCCGTATCAAAAGGCGCATTTGAACTATAGTCAGAATAAGATGTCAAAGACGTTACGGTAATATTTTCGCTCACGTCCCAATTGGCCTGCAATGCAATCTGATAGAACCCGTCATCAACGGCAAAGCTACGGCCCGGATCCCAGTCCGCTGCTCTGGCATTTGAGGGTGATATGGGTTGTGCTTCCAAGGCATCACAGGCCGCCTGTCGTCCGGGTCCCGGACAAGGCGTAAGGAATTTAAAACCAATAAACTGGTTTGCCTGAGAATCAGATTTATCCCGCCAGCCGTTAACATTCAGCAAGAAACTCAAATCATCTGAAGGCTGCCAGTCAAGAAGCAGACGCCCTACCAGAAAATCACGTTCGCCAAGGCTATCATCCCGGCTGGAACTTTCCTGCCAGTTGCCACGACTTTCATGCCGCGCCGATAATCTGGCATTCAATGTCTCACCCAATGATCCATTGACAAACCCGCCGACTTTAAGGTCATTAAACCGTCCATAGCTCAATTCGGCACCCGCCGATAAGTCAGCAGAAGGTTTCGCGGCAATATAATTGATCGCCCCACCAGTGGCATTCTGTCCGAACAACGTACCCTGCGGGCCTTTAAGGGCTTCAACAGCCTGTAAATCCAAGACCGCACCACGCGCCATAACTGAGAAAGGAAGCGGCACCTGATCAACATAAATACTGACAGCCGGGTTAATAGCCTGGGTGATTTCAGCAAAGCCGACACCACGAATATAATATATTGGTGAACCAAAAGTTGATGACTGATACACAAATCCCGGAATAACCTTGGCCAATTCGGCCGTATCGGTGATCCCCCTTGCAGCCAGCATCTCCCCGGAAACAGCCGTTACGGAAATAGGCACATCCGTAACATCCTGTGAACGCTTCTGCGCCGTCACCACGATTTCATCCAAAGTCCATGCCGACTTTTCAGCATCATCAGCGGTCTGCGCCCAGGAAAGCCCCGAAGCCATTACCGATGCCAAAGTTGACGTTGTTAGCAATTTTGCCAAGAATTTTGTTTTAGTTTCCATTGTAATACCCTTTTGAATCTTTAAATATTGTTTTTTAAATATCTATTTTATTTTCCCTGCGCATAAATTAAGTTTTTTAAAGCTGCGCAAGAATCGCCATTAGGTGAAGTTTATATACTGGAACGGCGTTATACCCCAATACGTTCATTGGCCTCTTCGTCATCTAATGCATTGATAACAAAATCATAATTCTCTAATCCAGCCATTGCTTTTTCTATTGGTTCGCCGGCCTCAGCCATCTTGGTGAAATACTCAAACCCCCTTTCATGTCCCCCCGGACTATTGATGGAGAACATGGCCGCCTTCTTGCCGCCTACGGCGCGAAAGGCATGTGAGGTATTACGCGGCGCATAGGCAAAATCACCTTGCCCTACGGTTTGCGTTGCATCGCCAATGGTGACCTCAATCTGGCCATAAACCACCAGAAACATTTCATCTTCATGGGGCTGGTGATGAAGCGGCGGGCCGGTATCCGGCTCCAGGGTAATCAGCGAAACCATAAAACGTCCCGCGCTCTCCTCCCCGCTGAGCAACAGCTTAATATTTTGCTCTCCGTCCATGATGGACGGCGCATCCGCACTGCGCATCAATTTTGGTGTCGCAATTTGTTTTGTCCATTTCTCCCGCAAAGCATAATAATCTGCAGGAGACGTAACAATCTCTTCCGGCCGTTCAACAACGGCATTTACGCGTGCATTACTCTCTTTAACTTTATCATCAGTCATAATAACACCTTCTCTTAACTTATTATAAAACGTCTTCTTAACTAGGCCCGCCGCACAGAATGATGCTGCTCACCAAGTTTGGATATACCAAAATCCAGCTTATCCCCGTCCTGCATGAATACAGGCGGCTCGCAAGCCGCGCCGACCCCGGCACATGTTCCCGATACGATCAAATCGCCCGGCTCTAATGTCATGAACTGGCTGATATAACTTATCAACTTATCAACCCCATGCACCATTTGGCCCGTTGAGCCGTCCTGACGTCTTTCGCCGTTCAGATCCAGCCACATATCAAGTGCCTGAGGGTCTTCAACTTCATCAGGGGTCAGGATCCAAGGCCCGATAGGGGTGAAGCTGTCGAAACTCTTGCCCTTGCCGAACTGACCAATGCGCTTATGCTGCCAATGGCGTTCTGTCACATCGTTAGTCAGACAATACCCCCCGACATAGGAAAGCGCCTCGTCTTCGGATACCCGGCGCGCTGTCTTACCGATGATAATGCCAAGCTCTACTTCCCAATCATTCTCCTTGGTATCAGGCGGTAAAATAATATCATCTGTCGGACCACAAAGAGACCCTATGGATTTGTGAAAAATCATGGGCTCTGTTGGCAAAACATTACCGCGCTCCTCAACGTGAGCCCGATAGTTTCCGGCAACAGCTATAATTTGTCTGATGCCAACTATTGGCATCCCCAATCGGCAGCCTGAGTCGACTATAGGCAATTTCTCAACATCAATTGCCATGAGCACTTCTCTAGCTTCTTCAGTGAGAAACAGAATGTCCACATCCTGTACCAATCCTGCTATTGATCTGATTTGATCATTCTTATCCAGCAGCCCTGGTTTCTCCGAACCCTTTTCCCCGTAACGTACCAACCTCATTCAATACTCCAATAGTTAACTAATTTAGTAGATTTAGAATCCTGCGATCAAACTCAATGTTTTTCCTGCTTTTTCCTGTTCACTCTGCGCTGTTGCAATCATCTCCTTCATTGGATCAGGCATGACAACTTCTTTGGAAAATTCCGGACGCTCAGATAGTTTGTTGAACCACTGATCAATGAGAGGATGCAATCTTGATATCGGATATCCTGCCAATATCAGGCGGTCCGTATATATGAACCAGGCAACATCCAATATACTCAACGCGTCACCGAGCAGATAAGGATTATCCTCAAGACGCGCCTCAAGCTCATCAAACGCCGCACGGAATTTTAAGGCTGATTTTCGCGCAGCCTCATCGGTAATGCCTTCCCGGCTGACCGTTTCCCAGAAATCAATCTGGACAGATTTTTCCTGATCCTTCGCGCCGCCCACTGTACCAGATCCTGTATCACGATATTTTTCAAGCGCGCCTTCAGGCTTTGAGGGGCTTTTCCCGGGAAAATAAAACCGGAAAACCAACGTTCGCAGATCCATATGCAGACTGTTCTCGTGCTTGAGACGCAATTCCATATCAGATTCGCCCCCGGCAGGAATCAAATCTGGTCCAGGAGCAGATCCAGAAAATTTACTTTCCAGATACATGAGAATATCGTTGCTTTCGATATGTACCACGCCATCATCAACCAATACCGGTATCAGCCCGCGTGGGTTGACCCCTAAAAACCATTCACTATAGTTTTCACCACTGGTGATATCGACAATATGCGATTCCCAATCAATGCCTTTGACATTCAAAAAGATACGTACTTTCTTGGAACAGGCTGCTGCCGGATGGTGAAGCAGGTGCAAACCTTTCCAATCAAGAACTTCGCGGGTTTGAATATCACTATCGACGAGCTGAACCATCTTACGCGCCCTTTTCTGATTGTGCGGCATCGCCGTCAGAAGAGTCAGGCCTTTTGAACACACACATTGTATCATTATCCCGCAGCAGGAACAGAGCGACACAAGCCGCTAACATTGGCCATGCGGCAAAAAACAATAAATGATGGCCCTCGTATGGCGCAAAATATGCCATGAAGGGCGACAGCGTTGAGCCGCCATGTAGAAGCATAACCAGTCCATAGCTCCAATATTTGGCAATCCCGAACAGAAACGCAAAAATAATAACCAATTGCACGGCGACGATCCCGTAGATCATGACCTCATTAAGTCCGGGAATAGAATAATATTTCGCAAAAAGCTTCCCGGCATGAACGGGGTCAAAATATTTTCTCAAAGTCCACATAAACATCACCAGAAAAACAGTAATACGTATAAGAAACAAGGAAATAGCCAACCTTTTATTGGTATCCATCGTCATAGTCTATTCTCCAATTTGAAAAGAAATCCAGTACAGATCAATATCTCACAGATTAAACCTGAAAAACAAGGGAATTCGGCGCGCCTAGCGACCTTTTACAATGATAACCCTTAACGTTTTTCCAGAACCAACAACCTGATCCCAGGAATCGCCAATAACCTTACCCGCAGGCAAAGGAAAGCATCCTGGTTTGGTTCTTTCGCCGTAAAGCGTACAGAGCGTATCCCCCTCCATCGTCCAGGAACCCGTGACATTTTCTAAACTCGTGAAGGTCCCGTCCTCCTGAAAGTACCAATTCTGTTCACTTCCGTCCGGGCCTACCACCTTCATGGTATTGGCAAGCAATACCATGAAGGTGTCATTGGCCAGTGCCAGATTGCTGATGCTTAAAAATATAACTGCCGCAAAGCCGAAACACTTAAAAATAATTTTACGCATATTTAACTCCAAGCACATAATTAAATAACATCAGACAATCTGAAACCGATAATATTAGAAGCGGAAAACCGTTTCAATACCCCATTTAGCCGGCTCATTAACCGCCCCAGACGGGAAACCACCGAAAGCTGCCGCAAAAGACACACGACGATTGTTGGTGACATTCTGACCATAAATGGAAACTTCCCACATATCATCAGGGTCAGAAATCGCCAGTCTCAAGTCAATTTCATCCCATGCCTCACCAGCAAAAACATCAGAATCCTGATTGGTTTCCAGATAAAACACATCATCCTGATATTTATATGTTGCGCTCAGAGCCATCATGACCGAGCCAACAGGCCTTTCATAGGACACATTAAGGTAAGTTTGCCATTCAGGTGAACGGGGAAGCTTATTACCAGCAACATTATGTATTATGCTAGGAATACCATTATTGGCTGAAAGAATACCAAAATCAGTAGAAGGCGCATCAATAGTACCTTGTGTAATTTCTGCATCAAGATAAGCTACATTTCCTGAAATAGTAAGATGCTCGGTAACGGCAACGGACATTTCAAGCTCCGCACCCTGTATCCGCGCAACACCAACATTAACAATCTTGGCGCCAAGCCCTCCTTCCGAAGTTCTGACCTGCAAGTCTGTATAGTCGTTATAAAAAGCTGCACCATTCACACGCACCCTGTTATCCGCCCACTCAGACTTAAAGCCAATTTCATATGAAGTAATATCTTCCGGTCCAAATGCCTCATCATTGGCAAATGTATTGAAACCGCCACTTTTAAAACCTTGACTGAATGAGGCGAACAAGAAAATATCATCACTTACCTGATAATCCAGCACAGCACGCGGAGAAAAGTCCGTAAAACTTGCCTCGTCGGCAAAAGCCGCCGTATCACGCATAACCTCTCCAGGCCCCGCGTACGTACCTACGAACGGCCCACCCGCGTGAGAACCCTCGAATAGAGAAAGGTCAATACGGTCTGTACTAAAGGTCTTCTGCTCATAACTATAGCGCCCCCCCACAGTCAAAGACAGTTTTTCCGTCAGTTCATATGTCGCATCACCAAAAATGGCCACCGCATTTGTCTTCTGAGCGGACTCTAGTACCGCGTCAAGACCAGTAGGTAAAAATCTACGCTGGAAATTAGTTCTGGCCTGAATACCCAGATCTTCCGAGAAATAAAAGCCGCCCAAAATCCATGAAAACGGCCCGTCATTATTGGATTCAAGACGAAGCTCCTGACTGAACTGTTTTGCCTGAATTGGTGCCGCATTCCGGGTAATGTCAAGCCGGGTATTATCGGTATCCTGCGCGCCTACAAAGTCCAGATCACGATATCCCGTGATGGAATGAATAGACACCGCACCCAAATCCCATTCACCAAGCAACGTCACAGCATAAGTCTTCGAATCTGACCGATTGGCATTCAAAGCCGTAAATTCCCTGTCATCAATAACCTGATCAAGGTCAGGCCTCAAAATATAAGGATTTGCAGAACCATCCCCTGCCTCAAGAGAACTCAAGGCGATCAGACCAGGCTGCGCCTTGCGGTGATAAAATTCAGTGATCAAATCAAAAGACACATCGTCAGATGGCTCGAAATTCAATGAGAGCCGAGCGGTCAAGTCCTGAGAACCATTCACACTGCTGCCGTCATTAGTATTAATGCCAAAACCAGCCTTGTCAGAATAGGCAATAACCGCCCGCGCTGAAAGCGTATCGGTCAGCGCGCCATTCACAACGCCGCCGACAGTAACCTCATCAAACCGGGCATAGCCCGCAGAAACCTCAGCTTCAAATTCCTGATGGGCCCTTTTCGTCGTCAACAGAACCGCGCCTGCCGTTGAATTCCGACCATAGAGCGTACCCTGTGGACCGCGCAACACCTGAACCGATTCGACATCCTGCAGATTTGTTGTCGGAATTACCGTACGCGCAACATAAACACCATCGACATAGGCTGCAACAGGGGCATCATTAAAGAATGCCGCACTACCCGTAGATCCGCCAATTCCGCGAATACTGACAGGTGCTGTGTTATAAGCCACTGAATTCGTTGCAAAAAATCCTGGTACTGATCCGTTAAGATCCTCAAGCGTTCTGATATCATTTTTTGCCATGAAATCCGCTGTGGCCGTCGTAACGGAGATAGGAACTGTCTGTTGATTTTCAGCACGCTTCTGCGCTGTCACTATAATTTCATCAAGCATCCATCCGGATTCTTCGTCAGCAGTCTGCGCCCAGGCCGGCGATGCTGTGACAGCAACACTGGCACCAAGCAAAAACATAGCCTTTTTTATGATAAGTCGTCTCATTGTAAATCTCTCCCTTTGGTTATTTCAAAACTTCTGCATAACTCACGATTTTTTAACTTCAGGACAACTGCATCAAGCAGCGTGACCAATGAGTTATTTGCTCATTTATGAATAAATGAGCTATGCAAGAGCCTCATGACTAATATTAAGAAAGTTCACGCTACATCATCAAAATAATATATACAACAAAAATAATATATTTTATTTTAAAATGTATTTTATATTATGAAAAATATAAAAATATTACAAATATATATAGTATTTCCGATATATTATTGTATTATTACGGCATGATATAAATTACTGTGGCTTTAAAAAACGAGCCTCAAAAAAACAAAGTTGATGGAGAATGGTGAAATGGCAGAGGGGCAGCCCCAAAAACGAACAATGGCTTCTCAACTTGCCGATTCAGTTCGTAATGATATTGTCAATGGGACATTTGCCCCGGGAACGCATCTCAACCTGAATGCCCTCAGCAAACATTATGCCGCTGGCATAAACCCATTGCGCGAAGCATTGTCACGCCTTTCCGCCACCGGCTTTATTACAGCGGAGGATCAACGCGGCTTCAAAGTTTCCGAAATTTCCAAAAAAGAGTTACTTGATACGCAGCGCGTACGGGTTGACCTGGAATGCCTTGCCCTGCGTCAGTCTATTGAAAATGGTGATGTAAACTGGGAAAGCGAGCTCGTGGCGGCCCATCACCGCATGTCACGCATTCAGCGCACGCCAAAAGGAGAGCGCCTGTCATTGGATACAAATTGGGAAAAGGGTCACCATGATTTTCACATCGCCCTGCTCTCCGCCTGCAAATCGGAATGGTTGATGCTCTTTATTCAAACTCTTTTTGAATGTAGTGTCAGGTATCGCAAGGCAATGCTTTTATTCAAAAACACCCTCAAACGCGACATCGCCGCCGAACATAAAAATCTTATGGACGCCGCGCTCAACAAAGATGCTGACCTGGCCTGCGAACTGCTTGCGGCACATTTTAATAAAACAACAGAATTAATCCTTTCCTCAATGGACAAGACTAAAGAATAATTCAGGGTATGAACAATAATTCAGGGCATGAACTAACGTTTAAACTCAAAGGAAAATTATATGGCATATGAAAATAAAGCCCTGAACGAGGAAATCGTTCTTATCGTAGGTGGTGGACCGTCAGGGTGTACTCAGGCACTCCTCCTCGCAAAATTTGGCATCAGAACAATAATCGTTGAACGGCTTATCGACCGCTCATTCGCCCCAAAAGCGCATGCAATGAACCCGCGTACCCTTGAAATTTGCCGGTCCCTCGGCCTTGATTTTGATAAAATCAGGGCGTCTGCCCTGTCCCGGGAAGACGGCCCCGACGTTTATTTTCTGCCGCGGCTGGACGCCCCCGTCCTTGGGAAAGTCCCTTACGAAAGACAGGATGATGCTGCTTTCGACATTACGCCAACCCCCCTCATCAATATCCCGCAACCAAGTTTTGAGGAAATATTACTTGAGGCCGTTGAAAAATGTCCCCTCACCGAGCTAAGACGTGGTCATACATGGGAAAGTGCGACAGAACAATCTGGCAGTGTCACATCCAAAATTAAAAGCGAGGATGGTTCATATTCCATTCAAAGCACCTATGTGATCGCCGCCGATGGCGCAGGCAGCCCTGTCAGGGAAAGCCTTGGCATCGGTATGACCGGCGACGCGAATGTCATGGCTTGCATGAGCATCACATTTTCCGCCGATTTACGAAAAAAATTGGCGGATCGTCCCGGCGTCATATACTGGCTCACTGACCCTGCCTGTAATTCAACGCTTCTATGTTACGACCCAAAAAAATTATGGTGCCTGATTTGCCTGATGCCCTATAGCGCACTCGACATGTCCCTTTACACCGAGGAGCATTGCCTTGATTTAATCAGAAAAGCCGTTGGTTTTGAAATGGACGATCTCGAATTTAAATTTGCCATACCCTGGACTATGAATTCAGAAATTGCAAAATCTTACCAACAGAACCGCTTCTTCCTCATTGGTGATGCCGCACACCGTTTTCCCCCTTCCGGCGGACTGGGACTTAATACAGGTGTGCTCGAGGCCAATAATCTGGCCTGGAAAATAGCCGGCGTTATGAAAGGCTGGGCTAGCCAAAAACTATTGGCCAGCTATGAACATGAATGCCAGCCAATTGCCACCCAAAATGCCCACCAGAGCCTTGAAAATGCCAAACGACTCGGCGCGCTTTCGGAACTTTCCTGCCCGGCAGAAATCTGGCAGTCCGAAACGGCTTTCACTGAATGGCTAAATGAAGGCGGGCGTCAGGAACGCATAAATGAAGCCGTTGAAATTCAAAGGGAGCATTTCAATTCTATCGGATTGCAACTTGGCTTCAATTATAACGAGGAATATACCGGCGATATTGAGGTCTTTGTACCTCGCGCTGATGTCGGCTTTCGCCTGCCCCATACCTGGTTGACCAAGGGCGGTCAAAAAATGTCAACCCTTGACCTGCTTGACCCGACAGCCTTTACCATAATTTCCGGCCCTGAAAGCGGCAACTGGTCGATGCTATGCGAAGAACTTGGGATACCAAATAACCCAATAATTCTGAATGACAGCTATGAAGGTGCGAAGGCTTGGCTGAAATCCATTGACCTGCCGGAAACCGGCGCGCTCGTTGTCAGGCCTGACGGTCACATCATGGCCAGGGTCTCAGACAGTTCCCAACAAAGCATGGCGCATGTTAAAGCCGCTTTTGCTGAACTACTTGGATGAATTCAGTCTTGAACTAACCAGATAAGGAAGAACCTGAATGTTTACACAACCACTTGCAGGCATTCTGGCGACAGCAATTATTGTGATTCTTTCGTCAGTTTTCATTTCACTGTTTAGCTTTGAGTGGTTTACGGGATGGGTGTCCTATAGCCTTATGTGTTTAATCCCCATATCAATAATGATTGGTGTGGTTTGGGGCAGAAACAGCCCTAAATTCATTGCAGGATTAACCCAACCCGCAAAAGGGTTATGCCTATTGGCAATCACCTGTTTAGGCGGCATAATCGCCGCCAGCATCATATTCTATACCATCGGCGGCGGTATTCAGCCGTTTGCGCCGATGGTCATACATTACACAATTACCGTCATTGGCACGATGTTCTGGCTCGTTATTATCATGGGGGGATGGCCAATCATACCCAAGATAACCCATCCCGTCATCGCGGGGCTGGCAATAGTTTTGCTCGCCTATATCATCAGCTTCGTGTTATTTCATGCTTTTTATAATTATGAATTTCTCATTGGAACGCCCGTTTATGTGGCTTCCCTTGATCCCCATGGAGTGTTTAATGGGTGGAATGCAACCGTTTTTTATGTCTCCTTTATCGCCGTGATGTTTGTCATTCTACATTTGGATTTATGGCCCCTGACCAAATTTCCCGGCCTGATGAAGCAGCCGGTACTCGGGCTTGCCTTTACATTTTTAATCTTGCCTCTGAGTGGTTTGATTTATTATCTCGGGATCGTGATATTCAACATGAATGTTGTATCCTTTATGATACTCATTCCCATACCTTTTGTGTTTGGCTCTGTCATTATTCTCAATATGTTACAGGATTCTCTGTTTCCCGGCGTTAAACAGCCTGTAAAGGGTCTATTGAAAGTCTCTCTGGCTCTAGTTATCGGTATCCTTTTAGCAAAAGCCTTTGTGGGGCTTTCAACGCACCTCACAAAAGAATTAAATGCGGAATCCCCCCTATTCGAACACCAAATCTGGCTGGCCTCCGCACTGCTGTCCATTACGTTCCCTTTTTTAGTATTTATGGCAGATTATTTTCAATTCGGCGGACTATTGAAAAGAACTGATCAAGAAAAACACCCCCGCTAAATATTATAGAAACTGCCGCCACATTTAAATAACAGCGGCGAGTCGGCTGGCCTGATTTATTGCTCTTTTTGCATCCAGCTCTCCTGCCTCATAAGCACCGCCTATCAAGTGGACATTCAATCCGCTGTCTTCCAGATCGTCGAACAGCTTACGCAGCGATGTCTGACCGGCGCAAATAATGATTGTATCTACCTTTAGCACATCCGCCGCGCCGTCTGCCAGAATATGAAGCCCCTCGTCATCAATTTTTAAATATTCAACACCGTTAATCATTTTTACGCCGCGCCGTACCAATGTGAGGCGATGGGTCCAGCCTGTCGTTTTGCCCAGCCCCCGACCTACGGGGGTGGTTTTACGCTGCAGGAGATAAATCTCTCTGTCCGCTTTTGCCACGACGGGTTCGACACCCGTAACCCCGCCCCGTGGATGGTTCTTGAAATCAATGCCCCATTCCCGGGCGAAAATATCAATATCAAGCGCCGCCGATTTACCTTTATGGCTGATCAATTCCGCAACATCAAAGCCAATGCCGCCCGCCCCCATGATGGCGACCCTCTTGCCGACCTTTTTATGGCCCTTGATAACATCAACATAGCTCACCACACTGGTATGGGTGATACCCTCAATATCCGGCACACGCGGGTCAATGCCCGTTGCGATAATGACCTCGTCAAAATTGGCCCCTGTCAGCATATCCGCCGTTACTTTAGTATTTAGCTGCAACTTGATATCGTGCACTTCAATCATACGCTGGAAATAGCGAATGGTTTCAGCATATTCCTCTTTACCCGGAATTTTTTTGGCCAGATTAAACTGACCGCCAATTTCAGGCGCGGCATCAAACAATGTCACCTTATGGCCACGTTCAGCAGCAACAGCTGCAAAAGAAAGACCCGCAGGGCCAGCGCCAATAACCGCAATGTTTCTGGCCTCGTCAACCGGGTGATAATTCAATTCACTCTCATGGCAGGCCCGGGGATTAACCAGGCAGCTGACTTCCTTGCCGGTAAATAAATGGTCCAGGCAGGCCTGATTACAGGCAATACAGGTATTGATTTCATCCTCCCGGCCTTCCTGTGTTTTGCGCACAAGATCCGGGTCGGCCAACATTGGCCGGGCCATTGAAACAATATCGGCATCGCCGCGGGCCAGAACCTCTTCAGCGATATCCGGCATGTTAATACGGTTACTGGTGATAACCGGAATATCCAATTCCTTTCGAAGCCGCCCGGTTACGCCTGAAAATGCAGCGCGGGGCACCATCGTGGCAATCGTCGGCACCGATGCCTCATGCCATGTAAAGTGAGTGCTGATAATATTTACGTCCACGTCCGCCATGTTTTTAGCCAATTGCACAACCTCGTTCCATGACATGCCGCCCTCGAGCATATCCATAGCGGCAATCCGGAAAATAACAATAAACTTTTTGCCAACGGCCGCCCGAATCCGGCGGACAGCTTCCAACGGAAATCTCATGCGATTTTCATAATTACCGCCCCATTGATCGGTCCGCTGATTGGTCTTTTCCACCAGAAATGAGCTTAGTAAATATCCCGCAGAGCCGATGATCTCAACACCGTCATATCCGGCTTCCTTGGCCAGACAGGCGCAATTGACCATATCAAAAATCTGCTTCTCAATGCCATCTTCCGACAATTCAGCCGGCACAAAAGCCCCAATTCTTGATTTAACGCCGGAGGGTGAAACACAGGCCTCATTCGCTGCCAGGGGCCCCTCATGCAGTATTTGCATACAGATTTTCACATCCGGGTCTGCCTGATGCACGGCATTGGTGACGATCCTGTGCTGGGTGGCTTCAGTCGAGGTGGAGAGTTTTCCCCCAGAGCCAGCTTCGCTGTTAGGCGCAATACCACCGGTAATGATCATGCCAACGCCGCCGCTGGCCCGTTCGGCATAGAAGGCCGCCATCTTTTCAAAGCCGTCTTCTGCCTCTTCAAGGCCAGTATGCATGGATCCCATCAGAATACGATTCTTGAGTGTTGTAAAGCCAAGATTCAACGGCACAAACAAATGGGGATAACGATCAGTTGCGCGCACGCTTACTCTCCGTATTTTTTTCATAAAGACTGATGGTTCATGGAAGCCGCTTTTCTTACCCCTGGTAAAGGCGGATCTTCCGGCGGGCCGGCAAAGCATTGCGCAATGGCCATCCATTGCCGGGCAACATCGCCCGATATTCTCAGTCCGGTATCAGCAATATTCCGGGTCTGGGTTACCACTTGACAGAATTCTGTCGCCTGCCCCTCCACACGATGTGAACTTTCGAGGTTATTCCATTCCCATATAACGCCGGAAGGCGCCACCAATCGAACATAAGGAACCACGTCCGGCACGTCCAATTTACGGTTTACAAAAGTCCAACCAAAGGTATTTACACCCAAAACAGCGATATTTTTGATCCGGTCATGGTCTTTGCGCACTTCACCCATCATGTCATAAAGCGCCTGCCCATGCGCCCAGGTTTCCATCAGTCTTGCCGTGATGCTTGACCGCACGCTCATTTCAGGGCCGCCCCATTTCACCCGAAATTTGGGATCCGCAGCGGCAAACCGCTCAGCCGCTTCCTGGTAAAACTGCCGCCATGTCTCCAGCAAGTCCCGGCCGGTTAGGCCATCCAGCCATTTTTCCTCAAATATACAGAGGCCATTTTTCTGGACCGCCGGGCCTGCCTTGGCATAAAAATCTGTGAAAGCATCACGGTCACATAGTGACAAATTAGCCGCCCAGTTCCACATGTGCAAATGACCAATAATATTATTGACCGTCCAGCCTTTAAAAGCTGTTGAACGGGCCATATCCTCATCGGAAATATTTTCCAGAAGCCTGTAAAGAGCCGCGCTCTCATCTTTGAAATCAATTGGTTGCTGAAACATTGTTACCGCCTTTACCCTAATCGGCCATCTCAATTTCCATAATCAGGTCATCAGCCGCAATCTGAACCCCATTGCCAATATGCAGATGTTTAACAATACCATCAACTTCCGCGCAAATTTCATGCTGCATTTTCATGGCTTCAAGAATCGCCAGACGGTCGCCCTTGGAAACCACATCCCCCGCAGCGACAAGAACTTCCAGCAGAACGCCGTGCATCGGTGCCGCTACGCGTCCACCGCCGCCGGCCTCCTCGCCAGAGCCGGCAAAGTTATTTTCATTTCGCAGACTAAAGGTTCGTCCCTCTATCTCCAGATGGATTTTTCCTTCTTCAGGCACAAGAAACCCAACCTGATAACGCCGATCGTTAACAGAAAGTTTGACCTCACCTGCTTCTGGAAAATCAATAACGCTTATGCGCGTCATTTGTCCTTGGCACATAACCTGATATTCATTTTCTTTGGACGTCACGAGAACCAAATCCAGATCGTCTTCATCCGTAGAATATTGAAAGGGCGTTTCCAATTGGCCCGCAGAATTCCAGTTCATCAGTTCTGAATTCACCCCAAGACTATGCGCCCGAATGTGATTTCGCGACGTTTGATACTGAAGAACCGCCGCAATGGCGGCTTCAACGACGGATAACGGCTTATCCGGCACACCTCCCTCACCAAATTGTTCGGCAATGAAGGCCGTTGTCGCTATACCTTCTTGAAAAGCGTCATTGGACAGGACGTCGATCAAGAAACTTTTATTGGTTTTAGTCCCAAAGAGGCGGGTATTTTTGAGGGCACCAATGAGCCGGCTGACAGCAATATCACGGGTTTCACCCCAGGTGATAATTTTCGCAATCATCGGGTCATAAAAAGGCGAAATATCCTGCCCTGACACAATGCCTGAATCAATCCGCACACCTTCCCCTTTAGCCGGTTGCCAGAGGTCAATATGGCCTGTAACGGGGAGAAAGTCCTGAGCCGGATCTTCGGCATACAGGCGGACTTCCATTGCGTGACCATTCAATTTCACATCGTCCTGCGATAAACCAAGCTGTTCCCCTTGCGCAACTTTAATCTGTAACGCCACAAGATCCAGCCCGGTAATCATTTCTGTAACCGGATGTTCCACCTGAAGGCGGGTATTCATTTCCAGGAAATAAAACGCGCCGGATGTATCCAGAAGAAACTCGACAGTGCCGGCACCGCGATAAGAAATACTCTTTGCCGCCTGGACGGCTGCCGCCCCCATTTGCGCACGTAATTCTTCTGTCATGACCGGACATGGCGCTTCTTCAACAACCTTCTGATGGCGACGCTGAACGGAACAGTCACGCTCTGCCATATGAACGACATTGCCATGCGTATCAGCGAATACCTGCACTTCCACATGACGCGGATTGATAATCGCTTTTTCAAGGATCAATTCTCCGGCGCCAAAGGCATTCAAGGCTTCCGAGCTTGCGGAATGAATGGCATTAGGCAAGCTGCCAGCATCATGAACCAGACGCATGCCGCGGCCACCGCCGCCGGCTACCGCCTTGACCATTATCGGAAACCCGATCACATCCGCCGCCTGGATCAATGTCTTATCTGACTGATCCTCTTCCTCATAACCCGGGATACAGGGAACATTCGCCTCTTTCATGCGCCGTTTCGCAGCGGCCTTATTGCCCATCAATTCAATCGATTCAGCCGATGGGCCGATAAATACAAGACCCGCATCATCGCATGCCTGGGAAAAGCCTGCATTTTCGGACAAAAAGCCGTAACCCGGGTGGATCGCTTCCGCACCACTTTCTTTCGCGGCGGCGATTATTTTTGTCCCAACGAGATAACTTTCATTTACGGGGGCTGGACCGATGCATACGGCATCATCCGCAAATAAGACATGCGGAGCCCTGGCATCGGCCTCAGAATAAACCGCCACAGTGCCATAGCCAAGTTCCTTGGCCGTTTTCATAATACGCAAGGCTATTTCCCCGCGATTAGCAATCAGAATTTTTTTAAATTTAGGCACAATCACGCCCCTTCTTTTAATGAGTGCTCAGCCCAATAGGGTTTTCTTTTCTCAAGAAACGACGCCACACCTTCACGCCCTTCGTCTGATAACATGCATCTGGCAAATTCTTCCCCGGCAAGTTCGGTAATCGTCGCACGATCAGCGTGCCGCGTTGCCAACGCAATTTTTTTGGTCACGGCATTTGCCCCCGGGGCGCATTTTCGCACCTGTTTTATAATATCGGTTTCTATCTGGTCCATATGGGCGCAATCCTTTACGAGATAATCGGTCAGGCCAAGTTTTTGCGCCTCTTTGCCATCAAACCGGCTCGCCGTCAGCATAAGCCGGCGGGTTGTTTTCAGGCCCAGACGCTCGGCAACAAAGGGCGCGATCTGCGCCGGCGGTATCCCAATCGACGTTTCCGTCATCGCAAATTTGGCATCCTCAGTGACGACCACAATATCGCCGCAACATACAATGCCCAAACCACCCGCCATCGCCGCCCCCTCAACAAGCATAACAACAACTTGCGGGGTCTCATTTATCATGTCAAAGAATTCACCATTTCTCCGGCTGGTACGGGCAACGTCCGCCATATCCTGCTTTCCGCCCTGAAGACCAGCCTTAAATTCTTTGATATCTCCACCAGCACAAAATACACCGCCCCGTCCCCGCATGGTTATCCCCCGGATATCCGGCGTGTCTTTTAACAGGGTAAAGATATCACAAAGTTCCTCACGCATCTCGCTGGACAGCGCGTTGCGTACGTCGGGACGGTTAAACCAGATGGTCAGCCAGTCACGGTCGCGTTCAAGATCAATAGTGTTGTAATCAGGCAGAACTATCATGCCGTCTCCTTATATTCTTCTTTAGTATCCGGGCTTAGTACCCGGGCTTAGTACCCGGGCTTAATATCCTGGCTTATATTCTGCTTATATTCTGCTTATATTCTGCTTATATTCTGCCTATATACTGCTTATATTCTGGCAACACCAAAACTGTTGGGCTGCAGTTTACGATTGCGGCCTTCCCAACATGTCTCCAGCGCAAATCCTAAGAATTTCCGGGTATCCCGCGGATCAATGATGCCCTGATCCAGCATGCGCCCAGATGTATAAAAGGCGTTGGATTGAGGCTCAAAATGATCAATGATTTTCTGCTTTTGATCGGCCATCTGTTTTTCCATCTCCGCCGTGATCTCAACCTCGCGGCGCTTTGCACCGGCGCGCGCAACCACATCCATTGTGGTTCCCGCCTGCTCCCCGCCCATTACACCCGTCGTGGCATTGGGCCAGGCGAACAGAAAATCAGGCTCGTAAGCATAACCGCACATGCCGTAATTTCCAGCACCAAAGCTTGCCCCAATATAGAGGGTGATTTTAGGAACCCGAACATTGGAGACAGCCTGAATCATCTTGGCTCCCAATTTAATCATCCCAACCTGCTCATATTCCGTACCCACCATATAACCTGTGATATTATTCAGGAAAATGATCGGCATGTCAGACTGGTCACATAGCTGGAAAAAATGCGTTGCCTTGGCCGCGCTGTTTGGATCCAGTGGACCGTTATTACCTATGATCCCTACGGCATGGCCAAATATCTTCGCCTGCACGCAAACCGTTGATGGCCCAAAGCGGGGCTTGAACTCAACAAAGTCTGATCCGTCGACAATACGCGCCATGACCTCACGGGCATCATAGGCAATTTTATAATCCACCGGCACAACACCCGCCAATTCCTCCGGGTCACACAAAGGCGGCTGAATGTCTGTCTGCGGCAATGATGCACAATGCTTGTTCCAGTCAAGACGCTCAACAAGATCGCGGCAGATCAAAATACCATGTGCATCGTCTTCGGCCAGATATTCAACGAGACCCGTCACAGAGGCGTGCATTTCCGTGCCGCCAAGTTCCCGCTCATCGGCAATTTCACCCGTTGCCGCTTGTGTCAAAGCCGCACCGGCCAAAGCCGCCATCCCATTTTTTTTGACCCCGATAACATAATCGCTCATGCCGGGTTGGTAAGCCCCCCCCGCCGTGGACGGCCCATGCAAAATGACAATTGTTGGAATGCCCGCAGCGGATAGTTTGGCCCGCCCGTGAAACATACCCCCGCCGTGAGCCCAAAGCTCAACCGTATATTGCATCAAATTGGCGCCGGCGCTTTCCACCAAATGGATAAGAGGAAGCTTCTGATCAAGGGCGATTTTCAAAATGCCCAGCATTTTCTGAATTGAGCCGGTTGTGATCGCCCCGGCATTGATACCGCTATCATCAACCATAACAAGGCAGCGCACACCACTGACAAAACCAATACCCGAAATGGCACTGGCCCCGGGAATACTTGTTTCCATATCCGGGTCATCAATCAGGAAATTCGCCATATTATAAAGTTCAACAAAGGGCATTCCTGGATCAAGCAACCTCTTCAGCCGCTCTCTTGGTGTCAACTGTCCCCGTTTTTCAAACCGGGGACGGCGTTTTTCAGAAAGGGTTTCGGCGCGCGCTTCATACACTCTCAACTGCGCGACAAGGTTGGTCATGTCCTTCTTGTTTTTAAGGAAAGCTTCCGATGCATTGGAAATCTTTGATACATATTCAGTCATACGAGCCTCTCTGCCAATTCTGCCGGGACCGGAATAGGATGATCCAGAAGTATTTGAGCGAAACATTTCCCCTGTGGGTCATTACGAAGGCTGGCAATACCTCCGCCGCCCAAAGCGTCATGCAAAAGAAAATTTATGGCATTCAACCCAGGCATGGAAAATCCCTCCACCGGGCCGTCCAGAAAATGATCAAAACGAGCGGCAACGGCCTGCTCTGTGAGGGCGGCGGTGATATAAGGCAAATATTCCGGCCTGCGGGCAATGATGCCAATGTTGGCCTTGTTACCTTTGTCACCGCTGCGGCCCCAGGCAAGTTTAATCAATGATACGGGGATCATTTCGCCCGCCGTTTCACCGGAAACTATGGACGGATACGCCTGAACCACGGGAGAAAAGGGGCTGCCGCCGAAAACGGTAAAGCCGGATGTCTCCCCGCTCACGTCAACCGATATGGCAAGGCTTGCCTTTGGCACCGTGCAGGAAAACAGCCGCACGACAGGCGAAGGTTTCGGCCTGCCGCCGCCCAGACCGGAAAGCCCGGCAGGAGACGCAAGCGCCATACCCGTTATCTCTCTGAACAAAATATTGATCGCTTCTTTATCAGCATGCCTGAAGGCAAATTTACCGACAACTTCCCGCACCCCTTTGGACATCTTCGATGCGGCACCATATTGGCTTTCCGTACCCAGAATTTCGAGACTGACTTCCTCATAATCCCGGCCATCCGGCAGACCCAGTTTTTTGCGCGCCCGGGCCAGGGCCGCATCGGTAAACACCTTAATTTTCTCATCCGCCTCAAAACCTGTGAAGCTCAACGACATTAATCCGCGAAAGCCATCCAGATAGGTGACGCTGGCTTTATAATTATCCGGCACCGCATGACCAATTGCCCCACAAACCATAACACAGTTCTTGCCCGTCTCCGTTACGGTCACTTGTGAAAAGTCACAGACCACATCCGGCAGGATATAGGCTCGGGGATCTCCAATCTCATATACGATCTGTTCAGATACTGTGCCGACCGTGACAATGCCGCCTGTGGCTTCCGGCTTTGTACATACAAATGAACCATCAAAAGCGATTTCAGCAATGGGATAACCAATATCTGCGATGCTACCGCTTACCTCGCGCCAATCCGTAAAGTTGCCCCCGGTGGCTTGAGGACCACATTCAATCACATGACCCGCGAGCGAGCCGCCGGAAAGTTTATCAAGATCATCGGCTGCCCAGCCAAATTCATGAATACAGGCCCCAAGCGTGACCGCGCTATCAACACAACGGCCTGTCACAACAATATCCGCGCCTTTATCAAGCGCCGTCGCAATTGGGAAAGCACCAAGATAGGCATTGGCACTCATAACGCTTTCGCCAGGCGGCAGAAGCTCATCAGAATACATTTCCCGCAGCGGCCCAAATGCCCCCTCCCGCAGGGGTTCCAGAATGTCATCACCCGTAATCACAGCAACCCGTAAATCAAGGCCAAGTTCCTGAATCAATTCCCTGATGGCTGTGCCGCAGGCTTCCGGGTTCACGCCGCCGGCATTGGTGATGAGCTTCACCCCCTGCGCGGCAACCTCAGGAAGATTTTTCTTTAATACCGATGAAACAAAATCAAGCGCATAACCCTTCTTAGGGTCTGCGGCGCGCGCCCGCGCCATAATCGACATCGTAATTTCAGCCAGATAGTCAAAAACAATATAATCAAGGCCGCCATCGGCCAAAAGCTGCGGTACCGACATATCCCAATCGCCCCAATATCCACTGGCGCCGCCAATTCTGACAATTTTCTTGTCGCTCACAATTTTCTTGTCGCTCATAGTACCTCGTGTATCATTAAACTCTTGCGCTTGCATTCAGGGTGTAATATACTTCTAAAAACAGAACGTTCTGTTTGTTGATACACAGAACACAGGAATAAGTCAACCCATTTCCATAAAAGATCCATATGGAAGGATCTGTATATGAAGGATCAAATAGTGACCCGAAACACCCTCTCTTCTACAGGTAAGGAAAGCCCTTGACCCAGCGCGAAAAACAGGCGGCCAAATCCAAAAATATAATCTATAAGGCAACCATTCGCTGTCTGGATAAATACGGCTATGCCAAGACAAGTACCAGCCTGATCACGCAGGAAGCCGGAATTTCGCGCGGCGCACTCACGCATCATTTCTCCTCTAAAGAGGATTTGATCGTTGAAACAACCAACAAAATCTTGGGCCCTACTGTCAATCCGCCAAGAAAGCCCCCGCCGAATAAAGAACCGTCCTCAAAGGAAGATGAGTTATCGGCGATCAAGGGCGACCTCATCAGGCTCTGGAAGCGAGTCGTCAATACAGAAGAAGGCCATGCCCTTCTGGAAATTCTTGTCGCTTTCAGAACAGATGAAAAGCTCAGAAAAAGAATTAAGCCCGATCTTGTTCTCTGGAACACGCGGATGCAGACATCTATTTTGCAAAATTACACGTTAACAGACGGTGACGACAAACGCTTTGAACGCGTCTGGCAGGTTGCCCGCGTATTTTACCGCGGATTGATTACGCAAGATGCCTTTCTTGAAGATCCGGGAGAACTCGACATGATAATTGAAGAGTTTGTCAATATACTGGCCCCCATGATGCAACGACGCGATCATGAAGACTGAGAATATACCCGGCACAATAAAGGGGCGCTATAAAAGCGGCACTGGATAAATAGCCCCGCCGTCATCAATGGCAACCAAAAAAAATGGGGTCGTCAAAGCACCTCTTTGATGCTGTTCAGATCACGATAAAGGGGCGCACGTTTTTCCTTTTTCGCCGCCACACTCTCCATTATATCGGCTGGCTGAAACATTCCCGCCTGCCATGTTGCGATATAATCAAGACCGTCCCGAATGGTATGATCACGGGCATAATTAAGCATGACCTTGGAACCCGCCACCGCCAGCGGGGCCTTGGCGGCAATTTCGCGGGCCGTTGCGAGCACCGCCTCTACCATTTCCTCCGGGGTCTCATAAACCTCATTCACCAGGCCTATTTCTTTGGCTTTCTCGGCTGGCAGACGCAAGCCGGTATAGGCCATTTCCCGTACCCAGCCTTGCGGGATTAAATGACAGAGACGCGGGAAAGTCCCCACATCAGCCGTCATGCCCAAATTAATTTCCTGAATACAAAAGAAAGCGTCCCGTGTGCAATATCGCATGTCCGTCGCCGATATCAGGTCAATCCCGCCGCCAAGGCAGCCGCCCTGCACCGCAACCAAAACCGGCATACGAACCTCGTCAAGGACGTTAAATGTATTTTGCAGTGTCGCGACAAGACGCCTCAGTCCTTCGCGCCTTTGACCATTGCTCTGGCCATCAGGGTCATCGGCCGCCATCAGGCCATCTTCTGAGTTAAACACACTGAAATCCATCCCGGCGGTAAAATGTTTGCCCGTCGATGAAATGACGATTACACGCGCCTGGGCCTCAGCTTCGAGCGTACGGATGATTTCAGGCAACTCCCGCCAGAAAGCTGGAATCATGGTATTCAGCTCATCGCCCCTCTTCAGAACGATATGCGCAACCCCATCTGTAACGTCAACATTAAAACATGAAAATGATGTCATAAATACCCTTAGTCCTTATCTTAAAATCAAAAAAAGAATGTTCTACAATAGTACCTCTTGTCAGGTCAATTGACAATGCTGCAAAACTTAGAACGCCTCCATAGGTCTGTCAATCCAGGCGTAAAAAATCACATGATGACCTAACAGGCCACCCTTCCCGAACAGATTTTACTTTCTTTCTGATGGGCGAATAAGGATATTTCCTGAGTAACCTTACCACAGCAGGTTCTGAAATATTTTAGGTTGTGCTGACAGAGCCTGCGGCTTGTTCCAGGAGCCAGTCACGCAAGGCAATGGTTGGTGCATAAGATGTGCGATGAGTTGGCGTGATGAGATAATAACCTTCCGGCCCTTTAGCGGCGATATCAAGAAGGCAAACCAGCTCCCCCCTGTCCAATTCTGTCTGAATGAGAAATTTTGGCAGGAGGGCCGCCCCCAATCCTGCGATAGCAGCTTGTGTCACCAGCGCGAACTGCTCAAAAACCATGCCTTCACCAGAAGGGGGTTCTACACTATTTTGCGCGAACCAATTGGCCCATGCGTTGGGCCGCGTTTCCAGATTAAGCAGAGGCAACAAAGCGATGCTTTTTGGACTTTCAAATGATCTTCCGGCAACAAGAGACGGTGCCGCGACAGGAATGGCCTCCTCTCCCATAAGAAAACAACTGTCCGTGCCCGGCCAATCGGGCGAACCGAAATGAATAGCGGCATGAAGATTTTCAGTATTAAAATCAAAGGGTGATAACTTGCTGGAAAAATTCACGGTGATATTTGGGTTTCGGCTTAAAAAATCTGGGAATCTCGGCATAAGCCAACGCATGCCAAAAGTCGGTAGAATAGCAAGATTTAAAATCCCCCCCTGCTGGTCTCTCAAAACATTTAAAGAGGCATTGCGGATCGCCTTTAATGCGGCACTGATTTCCTGAGCATAGGTTTTTCCGGCTTCTGTTAATATGATGGATTTCCGAACCCGCTGAAAAAGCGATATATTCAGCTGCGCCTCTAATGCGCTAACCTGCCGGCTCACGGCCCCTTGGGTAAGGTTCAGCTCTCTTGATGCCGCCGTAAAGCTGCCCTTTCGCGCAGAGGCCTCAAAAGCCATCAACATACTCGTACTTGGAATTAACCGTCTTTGCCCTAACATCATGTATTACCAAAACTCATGTTATTGTGAAGAACTATCGTTTGTTAGTATCAAATAATTAAGATATTTTATAGAAGATATATAATTTATGCAATGGTTAGAGATCGTAGTTTAAATCTCTCAAGGAAAAAAATCTTTAAACATTCATGACATAAAGACATTAAGAATTTACAATAGAGTTTAATGACAAGAGTAAAATCAGAAAAGGAATGACACTATGAATATTCAAGCGACCCCGGTAAAAAAGAAGGCACATGTACCTTCAGAACGTGAAAAGGCTTTTCTAGACTCGGTCACAAATGCTAAATATGACCGTCAGATCATTGCCGGACTTAAAAAATTCACCACCGGAAAAGTTCCGGAAGATATGAAGAATTTTTATTCCCCGGAAGAACTTAAGGCACTCGAAGACCTGAAAGGCACTGGCAATGATGTGGAAGCCCGTATGCCTGTCAAGATAACACGGCATTATTTCGAACTGGCCAAAAAAAGTAAATCGATACAGGTTCTGGTCAAGGCCAGCCCTGCGGAGACTTATGACCTTGACGGTTCCCCTGATCCCGGAAAACAAATGAGCTACAGCCCTGTCGAAGGCCTGATCCATAAATATGAGCTTGGATTGATTTATGTTGTTGGCACATGTTCCGCCCATTGTCGTTTCTGCTACCGTGAAGAATTGATCGCCAAAAAAGAAGTAGAACGCCCCGATGGCACAGTTGCCCCAAAAGAGATGGCTCAGATTGTTGATATCGTTGAGTATATCAAAGAGCATAACGCAATAGTTGACAATAATGGGGGACTACATCCCGAAACCGGCCGCGAAAGACTCCGGGAAATCCTCATGTCAGGCGGTGATCCGATGGTTCTTGCCAATAAGAATATCGCGGCCTGGCTCGCAGCCCTTTCAGAGGCCGGCATTGAATCAATTCGCATGGGAACCAAAGAGCTGGCCTTCTATCCAGACCGTTTTGACTCCTCATTCTTTGATATGCTGGATAAATTCCACGCAATTTACCCTGAGACCAAACTTCGTATCATGGTTCATTTCAATCATCCTGATGAGTTCCTCAAAAAAGATGAAAATGGCAACTATATTGAAAATCCCGCCGGCGGACTTGAGTGGCTTGAAAATACCAAAAACGCCGTCAAGCTACTGGGTCAAAGAGAGTGGCTGACAGTAGACAATCAGGCGCCTATCATCAAAGGCATCAACAATGATCCTGATGCCCTGCGTATCATGCAACGGGAACTGAAACGCAATAAAGTCGAAAATCATTATTTCTTCTGCGGGCGTGACATCGTCGGCCATAAAGCCTTTAATGTGCCCATCGAGGAAGCATGGCGTATTCTCAATGAATCACAAAAAGGCCTTTCCGGCGTTGAAACTCACGCAAGACTATCGATCACCCATTTCAAGGGCAAAACTGAGGTCGTGGCGGTAAGCAATAAACCGGCCCCCGGTATCCCCGGCGGTGAAAATGGTGTTGTTATCATGAAGCTGCTGCGCGGCGCCGCTGATGCGCAAGACCGCGGAAAAATAACCATCCTTGCCCGTAATCCCGAAGCGATATGGTTCAGCGGCTATGATGACCGCGTCCTGTATGACGAGGCAGGCCTTTTTGAAGACGTCTAATTTTTCCAAGACGTAAAAAACAGACGGATTAACGGCGGCGATATATTTCATATTCGCCGCCGTTTTACATTTTAAAGGCAGCAAAAAATTGATAAGAGAAGTGCCCGTTATCTTGGCCTAATTAGAAAGTATTACGGCTCTCCATTCAAGCCTGGGTCTTAAGTTTTCTGGTTGTGATGGTGGAAAAATCACCCATAAAAGTTACCAGTTTTCAGAGCGGCTTTCAGAAAGCCCCATCTTTGCCTGGACGTGTCACGAATTTATACGGCTCCTATAATCAGATATAATATTTTATAGGAGAACAGAAGATGGCATCGAAAGTAAGTACAGAATTTAAACATGAAGTTGTGCAGGTAGCACTGACAAGTGGGCTTAGCAGACGGCAAATCGCCTCTGACTTTGATATTGGTTTTTCAACATTGGGTCGTTGGATAAAAGAAGAACGGGAACGGGATCAAGTTCTTGTCTCAGGCCCACAGGACGATTTAATCAAGGAGAATGAGCGTCTTCGCGTCGATAACAGATTGCTTCGTGAGGAGAGGGAGGTGTTAAAAAAGGCCACTGTAGATTCAA